>Ga0137451_1000057_pt1 | contig 37207 bp, 49 predicted proteins | sample EasRivERMGT500_2_FD_102336 | JGI IMG/M metagenome (GOLD analysis project Ga0137451, IMG submission 102336) | Soil microbial communities from meander-bound floodplain in the East River, Colorado, USA - East River MetaG ERMGT500_2 | ecosystem: Environmental > Terrestrial > Soil > Floodplain ... | reverse complement strand
GTCCAGAAAGCTGTCCGAGCCAGCCATCCAAGACGTACTTAGATGCGGCGCTTGTCACGCTGACAGCAGTTGTGCCGTTCTCCTGACTAACCTCCATACTGCCGTTGTGCTGCATACCGCTGTAGGCCATCGCGTCGAACGGCGCGGCGTAAGCCTCGACAAAGTCGCGGCGCACGGCATTGGCCGCTGCGGGCGATGTCGGCAACGCCAGATGGCCGGTCATGGTATCGCCGCCGCGCTGGACATAGGTCAGCGCGCTCGGGGTCATCGCCAGCCAGGCGGTGCCGTCCCATTTATATTGAGGTATGCCAGCGATCGCGGGATCGGGGTAGAGGGCGCCGATGATCGGAGCGGCTGGGAAGTTGATGCCCATCAGAGCCTCGCGTCGAATGCTAGTGTTAAAAACGCTGCTGTTGTCTGTGCAATCGTACAAGACGTACTAGGAGTGCCACCAGCATTAACAAATCCCGCGCCGCCTCCTGTAATTGTAGGAGATACCCGCATTTCAACTGGGTAAAACGATGTTGCATAAGTCGTAGGAACATAAAAAGACGCCTTATAATAATACCTCCTACACGTCACCAACTCCTGATCATACGGGCGCATGATGAGTGGTGACTGTGCAGCAGTTGGTGCTTGTGTGCCGGGGAGGACAGTGACACCAGTTAAAATAAACCTGTCCGATGTAGCAGCAACTCCGTTGATTGTTCCTGTTGCACCGTAAAATGTCCCTGCGGTCCACGCACCAGCAGGAGCTTGATGGGTGCTGCCCAACATCAGCGCAAAGAAGATCTCCATGCCTGATGTATTGCCAGTTGCCCAAGTGCCTGTGGTATCGCCAGGAATGGTGATGGTCTTGTATTCATAAGTGTTTGAAGCGTTGATGGTGAATGTGAAAGGATAAGAACGGTTAGCGGCTACACCATTCGCAACACATCCAGAATAAGTACCGGGACGATTTGCAAACACCCAAAATGCAATTGTAATAGGCTTCGCGTTTGCACCCGCACCCCAAGCAAGACGAGCTATACGGTAGCCTTCTATACGAGTAGATATTGCTGCACGATCAGAAGATGTAGGAGAACTGTTGCCGGGATTAACAGTGACAGTTAGCGTGTTGAGCAGCCCAGCAAAACCAGCTTGTTGTTGTGTTACTCCTATAGTCTGCACACCAATAGAAGCTGCCAGCCAACTATCAAGAGTGTATTTGCCTGTATTAGTCACAACAGGTGTAGCGGCACCAAACTCCTGACTGACCTCCATGCTGCCGTTGATCTGCATGCCGCTGTAGGCGATCGCATCATAAGGCGCCGCGTAGGCGCGCACGGCGTCGACATATTGCTTCGGCGCAGCTTGCAGCGCGGTCGCCGGATCGCCCGGCAGCGCGAGCGCGCCGCCCATGGTGTCGCCGGCCTTGTTGACGAACACCGAGGCGTCGATCGCCGGCGTGGCGACCGCCTGCACCCACTGCGAGGGGCCGGCGCCGTCGTTATAGCGGATATAGAGCAACCCATTGTCGCTGTCCCACCACATCGAGCCGTCCGGCGGCGTGACGGGAGGATTATCGCTGATGTAGAGCGAGGACTTGGCGTCGACGTATTGCTTGGTGGCGGCCTGCAACGCCGCGGCCGGGTCGGCCGGCAGTGTGAGCGCGCCAGACATGGTATCGCCGGTGCGCTTGACGAAGGCGAGCTGGTCCTGCGACTGCGCCACCCAGGCCACGCCGTCCCAGCGATACTGCGGGACGCCGGCCTGCGGCGGGGTGGGGTGCAGCTCGCCGACCGCGGGGGTGTTGGGGAAATTGATGCCCATCAGAGCCTCGCATCTAAAGCAATTATATTGGGGGCTTGGCCGGGATGAAATATAACTGTTTTGCCACCAGTCATACTGAAGAAATTACCAAACGTAAGAAAACTGGCATGCGGTTGAGGGCCAACGTTTGCAACATTGGGAGATGTTTGTGTGTAATTTGTAAAAATATCTGTGACCACTAGCGGCGATGTCACTAACGCTGTTGGTGCCGCCCGCATCAACCTATGTTCAACAACGAAGTAACAAGATGTAGCATTTGAACATATCCCGCCGCCCTCAGGCGTTTTTTGCCGATAGTATCTCTGACATGTCACCAACTCCTGATCATACGGCCGCATCAGCAGCGGCGACTGTGCGGCGGTGGGCGCCTGAGTGCCGGGGAGGATGACGACGCCTGTCAATCTTATTAAATCGCCGACAGTAGAAATGAAATTGGATACACCAGTCGCTGAAATATTACCCGTAGCCGCCCACACGTTTGGTGCCGTAAGTCCGCTGCTTCCCGACATGAACGTGAAAAACAGCGATATACCGATACCGTTGTCCTTCAGCCAAGTGCCGGTAGTGTCACCGGGGATTGTTACGGTCTTATATTCCCACGTCGATGCCGCGCTGACGGTAAAGGTCGTCACATAGCTGCGGTTGACTGCGCTGTTACGAACGCCAATCGAAGCCGTTCCGGTGCGTGTAGTGAACACCCAAAAGCCAATCGTAATCGACCGCGCGCCGGCCGTACCCCACGCCAATCGACTGACCCGGTAGCCTTCAATGTTTTGACTGATAAAGATTGCATCTGCTGCGGCCGGCGCCGCATTGGCCGTGCCGTTAACGAACGCAATCAAGTTGTTGGTGTAACCAGGACACGGACTAGCCACATCTTGCGACCCGCCCATGACCTGTGCGCCATATGACCAAACACGCCAGCGGTCTAAGACCTCTTTGTTGGTGTTAACAACCGCTGTGCCACTACCGCCAAACTCCTGACTGACCTCCATGCTGCCGTTGATCTGCATGCCGGAGTAGGCCATCGCATCGCCGGCGCGGGCGTCGACGTATTGCTTGGTGGCAACGCCAAGCGCGGCAGTGGGATCACCAGCGACAGAAAGCAGCCCGGTATCGCGGGGCGCAGTCAATACCAATTGCCGCAGCGTCCCGTCATCACTGCGACTGTGCAATGTGAAAGCAGAACCGAGATGTGACCCGGTTTCTGGTGAAGCATCACCTAGCGCCATTTTCCAGCGATTGACACCAGCGGTCTTGCCCCAGATCTGGCTTTCCAAACCAGAAGCCGTCTTATCCAAGCTGAACGCTGGCGTTGCCTTGGCGACCGTCAAATCGCCGGTCATGGTGTCGCCGGCCTTCAGCACAAACGACGATGTATCGACCACCGGCATGGCAGTGGCTTGCACCCACTGCGAAGAATCGCCGTCGTTGTAGCGGACGTAGAGCATGCCGTTGTCGCTGTCCCACCACATGCTGCCGGCGACGGCGTTGGACGGCGGGTCGGCGGCGATGGTCACCTGCGAGGCGGCCAGCTCCCAGTTGGCGGCATTGAAGCTGCCTGGACCGTTGGCGGCGATCGCGCGCCAGATCTTGTCGGCGTTGGTGACGATGTCGCCGATCGCATAGATCGCGGCGATGTCGAAGAAACGGATTGCTAAGAGGGGCTTGGGAACGCCGAGCGTGGCGGACGCGGCATCGCCGACAGCAATCTGCCGATTGGCGGTGTTAACGCCGATCTCGCCGGGTTCTAGATTCGGCATCGCGGTCGCCGGATTGGAGGTCCGGCGGTGCCGATACTGGGAAGTCATCGCATCCCTCGCAATCAAGCAGCAATCAGAAGGCTAGCCTACGCTCAGAAAGTGCCGCCGTCGATGACCGCGGGCATCGAGCTGACGGTGGCCCAGACCATCGAGCCGCCGGGTGGGCTGGCCATGCGGGCGTATTGCAAACCATCATTGGGCGCGTCCGGGAAAGTGCCGCCGGTCAAGCCGATCGGTCCCTGCGGGCCGGTGGCGCCGACTGGACCCTGCGTTCCCTGTGGCCCTTGCGCGCCGGTTGGGCCGGCCGGGCCGGGACCGCCGGACGGGCCGACATTGCCGACCGGGCCGATTGGGCCAACTGGACCCGGCACACCCTGCGGGCCGGGCGGGCCGACCGCGGCCGAGAAGGCAGTAGGAATGACCTTGCCCAGGCCAGACGGGCCGGTGGCGGTGACCGCCTCGGCCGGATCGGCGTCGTCACTGGTCGGTAGCCATAGCGCGACGCGGGCGTTCTGGGTCATGGGATGATGATGTCCGAGGCATGCCAGGTGCCCCATATTCGGCAACCAAGCTGGGGCGCGGTCGAGAACGTTAACGTGTTTGCGGACGTGGAAAAGTCGACCGCCGGCTCCTGGACGATACCGTCGATCGAGATCGCCACCTCGGCCACCTGCGTGGCGGCGACCGGCTGATCGCCGAGGGTCGGATTCGGATAAGTCATGGTGAAATTCTTATTAGTGCCGTCGGGAACGGGCGTGATCTTGATCTTGAACACGGAAATGGCGCCGGGCGCTAATTGGCTGGCCTCGACCAGCAAATCCCACTGCACCATGCTGTTGACGGTCGCGCCAACAGCAAGAGTGAGGCTGTTAGTCGCTTTATCGACGGTGTAATCGGTGCCGCCGACCAATCGGATGCCGTTGAGATGCACGTCGGTGTCGTTATCTGAGAGTAAGGGAATGTTGCCGTGGAAATCGGCGCCGCTGAAGGTTTTCTGGCCGGCGGTGGCGACGTAAACGTAATTTGACTGATAGGCCGGCGTTAACTTGATAGGGCTGACCCACTGAGTGCCGTCCCAAATGTACAATTGGTTGACATCGGTGTTGTAGTAGAAGCTGCCGGGCAAAAGCGGGCTTGGCGTGGTCAAACCCGTCTCAGGATTGGTGCTGCCGGGCATCGGCGGCTGCGCCCAGGCGCCCAAATAGTAGAAATTCCAGTGGCCGACCAGCTGCTGGGCATAAAGCGCCCACCATTTTGCCGACCAAAGCCCGGCGAGGCCGCCCTCAACCGGTTGATAATACAAACCATGGCCAAACGGGTGTTTCGAGATGTACTCAGGCGCCATTTCCGGGTTCACAACCGGCCCGGCGAGGTATTCGGCCCACTGCGTGGCTTCGTTTTTGGCGGCGATGGCGTTGTCGGAGTTGGCCAAACTGTGATTGGCCCAATTTTCCGAGGAGATCGCCGCGGATTCGGCTCGATCGGCGGAGTTTTCCGCGTCAGAGGCACTGTCGAGCGCGTTGACGTTGCCGTGTGAGATCGCCGACAGCATGCTCGCGGCTGAGATAGCCGCGGCCTCGGCGTCGCGAGCGCGCAGGTCGACGTCGCGGATGGTATTGACGGTCCTGGCGGCGGCATCGATGGTGGCTTGGGCGGCCGCGTGGGTGCGCTGCTCGACCGAATCGATCTCTTGCCGGCTGTGCTTTAGCTCGGTGACCAGCTGATCGCGGCCGATGATGTTATTTTTCAGCTTGCCGTCGTCGCGGCGGATATCTTCCAGGGCCTGCTGCGTTGAGTGGATGGCCTCGACCAAGTTGTGGATCTGCGCGTCGAGCAAATCGGCGGTGACGACGCCGCGCGGGCGGTCGGAGAACAAAATTGGTTGCTTGGGCCGGACGATCGCTGCCATGAAGCGTCTCCTCCCTGGTATTTATCGCATTGAACCACAAAAAGGGGAAGCAAGATGATTTCCGACCGGGCGACCGAGGCGCTGGCGCAGCTCGAAAGCGGCGCGCGCTTCAACACGATGCACAGCGTGGCGCGCGAGCTGATCGAGGCCGGCTACGCCAGCAACGACTGGGGCTACCTTGGCCTGACCGAGGCCGGGCGGATCTACCTGCGGCGGGGCGCGCGGCGGATCCACATCAACAGCGACGATCAGTCTTGCGACCTGTCGGTGCATCAGATGCAGGTGCCGAAGGCGGCGATCGACCGGACGCCGCTGGCGTACTGGAAAAACCGCTGCGTGGTCGATCGCAGCGGCGCAGTGGTCGACGATAACGACCCCATGGCCTCGCCGCAGCACATCAACAAAGGCTTGCAGGCGAAGCTGGCTGATCTTGAGCTGCCGCCGGAAGCGCCGGCCGAGCCGTTGCCGATCGCAGACTCGCGCAGGCAAGAAATGCTGCGCGCGGCGGGCGTGGCATCGGGCGTGACCGGCATCTGGGTCGAGGATCGCTGGGTCGAGGAGTTCATCCGCGCATTGGACGCGCCATGAACGACCGCGAAGAACGCGACTACGCCTTCACGATCGAAGACGGCGCCGTGCTGGCGCACCGCGCCGATTGCGCAGAGGCGCGCAAGCAGGCAGCGCAAGGCAAGCCGGTGATGACAGCGTTCGGTTGTCAGGGATTGCCGGCCGGGACCAAGACGCATGAGTGTTTACAACAAGTAACAAGTAACAAGTAACAACTAACAAACTAACAAGTAACAATCAGCTTCACGAACCAAAAATTTTGCCACGTAGCATTGCGCCCCCGCGCGATCCGTCGATCGGCCCCCGCCAGGGGGCGGCACGCTATAGCTAGTGGGTCGTCGCGCTTCACCACACAAGTGCGCGCGGCATCTGTTTGGCAGACAGATGGTATTGCCATGCTAACCCATTGATATTGCTACGTGTCGCTATCGTCTGCCGCGTCGCTGGGATGCGCGTGGGATGCGATTGCGCGTTCCAACTCAGCGGCCGTCATGTCAGCGCCGCGGCGTTGCGTTGCGCTTTCCTCTGAGAAGTATTGCAGCAACGTGCGGCCGGCCGATGCTTTCGCTGCCGCCGATGCTTCGCTGTCTTTAAGAATCTGCAATAGGGCATGACGCACTATCGCTTTTAGTGGTGCTTCGCTTTGATTGCTTAAACCGCCTTGCCTCGTATCTAGTCGCGTCACCTTTTCGCTTGGCATTGCGCTTTACCTCGATTGATCGATTGCGAGCTTGCAACATGTTACCCCCATGATACCGGCATACTGAAACACCTTTCATCGCCAATTGGCCACATGGCGCGCCACTATGGCGCGCGATTGCCTTGCATATCCTTCGATTTGTTCGCCCCTTAGTAAATCGCTGGCGCAATGCGGCCGCGCGCCATGCTGCATTGCCTGATTGCGGCCGCGCGTCGCGCTTTTTCTTTTTGTCCAAAAAATCGCCTCAACTAATTTGAGAATAGGGATTGCATATTGTCCCGATCGGGATAATATCACGATTGTTGAAACGAACATAACAGAAAGCGAAAAGACATGATCAGCGAAATAACCGAAGCGAAACTTGTTGACGCACATCAAAGCGGCATCGCCGCCTTTAACGTCAACGGCAGCGGCATTGACATGGCCCATGTCATTCGCCACGCGCGCAAATTGTACGCGGCAGAAAACGAAAGAGAAGCTTTCGTTGCGGGCTATATCGGCGCAAAGCGTCGCGCGCAAAAAGCGGGATGGTGAATAACATGAAATATTCCGCTGAAACCATCATTTACGATTTATCGCGTATTGCGCCAGAAACGCGCGCGGCAATCCTAGCATCGGCCAAATATACCAAATGGTTTTCACAAAAACCCGACGCCATGTTGCGCCTTGATGGTTCAACAAAAGTAATCAAGGGCAATAAGCTTGGGTTTAAAACCGCAATTCTATATTTGGCCCCATACACAATGTCGGGCGTCAATGTTTGCGCCAATGCTTTGTTAGCTAAGTGTTTTGAACCTTGCCTGAAATCGGCTGGCCGCGGCGCGATGAAATCCGTTGAAATGTCGCGCTTGCGCAAAACCCTATTCTTTCTGCAATTCAAAGACGAATGCATTGCCATGATCAAGGCGGAAGTAGCGTTGTTTGAAAAGCGCGCGGCAAAACAAGGTTTCGTTTTGTTAGTTCGCTTGAACGGGACTAGCGATCTGCGTTGGGAAAATTACGGCATCATGCAAGCCTATCCCAATGTGCAATTCTACGATTATACCAAGCTCGCCAATCGCAAAAACGTACCATCAAACTACGATTTGACGTTTAGCTATTCCGGCGTTCCTGATTTTCAAAAACAAGTCGACTTGGCAATCGCGGCAGGCATGCGATTGGCCGTGGTTTTCCGCAATCGCGCAATGGTCAATTCCATGCTGGCCAATGGCGAATCCTTCCGCGGGCTTCCCGTGGTGGATGGCGACGATACAGACGTGCGCCATATCGATCCGGCATCAAGCGCGGTTGCGCTCTATGCCAAGGGTTTGGGCAAAAAGGATCAAAGCGGATTCGTGGTGGGATGATTGCAGCTTATGCCGTGCGAGCAATCGCACGGCATATGCGGCAATCATGCCGAAAACAGGAAAGGTCAAAACATGGCGTCTTCTATTCATAAACCAGACGGCGGATTGCAGATTATCTTAGTTGGCAATCCCCGCGATGGTTACCGCGCGTTAGGTCCATTTCGAACCCGCGACGCAGTTGAAGAATACATCGCTCGCGAACCCGTGGATTGCGATTCGATGACAGTCATCCCGCTAGAAGCACAAGCCGAATGGAAAGGATTCTAACCATGAAAACAGACCGACAAATAACCATTGGAGCGCGCGTGACATACTCGCGGGAGTTTCTCCGCAATACCGGGCAATTCACCGGATGGGCACCGTTCGCCCGCGGCGAAGTCGTGTTGCAGAGCAAGCCGCTCCGCGAAGGAGTCCACATGGTCACAGTGAAATGGGACAAGGGCAGCAAACCTAGCAACGTGCTGGACTGCAACTTGGTCCGCGAAGATCGAATCCATCTGGAAGCAGTGTGAGAACATGAGAAACCATATGAGCGTCTATGCCGTGTTGCGTGGTGACCATGGCGGAGAGTTGGACCGCCAGCGGATCGATGCGCGCGAAGATCAGGATCAAAGCGCCGTCATAGGCAACGCACTAATCCGCATGATCGGTGAATGGACGCTAAACCCTGGCGATAGCATCGCAATCGAAGAGGTTTGATCGCAGTGCATGCCGCGGGCAAGTGCCCGCGGCATGAGCGGCAATCATGCCGAAAACAGAACAGGAAAGATCATGACACTTGAACAAATCAAGGCCGCGGTACTCCGCGGCGATACCGTGCATTGGGCCAGCGATATCTATCGCGTGGTGCATGACAGCGTAGGGCAGTGGCTCGTTCACTGCACAGTAAACGATTGCTATTGGGGCCTGACCTGGACCGATGGCGTGACCATGAACGGCCGGGAAGATCAATTTTATCTGAAATCTAAACCCAAGCCGTCACCCCAAGACTTGGCAATCGACCGGGCGATTGCCGCATCCGGCCGGCATGGCCAGCCAATAAATCCCCAGGAAGCCCGCCAAATCAAACGGCTGATCAAAGGTCGACACCGCCCAGATAGGGGCCAGGGGGTGAAGCCGTGACCAAGGAACGCCTAATCGAGGGCTTGGCAGCCCTGGGGTACAACATCAGCACCGCACATAAAATCCTAGGCATGGGCAGATCAACCATCTACCGCATGGCGGACGGTAGCTCGGACGTGCCCGAAGTCGTCGCCAGGCTCATGGACATGTACGAGAAATTCGGCGTCCCGGAGGAGCATCGCCAATGAGACAGCGCCTGCTCAATGCCGCAGCCTTGATTGCCGTGGTACTCGCCTATGGCGCAGCCTTGCACTATGGCTCGCCGGCATCGAAGCCTAAACCACCACCGCCAACGGAACACCAGTTGCAGATGCTCCGCTGTAAAATCATCGGCGACATCTGCAACATCTGATAGCGCGCGAGGCCGGCCAGGAATGCGCCTGGCCGGGAGATAGGCCGGCCGGATGGCCGCCCGGATCCCGACACGAAACACCAGACACAAACGTTTTTAGTCGCGGTGGCTGGCGCGCACACGGCTACAATGCCAATACACACACATATACATGTATACACCACATATATCATATATATGTGTTTATGTGTCTATATATGGTATATACCATTGGTATCATTAAACTTTTTCGAAGACACAAATCCAGACACAAACCAGACCCAAACACAAACAGGGTCCGCCCGGCCCGGCCTCGCGGCAGCCGCGCTACTTCTCCCCCGAATCTTCAGCCCCGCCGGCCGTGCCGAAGCCTGCCCGCCGCATCTCCGCGGCCATATCCTCGGCGGAACCTGGCTCGCCCGTTTTCAGCCTTCGCTCGGTCGCCTTGATCAACTCCATGGCCGCGCCCTTGCTGCCAAGCTTCGGCCCGGCGTAGCCGATCCAGCAGTAAACCCGCTGCCGGCCCTGGCCGGGTAGTTCCACCTTGATGTCGATGTCGCTTGGCACCTCGGTAGTGGCTCGCCGCACCTGGGAGCGGATCATGCCGGTGAGGTTGGCGCCATCGCCACCGTCCATGATCTGCGCTACCGCGGCTTGGATCTGCGGCCGGGTGAATAAGCCGGTCGCGCCGACGACCCGGCGCACATCGGCCAGGGCGTCGTCGAACTCGCTGCGGCTCATCGCCTGCATGCGGGTCTTGGTGAGCGTTTTCAAGGGTGCGTAGGGGTCGAAGGCCGCCAGGTCGCTGGATTCGAGCCAGCGGCCAAGCTCGGCGATATTGGCGGGGTTCTCCATCCACTCGTCCAGCGCCTGCGCCATCTCCGGCGTCATCTGCGCGCCATTGGCGATGGCGGTCACCCGGCGGTCATTCTCCGGGATCTGCAATGGGTCGAAGTTGTTGGAGAACACCAGGTAGCTGGCCGACGAGATCGCCTCGAATGCCGGCCGGCCTTTCGAGGTGAAGGTGCGAAGAACGGGCCGCGGGTCGACGATCTCCTTCAGCCGCTCATACACTGCCCGCTGCGATGACCATCTCCCGCTGTCGATCGTGTCCTTGGATTCCGACACCACCACCAGCGTGGCGTAGGCGCCCCAGTCGGTGAACACGGCCTGGCCGGACTTGCCGGCAAACAGGTCGAAGTCCAGCGGCTTGACGTAGCGCGGCCCCATCAAGCGGGACAGTATCTCCTTCAGCTTGCCGCGGCCGGTGCCGTACACCGGCCCCTCGACCCCGGCCGCCACCATGACCACGGCAACGCCGGGGATGTGCGGGTTGCAGTACTTGTGTGCCAGCCAATCGTAGAACCACTCCCGCTCGGTCTGGTCTGGGATCAGATGCTCCATGAAGTCCAGCCACAGCTGGACGCAACCGCCGGTCGCCAGATGCTGCGGCCGGCGGTAGGTGTTCTTGAACACTTCCTCGCCCTCGGCGTAGAGCGGAAAGTTCTTGTCCGGCCGCATCCGCACCCCGGCCACGGACAGCCGCTTGGCGTTCATCGCCCAGGCCGCGGTGGCGAAAATGCGAACCGGCTTGCCCCGTTCCTTGTGCTTCTCCTCCTCGGACCAGGACATGTATTCCATCTTGAAGGCTTCGAACCCCACCAGGCAGTTGGCGCTCGGCTCGTACAGCATCACCACGCTGTTGGCCCGCATGTCCCAGCCATGGGTGCGCAATAGCCAGAACGCCTTCTCGCTGAACGGCGCTGCTTCGCCCGGCTTGGATGGAGTTTCTCTGGTTGTCGGTTGCATCGGTCGCCTCCCTAAAGGTGTTTGAAATCGCGCATCAATTCGCGCAATTGCTGCTGAAACTCGCTGTCTTCATCCGGCGCCAGCTTGGCCCAGCGGTGCGAGACGCCGGTTTTGGTGTCCCAAAGGGTTAAGCCCACACTGCCGGATATATTCACCAATACCCGGTCATTGGTCTTGGACTGCGGATCCCAGATATTCGCGTAAGCCTTGATTCTACGGGTGCCGGCGCGCTTTTCCAGTTCCTCCAGCGCGATCCGCTCGCCGTCCGACAGCACCAGGACATCTTCGGGCTTCAGGTCGTAGATATGCTCGCCCGGACGATGCTCGCGCGGGATTACGATCTGCTCCAGACCTAATCCGCTCATCACCCGCTCGCACTCGGCGATCATCAAGGGAATATCCGCTTCGGGAAACCACGGCAGTTGATCGAGCGGCACCTCAGTGATCGATCGCCCTTGGTAGCCATAGATCCGGCCCGGCGAGTGGAATCCATGCACCGCGACGTAGCGTTTGTCGTTGCCGGCGAAATACTCCACCAGGTGCGGCTTATCCTCCGGTTTCGGCCCCGACTTAAACCGGGCCGTCCACAGCCGCTTGCGCGCCGTCGCCACCTGCCCGATCAAGGCCAGGGTCGTGCCGCCGGAGGTCCGCCGCAGGCACTCGGCCATGAAGTCCGGCCAGCGCCGCGCCAAGGCGCCAAGCAGCGCCTGGCGTACGCCTAAGTCGCGCACGTCCAGGTCGATCACAAAGGCCGTGCTGTGGAACATGCGGATGCCGGCGGCCCGGCCGCGCCAGGTGGCGATCGCCGCATCGTCATTGGGTTGAGAAGGCCAGCCGCGGAACGGCCCGTCGCGGCCACGCAGGGGGATCACGTCGTAGCCATTGTCGCGGATCCGCCGCCATATCTCGCGGTAGGCGTGGATTGGCTTCGGCTGCAATTGTTCTGCTTGCGCCGCCGGCTCGGATTGGTAAAACTTGTTCACACTGCATGTCCTTTCAGGGATGACTGGGCTTCAGATAAGGCCGGGGAGGATTGCCACCTCCTCGGCCTTTAGCTTTTCAGCAAGCGATCAATATCCTCTTGGTTCTTCACCACTGCAATCGCTAGCCCTAGTGTGTCGAACCGGGCATGCCACAACATCTGGTGGGTCGTGGTTCTGCCACCGCGCGGCCGCTTCACCTCGACGAATATGACCCGGCCGCCCGGCAGCACCACCAGCCGGTCGAAGAACCCACGATGTCCTATGACCGTGGTTTTGATGCACTCGCCGCCCAGCGCCTCGACCCGCTCGCGCAATTGCCGCTCGATCGCGTTCTCTCTCACAGATAATTTGACAGCCATGACGATCTATGTCCTGATACGCGCTGCAAACAGATTAGAAGAGAAGAGAATAGGAAACGACAATGGCGCTGCACTCCAATCTTGTCGGCGGCTCGACCGCCGATCGCATGTTGCACTGCCCCGGCAGCTTCAAGCTGTTGCAGCGCATTCCAGAGCAAGCCGCGATCTCCAGTGAATATGCCAACTACGGTTCGGCAATGCACACGGTGATGAATGCGTTGCTGGTTAAATATGGCCAGGAGGTTTTACCCGACGACCCGGACGACATGATCGACACCGCGCGCAGTTTGCTCGGCGTTATATTCCTCGATCGCGTTCTAGAGCAGCATCATCTCGACGATTCGATAATTCCAGCGATCAATAATCTTTACGATTTGATGGACGAGTATGGCGGCGGTTTTGTTGTGGTCGCCAACGAACTGCAAGTGAAGTTTCCCTCGGTGCCGGGCGCCTACGGCACCTGCGATTTGCTGCTGGCGAACAGCAAGACAGTGTTGATGGCGGATTGGAAGTTTGGCCAGGGCGTGGCGGTTCGCGCTGTCTATAAGGACGAGCAAGGTGAGCGGGTTAACCCGCAATTGATGTTTTATTTTGCCGGCGCGATGGAAACGTTGCCGGCCAAGATCTTCCACGGCAAGCGGTTGGCGGTCGCCATCATCCAGCCGCGCACCAGCGAGCCGCTGACGCACACGCAGATCACCCGCACCGAAGTGAAGATGTTTATCGAGGACATGGACCACGCGATTATCAAGGCGCTCGGCAAGAACCCGCCGCTGCAAGCCGGCGAGCATTGCCGCTGGTGCCCGGCCCGGCCGTGTTGCCCCGAGCACACCAAGCCGCTGTTTGATTTGGTCAACATGGAAATCATGCCGGCGCAGTTGACGGCTTCCGTAGTCGACGACGGTAACGCGGCCGCTTACGGTGAGTTTCTGGCCAAGGCCAAGTACCTGGCCGATCTGGCCGCCGACTATAAGAAACAAGTCGACGAACAGGTTCACTCTTATCTGGAGAACGGCGGCACCGTGCCGGGCTGGAAGCTCAAGCTCAAGACCAAGCTGCGCCAGTGGATCGACAGCGACACCGTGGCGTTCAATCTGAAGCGGCTGGGTTTTGCCGACGAGGATATCTGGCAAGAGAAGTTGCAGACATTCGGTCATACCGACAAGGTCGCCAAAAAGCTCGGCGTCAAGATCCCCGACACCTTGCGCTACACCCCAGAGACTGACGAAACCGTCATTGCGCCGGACAGCGACCCGGCGCCGCGCATCGATCGCGCCAAGGCTGCGACCGAGTTGATGGATGCGCTCAAGCAAATTGCGTCACAACGATAATTGCGACGCAAACTACGCCGGCTCGATCGAGCCGGTGCCATGAACAGGAGAGGACAGATTATGAATGACATCGTAAAGCGAAGCTTAGGCTCGACTGCGCTCACTGAAGACCTCGCCAACCGGCTGCTGGCCGGGATCGAGGAATCGCAGGCCACCACCAACGTGCCCGGCGGCGGCAAGGATCTGATCAAGCTTGGCAAGGCCGACGGCCTTTGGACCATCGGCCAGGCCGACGACCCGATGCAGGTCGGCTCCAACTGGGCGATCAACCTCTTATCGATCTGCCACGGCTATGTCTGCTGGTCGCGTTACGAGGGGACTAGGAAGAACGAGCGATTGGGCGAGGTGATGTGCCCGATGTCGGAGCCGAAGCCGAAAAAGCCGGACCCGATCGAGGGCTTTCCGTTCGCCGAGCAGCGCAGTTTTGAAGCTGTGTGTCTGAACGGCGAGGATGCCGGCGTCGAGGTGCAGTTCAAGAACAGCAGCGGCGGCACCTTGAAGGGGTTCGACAGTCTGGTGAACGAGATCAAGGCGCAGCTGCGCAAGAACCGCGCCTATCCCTGCCCGGTAATCCAGTTCAAGTCGGAGCGGTACAAGCATGCCGACTACGGCTGGATCAACAACCCGATCTTCGAAGTGGTCGGCTGGGCCAACTTCAACGGCGAGCTGGAGGGCGGCGCGACGTCGCCGGATCCCAAGCCGGCTCCGGCCAGCAACGGCCGGCCGGTCAAGCCGCCACTGGTGGCGGACGCACCGTCAACCGCGCCGGACGACGAGCCGGCGCCTGCGCCGGCCCGCGCGTCCGGGCAGCGCCGCCGCCCGGCGCCGCCGCTCGGCTAAATCCTTCAGTAGGGGGGGTGGCTAAAACCCACCCCCCTATTTTGGCCACCCCTTCCCCCTCATCCCAGGGAATGCCTTGCCATGCTCACACGCGCCGCTCACCGGGCCAGACTGCGCAAATTGCTGCTCGACGCCCACCCGGAGTGGCGCGGCCGGCTCTGGATCAACAAGGAGAGCGTAACCGTGCGCGGGCTGGGCTGCGCCTGGGTTTACCCAGGGCCGGCAAGGCCCTGGGTTTACCCAGGGGATACGTGGACGCCCGAACACGAAGCCCGCAATGTGCTGTTTGAGTTCGATGACATGATCGAGCAAATGGCCAAGCCGCTATGCCCGAAGTGTGCCGGCAAAGGCTGCCGGTCATGTCTGTTTTCGGGGCGTGTGCGATGACCGCCCGCACCTTCGACACCAACAACATTTGCTGGTTCGACTTCGAAACGAAGTCGGGCGAAGACCTGCAAAAGGCCGGCGCCACCCGCTACGCCTGCGATGACGATGCCGCGGCGATCATCCTGACTTATGCGGTCGGCCACCAGCCAACCAAACTGATCCTGGCGCCGGAGCCTGGCGCGCCACTGAGCTGGCACCACCTGCCGCTGGATTTCACTGAGTTCTACCAGCGCGCCTGGTACGATGACGGCGTGTTCGCGGCGTTCAACGCCGGGTTCGATCGCGCCGTCTGGAACTTCGCCCTGCGCGACGCCCCGCCACTGCGGCCGGACATGGTGATCGACCCTTCGGTGCAGGCCACTGCCGCGGGCTTGCCGCCAGACCTGGCTGGCGCCTGCAAGGCCAGCGGCTCGACGCTCAAGGTCGAGGACGGCGGCGCCTACATCAAGCTGTTCTGCCTGCCGGATTCGACGGCGACCCCACGGAGCCATCCGGCGCAATGGCGGCTGTTCTGCGCTTATGCGATCGGCGACATCGATGCCATGCGCAGCCTCTTTCTCAGAACCCGGCAGCTGCCGGAGCGGGAGTGGCAAGAGTATTGGGCGGCCGAGGCCATCAACGACCGCGGCATCGGCGTCGATGTAAAGTTCGCCAGGAAGGCGGCCCGGCTTGCCGGCACCGCCAAGACCCGTGGCGGCGACGAGCTGCGCGAGATCACCGAGGGTGCCGTAACCAGCGTCACCCAGGTCAAGCCGCTGATCCAATGGCTGCGCCACCAGCTGCCGGGCGATGGCGACGGCATGAAGATCCTGACCAAGCGGGAGGAAGAGGAGGACGAGGAATCCGGCGCCATCACCAAGCCGGCCAAGTACAGCCTGACCCGCTCCCGGATCGAGAAGCTGATCCCCTACTGCACGGCGATAGGCCACCACCGGGCGCTGCGCGCGCTCCAGATCCGTTTGTACGGCGGCTCGACCACACCGGCCAAGTACAGCAAAATTCTCGCTCAGGAGGTCGATGGCGCGGTTTACGGGCAATACGTGTTCAACGGCGCCCCGCAGACTGGCCGGTTCTCTTCCCGCGGTGTACAGATCCAGAACCTGGCGCGGTCGTTTTTGCCTTACGAACATGAGGCGATCGATGAGATCCTGTTTGGCATCGATTACGACGGCCTGGCCCGGCTTGGCGACGCCACGCCGGTGCTGCGCAAGCTGGCGTTGCTGATTCGCCCCACTTTTGTTGCCGGTGACGCGAATCAGTTCGTGGTCAGCGACTTCGCGCAGATTGAGGCGCGAATATTGCCGTGGCTGGTCGGCCCACAGTCCGAGGGCGCCCTAAAGCGGTTGCAGATCTTCCGCGACATCGACGCCAACCCCTCGCTGCCGGACCTGTACACCCGCACCGCTGCCGCCATGTCCGGCGTAGCCGTGGCAGAAATCAGTAAATCGCTACGGCAGCGTGGCAAAGTCGCCGAATTAGCACTCGGCTTCGGCGGCGGCGTTGGCGCCTTGGCCAACATGGGCGCCAATTACGGCCTCTACTTACCGGAACACGAAGCCAAGGAAGCGGTCGCGCAGTGGCGCCAAGCCAATCCCTGGTGCGTCCGGTTTTGGGGCAAGCACGACGAGGATTCTTCCTACGGCCTGTGGGGTGCCGCCAACCGGGCGCTGGAGCAGCCAGGCCAGCCCCAAGCGGTCGGCCGGCTGACCTACATCTACCTGCCGCAGATCCTCAAAGGCACGTTGTACTGCCAGCTGCCGTCCGGCCGCTGTCTCGCCTACCGCGGCATCAAGTACGAGACGGTCGACGAGCTGGACGACGACGATAAGGTGATCGGCCAGTCGGTCCAGTTGCGGTTCTCCAGGGGCTACGGCCGGTCCAAGATCTGGCACGGCACCTTGTGCGAGAACGTGGTGCAGGCCACCGCCGCTGACATTCTGCGCGGCACCTTGGCGCGGCTGGAAAAGACCGATCTGCCGGTGCGGCTCCACAGTCACGATGAAATTTTGGTCGAGGTGCCGGAAGATCGCGCCGAAAGTGCCGTGGCTATGCTGCGCGGGATCATGCGCGAGGGTTTCGACTGGACCGACGGCCTGCCGCTGATGTCGGAGGAAACCATCCAGCCGTATTATTCCAAGTGGGAGGGTAAGTGATGCGCGCGCAAACCAATGTGCGCCCGCTGCCGCCCGGAGTGCGCAGCCGGCTCGACAAGCTGATGTTGATGCTCGGCTCCACCCACGATGGCGAGCGGGCATCCGCCGCCGGCATGATCACCAACCTGTTGAAGGAAAACGGCCTCGACTGGCACGACGTGGTCGGCTCGATCGGCCAGCCGGCGGGGCGTTCATATGCGCCACCTCCACCGCCGCCGCCGCCCAAGCCCAAACGCGATCCAAACCAGAAGTACATGACCGCGACCGAGCTGCGGCAGCTGGTGCAGATTATTCTGCGCAGCCCGCTCAACGATCGCTCGCGCGGCTTTCTCGCCGGCTTGATGGACCGCGCCGACATTTACGATGAGATTTTATTTTCCGACAAGCAGTGGGTTTGGATCCGCGATCTGGCGAGGAGGGCGGGTGCGATATGAGAGGGCCAACCAACGAAGATCCGGCCCAGCGCGCCAAGCGCGCTGCCATGAAGCAAGTTGAAAAGAACGCCAACCAGGTGTGGATCCAGCACATGCTCGACCTGATTTGGGATGTGTGCCGGGTCAAGCTGATTTTTAACACCGACGATGTTTACGACTTGTACTTCGCCGAACCAGAATGGAAGCGCCCACATACGCATGAACATCGCGCCATGGGTCCGGTCATGAATAAGGCCGCTAAAGAAGGCATGTGCGAAAAAGCCGGTGTCCCTGGAGTGCCATCACGTCGCCGATCGCGCCATGCGGCGCCGCTTACGGTGTGGCGCAGCCGTATATTCGAGGGCAAATGATGCGCGAGAAATCAGAGCTGCGTCCCTACCAGCACCGCATTGCCACCGCGCTCTATGAGAACGACGAGAAGATCGCGGTGGTGCGGCCGGGTGGCGGCAAGACCGTCGCGGCGCTGACCGCGATCGAGGAGCTGATCCGCGACAAGCATATTCGTCATGTGTTGGTGATCGCGCCGAAAAGAGTGGCGCGCATGGTTTGGCCGGACGAGATCGCGCTCTGGGCGCATACCAAGGGCCTGTCCTATCAGGTGCTGAGCGGCACACCGCAGCAACGCTTGATCGGCCTGGCTGAAGCACACGCCGGCGTGTTCGACATCACCATTGTCGGCATCGACATCGTCGAGTGGCTGGTTGACGCCTTGGTCAAGCTGCCGGACGATTCACGGCTGTTTGATTTGCTGGTGATCGACGAGGTGTCGCGGCTGCGTAAGCCCAGCGGTGTGCGGGCGCGGCGGTTGCTGCGCTACGCCAAGCGGTGGCAGATGATCTGGGGCCTGACCGGCACGTTGCGGCCGTCTGGTCCCGAAGACCTGTTCATGCCGGCCACGGTGGTAACCCGTGCGCGGCTCTGGGGTAAGTCGTTCTACCGCTGGCGCCGAGACAGGTTTTATCCGCTGGATTACCAGGGCTACACATGGGCGCCGCTGCCGGGAGCGGAGGAAGTCATCAACCGCCAGTTGGCACCGCTTTGCGTCACCCTTCGCGACGACGAGCTGCCGCAGCTGCCGGAGCTGTCGATTCTTTTCGACCGGGTCGAGCTGCCACCGAGTGCCCGCAAGCAATACAACGACATGGAGGAGAAGCTGATGCTCCGAGACGACAACGGCATCGTGCTGGCTTCCACCGCTGCCGTTGCCACCGGCAAGTTGGCGCAGATCGCCAACGGTTTCGTCTACGACGACGGTGCTACCATCCGGCTCCACCCGGAAAAGGAGCAGTGGGCACAGGACATTATCGACGATGCGGCGGGGCCAGTGCTGTTCATTTATGAATATCGCGAGGATCTGGAAATGCTGCGCGGGTTGCTTGGCGAGGATCTTCCGTACCTCGGTGACGGGGTCACCGACAAAGCATCTGATCACAACATCACCCAATGGAACGCTGGCAAACTACCTTTCATGGCGATGCATCCGGCGTCGGGCGGCCACGGTCTGAACCTGCAACACGGCGGCTCGGATATGGCCTGGATCTGCCCCACCTGGTCGCCTGAGCTGTGGGAGCAAACAATCGCTCGTCTGCATCGTTCCGGGCAAAATAAATCAGTGGTGGTGCGTGTCTGTACGGCAGCGGACACAGTCGACGAAATGAAGCTCGACCGGGTGCATAAAAAGATGACGGCGCAAGCCGCGTTTGAGGCTTACCTACGCCGTCATCAAGGTCAGGAATCGTCAACGGCTACAGCGTAGCAGCTTTTTCGAGATTCAGCACCAGCTGCTCGTTGAAGCTGTTCTTGTCGCTGATGTTGCCTTTGACCAGGATGTCGGCGATCTGCTTGTTGAGGTCGTACAACTGGTCGCGGCTGATCTCGAATCGGTGATGGAATTTTTGCACGTTGATGTTGAGGATTGGATGATCTCGTTCGGGGAGGGTCAGATAGACGAAACGCAGCTTTATAGACTCGTCTGACATGATGGACCTCTGCCTTTTTATGCGTTTGCGAGGCGCCATCGTAGGCTTCCTTTAATCCTGGTCCAGTGCGCGCTGCGCAATCCCCATACATTCGTCGGCATCGACATCGTGATGCGCCGCGATGTCCTTCAAAGCTTCGCGCAGCCGCATATTTTCGTTTGTCAGGCGCAGCAATTCGCCTTGGGCGATGTCGAGATGGCGTTTGATTTCCGCTAGCATGGCACTCTGCAAATCCATCTTACTTCCGATTTCGTGCTTTATGTTTATGAGTTCGCGCATCGTTCGATGATGCAATATTAGTTCTGAGGTACTGCTCACAATTACCCCTTTAGGTTGATGGTCAGGGCAATGCCGAGCGCCCGCAGCCGCAACGACACGTCGTCCATGGTCTTCTGCAATGGCGCTAGGCTTTCGCCGATCGCGATCAACTCGCCGGCTAGTTTTGTGGCGTCGAACTTCTCGCCCGGCGTCGCCGGCCGCGACAGCTGCTCGACCGCGATCGAGGCCGGGTACCAGTCGTTGTTGTGGCCGCCACCGACCCGTACCTCGACCGCGTGGCCGCGCTTGATCAGCGCGTCTTGCAGCTCCTTGCGGGTGCGATCGCGACCGCGGGTGAGCAGCGCGATTTCCCATTTGCTGAAATAGCTTTTAACCTTGTCTTTGACCTCGTCGTAATTATCCAGCGTGACTTCGACCTGTTCGGATCGGTAGTCGTTTGGGTCTACCTTCGCATAAACGATGTTGTCGGTTTCGTTGTAGCCGAGATACGGCGAGCCGGTGATCCGGTACACCGACGCGCCGGATTTGACCTTGGTTCTGGTCGGTCCGTGCATACGGATGTCATCGCCGAGGATTTGCTCCAGACATGTTTCTATATCCTTGGCCAGGCCCGGTTTCTTCACGGCACATCCCTTCGCATCCATTCCAGTTCTGGTTTGCCGCGATACCCATGCTCGAATACCAGCCAGCAATAGTCGCTCTTGCCGCCGCCCACCTTGCCGCCCGCGGTGATGACGTGGCCCGGCGGCATCGACGGCCGCGGGGTCAGCAGCCAGACCCGCCGCAGTGGCAGCTGCTCTAGCCAGCGCGCGGCATTCAATCGGGCGGTCGGCATGATCAGCGCCACCTTGTGACTGGCGCGTATGAGCGCATGTTTGGTGAATGCTTCGAAAATATCGAAAGGCGGATTACTGATAATATTGTTTGGCGACGAGATGTGGTTCTGCAAAAAATCCTGCACGTCACCGCGGCCGCGCCGGTCAACGATGTCGGCGCCGTGGGCGATGTGCCCGGCTTTGACCGCGGAATCGATAATGCGGCCGAAGCCGCAGGCCGGGTCGTAGATCCCGCCGGTGAACTTCTCTTCCTGGAATAGCCGATCGCTGACCCAGCGCGGTTCGACGTAATGCTCGTCGACCCGTGGATGCGACGGCCTGAATATGGCGGTGTGGGTCCACGGCTGGCTCATCGTTCTGGTTCCTTGGTTGTAAACTCAGCCTCGTCGGCGCCGCACCACTCGCACAGCAGCGCGCTGCGGCCGCCATCGAACTTGGCCTGCGGCATGCGGCAGAAAAAGCAATGCAGAATTACAAACGGCGACCAGTCGCGCACATGCTCCCAGCACACGTCGCACTCCCATATCGCGCCGCAATCCTTGCACCGTTGCTTGCGTTGCCGCGAGATCGTGCCGTCGGGGTTGAAGACCACGCCGCTCATCAGCGCACGTCCTCGTTCCATTTCCATTTACCGTCGACCCAGTGGCCGTTCACCGGGTCGTCGCACTGGGTGGCGCGGATCTCCCGCGCCGAGGTCCAGCGCGCTTCCAGGTCGCGGGCGTAAGCCATTGCTTCGGCTTCGGTTTCGCACCTGATCGCGTTGTCGTACCAACGCTCGTCGTTGGCGACGCGCACTTCGGGTTTCCACGCCACGGCGTTAGCCTTCCTTCGTTTGATATTGTTTGGATCTACGACGGCCGCATGCTCGACACACTCTTCGGTGGCCCTTCTTTTCGCTGAAGCTTATGTACGTGTTCTCAAAAGTAAATTCGTGTCCGTGTTTACAGTGTGTTACTCCGGCCATGGGCGATTTAACTCGGCCAAGGGCGCAGGCGTATTTTAGGTTGCCAGATTGTGTGTCTGGGTAAATGTGCGCAGGGTTGACGCAAGACGTATTATTGCAGCTGTGGCAGCCGTTTTTACCGGGAGGAAACGGCTTATTATGATGTAACGACCACGATATCCGGTGTGCCGGCCTTAGTTTCCCATCTTTGTATAATTGTCCGTAACCTTTTCGGTCTTTTGCGCCGATCCATAGCCAGCATTCATCAGAGGCGGCCACGGTGACCTTCTCCCAGAACCGTTCCGCCAGCATCATGCGCTCCCCGCGGCTGGCTCGTTCAAGGCGCTGGCGTTCTTCATCCGCGCGTCGATCTCATCCTTCAGCTCGACCATGACCCTGGTGAAAGTTTTACTGTCGGTTTGCGCGGCGGCGCTGATTCGCGAGAAGGTTTGGATCGCGCCCATGTAGTAGGCCAGCTCCATCGAGTTCAGCTCGTTGTCGCTGGCGCCGCTGAGATACAGATCCTGGGCGAATCGTTTCCAGGCGTCTTTCAGCGAGCGGTCGGAATGGACCTCGACTTCGACGATGGGGATTTCTTCGGTCATGACAATTGCTCCGGTTTGCCGCCGTATTCGGCTTCCAGCTTGTCGATCGCCTCGGTCGACGGCGTCGGCGCATCGTCGATCTCATTGATGGTGCTGATGTGTTCCTCGGCCTTGCGGGTCAACAGCCCGATATTGGCCATCTGCGTGGTCAGCTCGATCAGCAGCTTGCGCAGCCGCAGCGCCTCATGCCGGTAGCGGTCGCGCTCTTCGAAAATCAGCGCCACGCGGTCGCGCTCGCGGTTCAAGTCGGCTTTCAGCTGGCTTATCGTCTTGTTGGCGTCGATTAAATCGTCGTGCATTTGGTTAACCTGGGCCAGAGCGATCACCCGTTGATCGGTGGCAACGTCGTGGGTCTGGTTCATCGGAGTTCCTTTTGTTGACGAGTCCGCCACCGCTGCGCCTGATACGCGAGGTGGCGCAGCGGCTTGGCAGTGGATGCGCTACCGACGCACTGCTCTTTTCGGCGCTACTCGCATCGGCCACAGGTGGTCGGGTGCGTCGGCGTCGATCTCTTTCAGTTCATCTTTGATTAGCCGGTAAGTGTCTGCCGGGAATTGCTTTCCTGACCGCCAGTTGTAGACGCCGTTCTCGGAAGTGCCGGTCAGCTCGGCCATGGCCTCGATGCCGCCGAGCGCGTCGATTATGTCGGCTGTTGAACGTAAGGTTTTCATGATTCACACCTATCTCAATATTTTTGAGAATACAAGTTGCATCTCAAAAATATTGGAATAGGGTGTGAATCTTCAATGGGGCGTGTGACATGGCTGATAATTTCAAACTGTACCGTCGGAAGAAGCTGTCCGAGGCCCGGCCCTATCTGCCGGGTGAGGATATGACTGGTATTAGCGTGGCCGTGGTCGACAGCGCCGCCGGCTCGCCCAAAGAGGGCGACATGATCGCCCGGAACCCGAAGAACCACGCCGATAAGTGGCTGCTGGCAAAGAAGTATTTCGAGGACAATTTTGAGTTGGACATCTGAAATGCGCCTGTCGCTGGACGCCATCCACTCGCTCTATGTCGGCGCCTTTCTGCTCGCCATCTTGCTGACCCTGGCGTTCCTCACCGCGCAGATCGCCCACGGCGGCGATCGCTGCCTGAGCAAGTCCGAGGCCAGCGCGCTCTATCCCGGCAAGTGGTTGTATTGGCACACCAAACACCGCTGCTGGGACGCCACGCCGTCGCGGCCGGATCGGCCGGTGCGCCGGATCGCCATCATGAAACCGCGGCCGGCACCGCCGACTTATGTCATCCAAAATATGCCGGTGGCTCCGGCATTCGAGCCGTGGGATGCTCGTATCAAATGAGCGACGAATTGAAACTGCGCGCGCTAATGGAAGAAGACGCCAAGATCTATCGCGTCCGCAATCAGATCGCGGAGAAGACTGACCCACAGTCCAAGACCAAGAGTGTCAAGGCTAAAAAAGTTGTTAAGGCTAAACCGAGCGACAACCCAACAGAGGAACCACCCCAATGACTCGACTTCTTGCCGCCACGGCTGTGGCGGCTCTTCTACTGACTATGCCTGCCAAGGCCGACATCATTCTCGACACCACCGGCATCGGCGGCACCGGCAACAACGTCATCTTCAGCAGCATCGCCAACTCTGGCTTGATCCTTGGCCGCCTCAACGGCCAGAACGATGAGGTCGTAAGATTCTTGGACCGCTCGGCCTTCAATCCTGACGGCGGCATATTGGCCGGTCTGTTCTCTGGAGCAGCCAATGGCAACGACATCAAGATCGTAAACACATCCGAGCTTGATATCACGGTGTTCGACCGCAATAACCTCACTCAGCTTACGACCACGCGGGACATCTTCTCTATCGTCGGAACAGGCACCTTGCTTATTCGTGCGACCGCCTTGGAGGCGGATGGCACGTTTAAGGACTTCCTGTTCAGTAGTGTTCTAAGCAACGGCCAGAATGGCTTCGACCTGAAAGCCATCAACGGCGAGCGGATCTGGGATGTTGATTTCCGGGTTGTCGGTGGTTCGATTACCGATTTCGAGCATTTCCGCATCGACGTGGCGCCGGGTGTAACGGCGGTGCCGGGACCGATTGCCGGCGCCGGCCTGCCGGGTCTGATTGCGGCTTGCGGCGCGCTGTACGGTTTCGGTGTGCGTCGCCGGCGGAAAGTAGCGCACTCATAAGGTTACCCCCTGATCGAGTGCGTGACAGTCGGGCGCGATCCATCGGTGGGCCGCGCCCGACCCATATCTATGATTGATTATTTCTTGCGGCCGCGTTTTCCGCCGCTGCCCTTCGACGTGTTGGGCGTCTTGCCGGCTTGATACTTGCGATTCTTCGGCCTCGGCTTTGCGACTGCTTTAGCTGGCTCGGCCATATTCACTCCTTGGGTTTTAGTTGAAAATTCGAAAAAATTTTTGGGCTACCAACCGCCTGTCCCAAAAGACGGCATAGAAAACCCTCCTCCACCTAAGTCGAAACCACCGCCACCGCCACCCCAGTCCAGGCCGGTGCCAATGTTGCCGCCGCCCCAGCCCCAGCCCTGCAAGATCTGCGGCGCGATCGGTGACAGGCCCATGCTGGGATTGCCGCCGGTCGCCGCGGTCTGGTCGATCAATGGCGTCGAGTAGGTAGAATTTTCAATGGCCGGTAACATGCCGGCCATGGCGATCGAGCCGCCCTGGCTGGTGCCCTGACCGGGGATAGCCCCGGTCGGGATCGAGCTTAAGCCGGCCGGCGCCAGTGACAGCCCACCGGGCGCTCCGGGTGTTGCCCCGGTGGGCTGCGCCGGCAGCACCGGCAGGGCATCCGCCGGTGCTGGGGCCGGGTCAGGCGCGACCCGGCTTTCGTCCTTGTAGACATTGGTCAGGGCCTCGGCCAGCTGCGGCGTCATTTGCGGCTGCTGGGCTGGCTGCTGGCCCTTCGGCTGCTCGCTGATTCGCGCGGCCTCGTCCTGGTGCAGCTTCTCCGCGGCGGCGCCGGCTTGCTCGACCGAATCGAACTTGCCCAGGTGCTTGCCGGTGTCTTGATAGCGTTGCCTGGCCTCGGCATCGGTCATGACCTTGCCGCCCTCGGGCGGCACGGTCGGAATGTTGACCTCCTTGCCGTTTTCATTGATGCCCATCGTTCGCACGGTCGAGATCGAGCCGTCTTCGTTCTGCACCGGCTTTTGTTGCAGCGGATCCAAGGTTGGCGCGTCGGGGTCGACCGCCTTCTCCGGCATGGCGTCGGTCACGGTGCCGGTGTCGGCCTGGGCATACTGAACTTTGGCCGGTTCGGCTGCCGGCACCGCCTCGCTGCGCTTGCCGAGCGTCGTCGGCTTCGGCGCACCTTCCTTCACCGCGGCGTCGAATTGCTGTTGGGTGATGCCCATCTTGCCGAAGTATGGCTTCACGCCTTCGGAGATCCGGCCGCCGATCATCGGCAAGTTCATCGCCTCGCGCAGCGTCTTGTTGGCAATGAAGTCAGGCACTTGCGCGACTTGCTCCGGCGTCCCGCCGCGCCGCACCAGGTCGCCGACCTTGGTGTCCAGGATCGCATGCGCCGGGTTGACCGGCGGCGCAGCTGGTGGCGCCGGCTTGGCCGCCGGCGCAGCTGGGGGAGCCGCGGTCGGTGGCGGTACCGGCGCCGCCGCTACCGCTGCCGGTTTTGCGGGGACCGTGGCTGCGGGAGCTGGGGCCGGCGCGGGCGCCGGCGTTGCTGGTGGTGTTGCTGGTGTAGCGGCCGCTGGTTCTTCCGGCAATAACGGCTCCGCTTCGGTCGCGGCGATCGCGGGCGCACCCGGTGCCGGGGGCGCGGAAGTCGGTGCCTTTTGCGCCCCTGGCGCGGCCTGTGGAGCAGCCTGTGGAGAAGCCTGTGGAGCAGCTGTGGATTTCGGTGTCGCCGCCGGGTCTTGCTTGCCGCCCCAGTCTTGCGCCGCGGTCGTTCCGGCCTTGGGGTCTTTGTAGTAGTTCGGGTTGTCGAACGCCTGCGCCTCTTGTCCGCGGCGGATGGTCAGGCCGTGCAGCGGCTTCTTGGCGCCGGATGCGTCGGTGACCTTGTCGTACTGGACGAAGATCTCCTTGGCCTGCTTCCAGTCGCCGCGCTTGACGGCGTCTGCGAGGCCGGTGCCCTTCAATGCCGCGCCGCCGGTGTTAAAGCCGAGCGAGGCCAGTGAGTTGCGAATAGCCGGCGGCGTGTTCGGGTTGAGCGCATCGATCGTCGCCAGGTGTCGGCCAAGCTCGGCGTTCATTTCTGCCCGCGCCGTCGGCTCGTCGATCGTGGTGCGGCCGTTCGCGGCGGTGCCGTAGCCGATATTGGTGGTGCCGTAGTCGGCGAACGCCTTGTTGGTGAAGTTTTCTTTCTTGGCCACCCATTCGGTCAGCTCCGGTGGTACGCCGGCCGCATGCGGGCCTGTCGCGGGTGCCGCGGGTGTCGCGGATACTGTCCGCGCCATCGGCGGCTTGCCGGCCAGGCCGCCGCCTGGGACTAGCCCAGGGAAGATCTTGGCTTGCTGCGGCGACAGCCCGTCCTTCCAGGATCCGCCGGCCATGCCGACGCGGTCGCCAGCCAGGTCGTGGTGCATCAAGTCGAGCGAGCCGTACTTCGATCGGTCGCCGGAGAAGTAACCGCCCCAGCGGTGCTTGGCGGCCAGGTCCGGGTGATTGGCTTCCAGGTATTGGTGGAAGCCATTGGCGAAGTCCTGGTACGCCTTGAACGTGGCCGGGTCGTTGGTGCGGTAGTTCTCCAGCGGCTTGCCGTCCTTGGTCGTCAGCTGCATGTCGAAGGCGTTGCCTTTGCCATGCTCGCGCGGATCGCCGGCGCGGTAGCCGGAGGTGAACGAAACCTTGTGGCCGCCCTGCTCCTCGTAGGCTTTAGCGTAGTCCCGCGCGGCCTGCGCGAACTGCGCGTTGACGCCCTGCATGTCCGAGGTTGAGCGTCCCGCCAGCCTAGCCCGGTTGGCGCCCGGCCCGTGCGGCGCTTCGTTCGTTGTCGGCGCCGCGGCTGGCGCCGCTGCCGGTGGTTTCGCTTGCGCCTTCTGCTGGTCGCGCAGCATCTGTTGCAGCGAGCTGTCCTTGGCGGCGCTGAAGCCGCCGGAGATCGTCGCGCCAATGCTGTCGTCGCTTTGATAGGGCTGCGCCAGCGAGGCGGTGGTCCGGCCGACATAGGGCTGCACCTGGAGCGGATGGGCTTCGTCGACCTTGATGCCGGTCTTGCCGTCGCCGCGCGGGCCTCTGATCAGGCTCTCCAGCAGCTGGGTCATCTGGCTTGGTGGTGTGCCGGGCGGCACCACGCCCAGACTTACGCCGAGCGCATGCATCGCTGCCGAGGCGTTTTCGCCCAGCAACGGCTGCTTGCCGGCGATCATCGCCTGCTTGGTTTTTTCCCGTTCAAGCGCCGCCTCGTCGAGGTATGCCATCAGGGTGCCGGTGGTCGGTTCTGTTGGTTCTCAGCTTGAATGGCGGCAAGCGCCGCGCTCAGTTGATCGATGCCGGCTGGCCCAGGGCGCCCGGCCATGGCGTTACGCGCAGTCGGGCCTTCCATGACACTGGCCCGCTGGCCGCGGAAACCGGACGGGCCGACCACGCCGAGGATCCGGCCGAGTACGGCGCCGAGCGGTCCGGCCAGGTAGTTGCCGAGGTGACCGAGCGCCTCGCTGCCGACCACCTTGTTGGCGACGGAATCGCCCTGGCCGCCGAGTGCGCGGGTCAAGCCGGTCTGCTGGGTTGGAATGTTCAACGCTCGTGCCAGGGCGACCTGGTCGGACACGTTGCCAAGCTCCGGTCCGAGCATTGTCTCGCGCGATTCTGGATGCATCCGGGTCCAGGTGTTGTCGAAGTTGGCCGGACCGCGGGCGCCACCTTGCGGGTTGTTGATGTTCTCCAGGCCGAGCTTGCGCATCAGGTCGCCGAAGATTTCACCGACAGCGGGGTGCCCGGTGGCTTCCAGGATCCCCGGCACCGCCGGGTCTTGCCGGCCGCGCTCCAGGTAGTTGTAGGCTTTGGCCGGATCTTCGTTGATGTAGCGTTGCAGGGTCGGGTAGTCGCCGATCGGTCCACCCGGCACCTCCGGCGTGGTGCGCTCGACCGCGCGGGTCTGGTTTTGGATGGTATTGAAGTCGCGTGGGTCCACGCCGCTACGCTGCGCGGTGTCGCGCATCGCCGTGGTGGTCGGCTCGTACAGCGCGCTAGCCGGCGGCAGCCGGCCGCCGGCCGGTGTATCGATCGCCTGGCCAAGCTCGGTGCGGAAGCCGCGGACGAAGCCGTAGGGTGCCGTCTCTCCCGCCATCGGCGGCCCGCCGTTGTGGCCCATACCGGGTGGCGGTATCGGATCGCCGGCAGCGTTGCGAGTGACCAGCGGCATCAGTTGATCGGTCAGCCTGGCGTCGATCCCCTGACGTTGTGATGGCGTGAGATTGGCGGCCGGATCAGCCACCATGTCGTAGCCGCGCCGGAATATCGGGCTGACATTCACCGGCGAGTCGGCGCCAATCCACTCTTGCAGCAACCCCTGCCGCGCATCGGACGCGCCGCGCAGCGCCTCGGCGCTCTCGCGCGCCGCGACATTGACCTTGGCGCCGATCGTGCCTGGGGTCGGCTGCACGTCGACGGCGCCGCGCGCCGCCGCCGAGGCGTCGTAGGCGTCGCCGATTCCGGTGCGGGCGTTGGTGCGAGCCTGCTGAATAATATCCGCGCTGCCGGGCAAGCCAGAGAACCGCTGCTCGCGGCGCACCACGGAGTCGTTGCCGAATATGCCGGGCCGGTCGGTGGCCAGCATGCCGGCGGTCGGGGTGACGCCCTGGCGCTCGGCCGCTTGCATGATGAACGGCGCGTCGGGCCGGCCCTTGCTGGCGTACAGTTGATGGGTGATCGACCGCGCGGCGGGACCGATCGACGTGGCCGAGCCGCCGAGCAGGGAGCCGAGCAAGCGCCCGGTTTCCTCGTCACCGAGGGCCTTGCCGGCCCAGCCACCGGCCTCGCCACCCGCTGCGCCGGTCAGGGTCGGCACCACGGTCGGCGCCGCCACCCGCGCCACCGTGCCGGCCACTCCGGTGCCGGCGGCGCGCGCCGTATTCAAGGCCGTGGCGCCGGCGCCGGCACCGCCACCGAGGAAGGCGCTGCCGCCGGCTTCGGATAGCTGCCGCCATAACGGAGCATCGGCCGGCAGCGGTGCCGCGCCGGCGTTCTCTTGCATCTGTGGTGTGAGATAGGGCACCTGTGATTCCGGGCTGCCGATCGTCCGCGCGCCGGCGTTGTAGAGGCCAATGCCGACGTCCGGGATGCCGCCGATCGCGCCGGTCAGTACCCGGTCAGCCGTGTTCTCGGCGCTGTACGGATCCGAGGTCAGGCGCTTGGCCGCCAGGATGTCTTCCAAGTTGGGCACGTCCTCGGCGCCGCCGGCCTTGGCGTGGTCTTCCGGCGCCATACCGAAAGCGAGCTTGGCGCGGCCGAGCATGTCCTCGCTCCAGGTCTTGGTCGGCGCCTTGGCCTCAGTCTGCCGCTTCGGGTCGAGCGCCTTGAACGCGCCGGTCATGTGGACGTAGTCGCTGGTGCCCTCCTTGTCGGAGTTCTCCATCAGCCAGGCGGCGACGTCCTCGAATTTTGGCTCTGCCATCTCACTGGCCCCCTAACTTGCGGCGCAGCTTTTCGATGTCGTCTTGCGTCGGCACCGGCTTGTCGGCGCTTGTGGTTGTCGTCGTCGTTCCCGGCGCGGCGGCACCCTTCGGCGCCTTGCCCGACGGGTCGACCCGGCCGCTTTGGGTGCTGACGTAGTTGGCGTCGACCGGCTTTAAGTCGAGGATCGGTGGCAGGTACTTCTTGTGGTCGACCTGGCGGTCAGTTAGTTGCACGGCATGCTGTTCGTAGATCGGCTTCACGTTGGCGTTGTGTTCGGTCATCGCAGCGTGGACCATATTCCACAACTGCATGCGCACCGGCGGCGGCAACCTAGCTTCACCCTTCAACCCCTGCAATTGGCCGATAAATCGATCCATCACGCCGCCGGTCTTGCGGACGTTCTCGACTTCGCCTTCGCGCACCACTGACGGCGGGTCGAGGATCTTGGCGGCGCCAATGATCATCGCCAGGTCGGAAGTTTGGTTGTTGAACGGCAGGTTGCCAATGAAGGTGGCGTAGCCGGTCTTGGCGTTTTCGTAGGAATGCACCACCGGCGACCGCATGTATTCGGCCACCACCGGCTTGGGATCACCCGTGCCGCTCATGGTCTTGGGGCCGGTCAACGGTACTGGCAACGGCGGCGGGACCGGCGCGCCGGTCGAGGCGCCGCCGCCGGTAACTGCCGGTGCAGTCGTGGCCGCGGGCGCAGCCGCCGCGGCACCGCCAGAGGTTGCGGGTCGCTCCTGGTCGACCGCGGCCAGCAGGCGGAACAGTTGCCCGGCCGCGCCGGCTTCGGGCGGCACGATGTCGTAGTGCGGCTGGGTGATCTCCCGGCCAGTCTCCGGGTCGGTGCTGAAGCGAACCTTGCGCTGCCAGCCGGCGTCGCGCATGGCGCGCGCCGCGTTCAGCTCGGCATTCGAGATCGGCTGGTTGGCGGCGACCTTGGCCAGGATCTTCTCGGCCAGTTGGTTGAAGTTGTTCTGCGCAATCGGCGCCGACTCGATCGGATTCGGCTGGGCCAGCGGTGCCGCGCCGGACTCCATGATCCGGTCGCCCGGCCGCAACCGGATCGGTGTGCCGTCGACGGCGGTCCGGCCGCCATTGAGCGAGGCATAGCCCTGGCCGGTGGACTTGCCTTCGGCGTCGACCACCACGAAGTTCTGCGCGTTCGGGGTCTTGGATTCTTCCGCGGTCGGCCACCGGCCGCTGGCCTGGAATTGCTGTTCGGCGCGCCGCCGCGGATCGGTCGGCATGCCGGCGGCGGCGACCTCGCCATGTGTCACTTGCGGCGCCCACTTCGACGGGTCGCTCAGCAGTGTCGCCCTGATACCTGCTTTCGCCGCTTCCGCGCGGGCTTTGGCTGCCGCTAACGCCCGCGGGTCGATGAAGGATTCCTGCACCGTGGTCGGCGGCAGGAAGATCTCGCCAGGCTTGGTGGTTGGGTCTTCCGGGTTGACCGGCCCCTGGTTCTCCACACTGACGTCGCGCATGCTCGGCGCCACAGTGGCTTCCGGCACGGCGGCGACGCCGGCTTCGCTGGCCTTCTGCGCGGCATCCCACTTGGCCTGCTCGCGGGCGCGCTCTTCGCGCGCCTTTAGGATCCCTTCGACCGCGGCGGTGTTGTGCAGCGCCACGCCGGGCGCGGCGTTGATGCTCTTGGCCAGGCCGGTGGCCCAGTTGCCCCACCATGGATTTTCTACCCACTCCGAACCCATCAGGCGCTCCCCATGTTCCTGGCCAGCGCGTTGCCGAGGCCCTGGCCGGCGATCTGCGCGCCGGCTTGCGCCAGGCCACCGGCGGCGCTGCCGCCGCCGTGCTGCACGATCTTGATCGGCTCGACCGCCTTGGCGATGTTGTAGGCCGAGAGCGAGCCAGCGCGCTCGTTGCCAGCCAGGCGGATGTCCTGGCCCGCGGTGTTGAAGATGCTGTTGGCGCGGTTGGTCAGGCCATACTGCGAGCCGCCATAGGACTGCACATCGGCCAGCGCCGCAATGCGCTTGCGCGCCGCGATCGCCGCCTGCTGGATGTGGCCCTGGATTGCCGAGCGCATCTCCTGGGAGCCATTCAGCTGGCCGGAGAACATGGCGCCGGCGAGCGCGTTCGGATCGCCCTTGGCCTGGTTGGCCAGCTCCTCCGGCGTCAGTGCCGTGGTTAACCGCTTGGCTTCATCCTCTTGCGCCGCGGTCTGCTTGCCGGCGCTCAACTCGTCGAGCGACCCTTCGCGCGCCGCCTCGGCGTTCTTGCGCAGGCTCTCGTCGCGCTGCGCGTATTCCTGCGACTGCCGGCGCTGGTAGGCGACCCATTGATCATTGGCAGCATTCTGCTGGTTCGCCATGTCGGCTTGCTGCTGCATGTTGTACATCGACATGCCGATCGAGAAGCCCAGGCCAATGATCGAGATCGGGTCGCACATGAGTTAGCTCGGCGTGTTGGTGATGTTGCCTTGCCCGCGGCCGCTGGCAGCGGAGAGCAGACGATTGTTCTCACTCTGACCGATCACTGGCGCGACCGCCGATCCCAAGCCGATCGCAATCGGCTTGAACATGTCGCCGAGCGCGCTGACATTCGGTTGCGTCAGCTGCGCGTTGCCGGCCGAGTTCGCCGCGGTGTTGGCGGCGACGGTCGGATCCTCGGTGGCGTACAGCTGGTTGTAGGCTTGCTGCTGTTGCGCGGCGATGCTCTTGCGCAGCTCGGCCGTGTCGGTGTCGGCCTTGGCGCGCAGCCCCGCCTCGTTGACCCCCAACTGCTCGGTCAGCTTGTTCTGCACGAAACCGGCGGCGCCGGATCGTAACAGCCCGGCCCGCGCCAGGTCAGCTTCGGCGGTGCGCTTGGCCTCGCCGTACTGGCTCTGCAACTGCGGCAGCGTGTAATCGAGGCCGGCCTTGCGATACTTCTCATAGAAGGGATCGCCGAAGTTCTCGTTGCCGAAGATCGAATCGATCGCCGTCTTGCCCTGGTTGAGCCGGGCCTGGCGCAGGTTCTCTTTGTCCTTGGCCTCTTGTGCTTGCTGCATTTGCAGCTGCACGGCCTGGTTATTCGATGGTCCGCTTCCGCCTTTGCCGCCCATGTCGTCACCTCATACTTGCGCGTTTGGATCGATCGGCGCCTGCTTGCCGTAGTCTGCCCAGAACCCCGGCGGTGTCAGCACCGTCTTGGCGGCTAAAGCACCAGTGTCTGGGGTAGTCTCGGTGCCGGACACGCCCTCACCCGGCACGGTCAGCGGATCCGGTTTTGAAGTGTCTTCGGGTTTCGCCGTGGCATCGGCCGCCGCCTTCTTGACATTGATGTTCGACTGGTAGCCGGACATGTCGACCGGCGCCGTGTTCTTCAACGTCTTCTCGGCTTCTTCCAGCGTCGAATAGCCCGACGTGTCAGGAGGTGGATTGTAGTAGTTGCCGCCGCCGCCGCCCTTGCCGCCCATGACTGCTCCTACTTGCTTATGCTGATATTGCCGAGGGTGTTGTTTTTCGCTTTCGGTTGGCTCAGCCAATGTGCCGGCGGCGGTAACAGGGTCGACGCCAACTTGTCGCCGGTGGTGATCGGTATTGGACCGATCGGGCCGCCGGCCGAGATCGCCGGGCCGAGCGGCGCAACTGGCGCCGGCGGAGCAGCCGGCGCGGCCACCGGCGGCGCGACCGGCGCCGGCGGCGCCATATACGTCGGTTTCATCGGCAGGTTCAGTGGCGCCTCTGGTGCTGGCGCTGGTTCCGGCGCCGCCGTCCAGCCTGGTTCACCCGCTCCCCAGTGGTAGTTACCGCCTATGTCAGTCCATGGCATGGTTACACCTGTCCGGTTGTCTGCATGCTGCCGGAGCCGTTGAGGCCCGGAGTTTTCAATTGATCGGTCCACATCGCCGGCGCCATGATCGTCTGCGCCAATTTGCTGCCGGTGTCTGGCGTGGTGGTGATTTTACCGTCGGTGGCCTGGCCCGGCGAGATCGGATCGCCGATCGGCCCCTGCGCCTGTGGCGCCATCGCCGCGGCCGGTGTCGGCGCAACTTCTGGCTCAGGCGCGGTCATGGCCATGGGTTCGGCTTCGGCCGCCGCTGCCGCGGCCGGCGCCGGTTGCTCTTTGTCCCAGCCCCAGCCGTTCTGTCTTGCCAGCGGCCCCCAGGTGATCGCGTCGCCGCCGGGAGGTGCGCCGCCTGAACCTTTGCCACCCATCACAGTGCCTTTCGAAAAATCATGCCGATCGGCTCAGCGCCGAAGTGCCGGCCGACCATGTTCATCAGCGAGTTCTGCTCTTTCATGCCGCTACAGATGGGAAAGTTCATCACCTTGCAGCCGTCGGCGCGGGCCATGTCGATCGCCATGCCGACCAGCCGCCGGCCCAAGTCGGTGCGATGATATTTCGGGCTGGTGTAGGTTTCGTCCATCACCGCCATCGGATCGGAGAATACGCCATAGACATGGTAGGAGCAGATCCCGACCAGCTTGTTGTCGTCGCGGGTATCCAGCGCGATGGCATACATCGCGAACGGACTGCCGAGTGCGTGGGCTAGATAGATCCGGGTGCGTTCATGGTGGAAATTCAGATAGCGCGTCCAAATCGACCGCGCGAAAAATTGACCGAGAAAGTCGGCGATCATCGTCGCGTCAGCTGGGTCGGCCACCCGGATATTAATGTGCGGTGTGCGCACAGTCCGCTTGGGCCGCTTCAGCTCGGTTACCGCCATATTCATCCGCCAGCCACCTATACGAAACGAAGTCCTCGCCTTCAGTGCCGTAGCCGGACAACACGCCTTCGGCCTTGGCGCCAATAAGAGTCATGAACCGCCGCACGTCATCGCGCCGCAGAAGTGCCGCCGCCTCGACGCGGTGGATCCCTAAATCAATTAACAGCGGCAGCACGAAATTACGGATCTGCCGCACCATTGGTAGCACGGCGCGGCCCCAATCGTCAGTGCCGAAGGCAAATCCAGCGCAAACGCCCTGGCGCTTCTGGATCGCGCCCCACACCGAGATCGGGCCGTGGTCGAGGCTCCAGGCGCAGAACGCAAACATCTTGAACCGCATCAACTGCGCCGCCAGTCGCTCGATGTCGGTGCCGGCCGCGGTCATCTCCGCGGCGTCGTCCTCGCGCAGGCGCCACAACACGTCCTGAACCATGCTGCGATCGGCGACGGCGATGTTGATCATCCCGCCTCTCCGGTCTGGTAATGCACCACCATGTTCGACAGGGTCTGCGGCCCAAGCTCCTGCGAGCGCAGCCGCATCGACATATGGGTCGAGCGTCCGTGGATCTCGATCTTGCCCTGCATGAAAGTCGGCCCGTTGAACTCGCCGACGTAGTCCTCGACCTCAGGATCCTCGATATTGAATGCCACCGACACCTGCCAGGGGATGCCGGTGCAGGCGGCATCCAATCCAGTGAAGGTCTTGGCCGTGGCCGCGCCCTCGCCAGCGTGGAACGGAAACACCAGCTCGACCGGGCAGTCGTCGTAGACAGGTCCGATGTCGGAAATGCCGCCGTAGGCATAGACTTTGTTTTGATCGTCGCGCACCACCACCCGGTTCTGATGCAGGCAGGCGGCGGTGATGACAAAGCCGGCGTCGTACTCGCTCCAGGCGGTTATCTTCGGTCCGGGGAACGCGCTCAACACATAGATCTTCGACGTCATCGGCGCGTCGTCATCGGCCTTGGTGCCGGCCATGATGATCCAGAATCTTCCGGTGACCGGCTGCAACAAGGCGATGGTGCCGCTCATCCAGTCCGGCCCCATGGCTCGGAACAGATCCTGGAGCAGCGGGTCGAGCGGCGAGCCGATATCGGACACCGCCGCAGCCAGCGAGCTGTTGCGAGCGCGCAAGCTGCGGATGCCGGACTGCGATAGGTACATCACGTCGCCGGAGCCATATTGCATCACGCTGCGCCAGGCGGTGGTGCCGGCCTGGCGCAGGGTCTGCACGTAGGTGTTCTTGGTGAAGTCCGGGTCCATGATCCACAACTGCACCGCGGTCGAAGAAAATATCGCCAGCTTGTCGTAGTAGACCTCCAACGCCACGCTGTCGGTCATGTCGCTGTCGCCCATCGACAGGTCAATGAAGTTGGTCGGATCCGGCGGCGCCATGCCGGACCAATCGCCGGCGTTGCCGATCGCCGAGAAGTACAAGATCGATCCCTCGACCGTGTACATTTTATTTTTGTAAGTACGACAATAGAAGCCGCGCGCCAGTGGCAGATCGAGGCCGTCGTAATAGCGGCCGACCGTGCCGACGTTGTCCTTCCACAGGATGGTGAACACCTTGTTGTCGAACAGATCGTAGTCGACGATCTCGTAGATCGTCGTGGTCTGCTGGCCCAACACGCCGATCGACCAGGTGCCGCTCGGCGGCTCGACCTTGTAGGGGCCGTTCGGGCCAAAAGCATATAATTTTTGATTGACTTCAACGAGGCCCCGGCTCGCCGGGTCGACGTTCCAGAACGGCACGAAGGCCATCCGCTTCTCGATCTCGCCGCCTGGCGTGACGTGGGCGTTGACCATGCTGCGCAGCGTTCCCGCGGGCGCGGTCAGCTCAGACCTGCGTAGATCCAACCCGGCAGCGAAGTCGGTGATTGTGAAGTACGGCAACTACGCCCTCCATCAGCCGGGCATGTAGTCGATGTAGGGGACGCTGCGGCTGTGCTTGTCGGGGTCGTTGCCGCCGCGATAGTTGCCGCCCATGTTGTAGTTGATGCGCTTGTCGGCGCCCTGGTCGGCCAGGATCCGGCGCAGCGCATTCTGCGCCTTGGTCAGCTTCATTGGCGCAGCTTCGCTCTTCTGCACCGCCAGGATCTCGGCCGCGGCGAACAGCACGATCACCTTGGAATCGAGGATGCAGCTGTCGGTCGGCGCAATGAGCGGCGACAGCGGCGCCTGGCCTTCGAACCGCAGCATGTAGCTGAGCGTCGGATGCTGGATATTGTCTTCCGGCACCGGCAGTACCTGGAACTGGCCGACCGGGTTGGTGACCGGCACCGGGCCAGAGACGTTAACCGAAGCGACGTTGCCCCAGCGCATCGGCTTGCCGAACTTGGTCGGGCCGAGATGCATCATGAACGACTTGATGCCGTAGACCAGCGGCTCCCAGGCAGACGCCGCGGTGATCTTGCTAGGATCGCCAGTATCGGCGCGGGTCACCTGCGAGATGTAAACCCGCACGATTTGGTCGAACGCCAT
>Ga0137451_1000056_pt1 | contig 37344 bp, 40 predicted proteins | sample EasRivERMGT500_2_FD_102336 | JGI IMG/M metagenome (GOLD analysis project Ga0137451, IMG submission 102336) | Soil microbial communities from meander-bound floodplain in the East River, Colorado, USA - East River MetaG ERMGT500_2 | ecosystem: Environmental > Terrestrial > Soil > Floodplain ... | reverse complement strand
GCGAGATTTACGACGATCACGCGGGGCGGCAACATCGCCGAGGAATGGGTTTGGATGAACTTCCCGCCGCCGCTGGAGCTTCACGACTACCGCTACCTGGGCCGCAACTTCCGCGAGCGCGAGCGCATCAAACGCAAAAAACTACGCTGGGTGAGTTTCATTCAGAAAATGAGCACCTTCGAGCGAGCTGCTATCCTCGACGCCATCAACGAAGAAAAGGCTAAAGGCTAAAGGCTAAAGGCTAAAGTCAGAATTGACTCCCCGCGCGTGAGCAACGATGCGCGCGATCCTCCTTTCTCTTGTTTTAGCCTTCAGCCTTCAGCCTTCAGCCTTCCCCGCGGTGACGCGCATCAACGTCGGCGCCTCCGCCAACGACATGACCGGCGATCGCATCCGCACCGCCTTGCAGATCGCCAACACAAATTTCTCAACGCTCGATTCACAATTTGGATTCGTCACGAACCTGCTGACGGTACCGAACATGGCCGCCCTTCGCGCCATGCCCGCGACCAACACGACTACCGGCTACCAGCTTATAGGTTACCTGAGCGCCAACGACGGCGGCGGCGGCACCTTCTACGTCGATCCGCTCGGCATAGAGAACGACGATCTGGGCACGGTCATCACGCCGAACAATAATGTCGGGAGGATAAAACGGCGCCTCGAGAACACCGATGTCTATCCGCAGTGGTTTGGGGGGCTGGTCAACAACGCGACGATTCAATCGGCCATTAACTACACGAGCGCGCGGGGGCAAGGAAGCATCTGGATCACCGCCGATTACCCCATCGACCCCGTCACCAACAAGATCACGATGCGCAGCAATTGCTCGCTCATCGGCGCGCCAGGCGGAGGACTGCACTTCGAAGGACTGCAAACCGCAAGCTGGGCTTTGCTCACCGTTCCGGCCGGCGTGACGAACGCCTCCATTGCGAACCTCAAGTTACGCGGCCGCCTGGAGACACCCGGCTCCACGAACAACACCGGCTATCTAATCGACCTGGGCGCAGTGACCAACTTTACCATTGGTGGCATTCAAGCCCGCGATTGGTACACGGCCTATTTCTCGCCACTGGACGGAAAAGCTTTCGAGAATCTCCAGGTCTTCGACGCAAACTGGCTCGACACGGTTCTGGGATACGGCGCCGTAGCCGATGGTTTTACAGATGACACGCGCGCCGTTCAGGATGCGATACACCACAAGCAGCTTTTCAACGGGAAGGTTTTTTTCCCCCGCACACCAAACCCCTTCCAATTGTGCAGCACGTGGGTGACTAACGGGTCGGTCATCCTCTCCGGGGATCAGGCCGTCATAGAACAGCGCTACCGCAACCCGACAGAGGGAACCTTGGCTCATCTCTCCTCCATTTTCACCATTACCGCTCATAACACAGTCGTCGAAGGATTCGTCTTGAATCAAGCCGGCCTCTTTCCCACGGCCGAGACCGAGAATAACACCGGCTATTGCCCCGCGATCAACGTTCATCTAGCGACCAACGTCGTCATTCGCAACAACCTTTTCAACCAGGGCACAGGCAAAGCCATCTCCAACGGCGGCGGATCCTACATGCAGATCTTGAACAACCGCTTTGTCAAAAGTGGGATCACCTTCGGAGTCGGCAACCGCCTGGACTGGCTCTTTAACGAGGCCACCTTTCCGTCCCGAGACGGCGTTTATCGCTCGCCTCTCGCCCCGCTCGTCCAGGGCAACACCTTCATAGGATCGAACCCGAATAAGATCTGCGTCCTGTTCAGCGCCTCGCCTGATTTCAAGTTCCTCGATAACACGATGATCGATATGGACACGCCCACCGGCGTGATCGTGGCCTACTCCGGTGACGCCGGCTTCACCGACGCCAACGGCACGAACATCTACAATTACCCCGGCCTCATTCGCGGCAACACCATCAGCGGCAGCTTCGGCATCAACGGCGCGATTTACGTCCGCATCAACACCCCCACCAGCGATTACGTGCAGACCGGGTTCGTCGTCACCAACATGTATTCCTCGATCGTCATCGAGAACAATCAGATCCGTGGCACCGGCGTGGGCATCGAGCTGAACGCCGCGCCCGGGACCGTCGTGCGCAACAACGATGTGCGCGTCACCTCGAGCCCGCTCTGGTGGGAGGGCAACTCCACCGGCCTGGTCGTGGACGGAGGCCATTACGAAAGCACCCTCGCCGGCCTCGGCAACACGCTCCCCTCTTCCGAGAGCTTCCTGCGCCCGCCCATCATGAAGAATATGGTGATCCGCAACTGTCGGATCGTCACGCCGCCAGGCGAGGAATACGCGATGCGCAACGTCGAGCCCATCCATTACGAGAATCTGGCCATCGAGAACGTCACCTTTGATTTTTCGGGCGCCGCCGGCTCCGGCACACCGCCTTGCATCCTCCAATTCACCGCCAGCACCGGCTTCATCAAGATCACCGATTGCACGTTCAACATCACCAACGCGATGAACAAGCGCACCGCCGTGCTCATGACCGGCGCCAGCGCGGACATCGAGTTCTCGCGCAACACCATCGTCGCCCCCGCCGGCGTCGAACGCCGTGGCGTCACCCTCTCCGGCCGCAAAGTGCGTGTCCACGATAACGATGTCGGCCGCATCGATATCACCCAGACCCCCGACCTGCTCCTGACCCGCAACTACATCCCCGGCTATGCGGACTCGGAAAGTCCGCTCGTCATCACCACCACCGGCCGCGCGATCATCACCGACAACGTCATCACCAATAATTCCACCGTGGCCGCCATCTGTGCGGACATCGGCGTGACGAACGGAGTTTTTGCCAACAACACCGTCTCCGGCAATTCCTCCAGCGACATGGTCCGCAGCACGCTCGGCCGGCTGCTCGTCCACAACAACGTGATTCTCAATGCCGGCGCCGGCTACGATTACCCGACCGCGCTCGGCACCGGCACGCTCGCCGACACCGTCGAAGAGCGGGCCCTTCATATCGACATGGCCGACCAGACCGGCTACGGCATCACGCTGCACCGCAACGGCAGCCCCGGCACACTGGGCATCAGCCAGAACAACGCTTTTGGCGCCAGCGATCGGGACACCCAATATTACGTTTGGCCCGATGAGGCCATTTACCACGCCGGCCACGCCTTTTACGTCCACGCGGCCGCCACCGCCACCAACGCTTTCATTTACGGATTCGGGATGAACGGCTCGCAACAATTCATCCTCAACGGCCAACTCTATTTCCAAACCGCCGGCCAAGGCCTGCACATCATCGAAGGCAGCAACGCGCGCATGGGCACCTCCACGCTTTCCAGCGGCACCGTGACGATTGCCAACACCTCCATTGAAACCAACACCCGCATTTTCTGTTTCCCGAAAGAAACGGGCACCTACAACGGACGGCTGCGGGTGACCGCACGAGTGGCAGGGACCTCCTTTACCGTGGCGTCGAGCGATGCTGGGGACTCGGTGGCCTTTGATTGGTTGCTGGTAGGAGTCGCTCCGTAGAAAAGGCTGAAGGCTAAAGGCTAAAGGCTAAAACAAAATAAACCATGCGATCTCCTCTTTCTTATTTCAGCCTTCAGCCTTTAGCCTTTAGCCTTTTCTTAGCCTTCAGCCTTCAGCCTTTAGCCTTCTCGGCCAACTTCCGCACCCTCCGCCCCTCCACCACCGGCTTCGGCTTAATCCCTTCCAGCTCGGTGCACATCGCCGTCATCGATAACTATATCGTCGGCTTCCCCACCAACGCCCTCTTGTCGGCCGTCACCACGGTCGACGGCTCTGCGGCCGGCACCTCGACCGAGTGGAGCGCCATCGATTCGCCTGGTGTTGTGACGTTCACACCCAGCACCGGGACGAACGTGAGCGCTGCGTTCAGCGCCATCGGCAGCTACACCATCCAGGTCACCGGCCGCAAGGGCACTTTCTACAACACCAACACTTTCAGAGTGTTCGTCATCGAGCCCACGATTCAGCCGCCGCCGCCCGATCCGCCTCCTCCGCCGCCCGCCAACATCCCCCCCGTGGTCGTCATCAGCGCGCCGACCAACGGCGCCACCTTCACCGCGCCTATCAGTTTGACGATGGAAGCGACCGCGGAGGACAACGGTGGCCAAGTCACGCAAGTCGTGTTCCGCGATAACGGAACCGTCTTTGCCACCGCGTCCAATTCTCCTTACCTCGCCGTGCTGCTTTCAGCGACTCCTGGTTCGCACGTCCTGGACGCCATCGCAACCGATAACGCCTCCGCCTCCACCGTCGCCTCCGTCGCCATCTCCGTGCTGCCCACGCCCAACGTTCCACCGACGGTCGCGATCACCAGCCCGACGAACTCCCAAATCTTCAATGACTCCACCATCATCACTCTGCAAGCGACCGCCACCGATTCGGATGGCTCTGTTGCGAGCGTCGCGTTCTTCAACGGCGCAACCTCACAAGGCGCCGGCGTATTCGATGAAGGTGTATGGAGCCGTGACATCCCCGCGCTGACCGCCGGCACTTATCAGCTCAGCGCCCGCTCCACGGATAACGTTGGACAAGTCGGTGTCTCACCCTCCGTTACGATCGTCGTTTTGCACGGCACCCTGCCCAACGTCGTCCCCGTCGTCGCCATCACCGCCCCGGCGGACGGCGCGACCTACATCGCCCCCGCCACCATCCCGATCACCGCCTCCGCGTTCGATCCGGATGGGAGCATTGCCAGTGTTCGATTTTTCAACGGCTTGACCCTCCTTAGTACAGACACCACCTCGCCCTATACCGCGTCCATGACGTCCGTCCCCGTCGGCACCTACGCAATCCACGCCGATGCGATGGATAATTTCGGCGACACCATCAGCTCCATCTCGATCAACGCGATCGTCGTGCCCAACGCCCTGCCCATCGTCACGCTGAATTCTCCGACCAACGGCGCCAGCTTCTTGACCCCGGTGACGATCCCGCTGGCCGCAACCGCGTTCGATTCCGATGGCACGATTGTCTCCGTGAAATTTTACAGCTTAACCCTGCTGGCCACGGACACGACCGCCCCGTACACGCACTCGATTCCCTTAGCGGACGTCGGCAACTATTCCTTCCTGGCCGTCGCCACCGATGACCAAGGCGCCACCAACATCAGCGGCGCCGTCTCGATCAACGTTTCCGCCCCGGCCGTAAACATCCTGCCCGTCGTCGCCATCACCGCCCCGGCCGACGGCGCCACCTACATCGCCCCCGCCACCATCTCGATCACCGCCACCGCCACCGACGCCGATGGCACCATCGCCAACGTCAAATTCTATAACGGATCGACTCTCCTGGGCACCGACACCAGCTCCCCCTATGCCGGCAGCGTCTCATCCGTGCCCGCCGGGACCTACGCGATCCGCGCGGAAGCCACGGACAACGACGGCGCCATCGTGAGCTCGGCGACCATCAACGCTATCGTCAATGCCAATGCCGTGCCTGTCGTCACCGTCACGTTGCCGACGAACAACACCCCCTTTATCGCCCCCGCCACGATCGCCATGACCGCCACCGCCACCGATTCCGATGGCACCATTGTGAGCGTCCGCTTTTACCACGGAACAACTCTCCTGGGGACCGACTCGAGCTCCCCGTTCACCGGCAGCGTCGGGAGCGTGCCCGCCGGCATTTACACCATCCGCGCCGAAGCCACGGACGATCTGGGCGGCATTGGCATTTCTCCGACCATCAATGCAGTCGTCACCGCCGCCAATCAGTTCCCCAGCGTTGCCTTTACGACGCCCACAAACGGCGCCGTCTTTACCGCCCCGGTGACGTTTGACCTGGTTGCCAGCGCCTCAGACCCCGATGGGACCATCGTTTCGGTCGTCTTCATCGATAACGGAAGCACATTGAGCACAGACACCGTCGAGCCCTACCTGGTGAGCATCACCCCCAGCGTCGGCACGCACCTGGCCACCGCCAAAGCCACCGATAACGCCGGCTCAAACACCACCGTCAGCGTCAGTTACACCGTCCTGCCCGTCCCGAACGTCGCCCCCACGGCCACGCTCACCGCGCCGGCAGCCGGCACAGTTTTCAATACGGGGGATAATATCAGCTTGACCGCCACCGCCACAGACAGCGACGGCACGATCACCAAGGTGGAATTCTTCCAAGGCTCAACTTTGCTGGGGACCGATCTTACCTCCACTTACGGAATCACTTGGAGCAATGTTCCACGTGGAAACTACAGCTTAACGGCCGTGTCCACAGATAACTCAGGCGCCACTCGTGCATCTGCGACTGTCCTGATATCTGTTGTCGATGCGGCCGTCCCTCTCCTGGTCAACGCCGGGCCGGACTTCACCGTAACGCTCCCCGCCACCGCCGATTTGTCGAGTGCCTCGGCTAGCGGCAACAACATTTCCTCAGTGACCTGGAGCAAAGTGAGCGGCGCCGGCACGGTCAGTTTTGCGAACTCTGCTTTCACAAACACAACTGCAACTTTCAGCGTGGCCGGTTCGTACGTCCTGCAGCTTCTGGCCATTACCGCCGCCGCCACAAATTCAGATACCACCGTCATCACGGTTTTGCCCGCCGTCGTGGTGTTCCCGACGAACTCGTTACCCGTAGAAGTCGCCGGAGCGCAGGGCATCACCGAGACCGTGAGTGTGGGGCTTCAGGACATCGTTCCCTCGGACACCTACCAGTTCTCGATGCAGTATCACCACACCCTGCACAGCACGAATGGTTTCAAGATCCAGTTCAACAACGCAGCCCCAATCAATGTCAACGACGTCACCTTCCCGCCCGCTGCCCGCGAGGCGGCATTCGGCGGCCACTATGGCGCCTGCAGCGTCATCCGCTGCACGAACTCCGGCATCATCGGCAGCACCTTCGTCAGCTCCGGAGGCCTGAACACCATCCGCTTTATCTTCAGCGACACCAACAGTTCCCCCGCCGCCATTCGGATTCTGGCGTTCAATTTCCAACACGCGGGCACAAACATGATCGTCGCCAAATATTTCGCTGACGAAAATCCGGATAATTGGGCTCCGGTGTACACAAACGCGACCCTGATCGCGACGGGCCGCGGCATCTGGTACGGCACGAACCTCACCGGCTTTCAGTCCGACGGGACGCGCGGCGCGATAACGGCTCACTGCACGGATTGTCACGCGCAAGATGGGCGGGACTTGAAGTATTACAGCTATTCGAATAAGAGCATCGTCGAGCGGTCCAAGTTTCACGGGCTGACTCAACTGCAAGGTGAATATGTCGCCTCGTACATTCGCTCGCTGAACATCCCGAATCCAGGGCGTCCGTGGAATCCCCCCTATCAGCCAGGGCCAGGGTTGGACACTAATCTCCTGAGCAGTTGGGCGGCCGGGGCAGGTATATCTGCGGTCCTCGATGACGATCAACTGACCATCAGCGATCTCTTTGGAAGTGTCGTTACGAATACGGTCATCACTCTGACCAACAACGCCAATGTCCGGCAAGTCCGGATCGCGATGCAGCTCCCCGATTGGAATCATTGGCTGCCGAGCATTCATCCGCTCGATGCGTTCGGCAGCAACGCTTTCATTGCGTCGGGCAGCAAGCTCATGACGCAGTACGACGGCGGGGGCAACGGCGCGGCCGTCGGAACGCAGTACCTCCGCAACACGCTCGTGAAAGGCAGTGCCGCGTCGCTCGCAAACTCCAAGTTCATCCTGGCCGGCTGGGTCCTCGAGGGGACCGACTCCGGCATGCCCTATCAAGTTTCCATCTCGCCCAAATCCTCACATGGCACGATCGCCGCCGCGCGCAAAGCCTACGCCACTGCCCTCTGGCAGCTCACCAAGATGTGGGAACTGCACAACGAGTTTGATTTGCAGAACCTCGCCGTCACCGCCGGTTTGTTTCAGGCAGCCGCCGAACCGCGCACCCAATACACCAAGCGCCTCTACTTCGACGCCTCGCCCAACATCCTCGGCCTGTCCCTCACGAACCACGGCATCAACAACAACTCTACCGCCACGTTTAAATATTTCTCCCAGGCCTGGTATCAGGTGCAGCTCTTGATCGATTACGGCAACCATTCGCCGGATATCTTCTACCAAACGCACCAAACTCCTATCGACTGGCCCTACGTGGAAGGTATTCTGAAGGACCTGCAGAATCTCACCCCCAACTTCCCACTTGGAGGGTTGTTCACGTTTTGGAAGGTCAAAGAGATTCAGGCCAACGCCCCCACCTACGGCCCGGACCGCTGGACCTCCGGCGGCTGGAACCCCTGGACCACCGCCAACCCGGACTCGCTCGTCTTCTCCGACTTCGAGGCCTTCTGGGCCGGCACACCGACCGCCACACGCAAATTGGTCATCGAAGCATTCCTGCGCAATTGGCTCTATGAAAACAAACGCTGGACTGCCTCAAAATATTACACCTTCACCAACGCCACCACCGCCGCACTCACCACCGCTGCTTATGTCCCGGTCGACAACCGCGACGGCGTGAAATTCGGCGACAGCATCGTCTCCTCGTTCACGCCGCACAGCGGAGGCTCCTATTACTGGAACAATCTCGGAGCCAACACCGGCCTCAAGATCGACAACACGTTGCAGAATCAAATCCTCGATTGGTGCAAGACCATCTGGCCCGCCAAAAACTGGACGAGCCTCTATCCGCCGTCATCGCCCGCGCTGACGACAAACGACTTGAGCCGCCGCTTCATCTTTTACCAGACGGACAACAATTGTCTGAACACGACCGCGCTCTACAGCCGATTGACCAATGTCGTGCGTCGAGGCGCTGCCGTCGGCTTTAACGGAATTGTTCTCAAAGATCCCAACATGATTTCGCTGAGTCCCAATGCGACTGGTCTGGCAAACCTCACCGCCATCAAGAATCTAGCCAACTCGCTGGGGATGATTATAGCGCCGTATTCGTTGAGCATGAGCGAGGCCGTTTCGACCGCGCCCGTCGAGTTGCGCGAGGCCTTCCCGGTCATCGACACGAAGTTCGTCCGCAGCGGTGGAACCGCTTCGCCCGTGGGCGACCCTGTTCCGGTTTTGGTCAACGGCGGGTTTGAAACCTTCTCCGGCAATCAGCCGACGGGCTGGACGGTCGATGATCCGGGCACAGTCACGATTATCGATACCTCCATCAAACACGGTGGAGCCGCTTCAGTCCGATTGCAGAACACCGGGATCAACCCCAATAAGGGACGGGTCTATCAAGACATCGCTGTCACACCCTTCCGTTGCTACAAGGTTGGAGTGTGGGTCAAAACTTCAGCTTACACGTCTCCTGGCTCGATCAAGTTTTATGTCCTGGGCAACAGCGGCAACGGCAGAATTCTCTGGAGCAATCGCGACGGCGGCCTCGGGACCTCCACGATCATTGGCTCCACGCAGGACTGGACTCAATACGTGATCGACATCAACAGCCTGGAGCAATCCTCGATCAAGCTCTATGTCATGTCCGCCGCCAACGCGACCGGACTGATTTGGATGGATGATGTGACCTTCACCGAAACCGGGCTTTACCAGACCATTCGCAGGTCGAGCACGCCCATCGTCGTCAAAGCTTACGCCGGCAGCCCCACTTACACCGAGGGCTCGGATTATGTCGTAGGGACAGAATCTCTGACCATTCCCGGGGGATCGACCATTTCAGCGGGAGCCAGCCTCAAAGTTTCCTGGTATGAACTGGGCAACACAGCAGAGCTCTTCACCGTTCCAGGCACGATCTGCAATCCCGAGTTCTTCGATGTCCTGGCGACCAACGCGAGCCTCGTTAACTCACGCATGGCGCCCACGGCCTGGGCAGTCAGGGCCAATGAACTTAGAGTAGGAAACTGGGACCCCTCCTGCGGCAATCTCACGATGGGCCAGTATTTAAGCAACTTCGTGCACGGAGTCGAGGGCGTCATCAACGCAGTCAATCCCAACATCGAACGCTATTTCTGGAACGACATGTTCGATCCCTACCACAACGCAACGACCCTGTATTTCATGGACAAGGGGGATCTGACCGGCAGTTGGCTGGGCCTCTCCGGAAACGCGATCGTGTTTAATTGGTTCAATAACAACTCGACCGCCAACATGAAATTCTGGGACGGCCTGGACCCGAGCTTTCCCAAACAGCGCAACCGCCAAATCTTTGCTGTCTATTACGACGCCGGCTCGAACTACGCCGCGAACATCGACAACTGGTTCACCCTCGCAGCGCTGGCCGAGGCACAAGGCATGCAAGGTTGGATTGGGATTATGTACACCACCTGGTCAAACGGCACCGATGGTTTGCCGGGCAATTACGACCAACTTGAAAATGTCGCCAACTACATCAAATCGAAAACGCCGAATCGCTGGCTGACGGGGCCTCCGTTCTAAGGCTAAAGGCTAAATTCTAAAGGCTAAAGTCTGATCAGACTTTAGCCTTCAGCATTGACTCTGCCTCCTTCCAATGAGCGACGTGGAACCAATTGGACCGCCTGCGCCGCCCGCACCTACGGCGACCCAGCGCGACAAACGAATTGGCCTTCACAACCAGAGCCAGCGCCGGATAAATCTTATGTGGGAAACCACGCAAGCGTCGATCGCTCTCAGTGTAGTCGGCGCCAACATCGCCGTGTTATTTGTGACGCTGACCAACGGCACCGCCAAAGAATCGATGATGGCCAACGCCTTCTTTCTCGTGATCGGGTTTTACTTCGGCCGCACCAACCACACCAAAACCGGCGGCATCACCGCGCGAGGCAATCAGGTGCATGAGGAATGAAAACAAAGGCTAAAGGCTAAAGGCTAAATGCTAAAAAAAACACTCATGACTTTCAGCCTTTAGCCTTCAGCCTTCAGCCTTCAGCCTTTTCCCCATGCCTTCAGCCTTTTCCCCCTGGTCTCTCTTCCTGGTGCTGCTCCTGGTCGCCTATGTGATAGGCTGCCGCACCGTGCCCGTCCCTCCGACCAGGCCGCCCGAGCCGCTGCCCCCCGAGTTTGAGGCGATCTCGCTTCTCTGCGAGCGCGCCATGTTCGCCACCTCCACAAAGCGCGTCGCCGAATGCCCGCCTTGCTCGGAAGATTTCCAGAGCGCCGCCGACGTGCTCGATTTCCTGTTGGACGAGCCTCTCATCGAGCGCCAGGACCTGGTCAACGCCCTTAATGCGACGAAGCTTCAGCGCTTCGAGGGCCCCGACGGCCTGGTGCTCATCACCGCCGACGATGTGTTCACCCAGATTCCAGACGTCATCCTCAAGGACAAATTCGGGGACGATGTCACCACGATCATCCACGATCCAACGCCCATCGCGCCCGAGATGATCCAGCCCGTGGCGATGGCCTGTTGGGTGGGATTGAAAAAGGCTAAATTCTAAAGTCTAAAGGCTAAAGTCTGATCAGACTTTAGCCTTCAGCCTTCAGCCTTTAGCCTTTTCTTCAAGCCTTCAGCATTGACTTCCCCTCGTCTCCATGAGCATCACCACCACGCCCGACATCGATCCGCAAAGCCGCCTCGTCAGAGACAAAATCAAAGCCTGGATCGCGCCGCTGCGCCTGCTCGTTGATTCCGGCAAGAACGAACTCGCCGCGCGCGGCTTCCCCGACACCATCGGCGGCGCCGACCTCGACGTCGCCCAGCAAGTCATCACGCAAATCGAAATAGCCAATAACCGATGAAGTGGTCCCCCCTTTTTGCTTTTTTAGCTTTTCAGCTTTTCAGCTTTATGAACCGGATCTCGAACCTCCTAAGCCGCAGCCAGCGCTCGTTGCAAAAGGACACCGGCAATCAAAAGTTCGTCTACGAAGGCGCCGAGTACTTCTGCGTCCCCAACACCTTCAGCCGCGGCACCTCGCTGGTTTCGGGCGGCTTTGAAGGCGCCGTCGATTTCACTCTCTTTGTGAATCAATCCGATTTCCCCGCCGCGCTCACCGCCGACATGGACACCGTCTCCGCCGACGACAGCGGCGATTACACCGGAGATTACGATTACGTGGTCCCGCCGACCGCCGGAAAAAAAGTTGTGTTCCCCGCCCCGCCCCTGGTTGGCCGCGAGTATCGCGTTTTCAAGCGCAACGACGTAGGCGGCGCCGTCTACGAGCTGATTCTGGCGTCCCCGAACCGATGAACCCCTTTTAGCTTTTTAGCTTTTTAGCTTTTCAGCTTTTTCCCCCAATGTCCGCAAACAACATCCTCCCCAAAGCCGAAACCGCCGGCGTCCGCTTCATCCAAGAGCAGGACTTAGGCGACATCCCGAAAGAGAACGTCACCAAAGGCGCCTCCGCTCGTGCTGACGATAGCCCGCTCCCCAACGTCGTTTTCTCCGCCGAGAAAGCCGAGGCGCACATCCCGAATGAAGGCAATTGGCTTGTCTCCGCCGAAGTCCGCATCCGCTCCAATGCCGACGACGACAAGACCGGCGCCCTTCACGAAGCGCGTTGCGATCGCGTAATCGGCCCATTCTTTAACGGCGAGATCATGCACCTCCTTTCCAGCGCGTGTGCTGACTTTGAAGTTTTCCAAGTCGTGGTGAACGCCCCGCAAATGCGCATCAACCATGACCGCTCTTGGATCACCGTTCTCCCGCTGGAGCTCGAGTGCATCGGCCGCGACTGCGAGTGAACGAACCGCTGAACCGTTGAACCTCTGAACCTCTCAACCCGGTTATGATCGAAGCCACCCTAGACACCACCCGCCTGCAAGCCCAGATCCGCGCCCTCTACGCCGAGCTGCCGGACAAACTTTTCCCCGAGATGATCAACCAGGCGATCCTCGACGTCTGCGTCAAAGCCTACGACGAAACGCCTCCCTACACCGGCGGCAAAGGCGGCACCGGCATGCCCGCCGCCAAGCGCAAAGAAATCAAAGCGCATCTCACCCAGGTCCTCGCGCAGAAGTTCACCCGCAGCAAGAGCGGCAAATCACGCAAAGCCGGCCGTGCCCGCGATCAACTCCGCCGCGTCGATCTGATCACCCAGGCCTGGCGCCATAAACATGGCCTCAAAGGTCTTTACGGGGAAGCGATGCGCAAAGCCTCGTCCCGCTTCCTCAAAGGCGCCGTGTCGAGCGTCGGTTACATGAAATCCGTTTTCCTTCCGATCATCCGGACCCTCAACCCGCTCGTGAAATACAAGTTTTATGGCACCCGCGGCGTCGCCCACTGGAGCAACTCCGGCAGCAAAGCCGGCACGTTACCCGCCAAGAAAGGTTGGAACCCAGCCGCCAAAGTCATCATGGACATCCGCATCGCAGACACGCAGCTCGGCAAAATGTCCGCCGTGCAAACCCAGGCCATGCAAAAGGCGATCGAATGGAAAACCGGCAAACTCCGCGACGATCTGATTAAAGCGATCGCCGGCGCCCATGATCGCGCCGGAGTGGGCGGCCACTAAACGCGCGTAGCTGCCGACGTCAGTCGGTGGTCTGACTCGATCTAAAGTGCCCACCGACTGACGTCGGCAGCTACCCCGTTGACTCCCCCGCGTCCCCAATGGCCACTCAAGAAACAATCACGGGCATCGCAAAAGTCTTCGGCATCAACGCCAGCTCCTCCTCGATCGCGACGATGGTCGTCCTCACCGGCGCCGCCACCATCACGATCACTTCCATCGATGGATCCCACGAGTTTGACATGGAAGAACTTACCGGCCAGGACGGCAACGTCGAAACGATTATGGCCTGGAAAGAACGAATCGCCGTTTCCATCAACTGGGAACCCAACGGAGCCGCACGCACCAACGCCCGCACCTCCCTGCTCAATACCAAGCCCGCCATGCTTTCAAAGGTCGTTATCGCCAACTGTTCCGCGCCCCCGCTCGACGGCGACTATAACTATGTGGGCGGCTGGTCCCCCAAGCTTACGCCGACCGGCCGCGTGCAAATCTCGATGAAGTTGCTCGCCCACATCGCCAACCGCGCCAGCCTCACCTCCGCCGTCATCGCCACATAAACATGGACGCCGCCTGGACAAGGGCCGCCCTCCAAGACATGCCCCACGGCTGTCTCCGCCTCCGGCTCGCCCCTTACTCGCTCGGGCATCACCTGATGCTAGGTCAGGTCAATTCCCCGTTCCTCAACGGCGAGCGCGGCAGCATCGAAGATTTATCCGTCGCCGTCCTCATCTGCTCCCAACCCTGGCGCGAATCACAACGCACCCTCCGCAAATGGTGGCTCCCCCTCTACGTTTGGATCTGGAAGCACATCGCTTGTCGCAAGATCGATATCCGCAAAGAGAAAAACGCTTTCCTCGAATACCTCGACGGAGGCCTCTGGTTTCCCGATGCGAATGAACACGTCGGCAAAGGACGCGAGCTGAAGTCCCCGGGCCTGTTCCGCCTCATCGCCAAGATGTGCTCGGAGTTCAATCTCACGCCCGATGCCGCCCTGGACATGCCTATGTCCTTCGCCAACGCGCTTTACGCCGCCGCCGACGATTTGGCCGGGAAGATCGATTTATATGGCGGCTCGGACGCAGAACTATCCAAGCGAGTGGACTTACTCGATGCACAAGGAGAATCCGCATGGGCCTGCTAAGCATGATTTTCAATCTTGGTCTCAACGCGACCAATTATGAGCAGGGCATGAAGAAGGCCAAGGACATCGCCACGGACTTCGGCCACCACGTCACCAGCACCATCGGCGCAGCCTTCGGAGCCCATGCGATGGCGGAGTTCATTGGCCACGTCGTTTCGCATGGCGCCGAGCTCAAGAAGCTCTCGATGCAATTCGAGATCACCGCCGAAGACGTGCAGAAGATCGAAAAGGCCGCCAGCAAAGCCGGCCTCGAGTTCGATGATTTCGCAACCGCCTTCCGCAAACTGGGCGCCGAACGAAAGAGCGCAGGCGAGGGCGACGAGGAAGCCCGCAAGCGCCTCGCCGATTTCGGCGTGTCGCTCGCGGACATCAACGACCCGGCCAAGAGTAACCTGGATATCATGCGCCAGATCGCGACCACCCTCGAAACGATGAAGCTCAATCCCGCGCTGCGCACCGAGCTCGATGAACTACTCGGCCGCAAAGGACAACGCCTGGCCGCCGCTTTGAGATTGATGAACGCTCAGAAGGCGCCCTACTCGAATGAGGAAGTCGACGACATGGCCGAGGTCGACAAGGACGTTAAAAAAGCCAAAGCCGCCACCGAACATTTCTTCGGAGGCGGAGTCTCCGCGGCAATGGCGATCGCCAGACGAATGAAGAAGGGTTTTGAAAAGGATGGCATCCTGGGCGCCCTCGATGGCCTGTTCAAAGACGACGCCGTGAATGAAGAAATCAACGCCACCGGAGGCGCACTCCCCAAGCCGGATAAAGATCCGTTATTCACCCGCAAATACACGCGGGCAGAAAACGACGCCTGGGCGAAAGCAGAAGATGAGTTCTGGGGAATTGGCCCGAAGAAGAAAGAGAAAGCCTACAGCGCCTACGATCCCAAGAATTTCGATGCCCTCGCGAAAATCGGCGGCTTCGGAGCGCAAGGTGATTCGGGCATCGTCGCCGTCGCAAAAAAGCAACTCGTCCAGCTCGAACAGATCAACGACAAAATCGGCGGCGGTGACTTCGATCTGACTGGAGGATTGATATGAGTGTTGCTCTCGTCGGCCAGCCTCTCGCCGTTCTCGTCAGCCGCGAGTTTACCTTTGATCCGAAATACGGTTACGCCTGGCAGCTCACCTACAAAGGCGCTGGGGGACCCATCGAGGGCGCCGCGTATGGGTTCAATGTGATCGGTTTGCGGACAACCGTGACGCAAAATGAAGCCGTCTGGACCCTCGTGGTCGTTTACCCCACCGACCCGGGCGGCGCCGCTGAGATCCCGCTGGACGTGTGGAATCTCTCGACCGAATTCGCCCAGATCGATATCTGGTCAAACCCGCTGCTCATTTCCAAGCTCTGCGGCGCCTTCACTGCCGGCAGTCCAAGCGCAGCGCAAGCCCTGATGGAATTAGCTGAAGACGACGTCGCGGACCTCAAGGATGTCATCAAAGATTTGCTCAAGAAAAACAGTCATGGCGGCCCCGTTGCTCCCTCGGAGTCTGAGCTGGAACTGGTCGACTTGGAAATCTACAAGCTGATCTTGCGAGGCACCGAAGCCTACGAGCAAAAGCGCCCGATCCTAAGCCGACGGCGCACCATTTCGATTACCTACGCCGCGCCGCTCATCATCGATGAGGTCGAGAAATTCTACAGCACCGCCGCGCTGATCGCCCTCTTCGCTGTCCCTGCGCGCGTCGCGTCCAAGCTGCCGGCAAACCCCACCACCAAGCCGAGCTCGACCCAATGGGGCTGGCGCCTGCGCAAGCAGGAATCAACCTTAGTCCCGAGGATCAACAAAGACGAAGAAGTCACCGACTGGATTTTCGCCGCCTGGTCGACACTCCTCTACCAGTACATCACCGTCCCTTGAACACTTGGCAACCATTGACGGAGACTGGCCGCTTCGCCGCCCTCTACCGCCGGATCAACGAACTCGCTGAGATCGTCCTCTCGCACACGCCGACGCCCTCCATTCACGGCCTCACCAATCACACCGCCCTCGGCTGGACCGTCACGCCCCGCGCTGTGATCGAAGGCGGCGAATCCGACATCGAAGTCAAAGCCTTCGCCCTCAAACTCGAAAAAGCCGATTACCTCTTTTGCATCCCGTGGCTGGATACTGAAGTCACGCCCCGCACTCAAGCCAGCGTCGCCGATGCCACGCACTACACCGTCAGCGAGCTGGTCCGCGTCGCCAAGCCCTGGACCCTGCGCCGCGCTCCATTCGATGGCCTCACGCTCAACGGCCAGCTCTACGAATATTTCACGGACGACGATGAGCTTTTCTCCCGCCGGCATGTCACCGTGGGCAGCTATCACGAGATCCAAACCATCGTCGAGCCCTACCGCACCGACGAGCTGGTCTTCGCCGTGAAAGGCATCAAGAACGGCGCTCACATCGTCGATCCGGATGAACCCGACGAACCCCCCGGATCGATCGCCTGGCAGGATATGAACGTGAACAGCCACGCCTGGGCACAAACCTTCGAGCGCATGACCGAGGACGCTGACTTTTGAGAAAGGCTAAAGGCTAAAGGCTAAAGGCTGAAGTTCCCGATCAAGACGTTTTAGCATTTAGCCTTCAGCCTTTAGCCTTTGCCCCATGAACACTGTTCCAGTCTCTAGCCGAGCGCACGCTCTTAAGGAGAGCCGCGCCCACGTCCGCCGCTGCAAAAAAACTCTCCTCATCGGCACCGATGGCTACCCCCTCCGCCGCTATTATACCGACCTCGATTTCTACGGCTCCGTTTACATCTCCTGGGAAGTAACCCTCATCACCGGCCCCGCCGTCTTCCTGCCCGACATCCCGGGCGACTTCTCCGTCATGACCCAGGCCCTGCCCTACCTGCGCATCGATAACCGCCAACGCTGGATCGATGACTTTGTGTCCGGCGGCGGCAGCTTCGATGGCCTCATCGAGGGCGCCGATTATCCCGACGCCGCCGGCCGCTTCTGGACCAACGTCTATAATCTCCAATTCATCGGCCATGCGGGTGCCGCCTACCAGGACGATATTTTTATGGCCAACCAGGCGCCCATGCGCGTCGCCCCCGCTTTGCCGGTGCTCTTGGCAGACTTCACGACCTTCGATTATTTCAGCGTCTTTTTTCAAGCGGTCACCGAGTACGGCAACCCGCTCACAGAGGACATGGTGTTCATGACCGGCAACGGCCGTTCGCTGGTTGAGAGCTTTACGATTTACGATCTAGGCCCTGCCTACATGAATCCTTTCTCAGACGATCGCGCCGAATGGATCACCAACCGCGATGTGCAGCCCGGCAACGCCTATTATCAACAGCCCTCGATACCGTATCCACCGGGCCTGACCGCGCCAGCGTTCCCCGGATTCTTCAACGGCCCCAGCTTCCCGAACTTCACCCTCTACCACAACGGCGACCCTACCGTCGCCGGCCTCGAAGCAAGTTCGCCCACGGACCCCGGCTATCCGCACGTCCCGATCCCCGGCCCGAACAAAACGCTCTGGGGAATTTACGTGCGTTTGAAAGACACCATCGTCGAGACGAACCCGCAGATTGGCTGCACCGTCCACGGTGGCGCCGGCTCGCTGGTCGTCTACGCCTGCTACGCCATGAACGTAGTTCTTTAAGAAAAGGCTAAAGGCTAAAGTCTGATCAGCCTTTAGCCTTCAGCCTTCAGCCTTCAGCATTGACTTCGCCCCCCTCCCTCAATGGGTGTCCCTCTTGAATTCGCCATCAACACTGCCACCAAACGGCTCTCGAAAAGCTCGATTGTCGATTCTCCTTTTACTCTTCCAGGGTTCATCATCGGCGAGACCATCTCTTTCGCCATCACCCTCACCAAGCCAAACCCGGCCGGCGGCTCCGTCGCCCTGTCGACCATCCCCGGCTCCGGAACCTCGGTAAAAGCCACCATCGGCGTCGCCGGCAGCTCCGAGCTCAACTCCGTCAGCCTGGTCGCCAACGGTGACGTGCACGAAGGCGACCTGGCGTTGAACGTCGCCGCGATCCTGGCGCTGACTCCGCCCGTCACCAAAGACCTCGAGTTCGAGATCCTGAGCGGCAGCGCCTATTGGAAATGCCTTTTCACCGTCACGCTCGGCAATCGCCTGGCGACACCCACAACCGTTCCCGCCACGCCGGCCGATGAAGCGCTGGGCAAGAACGAAGCCGCCGCTCTCTACGCCGCCAAAGCCGGAACGACCCAAATGATCTTCATCGATCAAACGGACGGCTCCCTCCATTACGTCGCGATCGTCAGCGGCGAATTGCTCGTCACGCCCATTACGTAGGAAAGGCTGAATTCTAAAGGCTAAAGGCTAAAACCAAAAAAACACCATGCGCTCGCTCCGTCTGATTCTTTTAGCCTTTAGCCTTCAGCCTTTAGCCTTTCCGGCGTCCGCTCTCGACCGCATCACCGCGACGATCACCATCGTCGCCGCCACCGCCAACAACGACACCCTGGTCGTCAACGGCGTCACCCGCACCTGGAAAACCCAGCCCGTCTCGACCGTCTCCACACAGATTGGTGTGACTAACTCAATCGGCGCCGTCGCGACGAACCTCTTCAACCATCTCGCCGCCTATCCATTCGCAAACAACTTGTTGCTCGAGCGCTCCGGAACCAACGGCATCACGCTCACCACGCTCCTGGGCGGCAGCATGGCCGCGAGCCTGACCGGGACCACCTGGTGCACCATCTCGCTCTCGACGGGGACCGTGCCCGTCCTGCAAGCGATCCGCGTGCCGATGTCCAGCATGCCCCTGCCCGCCAGCGATCGGACCAACCAGGCCTCGCTCCTCACCACCGCGCTTTCGCTTTACTCGACCAACAGCATCGCGCCCGCCGCCGTTGTGAATTCCAATTTCGTGAACAACGCCACCGAGCAAACCGCCATCGCGGGCGGCAAGGTCTGGACCGGAACCAACCAATTCGCAAAGATCATCTCCACACCCATCGTCAACTCGCCGATCACCGGAACCTCCACCTTTAACGCCGGAGCCGTCATCGCCACCGATTTCACGGTTGCCGCCGGCGGTCTCTACTACGTGACCGGCCGTGGCAGCATCAAATTTGACAGCGACGGCGTCATCGTCCTGTCCAACGATGCGCAAACAGATTTCTCGCGCTTGATGTTCGGTGGGACGGCCGCGACGTTCCCGGCCCTCATCCGCAGCGGCACGTCGCTCAAGTTCCGCCTGGCCGACAACAGCGCCGACGCCAACGCGGAGCTGGGCACCTTGAAAATCGGAGGCGGAACCGCGATCGCGAAAGTCATGAGTGCGACCGCGACCCTGGACTTCGGCAGCACGACCACGCTCCTCTCGACGGACCTGACAATTACGGTGACCGGCGCCGCCGATGGTGATCCGGTGCAAATCGGCGTTCCGAGCGGCAGCGTGAATGCGAACAGTTGCTTCACCGCCTACGTGAGCAGCGCCAACACCGTCACCGTCCGCTTCAACAATTATTCGTCAGGGAGCATCAACCCTGCCTCTGGAACGTTCCGCGCGGTAGTAACGCATTTCTAAGGGGTTCCAGCGGTTCAATGGTTCAGAGGTTCAACGGTTGACTCGGAGGGGCCTCTCGAACCGTGAACCGCTGAACCGTGAACCTCTGAACCTCACCATGCTCCAAAAACAGGCCACCCCCGACATCCGCGAAAAAATCGCCGAACTGGTCAGAGTGCGGGCCCTCAAAAAAGAGACCGAAGAACGCGAAGCCGAACTTAAGGTCAACATCCTCGAATACGTGGACAACCAGGAAGGCTCGATCAAACACAACGCGACCCTTCTAGCCCTCGTGAAAGAGAAAATGCGGACGGGGATCGATTCGACCTTGCTCAAGACCAATTTCCCCGAGGCGGCCGCCGCCTGCGCGAAGTCCAGCGTTTACCTCCAGGTCGAGTGCGTCTGAAGAAAAGGCTGAAGGCTAAATTCTAAAGGCTGAAGTCTGATCAGACTTTAGCCTTAAGCCTTCAGCCTTCAGCCTTTTCCTTCGCTTTGCCGTGTAGCCGCGACGTGGGGTGAACTTTTTTTATGTTGCCGATGGCAATCATCGTCGAGGATCTCGGCTGGGTCGTGGGGCTGTAGCACCCTCTGTCATCGGCAGATTCTCCAGCGGACTTTGCACGCGGTGTTCTCAGCCTTTCCTTTTCCAATATTCCACCGGCAATTTGAGCGCGAACAGCTTGCGAAAATCTGCCGTAATTAAAGGCATCCAATAGGCCGTATATTACCTGTTAGGCCACTCCGATGCCCACAGCGCGTAAATCGGCCATGAGTCTTCTGGAGCGTTTGCTTTTTCCTCTTGCTCCATCGCGTAGTCGCGGGCGTCAAGTTCTTCCGGGAAGACCATGTAGTCTACCTCCATTGATTGGTAAGCGAACACCATGAATGACAGAGGCTCGTCTTGCAGGACGTTCTCGGAGAGCGTGATTATCCGTGGCCTAACCATGCGCTCCAGCGAACAGCCAGTGTCCGCTTTGGTTTCAGGTCGTGGCTTCATTGGCTGGCTGTCGCTGAGCTTGGGTCGTTCGACTGCTCAGCCCCCGCCAATTTGGGATGCCACGGCGCTCGATGGATGCCCGCAAGGGCGCAATAGATGTTAGCCGCCGCTGCCGTGGCCCCTATTGATACCTCCACCGAAGTTGCTTGGCTCCAATATCGGTATTCAGCCAACACAATTTCGAGCGCATCATCAGGAAGTCCGGAGAGCGTAGAGGCAGCCGAACAAGGCGCTTGAGCCAACGCGGACGAGCGCTCTTGCTTTGCCGCTTCGATATCAGTTTCTTTCATGGTGTGGTTCCGCGTGGCTCAGCTCTGTCGTTCGGCTGCTTTAGTCGTCGGCAGTCATGGACATCAGTTTGTTCCGGGCAGCATCACAATGAGACCGGACGTACTTGTCACGCGGTTCCTCAGTCCGCGCTCGACCTTCCGCAAATCCAACACACCAAAGCAGGAAGTTGATTTCATCACGAGTGAGCGTTTCGTCAGTTTTCATGGGCCGGGTCGCTGATCTCTGTCGTTAGGCCAAGCATGGCGCGCCGCGTCGTTCAACCATGCGCTGAAGCCAACGCGGGGGAGCCCACTCGCTTTATGCCAAAGTCGCGCGCCTTGATCTTCACCATGCGGCCATCGGGGTGATGCCATACGATGCCTTCGATATTGTGAGCCGCCAGCCACGCTTTCAGTCCATCGAAAGTCCGTGGGGCGTCCAGCACATCGCATCCATGCGCGATGAGTGTGTGAGTCGGACGGCCTTCGGGGTTGCCTTGCACTTTCGGCCCGATGAGTTCGTATGTCCCGTCGTGCAGGTGTCCGCCGGCCACGTTCAACGCTTCACGATGCCACTGGTCGCCGCTGTCGTCACCGACCGGCATCCAGCCGGGCCAGTGTCCAGTTGTCGAGTCGGCGTCTTGCGCTGGCTCGAATCCTGGCGGAGGTGCCTTGCCTTGCTTGGCGTCGTAACGTTTGTACAGACTGCCGTCGCGCACCATGCAGCACGTGCCGTCGTACTTACGAGTTGCCACGCCTTCACCGGCAGCCACCCACTCGGCGCCCGGCACGATTTCATTTCTTACTAGGCGATCGCCGTCGTAGTTCCGTTGATACAGGCTGATTATTTTCTTCATCAGCGGGCCGGGTCGCTGAGCTTGGGTCGTTGGAGCGCCGGAGTGCGCGCTTGGGTTTGCGTGGCTTTCCTTTCGGCCAGCCACCGAGTTTTGCATTTGCGCGAGCGGCGCGAGTCTTGGCGGGCGTCGAGACGCTTCCGAGCAGCGCGCCCGCGTTGATTGGTTTTCCGCAGTGTGGGCAGTTCATTTTAGTTGCGTGAGAGGTTGAGAATCGGGCGCAGATACTTTTCAGCAGCGGCGCGGCCTTCTTTCGTCTCATTGAACATTTTAGAGCAGAACACGCTGCGATCCATTTCGCTGTTCGTCTCGGACTCGAAAGCCTTGTGGAGTTCCACGAGGTTTTCCCAGTTGGCTTTGATCCACTTGCCGCAGGCATCGAAGTATTCAGACGCGCCACGCGCACCGGATTCCATCGCCTTGTTTATCTGTGCATTTGTCAGGTTTGTTTTCATGCCTTCACTCTATACCCAACGCTGGCTATTGCAAGAACTGTTTTCATTTATTTTGACCTCTGCCAGAGCCGGGCGCTCCAACCAAGCGGTGCAGCCAATGAGTGCCGCTCTTGAGGGTCGTAGAGGTTCATGGCCTGGATACCGTTGCTAATGCTCGGCAGCGTTGAGTGATCGATGCTCATTTGCCGTCTAACAAGAAAAGGAATGTAGATAACCTGGAGTGAAGCGGCGGGAGGTGTGGATTGGATTCAAACGCGGGCACTCCGCTTCGCTCCAGGTTGTCTGCATTCCTTTTCTTGTTCGGGCTCAGGTTTTCATGGTCTGCCATCTTTGCATTTACAGGTCCGCAGACACTTGGGACAGATGGTTGGAGCTATTTCCTTTTTGCATCGCACCTCTCGGCCCGAGGAGTCCACATACAGTAGGTCGCCGATCCGCAACGGCACAAATTCAAAGTCGCGAGCACACGAGATACATTTTGAAGTATTCGTATTCGCCCGAACAAGAAAAGGATGCAGCGAACCGGGCTTAGCCTCGGTGGTCGCAACGGTGACGGTGACTGCTTGTTCAATGATTTCTGTATTCATAAAAGTTTCCGGTTTTGCTCGCCCGGTCGCTGATCCGGAGCGTTAGCCTGCTCGCGTGTTCCACCGCTTCACCAACGCAACTTTGGCTTCGAGCATTTCCTCGTTTTCTTTCCCAGCCGGCCAGCACACGGGTTGCTCCTTCACCCCAAGTCCGCACGTGCCGCATTTGAGCCTGTATCCATAGAGCCGCCCGGTGTTGATGTATCTCATCTCGCAGATTTTGGGTATGGCGCCGCAAAAGGGGCAGGCTAACAAGTCGCTTGAGCCAACAGCCTGCCCCGCTGCCGACTCGCCGCTTGGAAGCGGAGGACGGCCAATTTTGTTTTCAGGATTCATAGAAGCCTTTGAGTTCGGAGTCGCTCTGAGCTTTTACCCAGGCTGCGATTTCGAGCATTGCTTGAGACCGCATTTTCTCTGCGATTGTCAGCGCGGCGAGAGACGACCTGGGAGGAGTAAGCTTATCCAGTTCGGTGCGAAAGTAGAGCGCGACCGCGCGCCATTCCTTGATGCTGCCGCTTTCGATCCCTTCGTTGAGATCGTTGGACAGTTGCAATATTCGTTCTTCGCTAACGACGCGCTCCAGTGAGCCCGGCGATTGCGTCTCAGATTGTTCAGCGTTCTCGCTATACCAGTGTTCGGCCTTTCTTGGTCCGGTCGCCCATTCGCCGGGTGGATCCGGCCACTGGCCGAGCACGTCCAACATTTGTGAGAGTTTGTCCATGTCGCCTGAGTCGCATAGGAGCGCGCCTTCTGGGATTGCTGGAATTGTATGGTCATCTGCCGTGTTATCCGCGAGAGCGTGCGCAGCGCGGGCCACTTCTACTAATGCCGCCACGATTGTCTTTCGGTCCGGTTGATTCTCAGTGCTCATTAGATTTGCCAGTCCGGTCGTTCGGCCAACACCGTCGCGCAGCTTCCACGAGCCACGCGCAAAATTCGTCAGTCGAACGATCTCGCCAGGATGTCGAACCGACGCTCCACAATCGTTTGTCGCCACCTTGCCCGCGTAGGGTGAGCGGCGTGTGAATGTCGCGCTTGGAGATTCCATGAAAGCAGAGCCAGGTCCTTTTGATTGTCAGCGGATAGCCCCACCAGGACTGCCAGACGGCAATCGTCCACAGATCCCCATCGCTCCGGCCAGGAAGCGGGAGCTTGCAGGCATCCCATAGCCTCGAGTGGGCTGGATGTTCGAGAACGCCGCCACATTTTCGCAACCATTCCACGCACAGCGGCCCGAGTTCCTTTTCGCCTGGCACCGGCTTTGCCTGATGGGCGCAGAAGGCCGACCAGGAGCGGCAAGGGGGATGGGCCACGATTGGCATCCCACCGTCGAACGTGCTCACGTCGCGCGAAGCATCGTAGCACTCAACACCGTCCATGCGCTTATAGTGACTCGTCGATTTGCAGCACAGCACAGCGATGGGCCTAACAAGTCGCCGGGGCCGGGTCGCCATACCAGTGCTCATGATTTGCCCTTCGCGCGCCACCAGCTCGGGGCTGTCGGCAGCTCGATCAATTGCGCCCGTCTATACAAGCGATCTTCTACCCGCGCATCCCATTTACCGACCCAGTCTTCTGGGTGAAAATTCATGGTGATAATCGTGAATCGACCTAGCCTCGCTTCAAGCATCAACCTCAGATTCTCTCCGGCAACTCCGCTCTTCATCTCATTGGGCTCGGAGCCCACATCATTCAGCACCAGGAAGTCCGCTTCGATGCAATCTCGCCACGCCCCATCTCGTTCCTCGGGCTTGGTCCCTGCCAATTCCGACCACTCTAGGCAGACCGCCTTTGGGGCATCAGTGCGCCACCAACCATTGCAATAGGCATCAATGGACCATTGTGCAAAGCAGGTAAAACAGCCACTGCCCACGGTCGTTTTGCCATTGCCGTTATTTCCGGTGATCACGAGCAACGTGGGATCAGTGCGCCGATTCCGAAGCGCACGGCAAACGAATATTTTGGCCTGTTCCACCATGTGTTTGACCTCGGGATGCTTCACGACCAGGCCGAAGGTGAATGCCTTCCAGCCTGGCCGTGGCCTCTCCGCGGTTGGCTGCGCTTGCTCAATTGCCTCCGTTGCGCCGTGCCCGGCCAGCGTAGGTAAATTGATCCCGGTCAGGACTTCCGTCATGCTTTTTGCCGTTTCCATAAGCGCTCTTGGTTTTCTGGGATCGGCTCCAGCGATACCGAATATGGCTTCTCCAGTTCGTGACTGCCCGGTCGTGCCAGTCGATCCAATTAACCCCCTCCAGATCGTCGAATATCTCCCCGGCAAATTCTGCCGGGACGTTCTCCATCGCTGCCCATTCGATTGCTTCGGTTCTGGTGGCTGGAATCCCATTCCCCCTTTTCTTTGTTTCGGCTTCCGGGGGCTCCGTACGTACGGACGGGGTACCTGAAGAAAGTACTGGGGATTCTAATGGAGTGTACTCTGGGGTGTACAATGCCCTCCCCTGCCGTGCCCCATCTCCCGGCGCGTCGTGCCCCATCACCCTCCCCTGCCGTGCCCCCTCACCCGGCGCGTCGTGCCCCATAGGCAATTTTTGCCTCTCCGGTTGGCCTTCGTCCCATAAATCCAGCTCCTCCGAGTGGTGCAGTTGGTAACGACTGGAGATCCGAACACCGTGTTTTCCGTAGCGCTCAGTGCTGCTTATAAAGCGCTGCTCCTCCAGGGACCGCAAAGCGTAGCGGACTGTTCTCTCCGAAAATCGTGTTCGGCTGGCCAGCTTGGAGAGCGATGGCCAGCAAACCCCCTTCTCGTCCGCATAATTTGCCAGGGCGATCAGCACGATGTTATCGGTGGGGGAAGAAGGACCGTTTTTCCAGTAGTCCGTCATGAGTTTGTTGCTCACGCCGGAGGCCTCTTTAAGGTTGAAAAAGTGCCCCTGGTCACGGCTTTCAATTTCGCGACCATTGCTGACAGGGCCTGACGAATCCGCTCGGTTGCGTCAAAGTCAGATTGCCGTTGATTTCATAGACCGGCCCTGGTTGCAAGGGCAGCTTGGTGGAATAGCTGTTCGCCAGGGTTATCCCGCAGTGTTTGCATTGCTGCTTCCAGTGGGCAAAGGGCGCTTTACCGAACCAGATCGCCGCCGGCTCGTGCACCACCACCACCATAAGGGCCTCCGCGCGGCTCATAACGTCACACCCAAGCTGGGCGCGCTATCCAAGCGCTTGCTTCGCTCCTGGAGTGGTTCGCTCATGGCTGCATTTCTGGCATGGACCAGGGTTTCTCCGTGATGGACCAACACCAGTCATCCAGGCACTGGTTATGAATGCGGATGTCCTGGTCATCCGGACCCAGCCGCAAAAAAGGAATGGCGCCCGCCTCCACCAGGTTCTTGACGTATTGCCGCGGCTTCTGCAACCGAGCGGCCGCTTGCTCAAGATTCAAGAATGGCGTCTCGGTGGCCATTGGGGGTTTTAGGCCGCGTTATCCAAGTCCGCTTTCGCAAGCCGCCGCAAATATTGGCTGACGGACAAGTCCTGCTTTTTAACGTGCTCCCGGATTTGCGTGAGCAAGTTATTCGGGATGGTGATCGAGGCGACAACCGTGAGCCGCCTTTGTTTGATTTTGTGCCCTGTCTTCATTGTTGGACACAGTACTATTCTGTCTATACAGGTCAAGAATATTATTGCGTATTACCGCAATTTAGCTTTAATTGAAGTGATGAAACCAAAAAGGAGCCCGGGAAAGACTGCTATTTCGGTCAGTCTGGAAAAGGAGTTGCTCGATAAAATCGATGAACGAAGCAAAAACCTAGGCATTACCCGATCCGCTTACCTCTGCAACTTGGCCCGCAATGATCTGGCCAAGGGCGGCGAGTTCGTCATCGGCAAGAAAACCGCAAAGGAAGGACACGACCCGTTCGGCTCACACAACCGCGTTAAGAAAGACAAATACGAATGAACACCACCACAGAACCAACCTTCATAAAGTGCCCGTGCAACCATTGTGGAGAACACATCGAGTTCGACCAAGACAGTTTGGGCTCTGACACTGGGTGTCCGCATTGCGGAATCACCACCCATCTGTACATTCCGCAAGACAAACAAAGCAAAGCAACCAAGAAACGCTGGTGGCAGTCTAAGCCAGCCCCGCCGCTGCCTGTAAAACGATGGGTTGGCCGACCGGAACGCCCATTAGGCGAGATATCTATTGGTGCGCTCCTGTTCTTGATCGTGGGTTTTTTCGTGCTCGTTTTCAGCACAACTTCAATCCACCAGATCCAAGCGATTCTGCTCTTCGGCTTTGGTGGGTTGTTCCACGTCGTGCGGATCGTCGGCCACAGAATTCACAAAACGGTGCTTGCGACTCGCATCAACAGCGACCTCATCGAAGAACATACGCGCAAGCTGGTGGAACAGGGCCTGCCGAGAATCGCCCACAGCTTTTCAAGGAAGGAAGACAAACCGAACTCCAACGGATGGGGAACTTAACCACAAAAAAACACAACAGGAGAAAAGCAAAATGAACAAGACCCTCATCATATTCGCACTGGCAGTTGCCGTCACGTCGTCAGCTTTTGCTGGCAACGTCAAGGGCTACACCAAGAAAAACGGGACCTACGTTGCGCCTCACAAGCAGACCGCGCCCGACAAGTCCAAAGCGAACAATTACGGCACTAAAGGTAATACTAATCCGTACACCGGCAAGAAGGGCACGAAGTAAGTTCCAAAGGGCAAAGGCTAAAATCGTGGGCTGGGAAACCAGCCCACTGAGGACCATGACCTGGCTCCGCATCGCAGATCGGCTCAGGGGAGCGGTAGCCTGGCAGGCCTGGCCAGAAGCGCCGTGGCTGCCTCGTTTGATCGTCTTATCTGATGCTGCGCGGCCTGCAATGAGATTCCCTGACTCCGAGCCAAAACGCGTAGCGGCGTATCGAGACGCGGAGGCGCCACACGCCGAGCAGCTCGCTCAAGCAGTCGAGCAATTCTTAAAAGGGTATTCGCTGCCCGTATTCGCACCGCCCGCCAGTTACTTTTTGTCGCTGCGCTTTCATGTCGTGAGCTTCCTTCTTGAGTCTGCATTTGATGGCGTCCTGGCCGATCCCAAGCCGGACCAGGCTGCGGTCGTGCTGCGGCAATTGCTAATCGAGCGATGGCGAGATTACGGAGCAAGTTGGGCGATTGGCTTCAGTTACGTGGAGCATGATTTCGATGATGAGGAGCACTGAAGTCAATCAACTTCGGAAATGAGCGCCCCCATCGCCATCCGCGCGGGCAGCGTCCGCGTGAAGATCTATCCCTCGATGTGGCGCGGGAAAATCCGCTACGAAGTGCGCGATCATTTCGGCGGCCGTCGCCACACCCACCGCCGCAAATTCACGAGCAAACCCGCCGCGCTGCTCTATGCTCAGCAGCGCGCCGTCATGATGGCCAACGGCAGCAGCGCCAAATTCCGCCTGAACGATGTGCAAGCCTGGAAGGCCGAGGAAGCCAACCGAATTCTTGAAGGCACGGACAAGGATATCATCGATGCGGCGAAAGAGTGTAGGGCCAGGTGGCTTGTCGACACCGCCCAGCGCCTGGCCGATAGCCCGCTGGTCAGCACTGTCCTTGAAGATTTCCTTGCCGAGAAAAAGCGCCAGCAGTTGAGCAGCTATCATCTGCGCGACCTCGACACCCGCCTGGGCCGCTTCGCCTCGGATTTCCAATTGCCCATCAACCGTGTGCGCCGGCCCGAGCTGGTGGCCTGGCTCAACGGGCTCAATGTGGGCGCCCGCACCTGGAACAATTACCGCGGCGCGCTGGCCTCCCTGTTTCAGTTCGCCAATGAGCGCAAATATTTGCCAGCGGAGTGGGAGGAGCTCAAGGGCATTCATCCGGTGCAATTGAAAAGCCGCGCGGTCCGCCTCTTCACGCCGGAGCAAATGCGCCTCTTGCTCACAGAATGCAAAAACAGCTTTCTGCCCGTGCTGGCGATCGGCGCCTTCGCCGGATTGCGCAGCGAAGAAATCCAGCGCATCAAGTGGAGCGCTTTCAAATGGGAGAAGGGTTACATCTACCTTTCGAGCGAGATCACCAAGACCAGCCGCACCCGCACCGTGCCCATTTTGCCGAACCTGGCCGAATGGCTCCTGCCCTGGTCTGAACTCACCCGCGAGGTCTGCGGCCACAGCAACCCAAGCGCGCTTAAAACCGCCCTTGCGCGCCAGCTCGGCTTCCCCTGGGAGATCAACGGTCTTCGCCACAGCTTCATTTCCTACCGCCTAGCGTTGATCAAGGATATCGCCCAAGTGGCGCTGGAGGCCGGCAACAGTCCGAGCGTGATCCACAAAAGCTATCTTGAATTGACGACCCCCGAGGAAGCGCGGAAATGGTTCGAAATTCGTCCCAAAACTGTCACACAAAATATCCTCCCCCTTGAATTTCGCTAATAAACATAGGGCTTTCGTGAATTCTTCGAAGGGTTCCCCACCCTATACGCTCCTGCTGATCGCGCTGCCCGAATCTGCCTTATTCCCTAGGGTTTACGCGCGTTACAGCGTTTTTAGCGCAATTTCGGAGAGCTCGAAAACCCCCTCCAAAACCCGATTTAGCCCCTCAAAATCGTCCCAAATCGTCCCACACCTATGAGCGCCTCACAGCCAAGTTTGTGTGAGTGCGTGCCTCAGAGATCAGGGTGTTGTTTGAGGTGCCGAAGAAGGCGTAAGAGATTGCGAGATCCAGAAAAGTTTAGGCAGCAACAACGAGAGCGAGCCCAACGCGCATATTGGAGGAATCCAGAAAGGGCTAGAGAGAAGGCAAGAGAGGCGAACAAGCTCTGGTATTGGAGGAATCCAGAAAGGGCCAGGCAGAAAGCCAGACGACAGATCCATGACCCAATCAAAAGAAGCGTGGTAAATAGGCGACAGCGGCTCAAGCGCCCACGTGCTTGCAAAGGCTGCGGTGCAGTGATGCCGCCCGGACAACGACGCGGAAAATACGCGATCACTGCGATGATGGTTCACCCAGAATTGTGGGCTGATCGAGGGAGTGGAAAGCATTTCTGTCCGAAGTGCGAAGAGATGAAGCTCGCAGCGGAACAAGTAGTCCGCGAGGCGAAGATGGCAACACGCGCTTTTCTAAAAGCGCAGGAGAGAGAAAGACTCTGCGACTGCGGTAAGCGTGCTGTCCCTGGAAAGAAAAAGTGCGCAGCTTGCCGGATGCGCGCTTGGAGTCAGAAATATCCAGAGAAACGAGAGCTTCATAGATTTCTTTATAGAGCTCGCCATCCTGAAAGAGTTCGAGAATTGAGGAGTCAGCGCGCGCTTATTGCTCGTCGAAAGCGTGCTGCTCGACGACGCCTCGCTGACCTGAATTTCGCTATCAATGCCCTTAACTCAATCCAAAACAACACATGAAAGAACTGATCAAAACCAGCAAACAGACGGCTAGCAAATTCGTTGAGGAATTAAAAGCAATCGGCCAGTTGCACACAGAGCTGTGCAAGCGCTACGTAAAAGCCATCAACGAGTTTGAACCCGGAGAGCTGCGCGGACACATGCGCGAGCAAGGCGTTAAAGATTTCGTGCTCGATCTCATGGAAAACGTCGGACGCGGCCTAGTCATCCCTGAATTCCTTGCAATGGATTCCCCTGCGATAACCCGTGCGATGAAAGCGCCCATCGAGGAGCAGCGCCGTATGGAGAAAGAAGGCGTCAGGGTAGTCGAGATCGTCGGGAACAAGACGCGAACAGTCGTCAAGTCTTTGGCGACCATGAAGCAAAAGGAATCGAAGCTGGCGATCGACCCCAAAAGAGGTCAGGTCCCTATCGAGGAACAGGAGCAACTTCTCAGAGAAAAGGCTCAGAAGGGACCTGAAATATTTGTCCGTCCGCCGTGGTTCGTGCTCGGTGGCATATTGTTTGTTCGCAAGAACGCCCAAATTCCGCGTGAAGTGCTTAAACAGATCATCAGCGATATGGATAAAGCCGACGAAGAGAAGAAGAAGACACTGGAAGCCGTCGTAAAGAAGCGCCAAATCGTGAAGTGATCGTTGCCGAATAACCTCTTGTTGGTCGAACAAAGGAGGTAGGATTCAGGCGGTGGCTTATTGACTAAGCTCCTGCCTGCATGCCCACAGAACACTCCGGAGGATCTCCGCACATAGGCTTTGAATCCAGTTCGAGCCCAAAGGGAGGAGAATGTTCCGTCCCCGTCGCCACCGCTGACTTCGATTATTCCGCCCTCGATTCAGATGAGGAATTGCTCACCGAGTGCGTTCATCTCGACGTCGACATGCGCCCGCGGTTGCACAAAATAATTGAGCGCGCCGTGGCCTTAGGCCGCGCCGACGCCGTTTCCGCCACGATCATTTTAATCCTCGATAGTGACAACCCCAGAGCAATGGCCATGCAAGTCGATTGGGCCACGGGCGGGTATGTAAGCTCTGGCATCTCCATGCCTCAAATCGCAAAAGAGCTAGGCATCAGCAAGCAAGCCTTCCAGCAACGTGATCGTCGCATCCACGAGATGCTGGACCTACGCAAGACCAGGTGTATGCGCTCACAGGAAGCCAAGGACAACATGCGCCGTGCGTACAAGGGCAAGGGTAAGACCAAGAGCAAGAGCTTATTCACCTTCAACCTCAGATCATCAGCCTTGTCCATGGTACGCTACCTACGCCAACAGGTCTTAGCCTCACCCATCCCCACCTGGCCTAAGCCCCGTCGCAGTGCCATGCGCCTCGAGCTCCAACCAATCATAGATATCCACTCACAATTGTGACCCTTGGCACGCCACCGCACGCTCCCCAGCCGCCCCTGGTATGCGCTATTGGTGCCGCCCCGCCCGTCAAGGAATCTATTCGCCGGCCGCAGGAACGGGTTACCGCGCCATTTCGGTAGATTTTTATGAAGAGGGCAAAAAGGGCATTTCAGTTTCAAAATGAAGAAAACTCCCAAAACCTTCCTGGGTTCCGGCACCACCTTGATCGCCTGCGAGAATCTCAAGCGCCGTTGTTATGGGATGGAAATCTCACCGGCATACGTCGCCGTCACGCTGCAACGCTTTGCCGACGCCACGGGCAAAACTCCCAAGCTGCTCTGATTGACTGAGCGCCTGTTGGCCTCATGGCCGACACGTCCCCCGGCACCATCGCCTCCACGCAGCTCTGCAATCTCACGCATCTCACCGACCGACGGCACCGCCAGCTCGCGCATGACGGCTATTTCCCCCCGCCCGTGCGTGGGAAATATCAATTCGTCGCGACGATCCAAGGTTGCTTCAAATATTACCAGGAGCGCAGCGAGACCCAGATGGGGGACAAGGTTAAGTTCGAATCACACCGAAAGCTGAAGCTTCTAAACGACCGCAACGCAGGAACGCTAATCCTCACCGCGACGGTCGAGCAACGGCTGCACGAGATTGCCGCCGGGCAACTTAAAATCCTTCGACAGCGTCTCGAAAACGAATACCCCACCGCAGTGGCGGGCATGGACCCAGCGCAAGCCCGGGTTTACGGGAAGAGATTGGTGGACGAGATCTGCTCTCAGATGAGGCAGCTCGTGGAAAAATGGAAAGACTAGCTGAGGTTCCGGGGTTCCGCGGTTCCGCGGTTCACGGTTACCGCTCCGTCTTCGATCCGGTCGGGCGCGATGCCTTACCGCCCCCGTTGCCCTTGCCCTTGGTCATCGCAGACTTGGTTGAATTGCCGCCGCCGCCTTTACCGCCCGTGTTTTGCTTTGTTTGTTTTGGCATAGGGGAGGGAAGTTAAAGGCTGAAGGCTAAAAGCTAAAGGCTAAAACGTCTTTGATCGGGAACTTCAGCCTTTAGAATTTAGCCTTTAGCCTTTGACTCCGCCCCTCCTGCGTGTCCCTGCGCGCCTCCTTCGCCTCCGCCTATTCCACACCCGACCGCCGGCCGATTTACGAATGGGCCGCTGAACACGTCACCCTCCCGCCCGTCCTGACACGCACCGGGCTTTTCCGCGTCGAAGACTCGCGCCATCTGATCGGCCCGTTCGATGCGTTGGGAGACGATCACGTGCGGACCGTCACCGTCCGCGCGCCCGTCCGCGGGGGGAAGACACTGCTGGCCGACATCTGGCTGCCCTGGATCATCGCCAACGACCCCGGCCCGATGATGTTCAACTGGTGGAAAGACGAGATGGCCGATCAACACTGGGAATCGCGCCTGCTCTTCGTCCTGGAAAACTGTCCGCCCGTCGACGCGCTCTTCCCCGCCAATCGCCACCACAAGAAAACCGGCGAAGTTATCTTCAGCAACGGCATGCCGCTCTACGTGCAAGGGAGCGCCGTTTCAAATCTCCAGGGCAAGGGCGTCCGCTACATGGTCAACGATGAGCTCTGGGGCTGGGAAGCCGGCCGCCACAAGGAAGCGATGGGCCGCCTCGGAGACTTTGAGGAATTACGCAACTCGAAAGTTCTAAACATCTCCCAAGGCGGCACAGAGGACGACGACCAGGATACACTCCAACGCGCCGGCTCCCAGGACGAATGGTTCGTGAAGTGCGAGAAATGCGATCACTACATGGATACCCTCTGGTCCCATCACCGCGCCGATGGAACGCGCTGGGGCCTGGTGTGGGACGTGCACAAACTTCCCTCCGGCCTCTGGGACATCCCCAAAGCGATTCCCACCATCCGTTTCGAGTGCGAGAAATGCGGCCACCCCCACATCGACACCACGCGCAACCGCTCCGAATGGAACCGCACCGGCAAGTATCTCACGCAGAATCACGACGCCCTGCGCGCCCACAAGAGTTTCCACTATTCGGCGCTCATCACCCGCTCCTGGGCATTGCTGGTCGAAGATTTCCTCAGCTCGATGAACGCCTACAAAAAGGGCGTGGCGACCCCGCTCATCCAATTCTTTCAGAAATATCCGGCCGAGCCCAAGAGCGAACGCGGCCTCATGGAAAACTCCCGCGCCTTCGCCAGCGCCGTATATGAGGTCGACTGCACGTGGCCCGACGAAGCCGGCTGTTTCATGACGTCGGACCGCCAGGAAGAAGACGTGTTTTGGTATGTCGTCTGTGCGTGGTCCCGCGCGCCCGAGGTCCGGCGCCTGGCGTTTGGCAAAGCCTATTCGTTCGCAGAGCTCGAGGAGATCCGCGAGAAGCACAAGGTCCAGCGCAATCATCATTGCATCGATTCAGGGTTCAAGCCCAAGGGCGACAACGGCGTTTACGCCGCCTGCATTCGCTACGGCTGGATCGCGGCCAAGGGCGTCGCCGGCGAGAGCGGCGAGGAAGTCTTCTTCTTTCACCGCACCAAGAGCGGCAAGAAAGTGCAACACAGTTACGCCGAGCTTGTCTATGGCGATCCCGAGAGCGGCGCCGCCGGCAGCGGCCGCCGCCAGGCGCCCTTGATCCGCTTCTCCCGCCCGACGATGGGCGACCGCCTCCAAGCCATCATCGATAACGGCAAATGGATCGGCCCCGCGGGCCTGGACGAAACGGAGCTCGAGAAGGAATACCGCCGCCAGATGGCCAGCGAGTACAAGAAACGCAAAGAGAACAAATTCACGCACGTGATCAAGCATGTGTGGGTGTGTCCCTCGGGGAACAACCACGCCCGCGACTGCGGAGCGATGCAGGTGCTCTGCGCGACGCTGACGGATATTTTGCCGGATATGCTCGAAGAGAAGGCTGAAGGCTGAAGGCTGAAGGCTAAAGGGGGGGAGCGCAGTCCTATCCTGCGAGTTTGGCCAAAAATAACGCACGACGTTTCGATATGAGGCGTTTTGATTGAGGCCTCCGCTGTCCTGACACGGGGGGGGAATTGACTTTGGCTTCATCGCCAATGTCGATCAACTATCTTCTGGGTCAATCCCAAGAATCCCTCGAGGCCGCGCTTTTGAGCGCGCAAGAGGATTACATGGAGATGACCGCGATCGTGGGCGCCGGCATGGGCGACGTGAGTTCGCAGCGGCAGACGATGGGCAGCCTGGAAAAACGGATCGAACAAATCCTGCGCGCCCTCAACAAGCTCGACCCCGAGAAATATCCCATCGACCAGGTAACGAGGAACGAACGCACCGGCGTCGCCTTCTCATGAATTTTAGCCTTCAGCCTTTAGCCTTCAGCCTTTTCCCCAGCCTTTTCCCATGAGCCAAGCGCCCTACAAATTCACCGACCGCCGCTCTTCCTCCGGCTACGCCTCCTCGAACAACAACCTGGTCCGCGCGGCCACGCAGAACACCGACCGCGCCGCCATCCCCGCTCTGGATCACGACTTCCACCGCAACATTTCCAGTTACGGCCGGCGCACCTTGATGAGCATCAGCCGTTACCTGTTCTGGAACTTCCCCGCGATTCAAGGCGCCGTCCTCGAGCAAGCCAACCTCGCCGTTTCAAGTTTCATTCCGCAGTATTACGGCCGCAACAAGCTCGGCTTCGGCGACCCCGCGGAGAACTGGCTTTTCGAGTGGCACAAGATTTTTGACATCGAGGGACCGCCCTACGATTACGACACGTTCGTGCAGCACCTCATCATTGCCGATTTGGTCGATGGGGATATCGGCGTGATTCTGACCGAGACGCCCGACGGCTACCCGATGATCCAGGTCATCCCGGCGCACTTGATCGTCACCCGCAACAGCGAGAAAATTGTCAGCGGCGGCCCCTACGACGGCGCCACGATCATCGACGGCATCATCGTCGACGAATACACCCGCCCCCTGGCCGCCCGCATTTACAACGATGACTCGGCTTCCTCGACCGTTCACACCGACGTCAGTTTCCGCAACATGATCCTCTCCTTCTGGCCGATCGTGCGTGGCCAGAAGCGCGGCCTCCCCTCGCTCGTCAGCGCAATGTTTGATTGGCAGGATGTGGCCGAAAGCCGACAGTTCGAGCTGGTCGCCCAAAAAGTCGCGGCCGCGCTTTACCTGATCGAGAACAATGAAACCGGCGACATCGATGAGAGCAAAGCGATCTTCAAGACGGCCGCGACGTTCGACGCCGACACCGGCGCCAAGACCGCCAACGCCAAGGAAAAGCTCACCGGGGAAATCCGCCGATACCGCGCCGGCTCGGGCTCGAAGATCGAGGCCTTCCGCGCGGACCGCCCGACAGGCAACCAACAAGCTTTCGAGGACAGAATTGTGCGCTCTGCCTTCGCGGGGTTGGAATGGTCTTTCGATTTTTGCCTCGACCCGAGCCATGTAGGCGGCGCGCCCATGCGCGTCATCGTGGATAAAATCTGCGCCGTCCTTGAAAAACGTCAGCGCATGGTCGGTAAAGTTTGTCGACGGGTTGACGGCTACGGCCTCAGCAAAGCCACCAAACGCGGCGAGCTCCCTGCCGACGCCGACTGGTGGATGTGGGAATATCAAGGGCCCGCGCGAATCACAGCGGACCGCAAGTACGAGTCGGACATCGATATCCAGGAAATGCGCAACGGCATCAAGACACGCAAAGAAGCGTGCAGCCGGCGCGGCCAGTACTGGGAGGACGTAGACGCGCAGCGCATGCTGGAAGTGCGCAGCGACCTGCAACGCGCGAAGGACCTCGCCGCCGAGTTCGACATCTCGATCCAGGAAGCGATTATCCTTTTGAGCGCGCCAACTCCCAATGGCAATTTGCCCATGCCTCCGCCCGAAGAGGCGCCGGCACCCGCAGCCGAATGAAGAAGTCCGGTCCAGTGCTTTACGTGGACATCCCGCGGCGGCCGCTTCAACCGCTCATCCCTCCGCGCCGACTCTCCTGGCGCAAATGGATGCAAACGCTCCGCGCCAAGCTCGAGAAAAAAGGCTAAAGGCTAAAGGCTAAAGGCTAAGGGGGATTGACTTCGCGCATTCCGGCATAAATGCGCTTACTGCTCCTCTGTCTTGTTTTAGCCTTCAGCCTTCAGCCTTCAGCCTTCGCTTCGACCATCACCGGCACCATCCGCACCCCCGCCGGCACCGGCCGCATCACCACGGTCGTCTTCTCCCCGCTCTCGACCCCGGTGACAGATTCCACCGTCATCGTCTCTTCCACGCAACAAACCGCCACCTCTGATTCCAGCGGCGCATTCTCGATCGTCCTGAGCACCGGCGATTACCGCGTGACCATCGGCGGCCAGACGCGCGACTCGTTCCTCATCAGCGTCCCGAACGATTCCACGATTTACACCCTCACCGAGCTGATCAGCACCTTCCGCGTTTTCCCGGCTTACGTGCTGCGCATCGGCGATACCATGAGCGGTTACCTCACGCTCTCCGGCTCGCCCACCAACACTTACCACGCCGCCACGAAGGGCTACGTTGATGACTCGATCGCCGCCCATACCTCGGGAGAGACCAACACCGCCTCGAACGTCGGCG
>Ga0137451_1000055_pt1 | contig 37385 bp, 63 predicted proteins | sample EasRivERMGT500_2_FD_102336 | JGI IMG/M metagenome (GOLD analysis project Ga0137451, IMG submission 102336) | Soil microbial communities from meander-bound floodplain in the East River, Colorado, USA - East River MetaG ERMGT500_2 | ecosystem: Environmental > Terrestrial > Soil > Floodplain ... | reverse complement strand
GTTTCAGCGGCCCGATCCGTAGAAATTGATCCACCCCCCCCCCGGCCTCGACACATCTCGCCCGGTCTGCCGCGGTTCCGAGGCGCCGATCGATCGACCGATCGAAACCGATTCGGCGGTCATCGGCCGAATCCGTGTTCGAGGTCGATGGCCTTTCGCGAGTTGCACGCGTGGCACAACGATTGGTGATTCGCCGGATCGAATCGCGCGCCTCCTGCCTTGATCGCGCGGATGTGATCGGTGCATGTCGCCTTCGTTCGCAGGCCGAGGCGCGCGCAATGACTGTGCTCGATGTGCAGGCCGCCATCCTGCCGCATCCCACAGATCGGATGCCGCGCGAGCCAGGCGCGCGAGTAGATCGCCCACTCGCGCGTATAGCCACGCGCCGAGGATGTGCCGCGGTTTTGCTCGTACTTTTCCACGCATTGTCCGCAGCGACCGCGGCGGCGCGTCAGGCGTCCGCAGTGGGGTGCCGGGCACGGATGCGGAGGGTTGATCGCCATCACGCCTATCGAGTCACCGCGAACACATCGGGTCGCGTACGGAGCGGTTTGCCGTCCGGTCCCTTCAAGTGCGGGTGTATCCAGAGCGGCACATGGCGCGCCGCGCGTGGATAAAACTGCTGCCGCCAATGGCCACGCACAATCCAACGACACGAGTATTCACGGTCGGTCGCCTCGCCCTCGGCGGCCTCGCGCGGTTCGGCGGCGCGGAGCACAATCGCGTGCACGACGGAATCGAGTCCAGCGCGCGCGGCCTGGCGCGCCGCCGCGCGTTGAACCGGCTCGCGGCGTTCGACACAAATCGTCTGCTCGATAAACATTGATGCCGAGAGGATGAACCGAACGAGCGCCGACACGCGCGCGAGGGCTGCGGCGTCGTACCCTGCCCGTTCCTCGGCGGTTAACGCCGAGGGCGGCCACGTTGACCTTTCAATCGGCAAGACGTACGCGCCCGTCCATGTGAGCTCATAAATGTGCATCCAGAGGCCGCCATCTGGTTTTTCAAACACCGCCCACGTAAGCGCCGAGAGTGGTGGCCTGTCGCCACCCGAGCTAGGCATGATCGGCCCGGCGAAGGCGCAAAACGCACGCGCGAGCGTTGGTAGGTAGACGCGGTCTTCTAGCGGATAGGATGCCGAGGCTATGAGGACCGCGCGCGTGGTTTCCTCGGCCCACAGAAGCGTCGGGCTCTGCCCGAGCGCATCCTCATAGTTTTCGAGGTCGCCATCGTCAGGCTTGGCGAGCAACATGCCGGTGTCTCGTTGTTGGCGGACGCCGGCGTGCGCCGCTAGATGGCACTGGAGCGCTTCTGTCGGGTTCTCCGCGAAATAGACACGCGGGGTTGGTGTAACCCTGCCGTGTAAGACCTCCATAAATTTCATCGGAGCGGTCCCACGCGATGGCGCTTCTTAGGTAGCCACGCCGGGCGCACCCGATCGGCCTGTGGCAGCGCCGGTGCATCCGCGCGCCCGGCGTCAATCAACGAGGCTGAGGTTTCCAGCGGCAGGAAGGCGGCGGAGGCCTCGGCCTCGCGCACGCGCGCCGGCGCACAGATTCGACAATCGGGTCGCCCGCAGTCGCGAAAGGCGCAGCTGCTCATTCGGCGCGCCTCGTCGCTTCCTCGGCTATGCGTTTCAGTGCCCGCAGGTTCTCGGCGCGGAGGCGTACCAGTTCCCGATCAGCCTTGTCGTCGGCATAGCAGGCGGCGCCGCAAAACTCGTCATAAGGGCACGCGCTCGTGAAGAAGCGGCCGCAGTACTTACAGCGTTGGTTCATTGGCGGCCTGCCACGCCTTGATAGTGCACGGCGATCGGCCATCGGCACCCCAACTCGCGCAGGGCGCCGATCGCATGGCGGCCGAGGGCGCGCCGGCGCGCGGGCGTGTCGTTGTCGAGACCGGCGGAGGCCGCGAGCAACGGCACATCGACGTGCATGAGGCGCCGCGGCACCGGTGCCACATACAAGCCCTGTGCGATGCACTGCAGGTTGAAGGCGCGCCATCGCCGGCCGCCGGCCGCGCGCGCGGAGTCTCGAGCAGTCATCCTCAGAACCTCAGCGGATAGAGCGTCACCACCCGCTCAAGGAGCAGACAGAGGACCGCCGGCCAGAGCGGAAGGCGGCCCATCGCCGACGCCACGAGGAACACGAGGGCGATCAAGATCAAGATCCACGGCGCGGAAGTCATAGCGAACCCCCTGTTGGTATCCGTTGAGTTCTCGCGCATCCCGCGCGCGCGATGGACCATCCTCGGGTGGCGCGGCCGCACTCGGCGCAGGCCAACCAGAGCCGACCCTCTGACCACTGCAGGCGATCATCGTGCCCGCCGCGCCATCGGCAGCGAAGGCCCGCGAGCGCCCGGCGCATCGCGCGCGCCGCCTGCAGGACGAGGCGCGCGATCCTCATGGCCTCAGCGACCGGCGCGGCCAGCAAGTCCTTCCACGGCGGCCGTGAGGGTGAATTCGAGACTGTTACTCACCCCACCGATCGCGGTCTGCACCGATACGGGCAGCGTGACCTCCGCCTGCGCCGAGGCCATATTCACGAGGGTGGTCAATTCCGTATCGGAGACCACCGTGGTCGGTTCGGGCGCGCCGTTCCAGAGGATCACATCGCTCGGCTGAAAGCCGGTGCCGATAACCTGCAAGGTGAAGTTGGGCGAGCCGAGGGCGGCCGTCGCCGGCGCGAGTTGCGTCAGGACCGGCGGCGGCGTCGCCGTCTCCACGGCCGCGCCGCGTTCGGCGCTGATGACGGGCAGGTGGCCGATCGCCGATTGCAGGGACGAGGCGAGCACCTGGCGCGTTTCGCCGGTCGCTAACGTCAACGCCCACATGTACAGGCCCGAGCTAATTTTGGTCGTCATAGGTTCTCCGTTTCCTGCGCCCGATCCTCACACATCCGCCCGCCGCCGGCCTCGGGCGCCTCAAAGAGCGGCGAGGCCAGCGAGTAATCGGCCGGCGGCATATCGCCGGGCAATTGCTGGAAGGCCCATAGGCCGCCCACGGTGAACCCGACATGCCGCCAGCCGGCGCGCCGATAGCACCGACCCGGATCACGTTTCCGGCGCACCTGCGCGGCATCGACGAACGAGATGATACCGAGCGGCGGCGGTTGCCAGATGGCGCGCGTGCACGCCACCGCCTGCGCGATCAAGTCGCTCGATAGGCCGGCGCCCTCGTTACGGAACAGCGAATTGATCCACGCGCCAGCCCATTGATGCTGCACGAATTCGGCGAGCGGCCACGATGTGACCCACACCGCGCGGGCGTGCTTCAAGACGAGACATCGGCCGGGCGGCACGAACTGCGCCGCGCCGATGGCCTGGCGGTTGTAGTGCCGATCGGCGAGGCGCGCCGCGGCCGCATCCGCCCGCCAGGAGCGGCGCCAGATCGTGCTCACTGGTCGCCCTCGGGCGGCGCCGTCGCGATGGCGTCGCGTACCGCGAGCTCCGCCTGCTGCACGCGCGCCAGCGACCCGCGGAGGTCGAGTTGTAGTTGGTCGGCCTGCCCGATCATCTCGGCGAGTTGCGCGCGCGCCGCCTGCAGGAGTTCGTGGCAGGCGCCTAACGCCACGAGATGATCGCAGTCGGGCGTCATGGCTTCTTGTCGCCCGCCGGCGGTTCCTCCGCCGACAGCCAGTCGCGCCACAGACCGCTTTCGAGGTCGCTGGCGAAGTGTTCGAGGGCGAAGGCCTGTTCGTTCGGATGCGCGAACCGCTTACGCCACCCGGAATCAGTGCGGAGCACCTGCGCCTTCGCGCGCGCCGCCTGCGCCACCTGCCGCAGGACGATGCTCACGGCGCCACCTGTGCGATGGTGATCGTGATCGCGGCCTCGGCGCCGTATCGCTTGGAGATGAGCAGTTCCACCACCTGCGCGTCATCGACGTACGCGATGCCGGTCAGGGCATCGAGCAGGGCGCGCGCGACCTTGTCCACATCGGGCGGGCGGGTCGGATAGGCGCCCGCCGGCGCGCGCGGCGCGAGGTAGGAACAACAGGCCTCGATACGCACGCCGCCCGGCTTCGGCACGCAGGGCACGCGCGCCGCCTTCGCCGACCATTGGACCGCGCGCGTCCAGGCCGCGAGGCGCGGCGAATCCGTGTGCGTCAGGATGCGCCCGCCGGCCGACCAGAGGCTCACGGTCGATCCTTTCGTCGCCGGCGGGCCTTCCACGACGAAGGTCATCGCGGCTCCTTCCGAGGCCGGCGCAGGAACGACGCATCGAGCAGCTGCGGCGTCGGTTCGGTGACGGTCATCGGCTCGCGGCGGCGCGCGAGGGCGGCGCGTTCCTGCGCCTGCCCGGCCGCCAGTTCCGCGCGCGCATATTCGACGAGGCGCCCGACGCACTCGTCTTCGGATTGGCAGGTCGGCTCATGCCGACAGGGGTTGTGATCCTCGGTCGTCACGCGATACCGCTCGCGCGTCAGGAGGGCACGCGCGCGTTCCTTCCGGGTCGGCGGCGCGAGGCGACGACGATGATCCGCGCCGCCGCCCACGGGAGTGGGGGGGGTACGGGGGGGGATCACTTGTTCTTTGTTAGTACTAGTACGTACAGAAGATAGAGAGGCGCGCGGTTTTTGCGCCTCGTGCGCCGCCGGAAAGTTGCGCGTGTCCACAGCAGATTGTGGAAAGTGGTTGCGCGCCTGCACAGCACCCTGGCGGCGCGCGAGGGCGCGGCGATACAAGTCCTGCTCGCGCTCGCAGAGGGCGCAGCCGGAGGCCGCGCAGGTGGCGGCGGCCGCGAGGGCACCGCGCAGGACGGCCGCGCCGGTCGAGGCCGCCAGGGTGGCGACCTCGTCATCGGTCGCCCACGGCCGCCGCGCATCATCGGGCGCGCGCATCACCGCCGCCGGTCCACCGGCCAGCCCTTGACCGCCATCGCGATCCGGCGCACTTCCGGCGAGAGACCGCGCGCCGGCTCTGGCGCGCGCGCGGCCGCCAACGCCTCGCGCTCCTGTACCCACCGATCGAATTCGCTCCGGCGCACCAACCAGACGCGATCGAGCACGCGATGGACCGGCAGCGGATGCACCGGGTCGGCGATGAAGCGCCGCAGGGTCGCCGGCGAGAGTGACGAATAGCGCACCAGTTCGCCGAGGCGCATATACCGGTCGCCATCCTCGGCGGCGGCGTGCTGAAACCGCTTTTCAACGACGCGAGGCTTCGCCATCTCGCACGACCTTTCCGGGCGGGCGCCGGCGGCCGGAGGGTCGTCGCGGCGAGGGCAGATCGCTCACCGGAAACAGATCGGTGGGCTGGACGTTCAGGACGCGCGCGATGCGGACGAGTGACTCATACCGCGCGTGGCGGCGGTTGCCGCGTTCGAGGCGGCAGATCATCGACGCGGAGACGCCCGCGCGCTGCGCGAGCTCCTCCTGTTTCAGACCGGCGATCTGACGAGCGATCTTCAATTCCATCGTCGGCACACGCTGGGAAGCGCACCCGATTGACCGAATCGCTCACCTGCCCGGAGGGAACGCGCAGGGGAGCGCGCAGTATGAGCCGTCACTTGCGCGTTGTCAAGGACCAGTCCGATTGACACATTGACGCGGGCGGGCGGCGGGCGCAGAATTCCAGCCGTCAGAATGGACGCGACCGAACTCGCGGAGTTTGGGCACCGCCTGCGGCGCGCGCGCCTCGCGTTGGAGTTGTCGCGGGCGGCGCTCGCGGTGCGCGCCGGCATCGCCCGGAACACCCTCACGGCGTTAGAGCGCGGCCTGCAGCATCCCGAGCCGACGACGCTCGCCGCCCTCGCGCGCGCCCTGCAGGTGCCAGAGCATGAGTTGACGAACGCGCCGCCGGGCGGCGTGGTCGATCCGCGGCTCGCCCATCTCAACGAGGAAGATCGGCGCGTCGCGCAGGCCTTCCACCATGCGCCGACCGAGATGAAGACGCGCGTCCTGCGCGCCCTGCAGGAACCGGCGACGCGCGCGGACGCCGTGGCGCTCAATGAACTCGCCGAGCGCCTGGCGCACCTTGATCCGGGCCAACTCGCCGCGGTCATGCGTTTGATTACCGAATTCGAGCGGATGCTGGTGCCGCCGGCCATGCCTCCGGGTCGCGATCGGGCCGACGAGCATGGCCGCGGTCTGTCGTCGTCGTCGTCGTTGCCGCCGCCGCCTCAGAAGTCGGGCGGTAAGTAGTGGATGATCCGAGACCGGAGCCACCGCCGATGCATCAGTCGTCGCAGGAACTTGTGTTCGCCCTCGCGGTGATGTCCACCGCCGCGCGGGCCTTGTTGTTCAAGATCACCGTCCTTGAGAAGCGGCGCCCTTCCGCCCTCGCGGTGCTCGATGACATCGCGGCGCAGTTGCTCCGCGAGCCGGTGACGCGGCCGCGCCCGGCGCCGCGTGCCCGCGCGCCGATGAAGGCCGAGGGCTGAGGCCTCCGGCGCGCCCTGCAGGTGGCAGGGAAGGGCTGAATCGTCGGGGTTCCGGGCGGGTCTTCCTCCGGGCTGGCGTAATGATTATCATTACGATAACGTCAGGCCCGAAGGAGCAATCTGACTGTGACTCGATTCGATACGGAACAGGCGGCGCCCGCGCGCGCCATCACCCTCACCCTGCAATTTAATCCGGCGCTCGTGCGCCTCGTGGAAGTCCTGGCGGCCTGGCACGGGCGCGAGGTGCGCGATCTGCGGCGCGCCGATATTCGGAGCCTCGCGGATGCCGACCTCGCGGCCATCCTCACCGAGTACTTGCGCGCCGACCTCGTGGACCTCGGCGTCCTGCTGCGCGCCTCCGCGCCGCCGGATGTGATTGCCTATCTCGTCGCCGGGCGCCGCCGGCGGAACGGCGCCGAGGCGCAGGCGGAAGGAACGATCCGATGATGACCAACTACATCGTGCGCTCGATTGATCGCAAACTCTGGACGAAGGTGAAGAAGCAGGCCGCCAGCGATGACCTCTCGCTGCGCGCGGTGATCCTCGCCCTCCTGCGTGGCTATGCGGCCGGCGCCCTCGTCATCGCGGCGCTGCCCGCGCCGCCGGCGGAAGGCGGCAGTTAATGGCCCTGCGATTAGGCGCCCTGTACGACGCCCTGCGCGATGGCAACGTGCCCGAGGATCGGGCGCGGGCGGCCGCGGAGGAAGTCGCCGGTTACGAAAACAAGATCGCCGGCCTCGACGGGAAGGTCGCCGTTCTGACGTGGATGGTCGCCACCAACATCATGCTCACCGCCGGCGTCCTGATTCGCCTGCTCTGGTTGAGGCCATAGCATCATGGCGCGCCCACAATCCAACGACCTCACCCTCACCGAATGTCCCGGCCGCCCGCGTCCCTGGCGCGTGCGCTGGCGCGAAACGACGCGCGCCGGCGAGCGCCTCCGGCCGTCGAAGTTTTTCGCCACGCAGGCGGAGGCCGAGGCCTTCAAGGCGATCATTGAGCAGGCGGCCGCCGAGATGCCGGCGCGGCCGCCCACCCTCAACATCCCGGCGGCGCCGCCGGCGGCCATCGTGGACGCCCTGCGCCATGCGCCACGCGGAAGCCTCACCTTCCGCGCCTTCGCGAAGGGCTGGCTCGAAGACATCGTGGCGCGGAAAAAACCGGCCACCGCCCGCTCGTATCGCGGCCTCCTGCAAAACCACATCTATCCGACCATCGGGCAGGTGCGCGTGTCGCCGGCCACCCTCGGCGCCGAGCAGATTGTGGCGGTCATCTCGGCGCGCGCGGCCGCCGGCGTCGGGTGGGGAACGCAGAAGGCCATCCTTCGCGCCCTCAGCACCTGCCTTCGGTGGGCGGTCAAGTACGGCCATCTCACGAGCAACCCGTGCCACGGCCTCCTGAAGGATCTGAAGGACGATAGCGACCCGGTCGCGTACGCCGAGCCGGAGCCGAATCCGCTCAGCGCCGCCGAGGCCGACGCCTTCCTGCACTGGTTGCAAACCGGGCAGGTGCCGGGCGCGCCCGCCGATCGGCCGGTGGATGGCCCGCGCCTCCGCGGCGGGCAACTCCGCAGCAACGGCTATCCCGAGTGGTATCCCTACTTCCTCACCCTCGTTCGCACAGGGATGCGCCGCGGCGAGGCCTCCGGGTTGAAGTGGGCGACGGTGTACTTGGAAGGCGCGCGAGGCCCGCGGGCGCGCCTCGAATCGAGCTATTCGCCCTCGGCGCGCACGGCGGCCGCGGCGCAGGGCAAGACGAGCACTGGCGATGGCACCCTGAAAAGTAAGAAAGCGCGCGAGATAACGATCGCGGCGAAACTCGCGGCCATCCTCGGCGAGCTCGCCCGCACGCGCCGCGCCGAGGCGATGAAGCGCGGCCGCCCGGCCTCGGCCTATGTCTTCGTCAACGCGCGCGGGCAGCGCATCCTCAGCGATAACAAGGCGGCCGATCGGATCTTTGCGGCCGGGATGATCGCGATCGGTATCGAGGCCGCCGGGCACACGATCCACGACCTGCGCGATACCTTCGCGACCTCGCACCTGCAGGAAGATCCGGGTCGCCTGTTTTGGGTCAGCGCCATGCTCGGCCATCGGCAGACCTCGACCACCTTGAATCGCTACACGAAGTGGGTGCCGTCGATGACCGGCGCGGACTTCGCCTCGGCGCTCGATGCGCCAGGCCGCGGCGACAAGGCGCAGGAAGGCGGTGCCAAGTGAGCGCGCGCGAGAGGCTCACGCGATGCGACCGCTGCGGCCGCGATGTCGTCGGCTTCATTCAATCTATGTTCAACGCGGACATAATCTGCTTCGCCTGCAAGGACGATGAGCGCGAGGCGCCGCATTATGCGGAGGCGGCGCGGCTCGAGGCCGAGGCCTGCCAGGCCGGCGACCTCAACTTTCCGGGCCTCGGCCTCGCGGCCGATGATCGCGCCTTCCTCGAATCGCGCCGCCTCCGGCGCGCGGCGCGGTGATGGCCGAGGCCTCGTTCACCCTCGCGCGCCTGCGCGGCCGCGCCGTGATTCGCTGCGCCCTCTGCGGCGCCCTCAGCGCCAATCTGCACGACGTGATTTATCGCTACTGCGGGCGGTGCCATCTATTCCACGAGGCGGTCGCCGAGGCGCGTCGCCTGCACCGCGCCGGCGGCGCGCATGACTGCGCCGAGTGGGGGAGCGCCCTCGGCGCCTGCGCGATCTGCGCGCCTGCGCCCGCGGCCGACGCCTAGAATCGCCCGCGCGTTCCCCACACCCCCGTCGCCGAATAGCCGATCACATTCCACGTCGCCGTCGTCACCTGCCCGGCGAACGGGCAGTGATTCGCGAGGATGTCCACCTCCCACGTGCCGGTCGCGCCTTGAATCGAGGCGCCCGCCGTGGCGTGGTACGCGATCACATCGCCCGAGATATTGCTGCACGCGCCGTACTTGCAGACGTAACCCCATCGCGTGTCCTGCAGGCGCAGCGTATCGACCACCTTGTCGAGGAAGAGCCACGCGGAGGCGCCGCTCGTATCTTGGCAACTCTGTAACACGTACTGCGGAAACTGCGCCGCGAGGGTTTGCACGACGCCTTGACCATAGGTCGGCAGCGGCAGGAAGGCGCCCGCCGGCGGGTCGGGCGCGCGAGGCCCGGTCGGCGTCGTGTTGCCTCCGCCAGGCGTGCCGGGCGTCGGAGGCGTGGGCGGCGTCGGAGGCGTGGGCGGTGTTGGCGGCGTCGGAGGCGTGGGCGGCGTGGGCGGCGTGGGCGGCGGCGTGATGCTGATATTCGTCGTCGTCGTGACCACCGCGCTCGGCGTCGTCACCGCGACATCGCAGGCGAGGGCGGCCGAGGCCGCGAGGGCGAGCAGGGCGCGGAAGGTTGGGCTTCTCGGCAGCATGGGTCGGGACTCCTGTTTCGGGTTACGGCGCGAGGCACGCGGCGCGCGCCTCGGGCGAGGCGGCCGCGGAGGCGCAGGCCTGGCGCATCAACCGCTCAAGCAGCGCATGTTGCGCGCGCGCCTCCTGCGCGCCCTGCGCGGCCTCGGCCACAAGGGCGTCGAGGATGCGCCCTTGCACCTGTTGCGTGGATTCAATATCGGTCACGCGCCGCACGAGGCCGATGACCAGCGAGTAGACGAGGAAGATCGCGATCAGCGCGGGCACGCCGAGGAAGGCGGCCGCGCGAATCCACGCCGGCAAACCATGTCCGTGCAGCTGCGCCTCCGCCTGCTCGCGCCGCGCCTCGCCCTCGGCGCGCGCCAGCCCTTGATCGGGTTCCTCGGTCATCTCGCCTCGGAGAGTATGCACCCGGCCGCCGGGCGGAGGGCGAAAGCGGCCCGAGTTGTGGCCGGTTTCGCGGGCTTTCCCTTCGCTTGCTCCTGATTATCAAGTTGATAAGCTCGGTCCCATGACGAAGGACTTGATTGGGACCGCCACGAAGTCGCGCCGGCTGCTCGGCGGGCAGGAGTGGTCGGATCTTGAGAACAACTGCACCATCCACGCGGCCGCCTCCGAATCGCGCACCGCCTGCGGCGTGCGGATTGGCACCGAGGCCAAAGGGTGGTTCCTCGAAACGCGCCATGTGCCGAGCGATCGATCGCACGTCACCTGCGCGCGATGCGCCGCCCTCCTGCCGCCCGCCGCGCCCGACGACGACGACCGCCTTTACTACTAACCGGAGGCCTTCGGGCCTCCCACTTTTCAGAGGATCAAAACGATGTTGGAAATACTCACCGGCGAATACGAGATGGACCACGGCGCGCGCCCGCGCGGCCGCGGAAATTGGGCCTTCCGCGCGGAGGACGACCGCGAGGGCAAGAACCTGTTTTGGTTCAACGGCCTCTATGGCGAAGGCGTGAAGGCCGCGCGCAAGCACTTCGGGCCAGGGCAGAACTTCGCGGCCGCGCAGCATGTATCCGCGATCGTGGTGTGCAGCTAATGGGCGCGCCCGCCCTCGACCTGCAGGCCATCGCCACGGCGCTGGCCGCCCTCGCGGATTCGTTCACCATCACGTATGAGGGCGGCCGCGCGCCCTATATCCGGGCGGAGGCGCCCGGCGCGGTGTGGATCTTCGGCACCAACCTCGGCCCGCTCGGCGTCGATTACTACAACGAGCCGGAGGCCTTCGACGCCGGCGAGGCGCCCGCGCGATCGTTCGACATTCCGCTCGCGGAGTCGGATACCACGCCGGAGGACATCGCCTCGGCGATCTTCGAGGCCTGCGCCCGCGAGGTCGCGCAGGAGGCGCACGCGGCCGGCGACCCGCACTGCACTTGTAACGATTGCATCGCCGATCTTGCCGCCGCCGACCCGCTCGACGCCCGCGTGATCGACGCCTGCGCCGAGTACGGCCACAACTTCGATAGCGCGCAGAATCTTGACGGCGGCCGATGCCGGAAGTGCGGGGTGCGCCGATGACCGCCGCGCGCCGCCGCCTCCTGCGCCTATTCATCCGGTTCGAAAACGCCGCCGCTGCCGCCGAGGCGCGGTGGGCGGAGGTCGCCGATCAAGATGCCGCGTTTGATGCCGGCGAATTCAGCGGCCCGGCCGCCTGGCGCGCGCTAGAGGGCGACCGCGACCGCATCGCGCGCCGCCTCGGATTCGCCAGCGCCGCGGTTCTGCAGGATGCGGCCGCCGCCCTCAACGTGCCGCGCCTGGCGCCGCCTGCGTGGGCGATCTTCGGATTCGAGGCGCCGCTGCCATGAAGACCTTTCGCAGCAAAACGGCCAAGCACACGGCGGCGGTCACCGGCATGTTCCGCGAGATGGCCGCCATTGATGCGCGCCGCGCCCTCGTTCTGAAAATCACGCGCGAGATACGGACGATCGAAAACGCGATCAAGGACCGGCGCAGGCGGCAGCGCAAGCTGGCCGCCGAAGTCAAGGAACTGCGCGCGCGCCTCAAAGGCCAGAAGCGCGGCCTCGACATCGCCCTGCAATCGAACGATTCGATCGCCACGATGAAGGCGGAAGACGAGGGCGTGCGATGAAGGCCGCGCCACTTCGCCTCCGGCGCGGACAATTCGTTCTGACTTACTTCGACACCGGCGCCCTTGGTCCACAACCCCTGTATGGCCTCGTGATCGCCGCCGGCCCGAAGGCCTTTCGCGTGCGATGGGAAAGCGGGCTGACCAATCGCATCCGACAAGGGCACGGAGGCGTGGCGCGCATCCCGGCGACCGACCTCGACGACCGCGCGCGCGCCGCCCTCCTGCCGGAGGCGCGATGAGCGCGGCGGTGCGTGATGCCCTGGCGACCGCCCGTATCCGCCTCGCGGAGGAACGGCGCGCGGCCGCCCTCTGCGCCGCGCACGGTTGGACGACCGACGCGGCCTTCGCGGCGGCGGAGGCCGATCGCTATGCGCGGCTGGTGGCCGCCCTCGAAGCGCGCCTCGCGCGGCAGGAGGCGCAGTGACCGGCCGCCTCGCCTCCGCGCCGGCGCGGCAGGTGGCCGCCCTCAACGATGCCCTGCGCGCCGGCCTCCTGGCGCCCTCGCCGCTCGGCCGGGCCTTCGTGTCGCGCGGCGTGGCCGCCCTCGGCGCCGAGGCGGTGCTCGCCCTCCTGCGCGCGGTGCAGGCCTTCGACGCCTTCACGCCGGGCAACAATCCGTGGCAGGAGCGCGACTACGGACAACTCGAGTTCGCCGGCGAGGCGGTGCTATGGAAGATCGATTACTACGCGAGCGCCGCCTGCGAGGCGGGCAGCGAGAACCCGGCCGACCCGGCGCAGTCCTACCGCATCCTCACGATCATGCTCGCCCACGAGTACTGAGGCCGCGCGCGGCCATCCTCCGGCGGGCAGGTACAAACAAAGGCCCGGCGCTTCCACTGCCGCCGGGCCTTCGGTCGTTCAAGGCACGTCCCCTGCGGCCGATTGTAGGACCGAACGGCCGCCGGATCATCGGCACGAATATTCGGGCGCGCCGGCGAATATTCGTGCGGGGGTTCCGCAGGCGAAAGCCCGAGGGCGCGGCGGCCGGGAACCGAGGCGCGCCGCCAATCGGGAACTAATCGGGAACCAATCGGGAACTGAGGGCGCGGTGGTGGGCCTCGAATTCCGCGCAACCTATTGATACTGCAGGGAGCCGGCGGCCCGGCTCGAACGGGCGACCTGCTAATTACGAATTCTCGCGCGACCCACCGTTTTCCTTAGCAATTTCGCGTCAGTTCCCGAAACGCCAGTTCCCAGAAGCCTCACGGCTTTTCGCGGCCGCGCGCCTCCGCCCGAGGCGAAAGCCTGCAGGCCTCACGGCGGGCGGTGAGGGCAGGCCGCGGCAGGCCACGGCGGGCGGTGATTGCTATGCCAGGACTGGTCACAACCTCGGCCGCGCAGGATGCCCTAGAAACGCCGATCGTCGTCCGAGGCCCATCCCTGCGGCCGGGCGCCTGGCGGCGCAGGCGGGCAGGCCGGGCGCGCATGGTCGGCCATTGCCGCCGCGAGCGCGAGCAGGGCGGCGGGCGCCTCCTGCCCGAGGGCGTGGTGCTTGGCGATGGCGGCCTCCGCGAGGCGCGCCAGGCGGCGTCGCCGGGCCTCCGCGCAGGCCGGGCAGCGGCACGGAAAGCCGTTCGATTGATTCGGGTGCCGCCGGCGATCATCCGCCATCGGGGGTGCCCTTCCGGCGCGCCGCCCGCTCGCGCATCCGCAGGCGCGACCGCTGCCGCGGCAGGAGCACCCGGAGCAAGTCCCACGCGCCGAGCAGATCGTCATCCTCGGCCCGATGATCGACGCCGAGGGTGAGGTCGCCGAAGGCCTGCAGCGGCACCTTGATCGCCTCCGCGCCGGCGAGCGAACAGGTCGGCGCACTGTGGCCGGCGGCCTGCGGCATCGGATAGGCGGTGCGCCGCGCGGGCAGGCGGTGCGCCGAGGGCGCAGCTGCAGGCGGCGCCGGCGGCGGCGCAGGCCTCGGCGGAGGCGGAGGCGGAGGCGGCATCGGCGGCCGCGGCCTCGGCGGGTCGGGTGGGAACGGTTCGAGGGCGCGCGCCCACGCGAATTCGATCGGCGCGGGCGGCGGCCCGGTTCGCGTATCGCTCAGGACCGCGCCCTCATACGTGATCCGACTTCCGAGATAGATCGCGCCAGGGCGCCACCGCGCGAGATGCGAGGCGAGAGCGCGATCGGCGCCGCCGCCCACGCCCACGTCCAGATCGGCGATGGTGCCCACGGTCCATCCGATGTCGGATTCCACAACCTCGTCGCCGACGCGGAAGCGGAGGCGCGCCACCGAGAAGCCCGCCGCGCTCGACACGACGTATCTCACCGGCGCGCCTCGGCCTGCGGCGCGCGCGGCCGCCATTGATGCGAGCAGACGCCGCAGGCGAAGGCGCGCAGGATGGCGTCATATTCCACGAGGCGATCACCGTGGCACTTCGGACATTCGGCCTCGGGCGCCGAGGCCTCCGCCGCGCGCATCGCTGAGCCGTGATCCTCGAGCGAGGCGCCGCCGCCGGTGGTGCACTCGGTGCAGACCTCCGCCGGGCGACCGTCCTGCGCGCTCATGAGGCGTTGAAAGGTCGCGCCGCAGGCCGCGCAGGCGCGCGGCGGGTGCCATCGAGCGGCCCGGCGCACGTCACGGACCATACCAACCAGTGTCGCACGCGCCCTCGGTTATTCTGACCCGTCATGACGCTAATCATTGCCGCCGCCCTCGTCGCCCTCGTCGTGGCGTTCGTTGTCATCGCTCGGTGGCGCGCGCGGCTCGATGGTCCCGAGGGCGCTGGCCCTGGCGCGTTTCGGCCGCGCTGATCAACCCGTCAGGGTGTCTCGGGCGTGCCGCTCACGGTGCCCGGCAGGACGCCATCGTTCGACAACTTCTGCAGGATGCGCTTGTGCATCGAATTGCCCGTGCTGAAGTTCGCCGTGTTCATCCCTTTGATTAGGTCGATGGCCTCCTGTCCGGTGTAGCGGTGGTCGAACGCCGCGCCGTGTTCGTCCTGTAGGCCGACCTGTACGAAACTTTGCTCGACGGGCGCAGGCGCAGGCATCCAAAAGAACATGAGGCGGGTCACGCGGTACTTGCTCGTGACCACTTCCGGCGTGATCTTCGGGTCGGTGAGTTCAAGATATTCCGCCATCGTGAAGCCCCTGTTAGTTGATTTCCAGCGCCAGGTTGAAGACCAAATAAATCGGTGGTGCGGCGAACGCCGCGGCGTCGCGCCGATTGACCTCGAACCCGGTGACCACGGTGGACCCGTACGCGAACCCATGCGCGCCTGTGCCACCTTCGACGTACTGGTCGATGGTGCGCGTCTGCCAGTCGGCGAACGTCGCACCCGCGAGCGGCATCGCGATCCGTAAACCCGTGACCGTCCCCGTGAGGCTCATCGCGCCCGCGTAGTGATTGAGAAACATGCGCCAGGTGAGAATTTTGCCGGTCACTGAATACCGATTCGCCATCACGCAGGCGGCCGGGACCGTCCACGTCCCGCCGCCCACGCCGGTGAAATTCGCGGCGTTGTATGGCACCGGTACCCACACGCCCGGCGGTGTGGACGCCCAGAGGGCGCCCGTGCTCGTCATCAGGTTGCCCGCCGCGCCGGGCGCAGGGAGCGCGGAGGCCGGGCCGAGCACCGCGTCGATCTGGTCGTAGAACTCTTGCTTCCACGGATTGTTGACGACGGTGCCGGTTTGCCCAGAGCCGTCGTCGTCGATCATCGGTGTGCGTGTGATCGGCATATCAGGTTCCTCGCGTCATGCGCGCCAGGCGGAGCAGATCCTCGAATGAGAAGCGCGCCGACGAGGCCTCGACGGTGTAGAGCGGCAGGTGCCCGGCGAGCGCATAGTTGCCGGTCGCGCGTTGAATCCGCAGCGTCGCCTGCAGATTGTAGGGCGCCGCCAGATCGACCACGAGGCGCCCGCCCGCGTGCGAATTTAGATCGCGCGATGTGAAGGTCACGCCGATGAGCAGCTGCCCGCGCAGCGCGAGGAGCGCCACGGCGCGCGCCATCGCCTCGTCATAGGACAAGCGCCGGTCCTGTAGGAATTCCTCCTGCACGCCATCGCCGCCGATGAGCGCGCCGAGCGCCGCCTGGCTGGTCGGGTCGTCGAGGATGACGAGCAGGTTCACGTCATCGCCCTTCACAATCTGGACGCGGATGGCGCCCACGCCACTCACCGGAATCCCGGTGAGCATCGGCGCCACGGTCACCGAGGAATTGAAGGCGATAGTCGCCGTGATCGCGCCGGGTCCGGTCTGCGGAATTCCGGTGAGCAGATTGCCGGTGACCGCGTGATAGCGAATCACCTGTGCGCCGTTGCCGATGATGACCCACCCGCCGGTGGCCGGCGCCCATCCCGCGCCGGAAACGGGCATCGACGTGGCGCCCGCGTTCACTGAGCCTTCGGGTTGCTTGAGGCCCGACAGATCGGCGGTGGGCGCGGCGGCGCCGAGGGCGGCGTCGGCGGAGAAGTCCTGCGCCGTCGTGGAGACATTGTCAAGGAGCGTCCCGAGTAATTTGAGCGCCGTGCCGTTCACCACCGTCCGGTAAATCTTGCGCGCGGTCACGGCCGCCGGCCCGACGCCGATCGCGCCGAGTTGCACGGCGGAGGCCCACGCGGTGCTCGCGCCCTGCGGTGGGTAACTGGTGTTGAGGGCGCTATCAGGGTATCCGTCCGTAAACGAGGTGGTCGTGTTGTCGCCGATGCCCATCAGGAGCCAGAGGGCGGCACTATTGGCGGCCGTCCGAAAAATGAAGCGGCCGGTGACGAGCGGCCCACCGATCGGCAGGTTGGTGAGCGTGATCTGCTGCACGGTCGCCGAGCTCACCGCGGGCGGAGGTCCGTAGAACGTGGCCTGCGAATCCACCATGCTGGTCGTGGTGTTGTCGTTCAGTTGATACACGAGGCCGAAGGCGCCGCCGGCCTGGCGCCGATAGATGTTCCGCCCGAGGACGCCGCTGCCGCTGCCGCCCTTCGGGATATTCGTGAGCGTCACCTGCTGCTGGCCGGTCGCCGTATTCACGCCCGGCGGCGCCGCGCCCGGCGTGGCCAGGGCATCGACCACACTCGTCGTCGTGTTGTCGCCAATATCCAGCACATGACCGAAGGCGCCGCCCGCCTGCCGCCGATAGAGGCGCCGGGCGGTGACGCCGCTGCCGCTGCCGCCCTTCGGCAGATTGCTCAGCGTCACGCGCGCGATGGCCGCGGTGCTATTCGTGCCCGAACCCGCCGTGGCGCCCGCGATGGCACTGTCGGCGATGGTGTCGGTGAAGCGCGCGGTGCCGCCCTGCGCGCCGTTCGCCACGCTCGCGAGCAGGCGGAAGTCGGGTGGATTGTTGCCCGGCTTCACCGTCTGATTCACCCGATACAGATGGCACCAGGTGACGCCGGGCGGCCCATACGGCACATCGACGAGGATGTGCGACGACTTGTTCGGCGCGGTGTTGTTGACCGTGGGCGGCGCGACGTTCCCGGCAATCGCGGTGTCGGCGAGTAGATCGCCGTACGCCGTGCTGCCGCCCGCGGGTGTATTGGCAATCGAGGCGACCAGGCGGAAGGCACTGACATCGGCCGGTTGCGTGGTGCGATTCCGGCGATAGAGATGTGTCCAGAGAACCCGCCCGTCCGTGGAGAACGGCACGGTGACGGTCATCGTGGAGCTTTTGCCGCCGCCCGCCGTGGATGCCGTGCAGGTCGCCGGCGTTGATGCCGCCGTCACGGTCGTTTCCTTCGTGTGATCGCCCGCCGTGGCGGCGACTGAGTACGTGATCGCGTAGTCGTACGCGTGCCCGACCGTCATCGCGCCCTGCCCGCTATTCGGTCCATTCGAGACCGGTCCCGGCGCGCCCGCGCTCGGAATCGGCACGTTCACGGTCGAGGCCTCCGCGCGCGCCTGCAGGGTGTATTGCAGCCCGGTCTGTTCGCTGTGCGTGGTCTGCCCTGGCGCGGTCGACCAGCTCACCGCGTAGCCGTACCAATTGCCCGGAATCAAATCGCCCTGCGTGTTGTTCGGGCCAGTGCCGGCGATGCCCGGTGCCGGCGCGTTCGCGATCTGGCCCGAGGTTGACACCGCCGCCGAGACCGCGCCGAGCGTCGTCTCGCCCGCGCCCGTCAGAAACGTCACCGCGTAATCGAACCACGCCGGCGCGGGCAGGCCGGCGCCCGCCGTGGCGGTCGGCGAGGGCGGCGCGGCGGGCGGCGTCAAGGGTCCGGTCGTGACCGCCGAGGACACCGGGCTGGCGGTCGTCTCGCCGACCGATGTGCGAAACGTGACCACGTAATCGAAGGTCGCCGGCGAGGGCAGGCCAGCGCCCGCGGAGGCGGTCGGCGTGGGCGGCGCGGCGGGCGGCACCGTGAGGCCGGTCGCGGCGGAGACGCGCGGCCCGACCATCGTCAAGCCGTTCGCCGTCACGAACGCGACCGCGTAATCATGCGTGCCCGGATCTGGCCCGGTGCCGACCTGCGCGCCGCCGAGGGTCGGCGCCGTGGCCGGCGGCCCGAGGGTGTTGTTGGTAAACGTCGTCGGTCCCGGCATGGATTCGCCGGCCGCGGTCAGGAACGAGTACGCGTACCCATGCACGCCGTATTCAATCGCGCCGCCGGCGATCGGTGCGGTCGTGGGCGGCCCGGTGGGCGTGACGCCCGGCCCGACCAGCGCGCCGGTGCCGCCCGCGAGGATGCCGCTATAGCGCACATGCTGCGGCCCGGCGCTCACGAGGCCGCCGTTCGGCGGATACCACACGCTCGTCTCCACCGGCAGGAGCGTCTCACCGATGGCCACGTCGGTCATCGCCTGGACGCCGCCGCCCTCGACCACGGCGCGCGTCACCCACTGCGAGGCGTCGCGCGAGATAGCGAGCTCGCGCGCGGTCGGATGCGCGAGGGTGAGCGGCGTCGGGTCGGTCGCCGACGTATCCTCGAAAAACAGGTGTAGCCGCTTCGAATAATCGACGTACCACGAGGCGCCGACCCGCTTCGCGAGTTGCGTGAGGCAATCGGTGAGGTCTTGGTGTGTGAAGGTGATGCCGCCGTCCACGGTCGGCAGATCGGGCGCGACACCCGCGCTCGAGTATCCGGGCGCCCACTCGGCGATGAGCGCCTGCGCGATGGCCGAGGCCGTGCCCGTATAGCGCGCCGTGACTTTGCGCCGGTTCAACCCCCAGGTGTAATCAATCGCCGACACGCCGTACGTATCGCCGTGCACGATGGGACTGTCCACGAGGGCGCCCTGCGCCGTCTGCAGGATGTGGCCGGCGAATTCGCGGCGGCCGTTGTGGGTCGATCCGAGCCGGATGATGACCTCGGCGCCGACCGAGGGCACGAAGCCCTTCACGGTCATCGCGCAGGTGTTCGGGTCTTCGTTGAGGGCGTCGGTGATGGTCAGGGACTCGCGCAGGACGCGCTGGTGCTTATTCGCCCGGCGGTCGCCGTACTCGACACCGCCGATGCTGATAAAGACGCCGGTGCCGACGTAATTCGATCGGGTCGCGCCGCTGCGCGCGAGGCCCGACACGCAGTACATCAGGGCTTTGTCGGTGCCGCTGATCGCCATCGGCTACACGCTCGCGGGCAGGCGCACGCCCTGTTGGCGGAGGCGGCCGACCAGGGCATCGCCGACGAGGCGCGCGAGTTGATCGGCCGTGCCGAGGATGGCGCCCTGCACCTGCACGACCACCGAGATGCCGCCCGCGCTGGTGGCGATGCGGCCGTCCGTCTGCGGCACAAACATCTCGGGACCGCGCTCGCCCACGAGATAGGCGCCGCCCGCCGAGACCGGCCCGCCCATCGCCCGCGCGCCGTAGACGCCCATCGACGCCCAGGTGTTTTTCGAGTTATTGGTCGGCGAGTTGACACCGGGAATGTAGATGTACGGATTGTTGTAGCTGTCGTACATCACCGTGCCGCCCGCGTCGGCCGCCTTTTTACCCCAGTCGGCCGTCGGCGTGCCGACGAGCGACGTGCCCGCAAACGAGCCGCCCATCGTCCCTTCGCCGCGCCGGGCGGCGTCCATCGCGTCCGACCACGACAGCTGCGCCTTCGCGGTCGCCTCCAGGCTGGTCGTCACGGCGTCGAGCGCGGGCACCATCTCGGTTTCGATCGTCTCGGCGGTGAAGACGACATCGGAGCGGAACGCCGCCTGCACGCCGGTGGTATCCACCAGCTTTTTTTCGACGGTGCCGAGCAGGCCCGTGTAGGCCGGCAGATCCTTCGCGTGGAGCTTGGCGATCTCGGCGTCGAGGTCGAACGTCTTCTCGGTCGCCGTGCCGGTCGCCGTGGCCAGCGCCAGGAGGCCGGCGGGCGCTTTCTCGCCGAGCGCGGTGTAGGACTCGACCGCAGCATCCACGACGCGCTTTAGTTCCTCTTTTTTACCCTTCGTCAGGAGCGCCACGTTGCCAATGTCGCCGAGCGCTTTCTGATACTGCCCGGCCCGGTCGATCGCATCGCGGCTAAAGAGCGACCCCTGCAGGCGCGTGAGGGCGTCGGCCTCGCGCTTGATGTCGGCCTGCGAGGTGGCGAGTTCCCGGTTCTTCACGATCTGCGCCTCGGCCTTCGTCGTGAGCTCGCCGCTCACGCGGTTCATTTCCTCCCACGAGAGCGCGACGCCTTTGCTGCTGCCCGTCACCGCGTCGAGGGCGGGCGGCAGTTTCGGTAGCTTGTCGTCGAGCACCTCCGCCGAGGCATCGCGGAAGGCCTCCATGTCGCCGGTGACGACGGCTAGGCCCGCCGTGGACAGGTAATTGAGGCTTTCGTATATCGAATAGGCGCCCTCGCCGGCGGCGGTTTTCATCCGGACCCAGAGCGAGTCGAACGTGTCGCCCATACTGGCAAACGCCTTGACCGCCTTTTCGCTCATCACCGGCGCGGCCTCGCCCAGGGCGTCGATGTCGGCCGTGAGGGTGGGCAGAATTTCGCGGCCGGCTCTACCAAACAGTTCCGTGGCGACGCGCGCGCGTTCCATCGGGTCTTCGATAGTCGCGACCTCACGCGCGACGGCGCGGAATTGCTCGTCGGGCGTCATGGCGGTGAAGTCGGCCATCGCGATCCCGAGGCCTTGCACCGCCGCAATCGCGCTCGCCTCGCCGCCCGCGATCCGCGTCTGCAGGCTGGAGACGGCGCTCACGACCTGTTCGAGCGTGTTGCCACTCTGGCCGGCCGCATAGCCGAGCGCCTGCAGCGGCTCAATGGCAATGCCCGTCTTTGCCGCGAGCTTGTCGAGCGCGTCGGCGTCGGCCAGAATTTCCTTTCCGAAGTTGATGACCGACGAGGCCGAGAACGCCAGGCCGAAGGCGCCCGCGAGCGGTGCCACCGACGAGAGGATCGACGCGTTGGCGGCCGGAATCTTTTCCAGCGGCGCCGCGCTTTGTTCGGTGGCCTTCGCCAGGGCGAGCATGTCGGCGGGCGCCTGCTGGCCGAGGGCTTCGTACTTGGCGATTGCCTCGGTGACGAGGCGGTTGACCTTCGCCTGCTCGGTCGCGGTCAACGTCGTGGCGCCGCCCAGTTCCTCCACGGCCTTGGTGGCGATGGCCGCCTCCGACATCACGCGGCGGCCGCTGAAGGCGTCCGAGACGGTATTCAGCCGCTTCTGGACGTTCGCCGCGCCCGTTTCGAACGAGCGCAGTTCCGTCTCCGCCGATTGCACCGCGCTGGTGAACTCGGAAAAGTCGGCCGCGAATTTACCGGTGATCGCCATGCGGTGTCAGTCCTCGCCGAATCCGTCGTCGGCGCCGTCATCCTCGGGCGCCTCGGCCTCGCCGCCGGCGGCCGCGCGCGCCGTATCCTCGCGTCGCAGTTCCTCGATTAGGAGGTCATAGATCGGCGCCTCTAGCTCTTGGACCCACTCAAGGCGCCATCCGCAGCGACGGGCGACGGCGAGCTCGGCGCGGACGAGGGCGCGCCAGGTCGGATCTTTTTTTTCGCGGCGGCTTCCGCCTCGTTGGCGTTCTGGTGCGCGTCGATCGCGTTCTTGATCTCGACGAACGAGTCGTAGTCGATGGCGTCGAGGGCGGCGGCCTTCGTCTCGTCGTCGGCGTCCATGATCGCGATCGGCTTGCCCGCCTCGTCCAGCAGTGACCAATCGAGCAAATAGCTCAAGACCAGCGCGAGGCCGGTCTGCAGTGGGTCGATTTGCAAGCGTCCCGCCGCGCCCTCGCGATACATGCGCGCAAAGGCGCGGCGCTGCTCGCCGGCGTTGAGACGCTTTTTCACAAGGAGCCAATCGCCGCCCGAGATGTCGAGGCGCGTGGTTTCCGGGCGCACGATGCGGGACTCAGACAAGGATCACCGTTCCTTTCGCGGCGCCGCCGGTGACCTCGATTGGCCCGAGGCGCGCCGTCAGGGTGCCGCCGGCGAAGCGGCTCGCGGCCGCGCCGGCGATCTGCAACTCGAGGACCGGCCATTGCCAGGCGTGCCCGCCTTTGAGTTGCGCGACGAAGTGCAGGCCGCTCCGCGCACCCAGGAACGGGTCGGCCTGCACCACCGTCGCCCGCAAGCGCCACGCCGGCGTCGCCTTGTCGCGCGTGGCGTGCCAATGAAGAACCTCCGCGGCCCGATGGTAACTCCACCGCACCGACCCGCGCACGCCGCGGAGGTTCCGAACGTTCACGGTTTACCGACCACGCGCCCGATCGATGGCCGCGCGCGACTCGGCCTCGCGCGCCGTGCCCGCCGCGAGCAATGCGCCGCCCGCCGGCTCGCGCGACCAATCGCCGGAGCCGACGAATTCGCTGGAGATGGCGACGCCGCCGTCGGAATTGACCTCAATCGAGGCGTCGAGGTAGGCCGGCCCGGTGAAAAAATAGGTCGGCGTGATCGTGGACGGAATGAGCTTCAGGATGACGGAGTCTTCGCCGACCGCCACATCGAAGATCCGCAGTTCCGTCTCGTCCCACCAGCCGCCGAGCGCGCCTTTGATGTCGGGCAGGCCTTGCACGTACTGGTGGTTGAGGTCGCCGAAGGCGGTGACTTTCGCTTTCTCGCGCGCCTGGTCCAGGCTCCACTTGTTGAGCGAGGCGACGTTGGTCGGCGTGCCGGGCACCGCCGCGTCGTCCATCATCACCTGTCCCTTACTGCCATGTCGTCGAGCCATTGGTCCGGTCCTTTCCTTCCTCAGTGCGATCTACGGTGAGCCTCGCCGGCGGTGCCGGGTGCTCGGCCACGATGACCTCATACAACCCGCCGGCGTGCTGCCAGCGCAGATCGGCGTTCGCCGCATCGACTTCGACGTACTTGATCCGATCGACAAACGAGAGGGCGCACAGATCGTAGCCGTCGATCGTGAACGGCGGCGGCCCGTCGCGCCACTGCAGGAGGGCGTCGATCCGCGCCTCGGCTGCGGCGATGGCCGTGCCCGCCGTGTCGAGGGCGACCGCCTTCACGCCATAGGTGAAGGTTTCAAAGGCCTTCCCGCGGAATAGCTCGCGCCCGTCGTAGGTGTCGAGGAAGACGACCACGAACGCGACCGCGCCCTTCGCGGCGATCGTGAAGTACGGCCCGCTCGGCATGAGGGCTTGCAGCTGCGCGTCGGTGAGGCGCGCCAGCATCGCCCGATCAATCGCGGCGCGGTCAGACATCGCCGGAGACCTCTAGGCCGTGCGATTCCAGCAGGGCGCGCAACTCGTCGTACATCTTGCGCCGCTCGCGCCCGGCGTGCGTGCCGAGGCGGTTCGGATGCGGTGCCGGCGGCATCCCACGCGCGGTCCCGTATTCGTACAGATGGGCGTGCGGCGCGCGGCTGAACAGGAGCGCGATCATGCCGTAAGCGGAGGGTTGCTCCTTGACCACCACGCCCTTCCGCAGATTACCGGTCGGGCCTTCGGGATAGCCGGCGACCGTCGCCTGGCGGGCCGCCTCGGCGGCCTCAGAGACAATCCGGCGGCCTTCATCGCGGAGGTCGTTGGGCAGTTGCCGCAGCGCCGCCTTCAACTCGTCAAGGCCGTCCCACTGCACGGCGGAGGTCTTCGCCATTAGGCCACCCGCTCCTCGCAGATCAACACGAGGTCGATGTGCCGTTCCTCCGGGTCGTGCACGCCGGCGACGTGCAGGACGCGGCCATCGAGCAGGAGGCGCGTCCGCGTGGACACGCCCTCGCGGAAGGGCAGCGTGACCACATGGGACGCCGAGGCCAGGACCGTCGTGCCCGCCGCCAGGCGTTCGAGGGCGGCCGCGGAGGCGCTCTCGATACGGGCGTCGGCCGCCGGCGGCAGATCGATCCACGACTGCGTGAACCCGCCGAGGCCGTCCGCGGCGTCGGGACCGGGGTTCTGCAGGAGCACCCGCTTGTGGCGGTGCCCGATGGCGACCGATGAGCCGAGGATGCCGCGCGCCATGTCAGATCACTTCAATCGGCTCGAACGAGGCGATGGCCGCGGCATAGCCGAACGGCACTTCCGCCAGGCCATCGGTGCTGCCGGCGACCGCATCGCGCCCGGCCGTCGCAAAGTGCGCCGTCAGGAGGCCCACGGCCTGTAGCAGGAGCGGCGCCTGTTGCGCGAAGGTCGCCGCATCGAGCCACCCGGCCACGACCCGGATCGTGATCGGCGACACCCCCTGCAGGGAACCGAAGGGCGGCCAGATGCCGGCGGCCGACAGGCCGATCTCACCGCGCGCCAGATCGACCACGTAGGCCTCGGGCGGCACGGTGGCGGGCGCGCCCGCGGTATCGCGCCAGATTATCGACGTGACCGATTGCAGCGGGCGGCACTGCGCGGGCAGGCGAATCACGCCGAAGGGCAGAATCGGGAACGCCGAGAGCCACACGTCGCGCGTCTGCGTCAGGAGGGCGAGGCCGGTGTCGCGTTCGACCTTATGCCGCGCCGCCCGCAGGTGCTCGGTCAGGAGGGCGTCGCGCGGGTCCGGGCTGACCCAATCGAAGCCGGCGCGCGCCTTCGCCTGTTCGAGGGTGAGCGGTTCCTCGGCGGGCGGCACGACGAGCGACGAGAGGGCGGAGGGTTCCCGCATCAGCGGCGCCTGCCCTTCCGATAGGTGGCGCTGGTGAATTCATTCGGCCCGAGCGCGGCCTGCACCGCGTCGGCCTTGAGTGCCGGCGCAGGCGCAGGCGCGTCCGTGGGCGCTGGCGAGAGGACGCCCGGCGGCACCGGTGAAGGCACACCGGCGGCGCGCAGGACGGCTGCATCCCGCGCCGGCAACTGCACGACCGCGATCGGTCCCGGATCTGTGGTGCACGCCGAGTGGGCGGCACCGCAGACCGGGCACGGTCCCGGATCTTGTCGAAAGATCGACATAGGGACTCCGCCTCCTGTTTACGTCAGGGTCGTGACCTGCCCGAACGCGCCTTCGCGGTAGACCGCCAGCGCGATGCGTTCCTCACCGCGAATCGCGACAAGGTTCTGAATGAAGAAATTCGCGTGCGAGTTGCTCGCCTCGATACGCACGCCGCCGCGGCGGAACAGTTGCGAGGCCGAGCGGAAGGCGCCCGTGATGGCGATACCGAGCGCCTGCGCCGGCGTGACCGCGACCGGAACCCCCCACAGGGTCGGCACCTGCGGCGCCGCGAACGGCCCGGAGCCGATGTAGTTCCCCTGCGAATTTTTCGACAGTTGAATCGCGGCCCAGTTCGTCGGGTTCATCACCGTCCCATCCGGCATCATCAGCGCGGTGGTGGCGATCTTGGTCATCTGGACGAAGACCGCGTCCGCGTTGGTCTGCGGGTCGGTGCGGACCACATCCGGCTGCAGGCCGGGCAGGGTGTTGAACCCGAGCAGCGCCGGCGCGACGCCGGTGCCGTTGAGCAATTGATCTTCCTCGGCGAGGGCGAGGCCGAGGCGCAGGCGGGCGTCGATGACCGACGAAGTCTGCGCCGAGTCTTCGAGCAGTTCCTCGGTGACCGGAATCCAGTGCGCCAACTTCCGCACGGGCGCCGAGGCGAGCTCGAACGTGAGCACCGACTCCGGTTTGGTGCCGCCCTCGGCCACCGGCGCGGCGGCGTTGGTGAACGTCTTTTCCTTCATGTACTGCACCACGTTCGAATCGGTGGTGCCGGGCGCGATCAAGTCGGCCACGACCAGGCGCCGCATCCCGAGCGGCACGATGAAGTCCTGCAGGTCGGGCACCACCAGCGCGCCGCCGGAGGCCGGGTCGGTGGTCATCGTGGTGGCGTGGAGGTTGAAGAACCCGACGCTCTCCACCGAGGGCGAGGTCCAACTGCCGCCGATGCGATGGCGGCCGGAGGCGATGAAGGCGCGGAACGCCGGATCGTTGATGAACTGCGCGCCGAGCGATCGGCGGGTGGCCTGGCTGGCGGCGGCCGGCGGCGTGAGGGCGAGGCCGCCGGTCAACCCGTCGATGGCCGCGAGCATGGACTCGTCGCCGCGCATCCGGTCGATCTTGGCGCGGATGCCGCGGCCTTCATCGAGCAGGGCTTCGATCGCGCTCTTTTCCTCGGCGGTCATCTCGCGGCCGCGCACTTCCGGCGTGGTCGCCGTCGCGGCCTGCACCACATGATCGGCCGCCGCGCGCATGGTCCGCTCAATCAACGCTTTGATGGCGGCCTGCTTGGCGCGGAGGTCGGTTTCGAGTTGCTGGATCGTCATTGGGGTGTCCCTTTACAGGAAGTCTCTACAGGTCGAGGGCGAGCACTTCGCCGAGGATGGCGTTGTGCCAGAGGGCGTTGACCGCGCGCTCCTGCGACGTGGCCGCGAGCGGCTCCTGGTCGGTGGCGGCGGACAACGAAGCGGAGGCGGCCGTGACGCCGAGGCGCGCGAGCGTTTCCTCGAGCGTGGCAATTTCATCGATCATGCCGGCGGCGAGCGCGGTGTCGGCGAGGATACAGAAGCCCTCACCATAGCCACCGCGCACGGTCGCGACTTTCACGCTGCGGCCGAGGGCGATGTCCGTGGTCATCCGCCCGTAGGTCTGGTCGATCAACCCCTGCAGGTGCGCGTCGGCCTCGGCGGAGAGCGGCCCGCCGAGCGCCTCGCCCTTGAACCGGCCGGCGCTGAGGACTTTGCGTTTGATGCCGCGCTGTTCGAGGGCGGCCGTGAGGTCGTCGTAGATCGCCAGCACGCCGATGCCGCCGATCTGCGCGGAGGGCGCGGCGATGATCTTCGTCGCGGCCGACATCGTCCAGTACGCCGCCGAGGCGCACAGATAGTTGACCGAGGCGATGCACGGCTTTTGCGCGCGCGCCTTGAGCAGAATCTTGTGGAATTCGGAGGCGCCCGCGACGTTGCCGCCCGGCGAATCCACGTCGAACACCAGCGTCTTGACCTCCGGGTCCGCGAGGGCGGCCGCCACCGCCTGCGCCAATTGCTGGAAGGTCGCGCCGCCCGACATCTCGGACATCAAATTCATCCGCGGCGCGAGCACGCCCTGTACCGGAATCAGGGCGACGCCGCCGCCGCGCTTCGCCTGCGGCAACGCCTGGCGCTGCGTCGCGAGGGCGGCGAGCTCCGAAGCGTCGGCCTTCACGCCGGCGACGCGGTCGGCGAGAATCCCGGCGATGCGCCCGAGCATGTCGGCGGTGATCGCCCACGGATGTTCGAGCGCGAAGGCGAACAGGTGATCAAAGGCGGTGGTCATGCGGCCTCCACGGCGTCAAGTTCGGTGAGCATGGCGGCGTTCGCCTGCAGGGCGCGGCGGGTCGCCTCGGTGGACCCGAGCCACGGTTCGAGGTCGGCCGCCAGTTCGTGGTTCCACCGGTCGATCGCTTTGAAGAACGCGGAGGCGCGGGCCTCGGGCGCCAGGCGCTGCACGCGCGCCTGCTGCCGCGCGCGGGTCGTGGCGATGATCGCGGCCACCTGCGCCTCGGCGTCGGGCGCGTCGGTCGCGCCCTCCGTGTCGATCGGCGGCGCCGCCGATGGCCCGCCCTGCTGCGGCGCCAGTTGATCGGCGGTCGGATCGTTGGCGATGCGCGGCAGGTTCAACCGGGCGCGGGCCTCGTTCGGCGTCATGTACGGGCGGCCGACCGCCGCGTGCAGGGACATCGCCTGTTCCTCGAACGATCCGCTCATTTTTTGCCGGATGTTGAACTCGACATACACGTCCTGCGTGTCGCTGGATTCGATCAGCAACTGGCCTTCAATTTCCTCTTTCAACATCCGCAGCCACGGTCCCAAGCAGTCCTGATACAGGTGCTTGTGCTGCTCCTTGACGTTGGAAAAGGTCGCGTGGTCGAGGATGCCGACCAAGGGCAGCGGGATGTGGTACGCCGCGGCACATTCCTCGCGCGAGAGCTTGCGCGCGGACAGGTACTCGGAGTCCTTCGCCGAGAATGACACCGCCTTCCACGTCATCCCGTCATCGAGCACCGGGATGCGGCCCGCGCCGGCGGCGCCGACGAACCGCTCCTGCCACTGCTCGCGCCAGGCGCGCTTTTGCTCGGGCGTCCACTTCGGCGCCGTCACCGGCCGCTCGATCACGCCTTCCATCCGCGAGGACTGCCGCCAGTAACTCTCACGATGCTCGGCGGCGGCCGCTTCCTCCGCCAGGATGCGGCGCAGGGTTTCGAGCGGCGAGAGGCCCATCAGCGGATTGAGCGGGTTATAGCCGTTGAAGAACACGACCTGCGCCGGCGCGAACGGGGCGGTCTTCGCGTTGCGCGTCCAATTGAAGCGCGAGGGCACCAGCCCGCCCTCGACCGTGACTTCCTCCGGCGGCAGGCGCACGAGGCCGAGGTCGCTGCCGTTCGGCACCTTGGCCCAGTACGCGTTGAAGTAAATCCCCATGTCGCCGAGCAGATCCTCGAACAGGCGATAGCGGCGCTTGCCGGGACTCGGATGATCGAGCCATCGCTCGAGGTCGTGCCCTTTGAGGCGGACGCGGTCGGTATCGCCGACGCGCCGGAAGACGTGCAGATCGAGCTCCGCGATGTTGCGCGCGATGAAGTCCACGCAGGTGCGGACGTTCGGTTGGGTCGCGTAGATCGTCGCGTACGCCGCCGAATAGCCGTAGAGCGCCACGCCCGAGGCCGTCGAAGGCGACCACGGCACCACCGGGTCGGTGATGGCTTTCTGCACGCCGCCGCTGCGAACAATGGGCATCGGTTATTCCGGCGGCAGCACTTGAATGAACGCCACGTTGCTGCGCTCGATAATCACTTCGCCATCGAGCGGCGATGGCCCGACGCCGATCTTGAGCAGCTGCGCCTTTCGCAGGATGAGCCACGGCCCGCGCGCGGACCAGAGCACGCCCTCGATTGCCAGCGAATCATCGTGTCGGAGTTGCACGGCGACCTCGCGCAGGAGCGCCGGCGGCCGCCACCACCAGAGCCATTGCACCGCGCGGAGGATTATGCGCGTCGGGACTTCGACGGTCGAGTTTGTATATGCAAAGCGCCGGAGGCCTCGGCGCGGCGGAGGTCGCGCCGGATGACTTCGGGCACGGTCACGCCGGCGGCCTGCGCCCGATCACAGATCGCGTCGTACTGGCGCGCGGGCAGCGAGAGACAAACCGGGACCGAATCATCGTCGTCGTCGATCGGCGGGCGGCCGGTGCGCTTCATTAGGCGACCGCGAGGTCCGGATCATCCGCCATCGGCGTGCCTTCGAGCGCGGCGAGCTTGCGCGCCATCAGCGCGGCGATGATCGGATCGATGCGCCCGCGGCTGCGCTTTTTCGTCGGATAGATGTTGTCCTTGTTGTCGCGCTGGACGACCACGTTCGAGGCGCACCAATGGAGCAGCGGGTTGCCGCCGCCATCGACCAGGCCATCGAGCACGTCGGCTTCGAATTCCTTCGAGGGCGCCGACATCTGTTGCATGGTTTGGGGAACCTCCACCGCCTGCCGCCCGTCGTCTTCCAGATCCTTGATCAAGTTGCCCGCGTTCCACGGGTCGATGGCGATCTGCTGAATATCGAACAGGGCACCCGCCTCAGCCACGATGCCGCGGACCACCGATTGGTCAATCCGATTGCCGGGGTTGGTCCGCAGGAACCCGGCCTGCACCCACTGCGGATAGGGCACACGGTCTTTGAGGGCGCGCGTTTCGAGCGTATCCGCCGGCGTCAGGCACCAGGCGAGGATCGTCCATCGCGCGGCCTCGGCCTCGCCGGGTGGGAACAGGGCGACCACCGCCGTGAGGTCGATCTTTGAGGACATGTCGATACCGAGCCAGCAGGCGCGGCCGTGCAGCGCCTCGGGCACCATCCACCGCTTCTCCGCCCACCGCGCCTGCCCGGCGCGCCAGCCTTCCATTGATAGCCACGGCGCCGTGGCGTTGACCCAGACATTGAGCCGTTTCTGCTGGAAGGCCGCGGCCGCCGCCGGCATGTATCGCGCCTTCGTGGCGAGCGCCTGCAGGTCAGAGGGCTTCACCGACACGCCGTAATTCGGGTTCGCCTTCCGCCACGTCGCCTCCTGCAGCCACCCCTCGCCGTCCAGATCGGCGGCGTCGGCGTGGGCGATGAAGGCGAAAAACGTGTCATCGGTGAGGATGCGGTCGAGGATCTTGCAGGCGTAATCGTGCTGGTCGCCGCAGGGCGTGAACGGGTTGTCGCCGGCGGTCGTGATCTGAAAGTTCAACGGCTGCGCGCGCGCGCCGGTGGCCGTTTCCATCACATCGATCAGCCCGCGGTTCTTCTGCGCGTGGAATTCATCCACGATGATCAAGCTCGGGTTGAGGCCATCGGTCGAATCGCGGTCGGCGCCGAGCGGTTCGAGCTTTTGCGCGCGTTCCTCGCGGTGCAGGTTGGCCGCGAGCACCGTGATGCGATGGCGCAGGCCGGAGGACAGGACGAGGCGCTTGCAGTCGTTCCACACGATCTTCGCCTGGTCCCGTTTGGTGGCGATGGTGTATCCCTCGGCGCCCGCCTCGCCGTCGAAAAACGTGCAGTAGAGGGCGACGATCGCCGCCTCTAGTGACTTGCCCTGCTTGCGCGGTATCTCGTTATAGGCGGTGCGGAACCGGCGCAGGCCCGTGCGCCGATGCACCCACCCGAAGACCGAGCCGAGGCGGAACACCTGCCACGGTTCGAGCGTGATGCGGCGCCCGGCCCACTCGCCTTTGTAATGCCGCAGGGTTTCGGCGAACCGGACGAAGCGATCGGCCTTCGCGAGGTCGAGGCGATAGGGAAAGGCGCGCGTGCCCTCGCGCCGGCGGTCGCGTTGGTGGCGCACGCAGGCGAGCCGGTGGTACTTGCCCGCCGGGATGCGGCCGGCGACCACGTCGCGCGCATAGGCGTCGATCGTGTGCATCCGGGGTTAGCCCATCCGGCGGCGTTCGACCTCCGCAGCGGCCTCGTCAAGGGCGCGCGCCAGGGCGTACAACTCCGACGCCGATCGCAGGACGACGCGGAGGCGCCCGCCGCCAAGCGTTTCGTCCGACACATGCTCGTCGAAGTCGAGCGTCAGGTGCGGCTCCTGCAGGCGCACCGACTGCGGGTCGGCGAGTTGCCCGCCGCGAATCAAGCGCGTCACGGCCGCGCGGAGGGCGGCCACGGTCAAGGCGGGTTCGGTCATCGGTTCCCTTTCCTGCTGCCGAGGTTCACGCGCCGGCGGCGCGGACGATAATTGCCGGCGGAGGACTTCGGTTATGCCATCAAAACTTGTGTTGCTCTCGTGGGATGACGCCGCGTGGCCGCCGCTCGGTATCGGCGGAGGCCCGGCGACGCCGCCCGCCTATCCGGGCCACGGCCTGCCCGGCGGAGGCGGCCACCCGGGTCACGATCTGCCCGGCGGCGGCGGCCATCCGAGCACCGGCCTGCCGCCGGCGCACATCGGCGGAGGCCCGATCTACCTGCCCGTGTTTCCCTTCGATCCGACCAAGCCGGTCGAACCCGATGCGCCGCCGCGGCCCGATGCCGGCCCGGTGCCCATCGCGCCCGGCGGGCGGTTCGTCGTGAAGTGGCTCGCCTGCCACGGCTTGATTCTCGTGCCCGACAACGCGCTGCCGCCGGCGCCTGCGCCGAAGTAACGCGCGGCGATACCTGCACCACCGTGTAGGTTCTACGCACCGCCGGCCAACTCGAGTTCGCCAAAGAGCGGCAGGCCGGTCCGATGCGTCGCCACGCGAATCCGCTCGGCGATGCGGTCGCTGAGGTTCGCGACGACCTCGGCGGCCGCCTTCGTCTCCGCCTTTAATCGCTCGTGCCGTTGCGCCGCCTCGAATCGCTCGTGGTAGAGCGCCGCGAGCTCGCCCAGCACGCGATGCGCGTCGGCCGGCGTCGGTAGGATGATCGGCCCGAGGTCGCCATCCTCACCGTCGTCGCGGTCGCCGGTCGGCAGTTGCCGGGCGCGCGCGTCGAATTCCTCTATCACTGCCCGCGGCACCACGATCGGCCGCCGTGCCCTCGCCTTCGGTTTCGGTCGTGCCTTCGCCTTCCTCGCCATGTGTCGCTCCTTCATTGTCGGCCCGCACGTAACACTTCCGCGTCAGGTCGTAGGCCATCCGGCCCGGATACAGCCGCGCAAAGGTCGCCAGGTCTTTCGAGGCCTGCGGCTGCGAGATGCCGAACTTGCGCTGCAGGTGCTCGCGGTTGATGAACCCGTAGACGAATAGCGCGTCGCCAATCCACCAGACGCGCGTGCGCTCGAACCAGTGCATCGGCGGCGGCCATCCTGTGGGGTTAAATGCGCGCCTCGCGAGCGGCCATCGTGTGCAGGTGCGGCGCGGCCTGCAGGAGGGCGCGCACGCGCCGGGCGCCCTCGGGCGTGCCACGCACATCGATCACCGGGCCGGTGGTCGCGGCCTCCACCGGCGTCAAGCGCCGGCGCAGGTGGAAGGCGACGCGCGCATCCTCGGTCCACTCGCCGAGGCCCGCATCACCGACGCCGTTCAAGACTTCGCGCGCGACCGTCTCGCGGCGCAGGATTGGGAACACAAGTTTCGAAGCGACCGAGCAGTGCCACACGGGACCGCCAAAGTTTGCTTCCTCTCATTCGTAACCCGAGTTCACCGTCAGGATGATCGTGAAGCCTCGGCGGTCGATCCACGCGAACCGCGGGTGCGCCGTCTCCACCGCGAGGCGGCAGTGATGCCGGAGGGCGCGCGCCCGCTGTTCGCCAATCCGGTTCTTAATCAAGACTCCCACGGTCTGCTCCCTTCAATGGCGCGTGGCCGCGCCCGGCGGCGGCGCCTCGTCGAATTCGGTCCAGGCGTCGGTCGGCAGCGGCGCATCGGTCTTGACGCGCGTCCGCGAGGATGGCGTCAGGCCCAACTCCGGCCAGAGTTTCGTGCAGCCGGCGAGCGCCTTCGTGGCGATGGCGATAAACGGGTTCGGCATCGGATAGCCGCTCGGCGTTTTCACCACGAGGCCGTGCACCCGGATCTTCTGCGTGGCTTCGAGGTAGCGGTCCCACTCCAAGCAGAGGGCGAGCAGGGCGGCGCGATCGGCGTCGGTGACGGCGCGCGCCTGGCGCAGGAGCGGCGCGAGGCGACGCCACTCGGCCGAGGCCCGCACATGGTCGCGCAGTTCCTCGGGCGGCGTGTCGAAGGCCTCCGCCTCGGGCGCAGGGTGCTGCGGCTCGGCGGCGTTGAGCGGTCGCTTGCCGGGGTTGCCTTCCAGCACTTTGCGCGCGGTGGGTTTCGGTTTGCGGCCGCGCATATCACTCGTCGCCCTCGGGCAGCAGGAGTGCCGCGAGGGCGGCGGTCTTGTCCGTCATGGTCGGCACGATGCCGTGCGCCTTCGCGCGCGCCAGCAGGCGGAGGCACCGATCGCGGTCGATTGCCGGCCCGCCTTCGACCAGCCCGTACTGCCGCGCCGCATCGACGGCGAGCAGGACATCGGCGCAGGCGGCGGCGTCGCGCCACTCGCGCGGCGTGCGAGGCCAGCGCGCCGTCATTCGGCGGCGCCCTCCGCGCCCTCGCCGGAGGCGGCCGGGACGTCGGTTGCGCCGGCGGGTGCGTCCGTCATCGCCGTGCCGAACTGCACCGGGCCGACCGCGGCGGTCGCCTTCCGCGGGTCGCCCTTGCAGAAGACGAGCACATTCTGGTGCGTCTTGCCCAACTTGCGCGCCATCTCAAATTGACGCGCCACGCGAATCGGCAGCGAGCCGACCGCAGTCACAAGGATGGCTTCGTTGTAGAGGCGCGCGCCGGCGTCCTGAAACGCCTGTTCCGTATCGCTCACGAACCGGCGATAGAACCCGCCCTGGCGGTCGCGGAGGTCGCCGACCACGAAGCAGGCGAATCGATCGCGCTTGAGGAAGGCGAGCGTCGCGGCCACGATGGCGCGATAGGCCTGCAGGAACGCGCCATATTCGAGGGTGCTCAGATCGGCCGGGTGATCGCTGTAGACCTCAAGGTCGCCGTACGGCGGGCAGGAGAACACGAGGTCGGCCGCGGCGCCCTTCGCGAGGGTGGCGATCGACCGACTGTCGCCGCAGATCCACCGCGGCCGCGGCTCATCGCAGATCCGCAGCGCCTGCGCCTCGTTGGCCGCGACCTGTTCCGGCCGCAGATCGACGCCGAGATACCGGCGGCCGAGTTTCGACGCGAGGATGCCGCGCACCGAGCCGCCGGCGAACGGATCGAGCACGAGGCCGCCGGGCGCGCAGAACCACCGATAGACCAACTCGCAGAGGACCGGGTCGAAGATCGATGTGCCCGAGGACGTGTCCTGCAATTTCAGCGAGACCTCGTCGCGGCGCGGCGTGCCCGAGGCGAACGTCAGGCCGGTGGGTCGCCAGCCCTCGGCCGGGTCGTAGGTCTTCGCAGGCTTCTTGCCCTTCGGTGCCTTCGCCATCACCCGGCCTTCACAGGAGGATCGTTTACCGGATACACGTGCGTATCCTCTGCTTCGAATTGATTGATCCGCGCCCACTCGATTGCCGCGTCGTACGACACAAACAGGCCGTAGCACTTCGCCCACACGCCCGAGCCCACGATCACGATCCAATTCATGCGGCCACATTCCAGAACAGGGTGCCCGGCCGCGCCTGCGTCTGCAGGAAGCGCCAGGCCTTCGCGTCGTAATTGGTGCAGGACGGGAACGGCGGCGGGTGCTGCGCCGGGCGTTCGAAGGCCTCCGGCGCACGCAGGAGGCGCGCCCGGCCGACATCGCACTGCGCGCCGATGCGGACGGCGGTGAAGTTCGCCGCAGGCCACGCCGCCTGCAGGGCGCGCGTGAGGGCACCGCTGCCGGCGACGGTCCAGACCTCGCGCGGCGTGATCGGCAGCGCCCGCGCGATGTCCACGAGGCCGCGCTGGAAGTCGGGCGTGTCGAGGCCGAAGGGCAGCAGGGTCGCGCCCGAGACCGCGCAGTAGGCGCGCGCCCGCGCGGTCACGACCGTGAGGTAGCCCACGGGCACCTGCACGATGCGCGCGCCGGCGGCCGCGGCGGCGGCGGTGTGCGGATGCAAGACCGCCCGCTGCGCCACGAAGATCGTCGCCCGCTTGCCGCAGGCCTTCGCGGCGAAGGCGAGCGCGACCTGTGCGTATCCCTGCGCCGGCGACGCGTACACGTACTCGTGCACATCCTCGCGGAACAGGCGCGGCAGCACGCGCGCCTTCGTGCCGCCCGGAAAGTGATCGTCGCGGACCACGAGGATGCCGTCTTGATCCACAAGGATCGGCGCGAGGGCGGCGGCGGGCGCGGCGCGGCGGCGCCTCATGGCGCGCCCTCGCCTGGCACTGCGTCGGTTTCGTCGTCGGGCACGTCGCGCCCGCAGGCCGGGCAGAACGGGACCATGAGTCGGAGGCTGCAATCGCATCGCTCGCCGCCGCGGCAGAGCGAATCGTGCCGCTCGCGAAACTCCACCGGGTGGCCGCAGGCGGCGTGCAGGACCGCGGTCATATCCGACACACGCGGCACTTCAGATCGGCGAACAGGTCGCGTTCGAGCGCGCCCTTCGGGACATTGCCGCGCTCGAATTCGGCCCGCAGATCCTTGAGCGACGCCGGCCAACTGTCGCGACCCGGCGAGCGAAAGGTGTGCCCGGTTTCCGATTCGAGGCGTTCGCCCTCGGCCCATTCGGCGGGTTGGTCGCGCCACAACGCGTGCCACTCGGTGAGGCGCTGAAAGAAGCACAAGTTGCAGTCGGTTCGCTCCGGGATGTCAATTGCGCGCGCGTCGAGGTAGTCCCACACGTCGCGCTTGCGCCACCCCCACTCGCGCAGCGGAAACCGCATCGTGACATCGGGCACGTCGCGATAGTCGCCGCCCTCGCGCGTTTCCTCGTCGGCCCGAATTCCGACATAGGACACGCACGGCGCATGGTCCGCGAGCCAGGCCGCGAACGGTTCGATCTTGAGCCGCCGCGTGCACCATCGCATCCACACGTTCGGGAGCGCCTCCTGCTGGCGAATCAATCCGACCAGGGTGCCGCCCACCACCGGAATAAGCGGCGCGCCGAGCAGGTCGCCGAGGCGGCGCCAGTGGGCAAACATCGCGGCGGGTTCGTTGCCGGTCGGCGTGCAGATATAGACGTACGGCCGCGGTTCAACTTCCGCGAGGCGGAGCGCCATCGCCGTGCTGTCCTTTCCGCCCGACAAGGCGACCACATGGACCTCGCCGGTCATATCCGAGGCTCCGGCGGCGCGAGTTTCAACCGGGCGACCTCGCGGCCGCAGGCGGGCAGATAGCACGAGAGGATCAACCACTCGCCGTCCTTCCGCGCCAGGAGCGGCGCGGTCAGATGGCATCGCGCGTGGAGGAATAGCGTGCCGTCCGCATCGCCGCAGAGGGCGCAGGCGTTCGAGGCGTCCATCACGGCGCCTCGTGAATGACCGTCTCGGGTCCGATGAACGGCTGCAGGTCGCGCCGCATCGACGCCCGATCGGTGCCGGTGAAGATCATGATCTGGACGCTGCCGAGGGCACCGGTGAATCCAAGATCGCTGAAGCGGACCCGAATCGGCTGGCCGTTTTGCATCCGTTGAATGTTGCCCGCTTCAAGGCCGAGGCCGACGAGCGTCACGCCTTGACCCGAGGCCGTGAACTTGATCATGTCCGTCCTTTCAACAGGCGCAGGCGCGCCGCGTTGTTGCCGGGCTTGTAGGCCTTCCGCGGCCCGCGCACGCCGGGCAGTGCCGACCCGCCAGGGCAGGCGTTCGCCTCGCGTCCCTTCCTGCCCTTCGCGCCCTTCACGGCCGGGGTTGCTTCCTGTTTTGGTCTTCCGTTTGAGGGCGCCGCCGGCGGCGGTGCCACGCCCGAGGTTGCGCCCTCACCGCGACCGAGCTCGCTCTCGATACCGAGCGCGAGCCACGCGCGTTTGCGGTCCTGCCAGTACCCCTGTCGCGCGTCGAGGACCGAGAACGGCGGCACGCCGAATCGATCGCTCAAGGTGGCGCGCGCCTCCGCCGGCGCCTCCTGCGGGAACAATTCGAGCAGTTCCTCGTCGGTGAAGAACTGCCCGAGGTCCACGCCCTCGCGCAAATCGGCGCCGAGCTGCTCGGCGTTCCACTCGGCGAGTTCGGCAGTGCGATTGTCGAAGATCGCGAGGTCGCGCTTCTGGTCGGGCGAGAGGTCGCGCCGGCGCACGGCGATGATCGTGTCGCCGCGCGCCTCCACGATCTGCACCTTCGTGAGGCCTGCGCCGGCGGCGCCGAGCAGGACGCCGTTCCCGGCGAGGACCGCGTTGTCTTCATCGATCACGATCGACCGCGCCGCGCCCACGGCCCGCAGGGCGGTCGCGATCATCTCAATATTCCGCGCCGGATGCGCGCGCCTATTCTGCGGGTCGGCGACTAGATCGGCGACCGAGACTGG
>Ga0137451_1000054_pt1 | contig 37721 bp, 30 predicted proteins | sample EasRivERMGT500_2_FD_102336 | JGI IMG/M metagenome (GOLD analysis project Ga0137451, IMG submission 102336) | Soil microbial communities from meander-bound floodplain in the East River, Colorado, USA - East River MetaG ERMGT500_2 | ecosystem: Environmental > Terrestrial > Soil > Floodplain ... | reverse complement strand
GCATGCCGCCAGCGTTCAATCTGAGCCAGGATCAAACTCTTCAGTTTAATCACTGCAAAGTATTAACTCGCTTGACGTATGTTACGTCGTGCGAGCACTTCAGTTACATTGAGATACCGCGAACGCAAAAAACGCGCCGCGGGCCCTCAGAAACCAAGTGCCCACACTTATCGGCTGTAGATTTTTAAAGAGCTTTCCAGGCGGCCGCTGCTGACACGATGCAACTGCCCCTGGAGGAAACAAAAGGGGCAAAGCCCTCTCATCTCCGGAATTGGTAGCGGGGATAGGATTTGAACCTATGACCTTCGGGTTATGAGCCCGACGAGCTGCCAGACTGCTCCACCCCGCGCCCGATCAAGACTTGGAATTATAGCGGGCTTCCGCCTTTGGAGTCAAACTTTTTACGGCGAATTTTCAATAACCTATGCCTCCGCGGCCAAAAACCGGAGGGAACCCGCCGCATCCGAGGGGCAAACCCGTAATTACTAACGGCTGACAGCCTCAACTGCGCGATAACGCCGGAAATAACCTACCAGGCGCTCCATGGCGACATAAAACACCGGGGTGACGTAGAGGGTGAGGAACTGCGAGAACACCAGACCGCCGACGACGGCAATACCGAGCGGCCTGCGTGTTTCCGCTCCCGCGCCATAACCGAGCGCGATCGGCAATGTCGCAAAAATCGCTGCGCCGGTAGTCATCATGATGGGACGGAATCGGACCAGGCATGCCTCGACGATCGCCTCAGGCGGCGGCATGTTGCGCTCCCGCTGCATCTGCAGCGCGAAGTCGATCATCATGATGCCGTTTTTCTTCACCAGGCCGATCAGCAGGATGACCCCCACGAAACTGAAGATGTTTAGCTCCTCGCGAAACAGCAATAAGGTCGCCAACGCGCCAAAGCCGGCAAACGGCAGCGCCGTGAGAATGGTGAATGGATGCCCGTAGTGCTCGTAGAGGATCGCGAGGATCATGTAAATCAGGATGATAGTGACCAGCATCAGCATGGGCAGCGTGCGGAACGCTTCCTGAAAAGCCTTGGCGCTACCGGTAAAGGAAGTAGCCATTCCCGGCGGCGTGATCTCATCGGCGATTTCCTGGACGGCGGTAACCGCGTCACCCACCGAAACTCCCGGCGCCAGGTTGAAGGAAATCATCACCGTAGGAAGCTGCCCGAAGTGCGCCACGGAAACGGGCCCTACGCCGCTCTTGATCTGCGCTACCGCGCTCAACGGCACCATCGCGCCGCCCGGGCTCTGGATAAATAGCGATTCCATGGCATTAATATCAGCTTGATAACGCCGGTCGAGCTCGAGCCGGACGTCGTATTGATCCGCGCCGCCATAGATCGTGCTGACTTGACGCCCACCAAAAGCGTTAAAGAGCGCCAACTCGATTTGTTGCGAGCTGATGCCGAGGGCGGAAGCCTGGTCACGAAGAATGCGTATCTGGATCTCCGGATTGCGCAGTTCCAGGTTGCTTGCAACGTCCTGCAGGAGTGGAAGCGCCTTCAGCCTGTTCTCCAATTCCTGGCCCGGGCCGTAGAGCGCCCTCAATTCGGTGCCTGTCAAAGTAAAAAGGTAGTCGCTGGTGGACAGCGTACCTCCGATCCGAATGGCAGGTGGATTGGAAAGAAACACTCGGACGCCCTGGACCCCCGCGGTATCCCGCCGGATCTGCTGAATCACCTGGTCGGCAGTTTCCTTGCGCTCGCTGAGAGGCTTGAGCCGGATAATGTAGCGTCCGACGTTTTCTCCTAATACGCCGCCGGTTCCCTGCCCCGCAGTAGCCATGACCGAATCTACGTTGGGATTTTTCTGGATGATGGCTGCGATTGCCTGCTGGTGGCGGATCATTTCATCGAATGTGATGCCCTCTCGCGCGCGGGTGTTGCCAAAGATAACGCCGGTATCCTGGCGTGGGATGAAGCCCTTCGAGACTAAAGCGTATAGGAAACCGGTGGCGATCAAGACGGCGAGAGAGCCCAGCAAAACGACACCGACATGCCGCAGTGTCCAGCGCAGCGTGGCCCCATAGGCGTCCCGCGCCGCGTTGAATATCTGTTCGGACCAGTTGAACAGGCGCCCATGCGCGTGACCCCGCTTCAACATGAGGCTGCACAGCATGGGCGTGATCGTCAGGGAAACCACGCCGGAGATCAGCACGGCAATACCGACCGTAACAGCGAACTCGCGAAACAGCCGGCCGACCATCCCTTCCATGAACAGGATAGGCAGAAACACCGCCGAAAGCGAAACGGTCATCGTCACGACCGTGGAACCGATCTCCTTCGCCCCCTCAAGGGCGGAAGCGAGGCGGTCCTTACCCATCTCCATATGGCGCGTAATGTTCTCCAGCACCACGATGGCGTCGTCGACCACGAACCCGACCGCCAGAGTGATCGCCATCAGCGAAAGGTTGTTCAGGCTGTAGTCCAGCAGGCTCATTACCGCGAAGGTTCCCAACACGGAAGCAGGCAGAACTAGCGCCGTGACCATCGTGGCGCGGACGTTGCGCAGGAATACCAGGATCACGCCGACCACCAGCACCATCGACAGCAAGAGCGTAAAATTCACTTCGTGGATCGAGTCACGGATGAACTCTGAGCGGTCGATCAGCACGTTAAGCGTCGCGCCGGCGGGCATTTCGCGCTCGATCTCGGGCAGCAGCTCGCGCAACTTGCTGACGACCTCCACCGTGTTGGAACCCGGCTGCCGGGAAATCGCAAGAATCAGCGCGCGCTCGCCGTTGTGCCAACTACGGATCTTCTCGTTTTCTACGCCATCCTCGGCACGGCCAATATCGGCGAAACGGATCGGCATCCCATCCTTGTAGGCAATGATCAGCGAATTGAAGTCGGCCGCTTTCTCGAGCTTGCCGTCGGACCTGACCGTGTAGGTGCGCGCCTTACCCTGCAGCGCTCCGGATGGCAGGTTGGAGTTGGCCGCCTGAATCGCGCCAACCACCTTGTCCAGTCCCAGACCCCGCTTGGAAAGCGCATTCGGATCGACAAACAGGCGCACGGCGTACTTCTGGGAGCCGAATATCTGCACCTGGGCGACTCCGTTGACGGTCGAAAAGCGTTGAGCGATGTGGGCATCGACGAATTCGTCCAGTTTCTGCATGGGCACATGCTTGGCAGCGACCGCAAGTATCAGCACCGACGCATCGGCAGGGTTGAGCTTGCGCAGCGTCGGCGGCTCGGGCATGTCGCCCGGCAGTCGCCGGATCGCCTGCGATATCGCCGTCTGCACGTCCTGGGCGGCGGCATCGATGTCCCGCTTCAACGAAAAAGTAAGCGTGATGCGCGTATTTCCGCTGGTGGACGACGAAGTCATCTCGTCGATGCCGGATATGCGGCTGAACTCCCGCTCGAGCGGCAGCGCCACGGTATTGGCCATGATCTCCGGGCTCGCCCCGGGCAGGCGGGCCGTCACGGTGATCGTGGGAAAGTCGACGTTGGGGAGATCGTTTACCGGCAGCGTGTTGAAGCCCAGCCAGCCGAAAAACAATATCGATACGAACAGCACGCTGGTTGCAACGGGCCGCTCAATGAAGATACGGGATATGTTCATGACTTGGTCTCCTTGCCCGGCGCGTCCTTGACCACGGATTCTTTGCTCGGCGAGTCCTTCTCCTGGGTCTTCTTGCCCATGCCGCTCTTGACCTTGCCCTCGCCTTTTCCCGCTTTACCTTCAGCACCCTGGAGCACGATCGCAGAGCCGTTTGCCAGCGTCGGCGGCACGTCCTTGATGATCTCCTCACCACCGCTCAGACCCTTGGAAATGACCACCAGCTCACCGATCTGGCGGTCCACCTGCACGTTCTGGATCTGCGCCCGTCCCTCCTTCGCAATGTAGACTAAAGCACCGTCCTGGCCCGGCTGCACTGCGGACTCCGGCAACACCAGGGCATCCTGCTCAATTTTGAGAATGATACGCGCCGCCACAAACTGCCCCGGCCACAGTTGCTCCTTCTCGTTTTTCACGCGCGCCCTCAGGACGATGGTGCCGGTTTGCTGATTGACCGAATTGTCGATGAATATCAGCGAGCCTTCAGCGACCGCGGGGCTGTTGGCTTCGAGGCTGATCAGGATCTTGACGGCGCCATCGCCCCAGGCGCTCCTGACATCGTTAAGGTAGCGCTGAGGAACGCTCAGCGACACCAGTATGGGCTGGGTGCTATTGATGACAACGAGTGGAGAACCGCCCGTGCCGGCGCTGACAAGATTGCCGGACTTGACGCTCAGGCTTCCCGTGCGGCCGTTGATCGGCGACGTGATTGAAGCGTAAGACAACTGCAACTTGGCTTGCTCCATCGCCGCGCGATTGGCTTCGACGGTGGCCTGGAGAGTTTTGCTCTGTGTGATTGCAACCTCGTATTCGTTCTTGGTGATGTAATCCTTCTCCGCCAGCGGCTTCAGCCTATCTTCCTGCGCCCGAGCCTGCTGGAGCTGGGCCTGGTCACGGGCAAGCGCCGCGCGCGCCTGCTCCACGCTCACGAGCATCGGGCGGGAGTCGATACGGAACAGCACCTGCCCCTGCTTGACACGATCCCCTTCCTTGAACAGAACCGCTTCGAGCACGCCATTCGTCTGTGGACGGATCGCCACGCTATGCTCCGATTCCACAGTGCCGACCGCATCGATGACAACCGGCATGGATTGCCGTTTTGCAGTCACCGTAGTGACAGGTACCGGACCGCTGCCGCGCTTGCCTGCGCCCTTGCCTGGTTTTCCGGCTGCCTTCTCGGCATTCGCGCCTGTCGGCTTCTGCCAGTACCAATAGCCGCCCAGGACGACAGCGGCAAGGGCGGTAAAAACCAACAACATAGTCACGCGTTTCATTTTTTTGCACTCGTCGCTGTCAATACGTCACTCACGCCGATCGAAAAATTCAGCCGTGCCAGCGCAGTGAACCAGTTGAGATACGATTGAATTTGCTGTACGCGCGCATTCGACTCGTCGAGTTGCGCGGTGGTCAGGTCGAGTATGCTGCCAAAGCCCGCCTGGTAACGCGCCAGCGTCGCCTGCGCGGTCTGCTCGGCTGATTTCACCTGCGAATCCGTGCTGGTGATAGCGCCGCCTGCGGTCTGCAAGTCATAATAGGACTGCCAGACATCCAGTTCGGTTTGCTGGTATAGGGCATCTCTCACCGCTTCGGCCTGCCCCGCCTGCGCCTCGGCCTGGCGCACCCGATAAGTATCGCGATACCCCGTGAAGATGGGGATCCGCAAGTTCAAACCCACCGCGTAATTGGCGGCCGACGGACGGTCATCAGTGAACTGGTTGTATCCGGCGAGCGCCCCGATCTCGATGGTCGGCAGACCAGCCCGGAACGTGGCATTCGCGGTGGCGCGCGCGGAGCGCACCTGGGCTTCCGCCGCGACGAGGTCCGGACGGTTCGCTTTCGCCCGGTCCAGCAAGCTGTTCAACGACGTCGATACTTCCAGCACCTTCGGCAGTCCTGACAATTTCTGCACCTTAAGCTCGCCATTGACCGGCAGACCCACCGCAATTGCGAGCTGGCCTCGGGCTTTCTCGAGCTCCCCGCGACTGCGGGTGAGGTTCAGCTGCGCCTGCGCCACTTGCGTCTCCGTGCGGTAGACATCGGCCACTGTCGCAAGCCCCGATTCCCGCCGTCTTTGCGCCGCATCGTGGGCTGTCTGCGAGTTCTTGAGCGTCAATTCGTTGACGCGCACCAGCGCCTCGATGCCGATCAGCAGGTAGTAGGCCTGCTCGACCTGAAACACGACGTCCTGAAGCGCCCGGTTCTGTGACAGACTGGCCGCCAGCGAGCGGAATTCCGCGGCCTCGGTCTGGAAATCACCGTAGCCGAAATCGTAGAGCATGTAACTCAGGGTGATCGACGGACCGTACCGCGTCTGCCACGGAACGAGCAAGCCGGTCGTGCCGGAAACCTGCTGGTTGCGATTGAGACTATAAAAGCCAACGACACTGGGCAGGTCGTCGGCCTGCTCTATACCAACGCCAGCCGCAGCCGACCGCGCCGCAAACCATGCTTGCCGCGTCTTGGGATTGTTCAGCAGCGCAATATCAGTCAGTTCCGGCAACGACAACGGGGCCGCGTCCGCTGGAAGGCGGGCGCGTTGCGGCGCCTTCACTTCGGGCAGCGCGGTGGAAGGCTCCCACTTCACATTTGGCGCGGGAGATACGCGGCGCTCGGTGTCGAATGGATCCTTGCCGTAAGCAGCAGGCACGGCTATGAAGAGCAACAGCCATCCTGCCAACCCCGGCAGCATCACTGGCCTGCGTTGAAAGAACGCCAGATACAGAATCCCCTCTCCTTCTTGAACCCGAAAAACCGCTGCTGCCGGGTCCTCCAAGGGGTTATTTTTATCCGGCGCTTCTGATAGCGGAAAGTGCTGAGCCATCGCATCATATCACACCGCTTTTTCTATGCTAACCCGTGAGTTAGGCTGTTTTCACACTTCCGGGCCCCGGCCCAATCGAAGGCACTTGTCCGGCAACAAATTTAATAGTTTATCCATCCAGCGGCTGTATTCCCCATGCTAACCTCTTGCCTGTAAACAAAAATCGTATTCTGCCGGGGAACCCAAACGACACTTCCCCTCGCAAGCGCGAATTCACTAAATAAACGTTGTGGACACAGCCTTACGCGCAGCTGGAAAACGACTGACGCGGTCAGCGCCAGTGATCCACCTGGCGCACAGTTCCCTCGTTCCCGCGCTGGTTGCCGCAGCTACCGGGGCTGCCCTTGCACTCTTCCCGCCAGCCAGCCATGGGCAAGTGATCAAGACGCAGGAACACGTGGTTCGCCTGGTGAAGGTGGTCGAAGGTCTCGAATATCCGTGGGGACTCGCCTTCCTGCCCGATGGCCGGATACTCGTAACGGAGCGTCCGGGCAGGCTCCGGATCGTCGGCAAGGACGGCAAGCTCGCGCCTCAAGCCGTAGCGGGCTTGCCGCAGGTCGCGGTCCACGGCCAGGGCGGGCTGCTCGATGTCGCGCTGCACCCGCGCTTCACGCAAAACGATCTTGTCTACCTGTCATATGCCGCGCGCGGCGAAGGCGGCATCAGCACCGAGGTCGCCCGCGGCCGGCTCAGTGCCAATCGTCTCGAGAACGTGGAGGTGATCTTCCGCCAGCAGCCCAAGAGTAGCTCCGGCCGCCATTTCGGATCGCGACTCGTGTTCGACCGCGAGGGCTATCTCTACATCACGCTCGGCGATCGCGGCGAGATGGAGCGCGCCCAGAAAGCGGATGATCATGCCGGGTCCGTCATCCGCCTGCACGACGACGGACGCGTTCCCGCCGACAATCCTTTTGTCGGCAAGCCCGGCTGGAAACCCGAGAAGTACACGCTTGGCAATCGCAACATTCAGGGCGCCGCTCTGCACCCCCGCACCGGACAGCTGTGGACGCACGAGCACGGCCCGCAAGGGGGCGACGAGGTCAATGTGATTCGCGCCGGCGTCAACTACGGCTGGCCGGTCATCACCTACGGCGTCAACTACGGCATCGGCACGAAAATCGGTGAAGGCACACACAAGCCCGGCATGGCGCAGCCGCTGCACTACTGGGTGCCTTCCATCGCGCCTTCCGGCATGGCGTTCTATACCGGGGACAGATTCCCCGCCTGGCGCGGCGACCTCTTCGTCGGCGCGCTGCGCGACCAGGTGCTGGTGCGGCTAAAGCTCGACGGCGATAAAATTGTGAACGAGGAGCGGATGCTGAAGAACGTCCTGGGCCGCATCCGCGACGTCCGCAGCGGGCCGGACGGTTACCTCTATCTCCTGACCGACGAGTCCAACGGCGTACTGACGCGCATCGAACCCGCCGGTCAATGATCCGGCTTTACGCTGCTTCCCGGCGCGGCTCCTCGATCATCGAGGGTTCCGGTTCGTAAGTAGCTGCAGGTTCCGCCGCCGCGACAGTCGCCGTTTCCACCAGCGAGCCGAGGTCGTCCAGCCGCGGCAGTTCCTCGAGGGAGCTCAGATTGAGATCGTCGAGAAATGCCCTGGTAGTCGCAAACAACTCGGGCCTGCCGGGGACCTCCTTGTGCCCGACCACCTCGATCCAGCCGCGCGTCTCGAGCGACTTGATGATGTTGGCCGAGACGACGACGCCGCGGATCTCCTCGATATCGCCGCGCGTGCATGGCTGGCGATAGGCGACGATGGCAAGCGTCTCCAGCACCGCGCGCGAGTAACGCGGCGGCTTCTGGGGGTTCAGACGGTCGATGAACGGCTGGTACTCGGGCCGCGCCCGGAAACGCCAGCCCGACGCGACGTGCGTGAGTTCGATGCCCCTGCCCTGCCAGTCCTGGCGCAGGTCGTCGAGCACACGCCGCAGCGCGTCGCTCGACAGCTCCTCGTCGAACAGCTTCTTCAGCTCTGACAGAGGAAGTGGCTCCTGGCTCACCAGCAGTGCGGCTTCCAGCATGTATTTCATGTGCGTGAGTTCGAGGGATGGTGTGTCCATGCTTTCTTCCCGTTATTCCACTGCGGCAAGATGGCCGCCTTTGAGTTTCACGTAGATCGGCGCGTACGCGGCCTGCTGGCTGATCTCGATCAAGCTCTCGCGCGCCAGCTCCAGTATTGCCAGAAAAGTAACCACCAGCACGGCAATGCCCTGGCCCGGCTTGAACAGGTCCAGGAACGCGACGTAGCGCGCTTCCTGCAGGCGGCGCAATACGCGCGTCATGTAGTCGCGCACCGAAAGCTGCTCGCGCGTGATGCGGTGATGGCGGTTCACCGACGCGCGGTTAAGCAGCGTCAGCCACGCCGCCCGCAGGTCCTCGGTATTGACCTCCGGCAGCCGCTCCGAAACCGATTGCTCGAACAGCACCTGCACCAGCGAGAAATCCCGCCCCGCCTGCGGCAGCTCGTTCAGGCGCAACGCCGCGAGCTTCATCCGTTCGTACTCCATCAGGCGCCGCACCAACTCCGCCCGCGGGTCCTCCTCGAGCTCGCCCAGGGCCGGGCGCGGCAGCAGCATGCGCGACTTGATCTCGATCAGCATCGCCGCCATCAGCAGGTATTCCGCCGCCAGTTCGAGCGAGCGTTCCCGCATCATCTCGACGTACTCGAGGTACTGCGCGGTAAGCCGTGCCATCGGGATGTCGAGGACGTTGATGTTTTCCTTGCGGATCAGGTACAGCAGCAGGTCGAGCGGCCCCTCGAACTGCTCGAGGAATACCTCCAGGGCATCGGGCGGTATGTAGAGATCGTGCGGCAACTCCAGGAGCGGCTCGCCGTAGACCCTGGCGATGGGAAGGGCGGCAATAGCATCAGTCATGACGACGGCCTTCCACGCCGGGGCAGGCAGCGACCGAAATTTTTCGGCAATTTTTGGGGGAACTTGCCTGCCGGCTGGGGAGAGCCGCCGGTTGCTGCGTCCGGATCAGAGGCCAGAAGGCCACCGCCCGGATAAGGCGATGCTGGCATCGTCGTATTCTACCGATCTTTGACGGCAAAACAAGATTTTTCCAGAAACCAAGCGATGAAATCATCTACCCGTGCACGTTGTACCCCGGGCACCGTTCGTTTGAAAGCGCGCGGTCAAGGCGGCCCCGGTGGGGTCCGCACTTAACTGTAGTTGAGCCCCATCACTTCTTTCACCTCGCGCAACGTCTCCTGCGCCTGCTTGCGCGCCTTTTCGCAGCCATCGGCCACGATGCTGCGGACCAGGGTCGGGTCATCCAGGTAGCGCTGGGCGCGCTCGCGCATCGGCTTCTGCTCCTCCAGCACGGCGTCGATCACCGGCTGCTTGCACTCCAGACAGCCGATGCCCGCGCTGCGACAACCCTCCTGCACCCATTGCTTGCGCTTGTCGTCCGAATAAACCAGGTGAAACTGCCACACCGGGCATTTCTCGGGGTTACCGGGGTCCGAGCGTTTCACCCGGGCGGGATCGGTCGGCATGGTGCGGATCTTTCTCGTGATGGTGTCGGCGTCATCACGCAGGCCGATCGTATTGTCGTAGGATTTCGACATCTTCTGCCCGTCCAGCCCCGGCATCTTGGAAGCCTCGGTGAGCAGCGCCTGCGGTTCCGTCAGAATCACCTTGCCGCCGCCTTCGATGTAGCCGAACAGCCGCTCGCGGTCTCCCATCGGCAGATTCTGCGCTTCCTCCACCAGCGCCTGCGCCGACGCGAGCGCTTCCGCGTCGCCTTTTTCGAGGAATTTGGTGCGCAACTGACGGTAGAGCCGGGCGCGCTTGGCGCCGAGCTTCCTGATGGCCGCTTCCGCCTTTTGCTCGAAGCCGTCTTCCCGGCCGAACACGTGGTTGAAGCGGCGGGCGACCTCGCGGGTGAACTCCACGTGCGGCACCTGGTCCTCCCCCACCGGCACCAGGTTGGCGCGATAAATCATGATGTCCGCGCTCTGCAGCAGCGGATAGCCGAGAAAGCCGTAGGTGGAGAGGTCCTTGTCGGCGAGCTTTTCCTGCTGGTCCTTGTAGGTCGGGATGCGCTCGAGCCAGCTGATCGGCGTCACCATCGACAGCAACACGTGCAATTCCGCGTGCTCGGGTACCCGCGACTGGATGAACAGCGTCGCTTGGGCCGGATCGACGCCCGCGGCGAGCCAGTCGATCACCATGCCCCACACGCTCTGCTCGATGACCTCGGGCGTTTCGTAGTGGGTGGTGAGCGCGTGCCAGTCCGCGACGAAGAACAGGCACTCGTACTCATGCTGTAGCTTCACCCAGTTCTTGAGCACGCCATGATAGTGCCCCAGGTGCAGCGCCCCGGTCGGGCGCATGCCGGATAGAACGCGATTGACGAACATGCAGGCGTGATTCTAGCAGGCCGGGTATCGTGCTCCGGCTACCACGCGGCCCACACTGGCGTGCATCCACGCGGCAGATCGGGGAGTTCTCCCAGGTCGCGATAGCTCTCGCCGGGGCCATGAAAGTCAGAACCCGCCGAGGCCAGCAACCCGTAGCGCTGCGCGTAGCGGGCGTAGGACTGGAATTGGGCGGGAGTGTGGCTGCCGGTAACCACTTCGATGGCGGCGCCCCCGGCCTCCTTGAACGCGGCGAGCAGCGCGCATCGCTGTGGTTCATCCAATTTGTAGCGGCCAGGATGCGCCAGTACCGCCATGCCCCCGCTCGCCCGTATCCAGCCAATCGCCTGCTCAAGGCCGGCCCATAGATGCGGTACATGCCCGGGCTTACCGTGGACGAGAAACTTCCTGAACACACTATTCACGTCGCGGGCATGGCCCCGCTCGGCCAGAAAACGGGCGAAATGGGTGCGGCCGACCAGCTCGGGATTGGTCACGTGCGCGCGCGCACCGGCCAGGCTGCCTTCGACACCTGCCTTGTCCAGCTCGTCGGCGATCTGCTCCGCGCGGCGGCGACGCCCTTCCCGCAGGCCGTTTAAACCCGAGGCGAGTTCCGGGTGCGCCGGATCGATGTGCAGGCCGACGATGTGCAGCGTTTGGCTATTCCACGTCACCGAGATCTCGACGCCGTTGACGATCTCGACGCCCTCGCCGGCGGCCAGGCGATGCGCTTCCGCGACGCCGCCGGTTTCGTCGTGATCGGTCAGCGCCAGGACACTGACGCCGCGGCGTGCAGCGCGCCTCACCAGTTCGTCGGGGCGCAGTACGCCGTCGGAATAAGTGGAATGACAGTGCAGGTCGAACTTACTACTAATAATTCTCAATTTAATCAATATACTATAGAATATTTCTAAAGTATCATATGAAAATCGTCAGCCGCCAGCGAATCCCCCAGCCTGCCGCTTTCTAAATTCTATCGAGCATCATGACAGGAATCGTTTTCACGTCCCGAATCTGCAGCTTGCTGACCACACTGGCTCTGTCAGGCATTGCCGGTGCAAGGTCGGCGGCGCAGTTCGCCGCGGATAGCGGCCCGCCGCGAGCGGCCTTGCTTGAGCTGTATACCTCGGAAGGATGCGACGGCTGTCTACTGGTGGACCGCTGGGTCAGCGAGCTGCCAAGCCGAGGCTACAACCCAGCGCAGGTTGTGGAGCTCGCCTTCTGGCCGGTAACACGTAGTTATGCGAGCGCCCCGCCGGCCAGGCCTAAATGAGGCCTTGGCGCAAACGGCTCTGTGCCGGGACGTGCTGCGCCAGGAATTCCATCTGGTCGGCGAGGATGCGGCGGTTGGTGAGGATCAGGTATTCGGCGCGGTTCGGCACGTACGGCAAGTACACCAGCTCCATTCCCGCCTGTTCCGGCGTGCAATTGCCCTTGCGCTCGTTGCAGGCCCGGCACGCGGTCACCGTGTTCATCCAGCTGTCCCTGCCGCCGCGCGAGAACGGCGTCACGTGATCCCGCGTCAGCTTCGATATCGGGAACATGCTGCTGCAGTAGGCGCAAACCTGGCGATCACGGTGGAACAATTCGCGGTTGTTGAGCGGCGGCACCTGGCCGAATGCCTTCATCGCCATCGCCTTGCCCTTGATGGCGATGATGCTGGAAGCGGTGATGGAGGAGCGCAACCCGGTCAGACGGCTCATCCCGCCGAAGACGGTAAAAGCATGCGCGCCCGTCGTCCACGCCACCTGGTCCTTGGCGTAGTAGTAGCAGGCGTGCTGCCAGCTGATCCAGCGGTGCGGCACGCCGTGCGTATCGAGCGTCAATATCAGAGGATAGCCGCCGCGCAGCGCTGTTCGTGGTTCGATGGCGATTTTCATGCCTTCAGGTCGTCCCGGTATCACCTCCAGTTGATGCACGACCAAATTTACCAGATTTTTGAATTTGTGGCAGTTTTGCCCCTGATCAGGCCGTGCCGGTGCCACCGCCACGCAGGCAGACGCTCATAGTGCCCCGCAGCGCAGCAAGGTATAATCTTGGCCCGTGAAAGAATATTTGCCTCGCCCAACGGGCGGAAGCCGGCAGTCGTGACCGCGGAACTAGACGGCGCTGCGCCCTCCCAGCCGGACCCGACCGACGCTCCCAGACCGTCCTTCTCCGCCCTCGGGCTGCTGCCCGAACTGCTGCGTGCAGTCGCGGACGAAGGCTATCTGGAGCCGACGCCGATACAGGTCAAGGCAATACCGCCAATTTTGCAGCGGCGGGACGTCATGGGCGCGGCCCAGACCGGCACCGGCAAAACCGCCGGCTTCACCCTGCCCCTCCTGCAACTGATCGCGCCGCAAGCCAGTACCAGCCTGTCGCCGGCCCGGCATCCGGTGCGCGTGCTGGTGCTGACCCCCACGCGCGAACTCGCGGCGCAGGTCGAGGAAAGCGTGCGCACCTACAGCAAGTACCTGCCGCTGCGCTCGGCAGTGGTGTTCGGCGGCGTGGACATCGGACCGCAGATGAAGCAACTCCACGCCGGCGTGGAAATCGTGGTGGCGACACCAGGCCGGCTGCTCGATCATCTGCACCAGAAGAGCATCAACCTGTCGCGAGTCGAATTCCTGGTGCTCGACGAAGCTGACCGGATGCTCGACATGGGGTTCATTCCTGACATCAAGCGCATCCTCGCCGAGCTGCCGCGGCAGCGCCAGAACCTTCTGTTCTCCGCTACTTTTCCCGAGGAAGTGCGCAGGCTGGCGAAGGAATTGCTGCACTCGCCGGTGACGATCGAGGTCGCGCCGCGCAACGCGCCAGCCGACCTCGTCACGCACCAGGTCCACCTCGTGCCGTTGCTAAAGAAGCGATCGCTGCTGGTTCGTCTCATTCGTTCGCGCGACATGCGGCAGGTGCTGGTGTTCGTGCGGATGAAGCGAGACGCAAATCGCCTCGCGCGCCAGCTCCAGCAGGATGGAATCACCGCAAAGGAAATACACAGCGACCGCACCCAGGTCGAGCGCATGCAGGCGCTCGAAGAATTCAAGCAGGGCAAGGTGCCAGTACTGGTCGCGACGGACATTGCTGCCCGAGGGCTCGACATCGAAGAGCTGCCGTTCGTGATCAACTACGAGCTGCCTCACACCCCGGAAGATTACGTGCACCGCATCGGCCGCACCGGCCGCGCCGGATTGCCGGGCGAGGCAATCTCCCTGGTGAGCCCCGAGGAGATGAAATTTCTCGAGGATATAGAGCACATGCTCAAGCGCAAGCTGCCGCAGGCCGCCGCGCCGGAGCCCTCGGTTGAAAGCCACCGCCCGCGAGAGACACCCCGCGAGCGCGGGGCGCAGCATCACCAGCCCAGGCCGCACCAAGAGCCCAAGGCACACCATCACTCCAAGGCGCAGCACCCGGCCACGTCGCAGCCCGGCGTCAGGACTACGGCACTCGCGTTTGACTACAACAAGCCCTACGAACCTTCGTCGCCAAAGCCGGCGGATCCAGCCACAATGCCCGCGGCCCACAGAAGGCATCACCGTCCTACCGCCGCCTTGCTGGGCGGCGGTCCCGCGAAGCGCGAGCCCCACAAGTAACGCGGAGCTCGTTCCTCGTTATTCGTTTCTCGTTACTCGTTTCAAAGCATGAAGACGGTCGACCCCAAGCAGCTTAAGGACATGCTGCACGACGGCGGCGAACTCGCCCTGCTTGACGTGCGCGAGGCGGGACAGTTCGGCGAATCTCACCTCCTGTTTGCCACGCCGCTCCCGTACAGCCGGCTCGAGCTCGATATCGGCGCGCTCGTGCCGAGAAAATCGGTGCGCATGGTCGTCTGTGATGACGGCATACTCGGCGTCGCGGAACTCGCAGCGAAACGTCTCGGGAAACTCGGCTACACGGACGTCGCGGTGCTCGATGGCGGCACCCGGGCCTGGACCAGGGCCGGGCAGGTGCTGTTCATGGGCGTCAACGTGCCGAGCAAGCTGTTCGGCGAACTGGTGGAGCACGAGTACGGCACGCCGCGCATCACAGCGCAGGATCTGGTGCGCATGAAAGAGGCGGGCGACGACTTCGTCCTGTTTGACGGCCGTCCGCTCAACGAGCACCGGAAGATGACCATTCCCGGCTCGACCTGCTGCCCCAATGCCGAGCTGCCGTACCGGGTGTCGAGCATGGTGAAGAGCCCGAAGACCAAGATTATCGTGAACTGCGCCGGGCGAACGCGCAGCATCCTGGGCGCGCAGACACTTATCAACTTCGGCGTCCCGAACCCGGTTTACGCGCTCGAGAACGGCACGCAGGGCTGGTACCTGGCCGATCTGAAGCTCGAGCATGGCGCCAAGCGCAAGTACCCGGATTCTATCGACGAGGCCGCCCTGCCCGCGCTCAAGGCATCGGCACAAAAGCTGATCGACCGCTTCGCAATCCGGACGGTGAACGCCGCCCAGGTCGAGTCATGGCTCAAGGAGCCTGGCCGCACGACATACCTGTGCGATGTCCGCACCCCCGAAGAGTTCAAGGCCGGCTCCGTTCCCGGCGCGATGCACGCGCCCGGCGGCCAGCTGATCCAGGCCACCGACCAGTGGGTCGGCGTGCGCAACGCGCGCATCGTCCTGATCGACGGCGGCGAGAACGTCCGCGCGCCGGTAGTGGCGAGCTGGCTGAAGCAGCTCGGTTGCGAGGCATCGGTGCTGGAAGGCGGAATACGCTCGGCCCTGAAGGCGCGTACCGCCCCGAAAACACCTCTGCCCGCCCTCGAAACCATTTCGGCCGCCGACCTCAAGCGTGCGCTCGACGCTGGGGCGTGCGCGGTGTTCGACCTCGGCGCCAGCATGGACTTCCGCAAGGCCCATATCCCCGGCAGCCGCTGGAACACGCGCGTGCGCCTCGCCGCGGACGCGGCTGCCGCGAAGAAACCGGTTGTTCTCGTGGCCGGGGATGCCGATGTCGCCCGCCTGGCGGCGACCGCACTGTTCGAAGCCGGAATCGAGGATGTGAAGCGGCTCGACAGCGGTGTTGCCGCGTGGACGAAAGCGGGCTACGCGACCGTAGCCACCCCCGACTCGCCCGCGGACGCAGAGTGCATCGACCACCTCTTCTTCGTCCACGATCGTCACGCCGGCAACAAGGCAGCGATGAGGCAATACCTTGCCTGGGAAACCGGGCTGATGGCCCAGCTCGACGAGCAGGACCGCAAGGCGTTCCGCGTCGGCGCCGCAGGCGCCGGTGATAAGTGATAGGTGTTAAGAGCTTCAAGGCTTCCGCTGCGCGGGAGCCTTATTACATATCACTCGTCACTTATCACGCTATTGCTTGTAGCTAGTCGACCCGCAAGTTGATCTCGCGCGCCACCTTGCCCCACTTGTCGAGCTCGACTTTCAGCAGGTCGCCGAATGCCTTCGGATTCGTGGTGACCACGTAAGTCCCCGACCGTTCGAACGCCACCTTGACTTCGGACGACTCCATCGTCTTCAGAACATCGCGTTGAATGCGCTCGATGACCGCCCGCGGCGTCGCGCGAGGGACGGTCAGGCCCTGCCACAACGACGCGTTGTAGCCCGGAATGGTCTCGGCGATGCTGGGAATATCCGGAACCTCGTGGGAGCGCTTCGCGCTGGTCACTGCCAGGATGCGCAACTGTCCCGCCTTGTGGTTCGCCAGCACGCTGGCGATGCCGAGACAGCCAACCTTGACCTGCCCGCCGAGCAGGTCGGCGCGCGCCGGGCCGCTGCCCTTGTACGGGATGTGCACCATGTCGATCTTCGCCATCGAGACGAACAGCGCCGCGAACATGTGCTGCGCGCCGCCGTTGCCGGATGAAGCGTAGTTGATTATGCCCGGCTGCTTCTGTGCCAGTGCTATGAGCTCCTTCACCGAGCTGACTCCGAGCGAAGGATGGACAGTCAACGCATAGGGCTGGTCCCCGAACTGCATGATCGGCGCGAAATCCTGCAATGCGTCAAACGGTATTTTCTTGTGCAGGTGCGGGAGGATGACGTGCGGCGTGGAAGTTGCGAGCAGCGTGTAGCCGTCCGGAGACGACTTGGCCACCGTGTCCGTGCCGATGAGGCCGCCAGCGCCCGGACGGTTGTCGACCACGACCTGCTGGCCCAGGAATTCCGGCAGCCGTTGCGCCACGATGCGCATGACGATATCGGTCGCCCCGCCAGCCGAGTATGGCACGATCATGCGGACCGGCCTTTCCGGGAAGCCCTGTGCCGATTGCGCCGCTCCCGCAAACTGCAACGCGACAACCAGCAAGGCCCCGACAGCGTTTCTTCTGTTCATGTCACCCATGGCATTGCTCCTCGTTCGACCACCAGCCGGATATTACTCAAGCTGCGCGCCGCTGTCCCGCACCACCCTGGCCCACTTGGCGGACTCTACTTTCAGGAATTCGTAGAAGCGCTCGGGCGTATCCTGCCACGCAGGCTCCTGGCCCGCGGCGACCAGGCTTTTCTGCATTTCGGAAGTCTTGAGCACGCGCAGCAGGTCGCCGTGAAGCTTCATCTGGATATCGCGCGGCAGCGCCTTCGGGGCGGAGATCCCGAACCACGCCACCATCTCGTATCCTTTCACGCCCGCCTCCGCGATCGTCGGTACGCCCGGCAGTTCGGGTGAGCGCTTTTGGCCGCTCACCCCGAGTGCTCGCAGCTTTCCGGATCTGATGTGCGGCAACATGCCGGCGATACCGGGAAATGCCACCTGCACCTGGCCACCGAGCAGATCCGCTGTCACCGGCCCGCTGCCACGGTAAGGAATATGGGTCATCCGTATGCCCGCCATCGAGCAGAACAGCGCGCCAGTCAGGTGCTGCGTGCTGCCGTTACCCGAGGAGGCGTAATCGATCTGTCCGGGCCTGGCTTTCGCCAGCGCAATCAGCTCCTTCACCGTTTTCACCGGGAGCGACGGATGCACGACCAGCACGTTTGGCGCGCTCGTGACCTGGGTCACCGGCGTAAAGTCATTCAGCGCGTCGTACGCCAGCTTCTTGTGGAGAGCCGCACTCACGAAATGCGTATTGCTGATCCAGAACAGCGTATAGCCGTCGGGTGGCGCCTTCGTGGTCGCGTCCGCGCCGATGGTGGAACCCGCGCCCGGACGGTTCTCGATTATGACCTGTTGCCCCAGCGTCTCGGACAGGCGCTGCATCAATATCCGGGCCGGCACGTCGGCAGCCCCGCCCGCGGAGAACGGTATGATGAGACGCACCGGCCGCGCGGGATACGCCTGGGCCTGTGCTTCGACCGACGCCGCAACCAGCCCCAGCGCTCCTGCCAGCAAACAAAATGCTCTGTTAAGGGAACCCGTCACGAATTTCTTCCCGAGAGTTATTGCGCACTGCGGTTGTGCACTGCACGAGACAACGACGCGATCATAGCATCTGCAATATGATGCGCAGATACCGGCCACCGGTTCCCGTCCCGCAGGACGACCGGCAACGCATAGAATGATGTCGTGCTGAAGGTTCGGGACCTCTCCAAATCCTATGGCGGCGCGCGGTCTCGCGTGGTGCTGTGCGATATCGCGCTCGACATCGCCCGCGGCGAGTACATCGCCATCACGGGTGAATCCGGCGTCGGCAAGTCCACGCTACTCAACCTGATTGCGGGTCTCGAGGTTCCCGATACTGGCACCGTGGAGCTGGACGGCGCCGGCGTGACGGCGCTGGACGACACCGAGCGCACGCTCCTACGGCGCGACCGCATCGGCTTCGTGTTTCAGGCGTTCCATTTGCTGCCGCACCTCACCGTCGCACAGAACGTCGCGTTGCCGCTGTCACTTGCCGGCACTGGACGCCAGCAAGCTGCCGCGCGCGTCGGCGACCTGCTGGCTGCGGTAGGCCTGGCGGACGCGGCGGGCAGCTATCCACGCGAACTTTCGGGCGGGGAAATGCAGCGCGCCGCGATCGCGCGGGCACTGGTACATCGGCCGCAACTCCTGCTCGCGGACGAGCCGACCGGCAATCTCGATCCTGAAACGGCCCGCTCCATCCTGGCGCTGCTGCGCGAACAGGTAAAGAACGCCGCCGGCGCGGGCATCCTGGTTACTCATTCCGCGGCGGCGGCGGCCACCGCCGACCGAGTGCTGACGCTCACTGCCGCCGGATTGCATCCGGCGGTGAGCGGGTAATGAGTGATGAGTGCCCTCCTTGCGCCCCCCTCCTCACGCCTCACGCTCCCCGGTGGACGCTGGCTGCTCTTAAGCGCGCTCGTCCTGGGGCCGCTGCGTGAGAATCCCGGCCGCACCGCGCTCGCGGTAGTTGCCATCGCTCTCGGCGTTGCGCTGGGCGTAGCGGTCCATCTCATCAATGCCAGCGCTCTCAACGAAATGAGCCTGGCCGCCCATCACCTCGCCGGCGAGGCCGATCTCGTGATCCGTGGCCCCCGCAGCGGCTTCGATGAGGCTCTCTATCCGCGCATCGCGCGCCTGCCCCAGGTCGAGGCGGCCAACCCGGCGGTGGAAGTCGACGTCGCCATTGCCGTTGCCGGCAACGAAGGGACGCTCAGGATCATCGGCTTCGATCCGCTGCGCGCCGCGCAAGTACAGCCCGCGCTGTTGCCGGAGCGGCGCAGCCTGGTGAGCGATCTCTTCGACCCGGATACGATACTGCTCAGCCCCGCGGCCGCCGCGCGGTTCAGGCTCGAGACCGGCGACAGCCTGACCGTACGCGTCGGGACCGGCGACGTCGTACTGCGCGTTGCCGGGCTTCTGCCCGAGGGCGCCTACCGCCAGCCACTCGGCGTGATGGACATCGGTGCCGCCCAGTGGCGGCTCGCGCGCATGGGACGGCTCAACCGCATGGACCTGCGCCTCAAGCCGGGGACGGACATTGCAGGCTTTCGTCGCATCCTGCAACGGGAACTCCCACCCGGCGTTCATGCGGTGACCCCCGACGTCGAAGCTGGCCGCGGCGCAGGCTTGTCGCGCGCCTACCGTCTCAATCTTGACATGCTGGCGCTGATTGCGCTCTTCACCGGCGCGTTCCTGGTGTTCTCTTCGCAGATGCTGGCGTTGCTCAGGCGCCGCCCCCAGTTCGCCCTGTTGCGCGCCATCGGCCTCACTCGCGCACAACTTGCTGTGCTGCTGATTGGGGAAGGCGCCGTAATCGGCATCGCGGGCTCGATCCTCGGGGTGGTCGCCGGCTACTTGGTCGCTGATTACGCCGTGCGGCACTTCGGCGCCGACCTGGGCGCCGGCTACTTCCGCGCGCTCGCACCCCTCCTGCACGTGGACCCTCGCGCCCTCGTTTTTTATTTCATACTGGGTATACTGTTTGCCGTGTTGGGTTCAGCGGCGCCGGCGCTCGAAGCCGCCCGGCGGCCGCCCGCGCAGGCATTGCGCGCGGGAGACGAGGAAGAGAGTCTGAAGCGGCTGCGTACCGCCTGGCCCGGTACCGGCCTCATCGTTCTGGGCCTGCTACTCACGCTGGCGCCCCCGGTGGATGGCCTGCCCGTCTACGGCTATGCTGCCATTGCATTAATCCTGGTCGGAGCTGTGCTGATCCTGCCCCGGCTTGCGTCGGCCTGCTTGCGGCGTCTGCCGCTGCCGCGATTTGCCCCAGCCGCGCTGGCGGTGGCCCAATTGCAGGCGACGCCGCGCCAGGCCGCGATCGGCATCGCCGCCATTGTTACCAGTTTCAGCCTGATGGTTGCCATGCTGATCATGGTGAATTCATTTCGCACCTCGCTCGATTCGTGGCTCAACCGCATGCTGCCGGCCGACCTCTACCTGCGCCCGGCGCGTGCGGGCGAATCCGGTTTCCTCACGCCGGACCAGCAAGCACGAATAGCCGCCATACCCGGCCTGGCGCGGGTGGAATTCCTGCGCAGCCAGAACCTATTGCTCGATCCGGCCCGTCCTCCGATCATCCTCGTCGCGCGGGCAAATCCGCCGGAATTGCTGCCGATGGTCGGTGCCACCGTGACCCCGACCGCGGACCAACCGCCGCCGGTATGGGTATCGGAAATCGCGGCGAATTTATACGGATTTCGCGTCGGTGAGCGGGTCGCTCTGCCCATTGGAGAAGCGTCACCTCTTTTCACCATTGCGGGCATTTGGCGGGACTATGCGCGCCAAAGCGGGGCCATCGTACTGGATCGAAGCCTGTACGAGCGGATGACCGGGGACCGTTTCGCCAGCGAGGGGGCGCTGTGGCTGGCCCCCGGCGCCTCGCGGCAGGAAGTCGCGCGCGCACTGCGCGCGCGGCTCGACAATGCGGCGAATCTGGAAATCGCCAGCACCGGCGAGGTCCGCGCCGCGTCGCTCGCGCTGTTCGACCGCACCTTCGCCGTAACCTACGCACTGGAGATCGCGGCGGTCCTGATCGGGCTGTTTGGCGTCAGCGCAAGCTTCGGATCGCAGGCCATCGCCCGCCGCCGCGAATTCGGCGTGTTGCGTCACATCGGGATGACGCGCCGCGAGATCGGCGCGATGCTCGGCAGCGAGGGCATGCTGGTGTCGGCGCTCGGCGCCGGCGTCGGCTGCGCGCTGGGCTGCCTGGTGAGCCTGATCCTGGTCCACGTCGTCAACCGCCAGTCCTTCCACTGGAACATGGATTTTCACATCCCATGGCTGCCGCTCATGGGACTGGCGCTGGCCCTGATCGCGGCGTCGGTCGCGACCGCGATCTGGAGCGGCCGCGCCGCGATGCGCGACGAAGTGGTGCGTGCCGTGCGGGAGGACTGGTGACTTTTTCTCGTTACTCGTTACTCGTTTCTCGTTACTCGTCGCTCGTTGACCGTGGACAGTAAACTGAATAGTGGCGGAATTTCCAGGCGACGTGCGTTGCTTGTGCTGGGCAGCGCACTATGCACGCCTGCGGGTTTGGCACGAGAAACGAGGAACGAGCAACGAGTCACTCCTTTCGCTCCTGTAGTCCCGGGCTACCGGATACAGTTTCCCCGGGACGAGGGTAGCCATCCGGATTTTCGGCTCGAATGGTGGTACATCACCGGCTGGCTGAAGGATGCCGGCAAGCCGCTCGGCTTCCAGATCACTTTCTTCCGCGCGCGGCCGGATTTGAAACAGGAAAATCCGAGCGCCTTCGCACCGCACCAGATCCTGATTGCCCACGCGGCGATCTCGGATCCCGTTCAAGGCAGGCTGATCCACGTCCAGCGTGCCGCGCGCGCCGGGTTCGGCCTGGCGGGGGCCGACGCAGGAAGGACTCAGGTGTGGATTGATGATTGGCGGCTTCATCAGGAAGAAAACGCCTACCGCGCACGCATTCCCGCGCAGGAATTTTCCATGGAACTGGCATTTACGGCGACGCAGGCGCCGGTCAAGCAGGGTCAGGATGGATTCAGTCGCAAGGGACCCGCTCCGGAATCCGCGAGCTACTACTACAGCATTCCCCATCTCAGGGTAAGCGGAACCTTGGCCCGTGGCGGGACACGGAACCGCGTGGAGGGAACCGCGTGGATGGACCATGAATGGTCATCGCAATACCTCGAGAAGGACGCTACCGGCTGGGACTGGATCGGCATCAACCTCGAGGACGGCAGTGCGCTGATGGCTTTCCAAATGCGCGACCGGCAGGGAGGCAACTTCTGGGCGGGTGGCTCACTCCGCCAGCCCGATGGGCGGCTCAAGGTGTTCGCGCCGGGCGAAGTGCGCTTCGTCCCGCGTCGTGTCTGGCGGTCGGCCCGCACTGGAACGAATTATCCCGTGTCGTGGCTGATAAGCCTGGGCAATCGCGAGTTTGAGATTGCGCCGCTGTTCGACGACCAGGAACACGACACGCGCGCCTCGACCGGCACAATTTATTGGGAAGGAGCCGTCCGCGCTCTGCGAGACGGAAAACCGGTCGGCCTGGGCTACCTCGAGCTCACCGGCTATTGGCGGCGGGTACCGTTGTAACGGCCGTCAGTCGCCGCCCGAGACGTCGTCCGACCATCGCCGGCGCGGCCCTGATTGGTCGTAGTCCGCGGGACCGTTCTCGCCCGTATCCTCTTCAGGATCGTCGAACTTGTCCAGTTCCCGGAGCAACGATTGCAGGCGCAGCTCGGCGGCAGAATCCAGTTTGGCCTGGCCGGAAAGCCGCTTGGCGACGGTGGATGCGTGTTGGTAGTCGCGCTTGGTCTTGATCGGCCGCGCGGGTCGATCGGCTTCCTTCCGGCCTCGCTTGGTCATGGTTCGTCTCCCCTCCGGCCCATCGCCCGGCCAATTCCCTGCAACTTCGTCAGCGGCTGAGTACAGACGCCCGCCGCCTATTGTATTAGAACCGCGCTCAGGCGGCCGCGGAAGCCGCGGTCCGGGTCTTCTCGAAGACCAGGCCGCCCTTCTTCGCGTCCACCCGGACTGTATCCTTGGCTGCGAACTTCCCTTCGAGGATCGCCTTGGCCAGCGGATTCTCCAGCTGTTGCTGGATCGCCCGCTTGAGCGGCCGCGCGCCGTAAACCGGGTCGAAGCCCGCCGCGGCGAGCTCCTTCAGCGCCGCGTCGCTCACTTCGAGCCGGATCTCCAGCTGCGCCAGCCGCTTCTCGAGCAGCCCGAGCTGGATCTTGGCGATGGACTTGATGTGCTTCTCGTCCAGCGCGTGGAACACGATCATCTCGTCGATGCGGTTGACGAACTCCGGCCGCAGGTGCGCCTTGACCTCGCCCAGCACCGCCGTCTTGATGAGCTGGTAGTCGTCGCCCGCCATCTGCTGGATGGTCTGCGAGCCCAGGTTCGAAGTCATCACGATCACCGTGTTCTTGAAATCCACGGTGCGCCCCTGGCCGTCGGTCATGCGCCCGTCGTCGAGCACCTGCAGCAGCACGTTGAAGACATCGTGGTGAGCCTTCTCGATCTCGTCGAGCAGGATCACCGAATAGGGTTTTCTCCGCACCAGCTCGGTAAGATAGCCGCCCTCCTCGTAGCCGACATACCCCGGCGGCGCGCCGATCAGGCGGGCGACCGAGTGCTTTTCCATGAACTCCGACATGTCGATGCGGACAAGATGGTCCTCGGAGTCGAACAGGAACGCCGCCAGCGCCTTGCACAGCTCGGTCTTGCCGACGCCAGTCGGCCCCAGGAACAGGAACGAGCCGTACGGGCGCTTGGGATCGCCCAACCCCGCCCGCGAACGGCGGATGGCGTCGGACACGAGCCTGACCGCCTCGTCCTGCCCCACGACGCGCTGATGCAGCTTGCTCTCCATCTGCAGCAGCTTCTCGCGCTCGCCCTGCATCATCTTCGACACCGGTATGCCCGTCGAGCGGGAAACCACCTCCGCGATCTCTTCTGCGCCGACCTGCGTACGCAGCAGGCGCGGCTTGGCACCGGCCTTGGGCTGCTTGTCCGCCTGCTTCAGCTGCGCCTCGAGCTGCGGCAGCTTGCCATACTGCAGCTCCGCGACCTTGTCGAACTTGCCCTGGCGCTGCAGTTGCGTGATTTCCGCGCGCACGCGGTCGATTTCTTCCTTGATATGCGCGCTGCCCTGGACCTGGGCCTTTTCCGCCTTCCAGATCTCTTCCAGGTCGGAATAATCCTTCCCCAGCGCACTGATCTCGCTCTCCAGCGCCGCAAGGCGCTTCTGCGAGGCTTCGTCCTTCTCCTTCTTCACCGCCTCGCGTTCGATCTTCAACTGGATCAACCGGCGATCGAGCTTGTCCATCTCCTCCGGCTTGGAGTCAATTTCCATCTTGATGCGTGACGCCGCCTCGTCGATGAGGTCGATCGCCTTGTCCGGCAGGAAGCGGTCGGTGATATAGCGATGCGATAGCTCGGCCGCAGCGACGATCGCGGGGTCGGTGATGTCGACGCCGTGGTGCAACTCGTACTTCTCCTGCAGGCCGCGCAGGATGGCGACTGTGGATTCGACCGAGGGCTCCTCCACCAGCACCTTCTGAAAACGCCGCTCGAGCGCGGCGTCTTTCTCGACATGCTTGCGGTACTCGTCGAGCGTAGTCGCGCCGACGCAATGCAGCTCGCCGCGCGCGAGCGCGGGCTTGAGCATGTTGCCGGCATCGATCGCACCCTCGGCCTTGCCGGCGCCGACCATGGTGTGGATTTCGTCTATGAAAACGATGGTCTGGCCAGCGTCCTGGGCGATCTCCTTCAGCACCGATTTCAACCGCTCCTCGAATTCCCCGCGATATTTGGCGCCCGCAAGGAGCTGGGCCATGTCGAGCGACAGCACGCGCTTGCCCTTGAGCGATTCCGGCACCTCGCCGTTGACGATACGCTGGGCGAGCCCCTCCACGATCGCGGTCTTGCCCACGCCCGGCTCGCCTATCAGCACCGGGTTGTTCTTGGTGCGCCGCTGCAGAATCTGGATCACGCGGCGGATCTCGTCGTCGCGCCCGATCACCGGGTCGAGTTTGCCGCTGCGGGCGCGCTCGGTGAGATCGAGCGTGTATTTCTTCAGCGCCTCGCGGCTGCCTTCGGATTCGGGATTCTGCACGCCTTCGCCGCCGCGCACCGCACTGATTGCCTGCTCCAGCGCCTGGCGGCTCACGCCATGCTGCTTCAGGAGCTTGCCGGTCTCGCCCTTGTCGTGGGTGGCCGCCAGCAGGTACAGCTCGGATGCAATGTATTGATCGCCGCGCTTCTGGGCTTCCTTGTCGGTGAGGTTCAGAAGGTTGGAGAGCTCGCGCGAAACGTTGACCTCACCGCCCGCGCCTTCCACCTTGGGCAGGCGTTCGAGCGCGCTCTTCAGCGCCGAGCGCAGCCCGCCAACGTTGGCGCCGGCGCGGGCCAGCAACGAAGCCGCTCCACCGTCCTGCTGGCTGATCAGCGCGACGAGCAGGTGCTGGGGCTCGATGTACGGATTGTCATTGCCGACCGCCAGGCTCTGGGCGTCGGCAAAAGCCTGCTGAAACTGGGTGGTGAACTTGTCGAAGCGCATACCGGTTTTCGCTCCTAATCTCTCAGCGCGCGTTGAACGGCGAACAAGGATACGTCCGTTCGAACACGCGCACTTAAACCGGCGCGAAGGCGTCCGGATTTAAGGGATATTGGGTGGTTGGCGCCGGTTTCAAGTGGATGAAGTGAATTTAGCGATAGTTCACAATAAGTTAGCAGCACTATCCTCGTGCTCTCCACTGGGCATACAATTTCGGGGAATCTGCCATGGACGCCAGCGACCCCCTCCTCCTCGGCCGGGCCCAATTCGGGCTGAACATCGCGTTCCATATCCTGTTCCCGACCATCACCATCGGGTTGGCTTGGATCCTGGTCTATTTCCGCTCGCAGTACGCGCGCACCGGCGAGACCGCCTGGCTGGAAATCTACAAGCTGTGGGTCAAGATATTCGCGCTCACTTTTGCGATGGGTGTCGTAACCGGCATCGTCATGTCGTTCCAGTTCGGCACCAACTGGCCGGGTTTCATGCTGAGCGTGGGCAACGTCGCCGGCCCGCTGCTCGCGTACGAGGTGCTCACTGCGTTCTTCCTCGAAGCGACGTTCCTCGGCGTCATGCTGTTCGGTATGAACCGCGTGCCGGGCTGGATGCATCTCACCGCCACCGTGCTGGTGGCGGTCGGCACCTCGCTCTCCGCGTTCTGGATCCTAGCACTCAACTCGTGGATGCAGACACCGACCGGCCATGGCTACGCCGACGGCCAACTGGTGGCGTTGGACTGGTGGACGGTGATCTTCAACCCTTCGTTTCCCTACCGCTTCACGCACATGATGCTCGCGTCCGGGCTCACTGCATCGTTTGTGGTTGCGGGACTCTCCGCCTGGCGGCTGATCCAGGCGCCCGGCGATCCTGCGGCGCTGCGCACGCTGCGCACCGGCGTCGTGCTGGCCGCCATGCTGGCCCCGGTGCAGGCCTACGTCGGCGACCTGCACGGACTTAACACGCTCGAGCACCAGCCGGCGAAGATCGCGGCGATCGAAGCGATCTGGAAGACCGGGAAGGGCGTGCCGCTGGTGCTGTTTGCGATCCCCAACGCTGAAAAACAGCGCAACGACTTCGCGATCGAGATCCCGAAAGGTGCGAGCCTGATCCTCAAGCACGATCCCGACGCCGAACTCAAGGGCATCGACCACTATGCGCCGCAGACGGCACCGGTCGCGCCGGTATTCTTCGCGTTCCGCGTGATGGTCGGCATGGGCATGCTGATGATCGCGCTGTCGTGGCTCGGCGCGTGGATGCTGCGCGGGAACGCGGTTCCTCCGCGGTGGCTGCTGTGGACTTTCGCCGGATTCACCTTCTCCGGCTGGATTGCGACCCTAGCCGGCTGGCTGGTGACCGAAATCGGGCGGCAGCCGTGGCTCGTCACCGGCGTGCTCCTCACCGCGGATGCCGCGGGGCCAGTGAGCGGCGCGCAGCTCGGGGCGAGCCTGACCGGCTACATCCTCACCTACAGCCTGATGCTGGTCGCTTACATGGTGGTGCTCACGCATCTCGCGGGCAAGGGCGGCGGGCCGGCGGCCCCGAAGCCGTCAGCGTTCGCCCAGGAGGCGGCGGTATGACGCTCGATCTTCCGGTCATCTTCGCCATCCTCATGGGAGTGGCCATCCTCGCTTACGTTGTGCTCGACGGTTACGACCTCGGCGTCGGGATGCTGATGCCGGCAGCCGATGCGCGCGAGCAGAACGTGATGGTGTCCTCGATCGGGCCGTTCTGGGACGCCAACGAGACCTGGCTCGTGCTTGGTGTGGGCCTGCTGCTGGTCGCCTTCCCCTTTGCGCACGGCGTGGTGCTGACCGCGCTCTACCTGCCGGTGGTGGCAATGCTGATCGGCCTCATGCTGCGCGGCGTCGCGTTCGAGTTCAGGATGAAGGCCGAGGGCTGGCACCGCGAGTTGTGGAACTGGCTGTTCTGGTTCGGCTCGTTTCTCGCCGCGTTCGCGCAGGGATTGATGCTGGGGTCGTACATCACCGGTTTCGAGCCGGGCTTCGGCTATTTCCTGTTCTCGCTGATCGTCGCCGGCAGCGTCTGCGGTGGCTACGTGCTGCTCGGAGCAACCTGGCTCGTTTGGCGCACCGAGGGTGCGCTGCGGCGGAAGGCGACCGGCTGGGCGCGATGGGGCTTGCTGTGGGTCGCGCTCGGCGTGGCGCTGGTCAGCCTGGCAACGCCGCTGGCAAGCGAGACCGTGCGCGGCAAGTGGTTCGATTTCCCACGCACGCTCGGCCTCATGCTGTTGCCGCTCGCCAGCACGGCGGCGTGGCTGTGGGTCTGGCGCACAACCGGGCGCATACGCCATGGGGAAGCGGTGCCCGACTGGACGCCATTCGCCGGAACGGTCGCCATCTACGTCCTCGCCTTCTCCGGCCTCGCCTACAGCCTCTTTCCCTACGTCGTCATGGACCGCATCACCATCTGGGACGCCGCAGCACACCCGTCGGCACTCAAGGTCGTGCTGATCGGGGCGCTGATCGTGCTGCCGTTCATCATCGGCTATACCCTCTTCAGCTACCGCGTGTTCCGCGGCAAGGCGACAGGGAAGCTCTACGAATAACGTCGCGCCCGTCTATCAGAAAAAGCAATCCCTGCATCGAAAATGCTTATGAGGATGCTATCGGAATAAAGCGCGAGAGGCATTGCCGCCCCCCCGGCGCCCATGCTTGACTTAATTGCAGGATCGCTCAAGACTGCTCGCATGCGCCATGTGCGCGGGTGACCCTCGCCGCTGATGCGGGGGTCAGAAGAAGAAAACCACGCCATCACCGCACGCGTCAGCCAATAAGTCGCTGCGACCACGGCACGAAGCAACAGCTCGAAGGCAACGAGACCACGAGGGAGGAGAACCCATGGTTTACACGAAGCGAACGGTCTGGCCGCTCATCATCGGCATCATCATGGTGGGCTACGCCTATCTGGTCCAGAGCGGCCAGCTGGCGCCCGCCATCAAGCTCCTCGGTACCGGCCGCTACGCCGGCGAAATGCTGACGCTCGGCTATGCCTTCGGCGGCGTCGCGATCGCGGCGGGTCTCTGGCACCTCATCGCCGCCCCGCGCGAGGGGCACGCCGACTACTACTTCTCCACCATCGCGGGTGTCATGTTCATCATGCTGGTGGCCTTCGTCGTCAAGTGGGGCCTGGACCCGCTGATGGCGAACTGGGGGCGCGATGCGCAGCCCACGCTCGGCTTCAACTTCGCCAGCGTGATGAACCTCAACTACGTGGTGATGGGCATACTCGCCGGCATCATCGTGGTCAACGTTTTCAAGGTCCCGGCCTGGGCCGAGAACGGCGTTCGCCTGTCCCGGCTGGGCTTGAAGACCGGCGTCATCCTGCTGGGCGCGCTCTACAGTTTCGCCGAGCTTGCCCAGCTTGGAAAGCTCTCGGTGCTCCTCATTGGCGTCTTTGTCCTTGGCTCCGTCTGGCTCGTGCTGATAATCGGCTCGCAGCGCAACCTCCCCAACTCGATGACCGGCGTGCTGTCCGCCGGCGTCGGCGTGTGCGGCGTGTCCGCCGCGGTGGCGGCCGCCCCGGTGGTGCAGGCTAAGTCGCTCGAAATCGCCTACACCATAGGCACGATCCTGCTGTTCGGGGTGCTGTGCATGTTCCTGTTTCCGATCGTCGGCAAGTCGCTCGGGATGGGTTACATACAGTTCGGCGCGTGGGCCGGCACCGGCATCCTCAATTCCGCGCAGGTCGCGGGCGCCGCCCTTGCGTTCCAGCCTGGCGGCATAGAAACGCTGAAGGTAGCCGAGATCTTCAATATCACCCGCGTGCTGTTTCTACCGATCATCGTGGTGTGGCTGGCGATCTGGTATGTCCGGCGCGAACAGGCAGCGCAACGCCAGGTCCAGAAGGTCGATGCCATGCAGGTCGTCATCAGCAAGTTCCCGATCTTCGTGCTCGGGTTCATCCTGATGTTCCTGCTGTCCTCGACCGGTATCTTCGCGCCCGCACGCCACTACCAGGGCGCCTATTTCGACAACAGCGACAAGATGTTGAAGCGGGTCGACAAGCGCTCCGGAAAGGAAATCAACAATTATCTGAAGGACTCCGACCTCGCGACCCTGACGAAGGAACTCGAGAGGGTGAAACGCGAAGACCAGCGCTCGGCGCTGCAACGCCTGATTGACGGCAAGAAAGTCGTCTCCGAGGCCGATGACGATACTTTGCGCGGCGTCGTCAACGCCAAGATACTGTCGAAGGAAGGCAACGCGATCCTGACCCGGGCGCATCGCGCCGTGCGGCATACCGCCCAGAAGATTGCCATGTTCCGCGACCTGATCGCTTGGTTCTTCACCTTCGGCCTGGTAGGGCTCGGGATGCAGATCACGATGTCGTCGATCCGTCAGGCCGGCGGCCAGCCGCTGGTCATTGGTTCGATCGTAGGCGTGATCAAGGCGATCGGCTCGCTGATCGTCGTCATGCTGCTGGTTGCCGAAACCATCTAGGACACGGGAGGAGAACATGGAAGACAAATTCGATCGCGGTTCCGCGCTGACGATTTTCCCGAGCGACCGTCATGAGGATCTCATGGCCCTCGTGCTCTCGTTCGTCATTGCAGCTCTGGTCTATTTCCTGGTCTGATCGGGCCAGCGCCTGGCCACACCCCGGTGACCGCGCGCGGCGCGTCACCGGGGTTTTTTTGCCATGCTGAAGGCCGAACGCATCCTGCTCGCGAGTCACGGCACCGTCGGCGCACGCGCGGCGGAGCGTGCCGTGGCCGAACTGGCGGCGCCTGCCGCCACGATTCTTCACCTGGTGGTGGTCCCCGACTTCTGGAAGGGCATGATGGGCGATGATTGGCTCAACAATGCATCGACGCGCGCGGCCTACGGCCGCCACGTGGAATCCCAGCTGGCGCGGGAGATCGAGGAGCACCGGCGCTCGCTCGAGCAGGAAATACGGGCGGGTGGCAGGCATTACGAGATCAAGGTGGTGATCGGCAAGCCCGATGAGGCATTGCTCGATCATGCTGCGGCGGTCCGGCCCGATCTTGTCGTGATCGGCTCACCGCGTCCACCCGGCGTGCCGGGCCTGCGCTCCCGCATGCGGGTCGAAAAGCTCGTTGGTACGCTCGACGTTGCGCTCGTCGTGATTCCACAACCGCGATGAGCGATCCCGGGCCGGGGCCCGCCGACGCGGCGTGGGTCGTGATCGAAACGCCGCTGGCACCCGGGGACCTTGCCGCGTTCTGCGGCGATCTCGAGAGGCTCTACCGCATCAATCCCTATCTGGAGTTCGGGCTATGGCATGAGGCCGCCCCCGGCGCTTTTGCGGTGGCATTCCGCAACCTGAGCAATCAACGGGAGTTTGAGCTGCAGCTCGCGCTCGAACGGAACTCGGCGGGCGATTTCACCGTGCGCTACGATCGCGGAATCAAGCTCGGCACGCGCTTCGAGATCGAATCTGCCGCCACCGGCAGCCGCCTCAGGATCACCGACGAATACCACGGCACGGCCACTGATACCGGCGAAGTCGACAAGAGCATGCACGCCTGGGGCGTCGCGCTAAGGGAGTACCTGCTGCGGGAGCGGCGCTGGGGGTGGTGCGCCCCCTGGCGCTGGTACATGCGCCGGGTATGGGTGCCGATGAAACCTTCGGCCCGGCGCATCACCTTCATCATACTGATGGTGACGCTCGCCGAAATCGCACTGATCGCACTGGTGTTGGCGATCTACTGGATCGAGCACCATTGAACCCCAGGGCAAGAAACTTGACCACGGAAACACACCGAAACACACGGAAGCACATGGACGTGAAGAACATTAGAAGGGAGGCAACATTCAATTCAAGCTTCTCATAGTTTCCGTGTGATTCCGTGTGATTCCGTGGCCAATACTTCCTTAAGCGGCGGCGCAGGCCGCGGCCTGTTTCGAGGCCGTGCGTGATCCAGTCACGGGATTGGGACAGAGCATGTTAAGCGCGATGCTCTGGCTCGCGGTCCGCACGATGCGCACGCCGGAGGACGCCACGTTCATCATGCTGTCCGTCCCACTTCAGCGAATGTTGCTGCGTGAATGTTGCTATAGAATTGGCGCTCCAATGTAGAGGAATTCCATGGACTTGGCATCCGTCATCGAGCGTGACGTCACCGCCGCCCTCGCCGAGGACGTCGGCAGCGGCGACGCCAGTGCGCTGCTGTTGTCGGAGCAGCAGTCCGCCCGGGCCGTGGCGGTATGCCGCCAGGACGCAGTGATCTGCGGGCAGGTCTGGTTCGAGGCCTGCTTCCGCCGGCTCGATGCGCGTTCCACTGTCTCCTGGCGGGTGGCGGAGGGCGCCCGGGTCGCGCCGGGAACCCGCATCTGCGAGGTGCGGGGACAAGCGCGCGCGCTGCTCACCGCCGAGCGCGCTGCTCTTAATTTTCTGCAAACCCTTTCAGCCGTGGCAACCGTAACGCGCCGTTACGTGGATGCCGTCGCCGGCACGCACGCGAAGATCGTCGACACGCGCAAGACGCTGCCCGGCCTGCGCTACGCCCAGAAATACGCGGTGCGGACGGGCGGCGGCGCCAACCACCGGATGGGGCTGTATGACGCGATGCTGATCAAGGAAAACCACATCGCCGCCGCCGGCGGGATCCGGCAGGCGCTCGCCGCCGCAAAGAACCATTCTGCGCCCGGCGTGTGGACGCAGATCGAAGTTGAGAGTCTGGAGCAATTGCAAGAAGCCCTCGCCGCCGGCGCCACCATGATCCTGCTCGACAACATGAGCCCGGACCAGATGCGCGCAGCGGTAGAGTTCGCCGGCGACCGCGCCGAACTGGAGGCTTCCGGCGGCATCACGCTGGACAACGTTCGCGCCATCGCCGAGACCGGCGTACATCGCATCTCGATCGGCGCCCTTACCAAGGACCTGAAGGCAGTGGATTTCTCGATGAGGTTTGAAGCTTGATTGGCAGCAGAGCCCGGGAAGAGATATCTAGAAAGAGAATTTCAAAGGAGCCGGCTATCCATGAGGGCGTATCGCAGATTCTTAATTCATCCGCTTACCGCGCTCGGAATCGCGGCGCTGGTTTCCGCCTGCGCAGCAACGGCGCCCAACTACAATGACATCGTCGCCGCCCCGGACCGCAGCGAGGCCGACCGCTTGAACGATCAGCGGCGCAGGCCGGTCGAGCTCTACGGCTTCACCGGCGTGCGCCCCGGCATGAAGGTGCTCGATATGGGCGCAGGCGGGGGCTACAGCACCGAGCTGCTCGCGCGCGCCGTTGCGCCAGGCGGAATCGTCTACTCGCAGACCCCGCCGGATCTTTTTCCCGGCGCCCGGAAGGCGTACCAGGCGCGCGCGCAGAGCCCGGCGATGAAGAATGCCGTCCGGCTCGAACGGCCGTTCGACGATCCGTTGCCGCCGGGCGTCACCGGTTTCGATCTCATCACCTTCTTCTTCTTCTATCACGACACGGTCCATCTTGGCGTGGACCGTACGCGGATGAACCGGCAGCTCTTTGAAGCGCTGAAGCCGGGCGGCATTTTGATCCTCGCCGACCATTCCGCGCGCCCCGGCGACGGCGCCAGCGTCACGAAGTCGCTGCACCGGATCGAGGAAAGCGTGGTGCGACGCGAGCTCGAGGCGGCCGGTTTCCAGTTCGTGTCGGAAGGCAGTTTCCTGCGCAATCCTGCCGACACGCGCGATACGCCCGTGACCAAAAACCAGGTCCCGAACGATGAGTTCGTACTGAAATACAGGAAGCCGCAGTGATTCAGGGATGAGGTCGGAGGGATGAGGCATTAGGGCTAAGTTCTTGATCCCTCTGCGTCCTCAGCGTCCCGTGCATTATGAAGTTTAATGCCCTTTGGCGTTTTGGCGGTTCAATTCTTCGGCAGGTGATGCCGCATTACCTGCTCGATCGCCTTCAACTCCGCGTCCACCGTAACCGGCTTCGCGCTCAGCGCGATACCGGTACCGGGGTCCTTCAGTCCGTGGCCGGTGGGCGTGCAGAAAATAGTATTGTATTGCCCTCGCCCACCTTTCCCAGTTCGCAGTCCTTCAACAGTGCTTCTCGGAGGTGAACCAGGACATTCCACCTATCGAAATTGGGTATGGCCAATCATGGCACGCTTCAAGGCGGCGCGTAGCCTAACAAAGTGTTAGGAGGCGTCCACGATGGCCAGGCCTACGGCGAACAGCGGGAGTGCGAATGCTGGAGCGACCGCCTCCAGGTTCTATGGTTCGACCGATGCGCAAATGCAATGCAAAGAGAACAGATGGGCCATGGGTCCGCCCTGCCGCGTGGTTGGAGGCCTGCGCGATGCAATCACGCATTAAGTTATTCACTTTTCGGGAGATTACCCGCATGCCCAGAAGAGTATTGCTCGGCTCCAGCACGGGTGAGACGGCTGCGGGGCAACTGCGCAGGAGCGCAGCAACGCTGCTTGCGCTCAGCGCCGCCGCCCCGCTCGCCGCTATCGCGGCGGATTCGGTGTTGGCGCGCTCACTGCACGAGCAGGTTGTCGTCCGCGAGCGCGGCGCGGGCGTATCGAAGGACCCGGTGCGGGCGGCGCTGCTCTATTGCCAAGTTGGGCGCTCCAGGGCCCCCGAAGCACGGTTTGCACTGGGCTCGGTGCTCGCGAACGGACGCGGCGTTTCCCGAGACGACTCCCTGGCGGCTGAACTCATTCTTCACTCCGCTGCACCGGGGCAGCAGCACGGTGGGCGCATGCTGACGCTTCTCAAAGGGCCCAATTCTCGAACCTCCGAGTGCATGCGCGCGGCTCTAAACGCCTCGACCAGAAGCATGGATGCGGCGCACGCAGCTCAAGGCGCCACGGAACCAGGCAGAGCCAATCCGTCAGCGGGACTTTCACCCGACAAGCAGGAAATCGCCGATCTCGTCCGCGCGCTCGCCCCGCAGTACGGGGTCGAGCCCCGGCTGGCACTCGCGCTCATCCGGGTCGAGTCGAACTTCGACCCGCACGCGCTCTCGCCGATGAATGCGCAGGGTCTGATGCAGCTCATTCCCGAGACTGCCAGGCGGTTCAATGTGCGCAACGCATTCGACCCGGCCGACAACGTACGCGGCGGTCTCACCTACCTCCGGTGGCTGCTTGCCTATTACCAGGGACGCGTCGTGCTTGCAGCCGCGGCCTACAACGCCGGTGAGGGAGCGGTGGATCGATACGGTGGTGTGCCTCCATACAGGGAAACGCAGGAATACGTCGGGAAGATCGCGAAGTTCTTCGGCGCGGAGCAACACCTCTACGACGGGCGCCTGGTCGATCCTTCACCCGCATTCCCAAGACGGGGCGGCGGCGCTCTCTGAAAGACCCTCGGCTCGTGCGGGTGTTGGCGCATCAGCTGCTCGCTCTATTGCCGTAAGAAAGGACGCGTCAGCGCGGACGCTGCGCAAGTCCGTCAAGAACCAGCCCCTTTGCCTCGACGCGCGCGAAGTCCATGAACGCGCGCGCAGCCACGGACAGGTGCTTGCCCACGGGATAGACGAAATGCCACTGACTCTCGAGGGGGAATCCTTCGATGTCCAGGCAGACCAGGTTCGTCTGTTCCGGCTCCAACCCCAGGGTGTAGCGAGAGAGAATCGATACTCCGAGTCCGGCTAGAATGGCCTCCCGGATCGCCTCGTTGGTACTCAACTCCATTCGAATTTTTGGGGCAAGACCACGCCGCTCGAACAGCTTTAGCGTGACCATACGCGTTCCGGATCCCGGTTCGCGGATGAGGAACGGCTCGTTGGCAAGGCGCGCGAATGCAATGTCCTTCTCGCCCACCATCGGATGGTCGCTGCGCGCAAAAACCACCAGCGGGTTGGACAGGATGGCCTGGACTATGACTTCCTGCTGGTCGGGCGGGTCAGCGAACATGTACAGGTCGTCCTCGTTGTCTTTCAGCCGTTCAATCAGCGCACTCCGGTTGTTGATGTGCAACGATGCTTCGACTCCGGGATAGCGCTGGATGAAGGCCCCGAGCAGTCGCGGGGCGAAGTACTTGGCGGACGAAGTCACGGCCAACTGAAGACGCCCGCAGTCCAGCCCACGCATCTCGGTCAGCCTTCCCTCGATACTCGAAAAGGCGTGAAACACGTCATTGCAGCCCGCGTAAACCCGCTTACCCGCGTCCGTCAGGTGGATACGCTTGCCCACCTGTTCAAATAGCGGGAAGCCGATCGTTTCGCTCAACTTCTTGATCTGCACCGAAACCGTCGGCTGGGCAAGGTGCAGTTCCTCTGCGGCGCGAGCGAAACATCCCAATCGCGCGCTCGCCTCGAATACGCGCAATTGCGGCAGCGTTCCGTGCTTGAGGTAACGTCGAATATCCGGGCGCGGCATGGCATTGCTCCTCCAATTCCTTGCCATTACCGCCATGCAAAATGCACAGCGGCCTTCACCTCGCAGTGAAGGCCGCCGTTCGATAACGGACCTTCACCTGTTCGGCAAAGGTCTCGCTCGCATCTTCCTTGATGCCGGCGCGACCGGGGCAATGCCCGTATTGACGGTCGCGTCGTAGCAGCCACGAGGCTGCCGAAGCTACTCCCCTTTGGAGGGGCGGCCCGGCTTTCACCAAGCCACGCTGCATCTTTACACAATACCGCCCCGCCTTTCAAGATGGGCAATCATTACGAATCGTAATGCAATTCATTAATTATTCTGAAAAAACATTCGTTTTCGTAATTGCAGGCATCCGGAAGTTCAAATTTTCTTTCTCCATGGAGCACCCCATACTCGGCCCCAAGGAGGCTTCCAATATGAACGACAAGGAATTCCACGCCAAGTCCATCGAGGAACTCATCAGTACTTATCAGACAGACCTCGACCGGGGTCTGACCCAGCTAGAGGCGCAGGACCGTCTCCGGAAACTGGGCCCAAATGAACTCACGGAGAAGCCCAAGCCGGGTTTTCTCGCGCTGCTGTGGGCTCAGTTCAACAATTACCTGGTGATTATCCTGATCATCGCGGCCCTTATCGCGCTGGCGCTCGGGGAGTGGGTCGATTCCATAGCCATCATGATCATCGTCGTGCTGAATGCCGTGGTCGGGGTCATACAGGAGTCGAAAGCGGAACAGGCCCTTGCGGCGCTGAGGAAGATGGCCGCCCCCAACGCCCAGGTCATCCGTGACGGCCTTCAGACGACGATCCCGGGGCGGGAGCTCGTTCCGGGGGACATCGTCTTCGTCGAAGCAGGCAACTACATTCCCGCCGACTTGCGCTTGATCACCAGCATCAATCTGAAGGTCGAAGAAGCCTCGCTTACCGGCGAATCGGTACCCGTGGAGAAGAAAGCCGCAGTGGTTCTGGACAAGGAAATACCCCTGGGCGACCGCAAGAACTCCGCTTTCATGAGCACGATGGTGACGTATGGCCGCGGCACGGGACTGGTGGCGGGTACGGGGATGAACACGCAGATCGGGCTCATTGCGGAGATGATCCAGTCCTTCGAGGACGAAGCCACGCCGTTGCAGAAGAAGCTGGAGCATCTCGGGAAGGTGCTCGGCACGATTTGCATCGGCATCTGCGCGTTCGTCTTTGTCTACGGGCTTATCCGGGACACGAAACTGACGGACGTCTTCACGATCGGGTTCCTCAACTACCTGCAGGGCGAGCAGAAGGACATCATCAATCTCTTCATGACCGCCGTGAGTCTCGCCATCGCGGCCGTTCCCGAGGGTCTCCCGGCTATCGTAACCATTTGTCTCGCGTTGGGGATGCAGCAGATGGTCAAGCGCAATGCCCTGATCCGGAAGCTGCCCGCCGTTGAAACACTGGGCTGTGCGACGGTCATCTGCTCCGACAAGACGGGCACACTGACCCAGAACGAGATGACCGTCGTCCAGGGGTGGGTCGGGAGCAAACGCTTCCGGGTCACGGGGGAAGGATACAACCCGACCGGGCAGTTTTCGGTGGACGGCAAGTCCTTCGATACTCACAGCGATCCGGACGCCACCGTGCTTCTGCACGGGGCGCTGCTCTGCAATGACGCGAAACTGGGGGAAAAAACGGACGAAACGGGCAGGCGGTCGTGGCAGATCATCGGCGACCCCACGGAAGGCGCCATGGTCGTCGTCGCCACGAAATCCGGACTCGAGCGGGCCGGACTGGAGAAGACGATGCCGCGGGTCCAGGAGATTCCGTTCGACTCGGATCGGAAGCGGATGACGACGATCCATAGCCCCAGTGGCGG
>Ga0137451_1000053_pt1 | contig 38009 bp, 36 predicted proteins | sample EasRivERMGT500_2_FD_102336 | JGI IMG/M metagenome (GOLD analysis project Ga0137451, IMG submission 102336) | Soil microbial communities from meander-bound floodplain in the East River, Colorado, USA - East River MetaG ERMGT500_2 | ecosystem: Environmental > Terrestrial > Soil > Floodplain ... | reverse complement strand
GGCCGCAAGCGTAAAATGTTTCGCCACCGACTTTCCCACCGCGTCGGTCGTTCGTCGCAAGCGACGCCCGCCGCCGTGGAAAAGTCTCAGCCCAGCCTCACACACAGAAATCAGGACACCCCCATGATTGCTGCCCACATAGCCCATCGAGTGGCCAACGAAGCAATGCGGTTGGCTTCTTTGGCTATTGAGAGGGTTTCTTCTTCGCGAGCATCGCGTTTGGCAGAAGAAACCAAATCACGCTCGGCTCTTTTGAGGTTGAGCCAATGCTCAATATCTGCGCGTAATTCTGAACCAGGACGACTTAACCTTCCATCGCCTTTAGCCATTTCGAGTAATACGCCTTCGTACCCAAGTCTTTCTAGGTCCGCTAAAGAGTTTTCATCCATAGGGATAAGCCCTAACGCATAGTGAACTGCGTAAATGCCGTGTAACTAGACACCGCTCCTGTCGGGCTGTCATCTGTTTCCAGAAATCAAGTGTTTAGTCTTTCGCGCGCGTGTTTTTCCGTAGGGGACACGGTCGCACACGCGGGCGTATAAGGTTCCAGACTGAGAAGGGAGGAATCAGCGATGGTCGAAAAACGCTTCCCTAGGAGACGACGTTCATTTCCTCACGAAGGCACCGCCATCCCACGCTTGACCGCCGGCCGCGCACCGATCGCGTCGAACCAGCGCTTCACGTTCGGCCAGGCATTCAAGTCGGTCTTGTGCCACTCGTAGCGCGCAACCCAGGGATAAGTCGCGATGTCCGCGATCGAGTATTCGCCCGCCAGATATTCGGCTTCGGCGAGGCGCCGGTCGAGCACGCCGTAGAGACGATCTTTTTCCTTCGTATAGCGCTCGATCGCGTAGGGTACCTGCTCCTTTGCGTAGCGCAGGAAATGGTGCACCTGCCCGAATATCGGTCCGACGTGCCCCATCTGGAACATCAGCCACTGCAGCGCCACGTACTTCTCGCGGTCGCTCTTCGGCAGGAATTTTCCGGTTTTCGCCGAAAGGTAGATGAGGATCGCGCCCGATTCCATCATCCGCATGGGCTTACCGTCCGGCCCTTCCGGATCGACGATAGAGGGAATCTTTGCGTTCGGATTGATCGCAAGGTAATCGGGAGCGAACTGCTCGCCCGCGCCGATGTTGATCTTGTGGGTATTGTAGGCAAGCCCGCATTCCTCCAGCATGATGGAAACCTTGCGGCCGTTGGGCGTGCTCCAGGTGTAAAGCTCGATCATCGTATTCCTCTGCGAGTTCGGGAGCCGCGCAGTTTATCGCGAGGCCCTGTAAAGTAAAGCCATGCTGAAATGGGTGTTGATGCTGATCGTCGCGCTCATCGTTCTGATGGTGCTCGCGCCCTGGCTTTCGAAATACGGCCTCGGCCGGCTGCCCGGAGACCTCACGGTGCGCTACAAGGGGAAGCTCTACTACCTGCCCTTCACGAGCACCATCCTGCTCTCGCTCGCCCTGACTCTGCTCACGCGATTGCTGTAACGCTCTCAGGCGAGCGCTTCTATCGCGGCGATCCGCGCGCGCCGCAGCGTTGCGGCGATCTCGTCTTTCGCGCTTCTCGCGGCGATCTTGCCGGCATCGACGCCCGCGGCTGCGCCCAGCGCACGCCGCAGTAACACGCGCGGCATATAAGGCGATTCCCCCGAGCCGCGTTCGCCGCGCTGGAGGCATTCGGTGAGCGCAAGCAGTTCGTCGAAACGCTCGGGCCGGCGGAAGGCGTCGCAGCGCTCGAGCACCTCGAGCATCTCGGAGGCGGAAAGCGCAGCGGCCCGCCCGATCGTCCCGACATGCCGCTCGGCAAGGAGCGCGAGATCGCGGCAGTCCCCGGGCGCCTTGATACGCTCGCTCACTGCGCGCGCCGCCTCCGCGGAGCCCGCGCGCGAGGCAACCAAAGCGAAACGCGGCGCGAGGCCCAAGCGCTCGGACGCGGCGCACTGAAGCGCTCGGATCAAGACGCGCGCGGCGTCGTTCGCCGGCCGTCCGTGCTCGAATTCGAGCTTCAACTCGGGGAGGAGCTTGGCGAGCAGCCCGCTTTGCGCGAGCACCGGGAACATCAACCCGGGATCCCCTTCCATCAGGCCTCTGGAAAACTCCTGCCATATGCGCTCGGGCACCAGGGCATCCGCCTCGCCGTTTTCGACCATGGAGCGCATCAACGCCATGGTCCCGGGCGCGACCGCGAAGCCGAAGCGCGCGGCAAAGCGCGCGACGCGCAGGATCCGCACCGGATCTTCAACGAAGGCGGAGCTCACGTGCCGCAGCAAACCGCGCTCGAGATCGGCCGCGCCGCCGAAGGGATCGACCAGGCCTCCGGCATCATCGCGCGCCATGGCGTTGATCGTAAGGTCGCGCCGCTCGAGATCCTGCTCGAGCGTGACATCCGGCGCGGCGTGGATCAGGAATCCCTTATAGCCGCGCGCGACCTTGCGCTCGGTGCGCGCGAGCGCGTACTCCTCGTGGGTCTGTGGGTGCAGGAACACCGGAAAGTCCTTGCCCACCGGCTTGTACCCCAGGCGCACCATTTCCTCGGGAGTGCTGCCGACGACAACATGATCGCGATCGGTTACGGCAAGGCCGAGAAGCTCGTCGCGCACCGCCCCGCCCACGGCGTAGACTTTCACGGCGTCGCGTACGGCTCTTCGGCCGCGATAAACGCGGTTTCGAGTTTCGCCGCGTCCGTCCACTCGCGCACGCTGCGCAAAGCGCGCACCGACCCGGCGTAGGCCTGCGCTGCCGTGGGAAGCTCGACCGCGTAGGTGGCGAAGCGCATCGCCACCGGGGCGAAGTACGCATCGGCGGCGCTGAACTGCCCGAACAGCAAGTCGCCGCCCGCGCCGAAGTTCCTGCGGCATTCCTGCCAGATCGACACGACCCGGTCGATGTCGCGCCGCGTGTCGGGGTTCATTCCCTTCCCCGGGTGCCTGCCGCGAATGTTCATCGGCATGGAGTTGCGCATCGCCCGAAAGCTCGAATGCATCTCAGCGCAGAGCGAGCGCGCCACCTGCCGCGCTCGCTTCTCGCGCGGCCATATGTGTTTTTCCGGAAACAGTTCCGCAACCGTCTCGCAGATCGCGAGCGAATCCCAAACGGGCTCCGCGTCCACGAGCAGCACCGGCACCTTGCCGGCCGCCGAGTAGCGCTCGATGCCGATGACGCTGACGTCGGGGCTGAACTTGAGCCGCACTTCCTCAAAATCGATCCCCAGCGCTCGCAGCAACACCCAGGCCCGCATCGACCAGGACGAATAGTTCTTGTTGGCGATAACGAGCTTCAGCCGCGCCATGCAAGACTTTAGCCGGCTAGCGGCCGGCCCTATAGCGAAACCAGCTGTAGCGCGAACGGGGGTAAACGCCGCGAAGATAGGTCGGCGCCACCGCCTCGAGCGCTGTGGGCTCGATGCCGAAAGGGAATTCGCTGCGCGAGACGCTGTCGACTTTCATCGAATGGTAGTTGTCGCGCGACATGAGCCCGCCGGGAAGCCATTCCATGGCCCAGGCCTGACGGTAGGAAAGCCGGTCGGAAAGACCGATGATAGGCCGTGGGTGGCCGCTCGCGGTTCCTGCGTACTTGACGAGCTCGTGCAGCGAGTAGACGTGCGGCCCGCAGAGATCGTAGCGTTTGCCGGCGCTGTCCCGGTCCGCCAAGCTCGCCCTGAAACAACGCGCCACATCCTCCACGTATACAGGCTGGAAGCGCGCTTGCGGGCAGGCGAGAAGCACTACCGGCAGCCAGCGCTGCAGCTTTGCGAACAGGTTGAGAAAGCGGTCCTCGGGCCCGAACACGACCGAAGGCCGGAACACCGTGACCGCCAGCTCCTGCTGCGCCGCGAGCACCCAGGCTTCGCCCTCGCCCTTGGAGCGCAGGTATTGGCTCGGACCTTCGGCATGTGCATTCAAGGCGCTCATGTGCAGCAGGCGCCGCACGCGGCTCTTCTTGCAAGCCTCGACGATCTTCTTCGGAAGCTCGACGTGCACGCGGGCGAAATCCGGACCATAGGGCTGTCCCCGGCGCCCCTGCAGAATCCCCGCTAGGTTGATCGCGGCGTCGCACCCTGCGGTCAGGCGCGCGAGCGTCTCCGGGTCGTGCACGTCGGCCTGGACCACGTCCACGGTCGGCAGCAGGATCAGGTGCTTGGCACGCTCGCGCCGGCGCGTGGGAACTGTAACGAGGTGAGCGTCCTCGGCGAGCTGACGCACGAGATGCCGGCCGACGAAGCCGCTGCCGCCGATGACCAGAATGCGACTCATGGGAAAGCTCTCACCGCACAGGGGTACGGAGAGAATTATCTCACTCTGCGATCGTGCTCTGTAGCGGAGTCATCCCGGACTGCAGCGGGTCCTGCATTGCCATGACGCCTTGTCCGTTTTTCGGAGTAACCGTGCCGAGACGGGTCTTGAGCGGCGTCTGCTGCGAGCCGAGCACGGCGGCGTAGTAGACGGTATTCGTCATCACCTTCTTCACGTAGTCGCGCGTCTCGCCGAAAGGTATGGTCTCGGCAAAGATCGCGCCCTCGACCGGGACGCTGCCGCGCCACAGGCGCGCGCGCGTAGGTCCGGCGTTATAGGCGGCCGCGGCGAGAACGGGGATCCCGTCGAACTGATCGAGCACGTGCCTCAGGTAATACGTTCCCACCGCCGCGTTCATTTCCGGCTGGTGCAGGCGCCCCTGGGAGAAGTCCTTCATGCGCATTCTTTCCGCGACCCATTTCGCCGTCGGGCGCATCACCTGCATCAGGCCCGTCGCTCCCGCGGAGGACTTTGCACCGGTGATGAAACGGCTTTCCTGGCGCACCACGCCCAATACCCAGGGTTCCTCCAGGTCGCGCTTGCGCGCCTGCTGAGCCAGTACCTCGCGATACGGCGCAAGGTAGCGGACGGAAAAATCGTGGACAAGGGTCGTTCTGTCGGCGGTGCTGATGGCGCGGTCCCAGGCTTCGTTGCGACGCGCGAGCTCCGCTGCCGCCAACAGCCGCCGGTCATCCATACCGCGGATGGTCCAGAGCCACTCGCGCGTCGCTTCGGTGCGCATGTCGAGGCGATAGAGCGCGAGCGCTCGCCTGAGACCGGGGACAGCCGCGATGTCGGCGATCTCCTCCTCGGTGGGAAACGGCGCCCGGTGAGGAATCCGGAATGCGATGCCGAGTTCCTCGGCCGCGAGGCGCCCGTAAAAGTGATGCTCTCCGGCAATGCGTCCGAAGTAACCCTCGGCCTCCAGCGGATTGCCGAGCCCGCGCTCGGCCCGTCCGTACCAATAAATCCAAGTGGGATTGCTCTTTGCGGACTGAGACATGCGCTCGATCGAACTTCTCACTTCGGCCCACTTCCCGGTCCTGAGCGCGATTCGCGCGCGCCAGGCGAGCTGCTCGTCGCCAAGCGCTGCGTCTCCCGCTTCGCGGAACCAGTCGAGGGCTTCGGGCACGTGGCGGCGTGCCCCGCTCGTGGCCAGCATCAACCAGACAGTTTTCTGATCCGCCGTCGAGAACGATTCGCGCCGGCTCTCGCTCCAGAATCCCGCGGCAACCCGTGGATCGTCGTCGGCGGCGAGCGTGAGCGCCGCGATGAGCAACTCCCGATCGGCCACCTTGAAGAGATTGACCTGCGGATTTCTGAGAAACTTGATCGGCGCGCGGATAACGGCGTTGAGTCGCTGCGCTTCGATCGCCTCGCCGCGCGGCAGAAACTCCATGGAGCGCCTGGCCGCACCCAAAAGCTCGGCATCGACCAGCAAGCGGAACCGAGTCCAGGCTTCGCGCGCGTCAAGCCGGCCGGCCTTGAGCATTGCACGGGCCAGAGTCGTGCAGCCCTCAGGAAGTTCCCGCGGCGCATTCCAGAAGGTCTTGAAATCTGTGTTGACGAATGCGTCCTCGCGATTCCATCGGCCGAGAAGCATGTAGCATGTGGCGTCGGGATCGTCGGCGGACAGCGCCGGGTACTCGGCCTGGAACACATCCCATCGGCCGCTCTTGCCGAGCACCTTGAGCCAATCGGCGCGCAGTTGCCCGGCCAGCATGGTATTCGGGTATCTGGAGAGGAAGTCACGCACGTCCTCGGCGGGCGCGGCCGGAAGGCGCAGGAAAAGCTGCCAGTACTCGACGTAGGACTCGAGCAGGTGGCCTTTCAGTTTCGGGGCGAGCGTGACCAGCCTTGCCCGGCTGCTCGCGTCGAACGCGCCTCGGGCGGCAAGGAAAGCCGTCTCCTGCGGATCCAGTGTCGCCGCGCGGCCCGGCACGACCGCGGCGAGGATGACCGCTGCGGATATTGCCCGGAGCAGTGCTGAAGTCAAATTACTACCCCCCGTTTATAGAATACCATGGGCGAACTTGGGGTCCCCGAGCGTTTGTCCACGTTGAACAGATGACTCCTTTCGAGCTTTCTATCTGGCGCAAGGCCGAGCGCGCAAGGCTTTTGAAGGAGCGCGAGGCGCTGACCGACGAGGCGCTCGCTGGGCTGCGCTCGCGCATCGACCATCACCTTGAACGCGCTTTCCCGGATTTGGTGCACGGGATTGTCGCATTCTGCTGGCCTTACAAGAACGAATACGACGTGCGCCATCTGGCCGCGGCCTTGCGCCGGCGCGGCGCAACCACGGCGCTGCCGGTTATCGTCGCGCCCAAAACCCCGCTCATCTTTCGCGAATGGGCCCCCGGCGTGGAGCTCGCCCAGGGGGCGCTCGGCATCCCGTATCCCGTCGGCTCGCCCGAAGCAAGCCCCGATCGTGCGCTCCTTCCGATGCTGGGATGGGATGGAGACGGGTACCGCCTGGGCTATGGCGGCGCTTTTTTCGACCGAACGCTCGCGGCGCTAGCGAAGCGGCCGCAGGTCATCGGGGTTGCCTACGAACAGGCCTTCGTGCAGACCATCCATCCCCAGCCGCACGATATCCCCATGGATTTTGTGGTCACCGAGCGCGGGGTTTACCGTCGCGAGCCGCAAGGTCTGAAGTTCATCGACAATCCGCGGGCTTTTTCCTCGCCGCCTTGCTACGCGGGCGAGATCGCTTCGGACTATTTCGGCGAGGAACCGAAAAGTTAGCAGCCGCTGATATGGGGGATATAAAAGGGGGCGTGCCCCCTTTTTCGACGACCTCCTAGCTACCCGAGGAACAGCCGATACGCCGGATTGCTGCTTTCGTCCACGCATGGATAACCGAGCGCGTCGAGAAACCTGCGAAACTCACGCATGTCGCCCCGCGGTACCTGCATGCCGACCAGCACCCGCCCGTAGTCGCTCCCCTGATTGCGGTAGTGAAACAAGCTGATGTTCCAGTCGGTTCGCATGTTGGAGAGAAACCTCATCAGCGCGCCGGGCCGCTCGGGAAACTCGAAGCGGTAGAGGAGCTCGTCGGGCGTGCCGCGCGCCCCCTTGCGGATTCCGGCGGGCGCGTGTCCCCCCACCATGTGGCGCACGTGCAACTTCGCCATCTCGTCGTCCGAAAGGTCGAGCGTCTTCAGTCCTTCGCGCGCGAGAATCTTGACGATACGGGCGGTCTCGTCGCGGTTGTGCACCTCGACCCCGACGAACACGTGCGCCTCCTTCGAATCGGCGATGCGGTAGTTGAATTCGGTGACGTTGCGCGCGCCGAGGGTCGCGCAAAACTTCTTGAAGCTCCCGGGACGCTCCGGGATGGTGACGGCGAGGATCGCTTCGCGGTGCTCGCCGACCTCGGCTCGCTCGGCGACGAAGCGCAGCCGGTCGAAATTCGTGTTCGCGCCCGAGGCGATGGTAACCAGTCTCTTGCCTCGCACGCCGGTCCGCTCCACATAGGCCTTCGCCCCGGCGATGGCGAGCGCCCCGGCGGGCTCGAGGATCGTGCGCGTGTCTTCGAATACATCCTTGATCGCGGCGCAGATCTGGTCGGTATCGACGAGGATCATTCCGTCGAGCAGGTCGCGGCACAGGCGGAACGTCAGCTCGCCGACCTGCCTGACCGCCACGCCGTCGGCGAACAAGCCGACGTGATCGAGCACCACTCGCCGGCGCGCTTTCAGCGAGCGCGCCATCGCGTCGGCGTCCACAGGCTCGACACCGATCACCTTGACCGCCGGGCGCAGCCGCTTGATGTAGGACGCGATTCCCGAGATGAGCCCGCCGCCGCCGACGGGAACGAATACCGCATGCAGGGGCTGAGCCGTCTGGCGCAGGATCTCCATCCCTATCGTGCCCTGGCCGGCGATCACGTCGGGATCGTCGTAGGGGTGGACGAAAGCAAGCTTGCGCGATCGCCCAAGGCGCCTTGCTTCCGCATAGGCCTCATCGTAGGTGTCGCCCTGCAGATGCACTTCCGCGCCGCGCGACCTGACGGCGTCCACCTTGATCTTGGGCGTAGTCACCGGCATGACGATCACCGCCTTGCACCCGAGCTTCTGCGCGGCAAGCGCCACGCCTTGCGCGTGATTGCCGGCGGAGGACGCGATCACTCCACGAGCGAGCGTCGCGGGCGGCAGGTTCGCCATCTTGTTGTAGGCGCCGCGGCACTTAAATGAGAACACCGGCTGCATGTCCTCGCGCTTGAGAAGCACGCGGTTGCCCAGCCGCGCCGAGAGATTCGGCGCCACTTCGAGCGGCGTCTCCACCGCGACGTCGTACACGCGCGCCTTGAGAATCCGCTCCAGATAATCGTTTTTCATGCTCTTTCTTCACCCCCCTAGAGGGGGTCCTTCTTCGACCCCCTTTTAGGGGTGGAGCGATACTCTACACGAGACGCAAGTTTCCCACTATGCTCGGAGGATGGAGGGCTTTCTTTCGCCCCAAGCGAGCTTGTGGTCCCTTTTCGGGGCGGCATTTGTCGCGGCAACGCTCGTTCCTCTGAGCTCGGAGGCGGCGCTTTTTGCGGTGCTGAAGGCGCATGGCGATCTGCTCTGGCCGGCGCTCGCCGTGGCGACCCTCGGCAACACGCTCGGCGGAATGTCTTCGTACTTCATCGGCCGTTTCATCGGTTCGAAGAAACCGCTCACCCAACTCGAGCGCGTGCGGCGCCACGGCGCGCCGCTGCTGCTGCTCGCATGGCTGCCGATCGTCGGGGATGCGCTGTGCGTCGCGGCGGGGTGGCTCCGGCTCAACTGGATCGCGGTCGCCTCGTTCCAGGCCGCCGGGAGATTCGCGCGCTACTGGCTCATTTCAGCCGGGACGTTGTGCTGAAGACTCTCCGACGACGAGCCAGGTCGCAACGATCACCAGAGCCCCGCCCGCGAGCATGGACGAGCTCAAAACCTCGCCGAGGAAAACCACGCCCCACAGCACGCCGAATACCGGGATCAGGAGAGTGACCGTGAGCGCCCGCGCCGCCCCCACGTCGGCAATCAGGCGGAAATAGATGAGGTAGGCTAAAGCGGTGCATACCACGGACAAGGCGAGGACGCTTGCTATGATGCCGGCGCCGAACGACTCCGCGCCCGGCCACGCAGCGAATCCTGGAGAGAGCACAAGCGCCGCGCCGACCTGGCTTCCGGCCGCGAGCGCGAACGGTTCGATCCCGGCGGCCTTGCGACGCGTATACACGGCGGCAAGCGCATAACAGCAGGCGCCGCCGATCGCGGCCAGCGCGGCGAGGACGACATTCGCATCCGCGACGACGGGACCGAATCCGACGAGCAGCGCGACCCCGGCCACGCCGGCCAGCGCTCCTGTCACCCGGCGAAGGGTGAGACGCTCGTTCAACCACAACGCGGCAAACACGGCACCGAACACCGGACTGGTTGCGTTGAGCACGGCCGAGTAGGAAGCCGGCAGGTACATCGCAGCGTAGGCGAACAGCGCAAACGGCGCCGCGGAATTGATCGCTCCGATGACGAGGTAGGATCGCCACCGACCGGCGAATTGGACCCGCCCGCCGGTCACCCACGCCCAGGCAAGCAGTGTCGCCGCAGCGATCGCCAGGCGCGCTTCAGAAAGAAACAGCGGCCCCAGCACCGGGGCCGTGATGCGCAGGAAGAGGAACGACCCGCCCCAGAGGGCGGCGAGCATTACGAGCCGGAGCACATCCGCTGGGCGCATGCGCAACTCTAACCGCCTATTCCCGCACCGGCCACCCGAAAATTACCGCGTTTATGTGTGTTCCTGCTCATGGGCACAACCGTGGGTAGAATGTCGGCTCGGGAGGAACGGATGCCGAAGCGCTTCAAAAAAGCGTTCTGGGAACGAGGCTATCTTTCCCACGGCTATTGGCGGGGCAAGGAGCGGCTCGGCGTGATCAAGCTCGGTCCCAAAAAAGAGTGGGACGGAGTGTACCGCTGGCAGGCCGGCAATCGTGCGGGCGAAGCCTCGACTCTCGATGAAGCGAAGCGCGGCGTCGAGCAGGCGGTGCTCTTCGGTACGAGCCAGTTGACTCTGTTTCAGGATACCGAGGCGCGCAAGTGATGAATCTAGGTCCGCAACCACACTGGAGATGAAAAAATGGCAGTCCGAATAGGCGACGAAGCACCCGATTTCACGGCCGAAACCACCGAGGGCAGCATCCGCTTTCACGAGTGGATCGGAGACAAATGGGCGATCCTGTTTTCGCACCCGAAGGACTTCACGCCCGTCTGCACCACCGAGCTCGGCTACATGGCCAAGCTCAAGCCCGAGTTCGATAAGAGGAACACCAAGATCATCGGGCTTTCCGTGGATCCGGTAAGCGATCACAACAAATGGGTCGGCGACATCAAGGAGACGCAGGGCGCCGCGGTCAACTACCCGATGATCGGCGACGCGGATCTGAATGTGGCCAAGCTCTACGACATGATCCATCCCAACGCGAGCGGCGGCAAGCGCAGCGCCGCGGACAACGCGACGATTCGCTCGGTGTTCCTGATCGGACCCGACAAGAAAGTGAAGGCGATGCTCGTCTACCCGATGAGCGCCGGTCGCAATTTCGACGAGGTTCTGCGCCTGCTCGATTCCTTGCAGTTGAACGCAAAGCACAACGTCGCGACTCCGGTCAACTGGAAGCCGGGCCAGGACGTCATCATTCCCACGTCGGTTTCCGACGACGACGCGAAGAAAAAGTATCCGCAGGGCTTCAAGACCCACAAGCCGTATCTGCGAACGGTGGCGCAACCCAAGTAATTGATCAGACGCGAAGCGCTGCCCGTCCGGCCACGGCTAGCCGGCGGTCAGCTTCGCGACGAGCCCCACACCGGCCCCTACTAAGATCGGGACACCATGCTGCCTTTTGTCGTTCAGTTCAAAAGCGGCAAACCAGTCTATGAGCAAGTCCTGCTGGCCGTGAAGCGGGCTTTGACGGCTGGTCAACTCAAGCCGGGAGATCGTTTCCCCTCAGTCCGCGTTCTTAGCCAAGAACTTCGCATCAATCCCAACACCGCGCACAAGATTATCGGCACCTTGGTGGCCGATGGTCTCCTCTCAGTCCAACCCGGTGTCGGCAAGGTCGTGAGTCATATCAAGCCTGCGACCGCCCAGGAAAAGCAGGAATTGCTCGGTTCAGACATCGAGCAGCTGATCCTGGATGCCCGCATGCTTTCTTTGAATCTGGAAGAGCTAATTCCCGCGATACAAAGGACTTGGCGCAGGCTCGTAAAGGAGTGACGTGAGCAACGCTATCGAGACGATCGGTTTGGGAAAATCGTTTGGGAAGAATGCCGCTGTGTGCGGCTTGAATCTCGCGGTGCCGGAAGGCGCCGTGTTTGCGTTTCTTGGGCCGAACGGCGCCGGGAAGACGACGACCATCAAGATGCTGATGAACATCATCCGGCCAAGTGAAGGAACAGCATCCGTTTTGGGTGTTCCGTCGACCCAACTTGGCGCCAAAGACTTTCTGCAGATTGGCTATATATCGGAGAACCAGGAAATTCCAGAATGGATGACCGTGGGACGACTGATTCACTACTGCAAGGCATTTTATCCAAACTGGGACGATGCTTTCTGTGATCGCTTGCTAAAGCAATACCAGCTGCCGCTCGATCGACCGCTCAAGAGCCTCTCCCGAGGCATGAAGATGAAGGCCACTTTGGTCTCGTCGCTTGTCTATCGGCCGCGCCTATTGGTTCTCGACGAGCCGTTCAGTGGCCTCGATGTCTTGGTTCGAGATGAGTTTGTCCGCGGCGTGCTCGAACTATCCGAGCAGGAACGATGGACTGTCTTTATCTCCTCTCATGACATCGATGAAGTGGAACGACTGGCCGACTGGGTCGGAATCATGAAGGAGGGGGAGTTGCAGCTCTGCGAGCAAGTGTCCTCTCTACAGGCGCGTTTCCGCAAGGTCGAGGCGGTGCTCCCTTCTGAAGGCGGCGATCCCGGTCAAGTTCCCGAGAGTTGGCTGTTGGTCGATCGTGCTGGTCATCGTCTGAGTTTCGTTGAAACCCAGTACTCCAACGGCAATACGGAACAGGATTTACAACGGCGAATTCCCGGTTGCGAACAAATCGTTGTCAACCCGATGTCGTTGCGAGAGATTTTCCTCGCACTGGCGCGGACCTACCGACTATGAATCTCTTGAGCCATCAATTTCGAAAGGACTGTTTTCGGCTGAGAGTTCCGATCGCGCTATGGTTCTTGCTGGTCTTGTTGCGCGCCGCACTCATCACCCCGGGGCTGGCCGAGCCCGGCGAGGACGCAGCTTTGCAAGCCGTGTATCGGATTTTCACGACGCTCGTGCCGTTTCTCCAGAATATCTTGCTCCTCGTGATGGTGCCGATATTGATCCACGAAGAGCCGCTGGTCGGTACGACTGCCTTCTGGTTTACCCGTCCGATCGACGCGCGGCTGTTGCTCAAAGGCAAAATATTGTTCATCGCGGTGATTTTCATATTGGCTCCGTTATTGACTGAGATCGGGATCTTGGCCGTCCACGGCGCGTCGGCCACGCAACTCGCTTTGGCGGGTCCCGAGATCCTGCTTGAAGATCTGAAGTATTTCTCGTATGTGGTCGTTCTTGCCGCGTTGACTATGACTTTTGCGCGCTACGCATTGCTGGGCGTGTGTATTTTTATTGGATATTCTCTTGTGGCGATTGCCGCGAGCCTTCTGCATCTCTATTTCGACATGTCCAGCTTTCTTCGCGTGACTCAAAGCCCGAGTCTTGGCGACTCTCGGTATGTAGCGAGTACGCTCGCCCTCATTGCATTCGCGGTGACGATCTTGACCTATCAATATCTCAGGCGGGACACACGCGGTGCCTGGTTTGGAGCCGGTGGCGCAATCCTTGTAGTTTTCCTGATCGGCTACTTTTGGCCATGGGATTTTATGCCCCATCGGAATCATCTCAGACAAGCGGAAATCGATACGTCTGCGGTGACGGTAACGGTCTCGATCGATCCGCGCTCTCGTTATATCAGCGACGTCTATCGTCTGAGGAGCAACGAGGAGCTTAAGAAATCGATATTTGGGAGGTTGGAGATCTCGGGCTTGCCGCCGGGCTACGTCGCTGAACCGGGCGAAGTCCAAGCTTCGTTGAAATTATCGGACGGCACCGTCATTACTCACCGGGGCCACGAATACAGCAACTACGTTCGAAAGTGGGACGCCAACGTCGTTCAGCATGCGCTGAGCGGCGCCAAAATTCTGAATCCGGCGAAAGAGAACGCAACCTCAGTTACGCTGCTGTCGGTCAAAGACGATCTGTTCGGTAAATATTCAACTGTGCCAGGCAGGTACGAAGCTGAAGTGGAATTCGTGCTCAAAAGCTATGACGCTGTCGGCAGTCTTCAGGTCAAGCCGAAGGCGCGCTACGACCGGGGAACCGAACATGCCGTGATCACACAAGTGCTCAAACATACAGGCGCGGCAACGGTGCTGCTTCGGGAATCCAAGGTATCACTTTTTCTTGCCGGCGACCGGCACAGCGATGAGCCTAGCTTCAATCCCTTTGGCCAGCCTATCCTCTATGTGCTGCGGAATAGCGAACGGGCCGAAGCGCTCTTGCCCGAGAAAGACATCGGTCCCGGCTTCGAGTTCCTCGATTTATTCCAGAAACGGTTGCTGACTGTTCCCTTGGCCTTGCGTTATTCGGCATTGACCAACCGAGGACAAACATTGACCGAACTGAACGACATGTGGTTCGCCGACGCGGAAATCGTACGAATCGAGGCGAAAGAAGTCGGACGCTTTAGAAAAAGCGTAAAGATCGATGATTTCGTAATGCGGGCTCAATAAGTTCTCGTGAACCCATAGCTAGGCCACTGTCAACTTCGCGTATTCGAGAGCGAGCCACTTCATCCCCTGCCTGCCGAAGTTGATCTGCAGCCGCGCGTCCGTGCCCGAGCCTTCCGCGTTGACGATCACGCCCTGCCCGAACTTCGGGTGCAGCACCGACTGGCCGATGCGGAATCCGTGGCCAGGCACGGCGGCCTTGAAAGTCCTTTCGGGCGAGGGGGTCCACGCGGTCTCATCGAACCTGGCGCGCCCCATTCGCGGCGTCAGGCGCTTCACGACCTCCCCGGGGATCTCGTCCAGGAAACGCGAGGCGACGTTGTAGCGGGTCTGCCCGTGCAGCATGCGCGTCTGGGCAAACGACACGTAAAGCCGCGTTCTTGCGCGGGTGATCGCGACGTACATCAGGCGCCGTTCCTCCTCCAGGCCGTCGTCCTCGTGAATGCTCTGCTCGTGGGGAAAGAGGCCCTCCTCCAGCCCGGTGATGAACACCGCGTGAAACTCCAGTCCCTTCGCCGAGTGCACCGTCATCAACTGCAGCGCGTCCGCGCCTTCGGCCGCTTGGTTCTCCCCCGATTCCAGCGCGGCGTGCGCCAGGAACGCCGAAAGATCGTGTTCCTCCCCTTCGTTCACGAAGGCGGCGGCCGCGTTCACCAGCTCGTTCAGGTTCTCGACGCGGTCGGCGCCGTCCTTCTCGTTCTTGTAGTGCGCGATGAGCCCGCTTTTTTCGAGCATCACCTCGACCGCCTCGGGCAGGGGCAGCCCCTGCGTTTCCGCTTTCAGCGATTCGACGATTCGCAGGAACGCGGCGAGCGCCGCGCCGGCTTTCCCGGCGAGGCCGGATGCCGCCTTATAGAGGCTCACCCCACCCGCTTTGGACGCGTCCTGCAATTGCTCGAGGGTCCTCGCGCCTATTCCGCGCGCCGGGAAGTTGACCACGCGCATGAAAGCACCGTCGTCGTCGGTGTTTGCCGCGAGGCGCAGGTACGCGAGCGCGTGCTTGATCTCCATGCGCTCGAAGAAACGCAGTCCTCCATAGACGCGATACGGTAGGCCCGCCGAAAAGAGCGAATGTTCGATCACGCGCGACTGGGCGTTCGAGCGGTACAGCACCCCGATGTCGGCAAGCCGCAGTCCGTCGCGCCGCAGCGACTGCACTTCCTCGGCGAGCCAGCTCGCTTCCATGCCGTCGCTCTGCGCCTCGTATACGCGCACCGGTTCGCCCTCGCCCGCGGCGGTCCACAGGTTCTTGCCGAGGCGCTTGCGGTTGTGGGTGATGAGCGCGTTGGCCGCGGCGAGAATATGCCCGTGCGAGCGGTAGTTCTGCTCCAGGCGAATGACGTTCTCGACCCGAAAGTCGCGCTCGAACTCGGCCATGTTGCCGACGTTCGCTCCGCGGAAGGCGTAGATAGACTGGTCGTCGTCGCCGACCGCGAACACAATGTTCTTCGGTCCGGCCAGCAGCTTGAGCCAGCGGTATTGCAACCGGTTGGTGTCCTGGAACTCGTCCACCAGGATGTGCCGGAAGCGGTTGCGGTAATGCTCGCGCAGGACCTCGTTTTTCGACAGCAGCTCGAAGGTTCTGAGCAGCAGCTCGGCGAAATCGACCACGCCCTCGCGCTGGCACTGCTCGTCGTAGGCGGCGTGGATGTCGGCGAAGCGGCGCGTGATCTCGTCCGCGATCTCGACGTCTCGCGCGCGCTTGCCCTCCTCCTTGGCCGCGTTGATGAAATACTGCGCCTCGCGCGCCGGAAACCTGTCCTCGTCGACGTTGAGCGATTTCAGGACACGCTTGACCGCGGCGTGCTGGTCCTGCGAATCCAGAATCTGGAAGAGCTGCGGCAGGCCCGCGTCGCGATGGTGCGCGCGCAAAAAACGATTGCACAGTCCGTGAAAGGTGCCGACCCACATTCCGCGGGTGTTGATCGGCAGCATCGCGGAAATCCGCGCGAGCATCTCCTTTGCCGCCTTGTTGGTGAAGGTCACGGCGAGAACGCCGTTCGGACTTACGTTGCCGGTCTGGACCAGCCAGGCGATGCGCGTGGTGAGGACGCGCGTCTTCCCCGAACCCGCCCCCGCGAGGATCAGCGCCGACTGGTCGGGAAGCGTGACTGCGGCAAGCTGCTCGGGGTTGAGGTTGTCTAGGAGGGGCATCGGGCCGGAGCGAAAGGCGTCATTTTACTAGACGCATGCTCGCGGCCTGAGAGTCCTACGTGCCGACCCGGTACTCGTGCTGCCCGAAGCTCGCGTCGTCCTTGAACTTGCTCGCCACCGACTCGGCGTCTTTCCTCGTCTCGAAATTGGACAGCCGGACGTTGTAGACGCGTTTGTCCTTGACCTTCGCCGGGATGATCTCCGCCGAATATCCCGCCCGGCGCAGATCGCCGTACAGCGTCAACGCCTGGTTGTGGGTCAGACCCGACGCGGCGGTGATCTTCCATTTGCCGCCGCGTTTCGACACGCCCTGGCCCGGCTGGGTCTCGGTCTCCGCCGCCCATTCCTTGAGCTGGTCCAGCGGCACCGTCGCGACCGGCTGCGATTGTCCTTTGTCGCGAATGTAGAAGGAAAGCGGCTGATCCATGCCGATCAGGCTCTCGCCGGGAGGCGTGACCTCGATTTTCCCTTCGATCAGGCAGACGATCTGCCGGTCGGGCGTGGACTTGCCCCACAAGTCGGTGCCGCGGATACCGGCAGTCACCGTCGCGACGGTAATGTTGACCTCGCGCCTGCCGCGGAACTTCGCGGCCGCCTGCGTCGTGAAGCGGAACGCCCCTTGCGCGACCTTCAGCGCCGCCTCGAACACGCCGTCGCCGCGCAAACGCATCCCATCGAAGCCGAGCGACCCTTTCTCGCCGAGCTTGACCAAGCTCCCGTCCGCCATCCTGAGCAGCAGGCGCGACTGGGCTCCGGTCTTCAACTCGTCGCGGTCCCTGAGCTCCATGCCCGGCACGAGCGGAGTGCTTGCGCCGCCGCGCTCGACCCAGGCAGGCATCTGCACCGCTTCGACCACCGCGAGCGGAGCCCTTGCCGCTTTTGACTTCGATTCGGACTGCGCCATCGCGGCGCCGGTTGCACCCAGCGCAAGCGCGGCGAGCGCCGCGCCGATCGAGAATCGCTTCATCATCATCGCCTCCCTTGTGTTTCCGATCCGCATTCTTACGAGGCGAACGAGGGGTCGGATGCGGCCCGCCGCGGACCCGCGCGGTTATAATTCACGTTTCCGCCAACTCCCTTCATGCAACTCCAGTATCAGCCTGAAGTCGTCGAGCGCGAGGCGCAGGAGCACTGGGACCGGACCGGGGCGTTTCGCGCGATCGAAGAGCCGCCTGGGAAAGGCGGCCGGGCGAAGTTCTACTGCCTGTCGATGTTCCCCTACCCCTCGGGCAAGCTGCACATGGGGCACGTGCGCAACTATACCATCGGGGACGTGATGACCCGTTTCCACCGGATGCGCGGATGCAACGTCCTCCAGCCGATGGGATGGGACGCATTCGGGCTGCCCGCCGAAAACGCCGCGATGGCGAACGGCGTGCCGCCCGCGAAGTGGACCTACGAGAACATCGCGACCATGAAAAAGCAGCTCCGGTCGCTCGGCTTCGCGATCGACTGGGAGCGCGAGCTCGCCACCTGCTCGCCCGACTACTATCGCTGGAACCAATGGCTGTTTCTGCGCATGCTCGAGCGCGGTCTCGTCTATAAGAAGACCGGCGTCGTGAACTGGGACCCGGTGGACCAGACCGTCCTCGCGAACGAACAGGTGATCGACGGCCGCGGCTGGCGAACCGGGGCGCTCATCGAGAAGCGCGAGATCCCGATGTACTACATGGCGATCACGAAGTACGCCGAGGAGCTGCTCGGCGATCTCGAAAAGCTGCCGGGATGGCCCGAGCGCGTGAAGACCATGCAGGCCAACTGGATCGGCAAGAGCCACGGCGTCAACATCGCATTCCCCTATGAGTTGGGCGGAGAGAGAAAACTGCTGCGCGTGTTCACCACCCGCGCCGACACGCTGATGGGGGTGACCTTCTGCGCCGTGGCCGCGGAGCACCCGCTCGCCGCGCACGCGGCAAAGTCCGGGGCGAAGCTCGCCGCTTTCGTCGAGGAATGCAGGCGCGGTCCGGTGATGGAGGCCGATCTCGCCCAGCTCGACAAGCGCGGCATGCGCACCGGCCTTTTCGTCACGCACCCGCTCACGGGCGAAAAAGTCGAAGTCTGGGTCGGCAACTACGTGCTCATGACCTACGGCGAGGGCGCGGTGATGGGCGTGCCCGGGCACGACGAGCGCGATTTTGCCTTCGCCAAGAAATACGGACTGCCGATCAAGCCCGTGATCGATGTAGGGGGCAATGCATACAGCACCGACGCCTGGCAGCCCTGGTATGCCGACCACGGCCGCTGCGTGAATTCGGGCAGGTACGACGGTCTCGACTATCAGGGCGCGACCGATGCGATCGCCGCGGACCTCAAAGCGAAGGGGCTCGGGGACAAGCAGATCACCTGGCGCCTTCGCGACTGGGGCATCTCGCGCCAGCGCTACTGGGGCACGCCGATCCCGATGGTGCACTGTGAGGCCTGCGGCGACGTGCCGGTCCCCGACAAGGACCTTCCCGTGGTGCTGCCCGAGGACCTCGTTCCAGACGGCACGGGCAATCCGCTCGCGAAAACGCCTTCGTTCCTGAACTGCACATGCCCCAAGTGCGGGAAGAACGCCAAGCGCGAGACCGACACCCTGGATACTTTTGTGGACTCGTCCTGGTATTTCATCCGCTTCGCCTGCCCGGACCAGAAGAAGAGCATGGTCGATGAGCGGGTGAAGTACTGGATGCCGGTCGACCAGTACATCGGCGGCATCGAGCACGCGATCCTGCACCTGCTTTACTCGCGCTTCTGGACCAAGGTCATGCGCGACCTGGGCCTCATTTCCGGCGCGGACGAGCCGTTCGCTCGCCTCCTGACGCAAGGGATGGTGCTGAACGAAATCTTCTACCGCAAGGAAGGCGGCGGCCGTATCACCTACTTCAACCCCGCCGAAGTGGACCTCGATCGCGACGACAAGGGCCAGCGCAGGGGCGCGGTGCTGCGATCCGACGGCAAGCCGGTGGAGTCCGACGGTATGGGCACGATGTCGAAGTCCAAGAACAACGGCGTCGATCCGCAGGACCTGATCGAAAAGTACGGCGCCGATACTGCGCGGCTTTTCATGATGTTTGCGAGTCCGCCTGAGCAGACGCTGGAATGGTCGGATTCGGGCGTTGAGGGTAGTTACCGTTTCCTGCGCCGTTTGTGGAACTATGCCTACCTCTTTCATCAGCACTTGGCCGAACACAATCTTCGCGTCGCGGATTTGTTGAGAGTCGATCTTGGACAACGGATCCGCGATCCCAAGCAGCAGGAAATTCGACGTCAGTTCCACGCGAATCTGAAACAAGCTAACTTCGATTACGGCAGGATGCAGTACAACACTGTTGCATCGGCTGGAATGAAGCTGCTGAACAACGCTTTCGACAATACTGTCACTGTCGCTTCAGCTGGGACGAAACTGTTGAACACTCTCGAAGACGACAACCTAGTAGCCGCAACAGGTGGAAATTTGCCTCCAGTGGTCGGCGGGGGCGATTACCGTGACCACCTGAAGGAAGAAGAGAAATTGCGCAGCGCAATTATTGCAGAGGGATTGTCGATTCTGCTCCGAGTTCTTTATCCCATAGTCCCCCATATCACTCACAAACTTTGGAACGAGCTAGGCTATGAGGGCGATATTTTGTCGGCGCCCTGGCCTGAGCCCGACTCGCTCGCGCTTGAACAGGACGAAATTGAGCTCGTGCTCCAGGTGAACGGCAAGCTGCGCGGCCACATGCGCGCGCCGAAGTCGGCTGGCCGCGAGCAACTAGAGCAGCTCGCGCTCACCCACGACGCGGTGACGCGCTACACCAACGGCCAGGCGGTGAAGAAGGTCATCGTGGTCCCGGGAAGGCTCGTGAATGTGGTCGTTTGATTTCCGCGTCTGCGCGCTCGCCGCCCTCGTGGCAGCGGTCGCGACGTTCTCCACCGGCTGCAGCTTCCACCTCCGCGGCCAGGCGCAGCTGCCCTTCGACACGCTCTACATTCCGGGCAGCACCCCGCTCGTGGTCGAGCTCAAACGCAACGTCGCCGCGGCGAGCAAGACGCGCCTTGTCGCCAGCCAGAGCGATGCGCAGGCCGTGCTCGGCTTCACCCAGGAGCTGCGCGACAAGGTCATCCTCTCGTTCAACACCGCGGGCCGCGTAAGCGAATACCAACTTCGCTATCGCGTCGGGTTCCGCGTCACCGATGCCAAGGGCGGCCAAGTGTACCTGCCGACCAACGAAATCCTCCTCACGCGCGACGTGTCCTACAGCGACGCACAGGTGCTGGCCAAGGAGGCCGAAGAGGCGCTCCTCTACCGGGACATGCAGAGCGACATGGTTCAGCAGATCCTGCGGCGGCTGGTCGCTGCGAAACCCATATCGCCCACGCCTGAATAGGACCGGCCGCCATGGCTGCGCTCAAGACGGAGCAGCTCGAATCCCACCTCGCGCGCGAGCTGCGGCCGCTGTATACGATCCACGGCGACGAGCCGCTGCTTGCCCTGGAAGCCGGCGACGCGATCCGCGCGCGCGCACGCGCAAACGGATTTTCCGAGCGCGTCGTGCTTACAGCCGAGCGCGGCTTCAACTGGGGCGAGCTCGTGGCAAGCGGGGCGAGCCTTTCGCTCTTCGGCGACAAGAAGCTGATCGAGCTGCGCGTCGCCTCCGGCAAGCCTGGGAACGACGGCGCGGAAGCGATCGTGGACTTCTGCCAAAAGCTCTCGTCCGATATCCTCGCCCTCGTGTCGCTGCCGCGGCTGGACAGGGCCGGACAGAGCTCCCCGTGGTTCAAGGCGCTCGAGAAAGGCGTGGTCGTCAACGTCTATCCGGTCGATCGCGCGCGTTTGCCCGAGTGGATCGCCGCACGGCTTTCGCGGCAGAAGCAGAGCGCGGCTCCGGAAACCCTGCAGTTCCTCGCCGACTGCGTCGAAGGGAACCTCCTCGCCGCGCACCAGGAAATCCAGAAACTCGCGCTGCTCCTGCCCGCCGGCGAGTTGGATTTCGACGCGGTGCGCGAGGCCGTGCTCAACGTCGCGCGCTACGACGTGGCGAAACTCACCGAAGCGATGCTCGCCGGCGACCGCACCCGCCTGGCGCGCATGCTCGAAGGCCTGCGCGGCGAAGGCGAAGCGCCGCCGCGGGTGCTGTGGATCCTCGCCGAGGAAATCCGAGCCATCTGCCGCGTTCAGGACGGGCTGGCGAAGGGCCGTTCGCTTATGGAGGTCTGCCGCGAATCGCGCGTTTGGGGCGATGCGAGGCAGACGCTCGTCGGCCGGGCGGCCAAAAAGCTCTCGCGTTCAACGCTCCTCGCTGCGCTGGAGCATGCGGCCAAAGTCGATCGCGTCGTGAAGGGTGTCGTCAAAGGCGACGCGTGGGATGAGTTGCTGCAACTCGGCCTTCGCTTCGCCAGCTGATCTTGCCCCTCCTCTCTGAGGAGGGGTGCTGCCGCATCACACTAGAGACGCGGTGAACCCTATTCTTGTCGCACCCGCTTACGAGACTTGTTTTCGCGAAGCACAGCCCAGTGGGCATCCGCCCAAGCTGCGCGCGCTGTGCTTCCTTTCCCTAGAATTCTGCCTTCTGTAACCACGAGGTAAAGTTCTCTAGGTTTAGTTATCGACATCAACTCTACCTTCGGGTAGTGACCAGATACATATGTCTTGGGAGAGTCTGCGTCGACGAAATACATGTCTGAGTTCTCCGATCTTGGAGGCATTTGATCCCATTTCTCACCTCTTGGTTGCCATGCTCAGTGCGCTCGACCTATAGCACGCAAAGCGGGTGGATGCTAATGGGTGTGGATGCTACAGAGGAAAAATAGCTGTGAGTCTCGTCGTTGCAGAAACGACTGATGAAGGACCACGCATTGTCTCGGACACACGCGTAGAGCTTCCGCATGGGCGGAGATCGAGCTTTAATACAGGCACTCTCAAGGCCATCGTAGTCGCTCGGGACATCACTATCTGTTTCGCTGGAGATGTGCCGATTGGTCTAGAGGGCGTGCGCGGATTTGCGAGAGCGCTGGAAACCGGTCACCCTGTGGAGGATCTGCTACTTAGGCTGCAAGAGACCGCGTCGTACAGCCAGGGGAGCGTCGAGTTCATTGTCGCAAGAGGAGAAAGGAGGTCACAGCTGACTCGGATTCGCCATGCTGGAATGGAGCATGACCTTCCGTCCGCGTGGATCGGCGATCAGCGTGGCTTTGAACGATTTCAAATCGAGCGCAATAGGTCACTCGATTCAAGAGAGACTGTACTTGAAAATCATTTACGCCCGGCGGCCAGGGTAATGAGCAAGCTTCGCCGCGCAATGAAAGCCGTCATTGACGACCCGACAATTGAGTCCGTCGGCGACTTTTGCGTCGCGGTAGCTCATACGCGTAACGGATTCGAGTATCTTGGCTCCATATTTGTCCACGTCGGACGCGATTTCCAACTTGAGCCAGGTGAAGACCTGCTCTCAAAAATGGCACAGCCAATCGAGGAAGGAGGATACGCGGTGTCCGTCGTTGAGCCTGCGGAGCCTGGGACTCCTGCCTTGGGCTTGAATTTTCCACGAGCGCGACTGGGTATGCTCTACCTGCCTCTGAAGTTTGACGGTGCCCAAGTCATTCGAGACGTATCACCGAATAACTTTGCCAAGGTAGTTCTCAAGCGCTTCGGCGTGGCGATGAAGGATCCCCCTCTGCGCTAGGCTAGCAAGATAAGAGGCGGCCAGAGTGCGCACGCCGGGTACGCGAGTCAGCGCAGACGTTACCAGTAAAATGCTGCGTGGATATTGATAAACAGAAACTCATTAACTGGCTTGGTGACGAACTCTCTAAGACGAAGGGTGCGGAGGTTTCGAATCGACTAGATTGGTTGGACTACTGTTTGTTTATCTTCGAAGAGAACCACAAGAGCATCGAATCCTATTCCGCCTACACGGAACAACAAGAAGTAGCTATCCAGATGTTCAAAAGTAAGAACTACGCGTCCACAGTGCAAGGGACCTTTGTTAGGCACTTGCACAACTTCTTGGTGTCCTCAGAATCGCTCGTAGAGCACACGAGGGGTTCAATGCGGAAATGGTACTCTGGAACTGAACTGCTCAAGAAGTATGAAGCCAAGGTAAGAGATACTTTTGTCGGAGATCCTCTGGTTTCGTTCGTCGAAGACCTCAGAAACTATTGTGTGCACAAGAGTCCAATCGGGATCATCACGCATCACCGTCTTGGCAAGAACGATGTGAGTAACTCCACCTACATTCACAAGAGTTCAATCCTGGGTTGGAGTCGCCTGTCGGCTGGCGGAAAACAATACCTAGAGCGGCATCAGTCTGATGTCCCTATTATGGAGCCGATCACCGAATACAAAGAGAAGGTTGTCAATTTTCGACGCTGGCTCAGAAGGGAGTTCGAGGATTATCATGCCAAGGACATTTATGAGGCCAAGTGGTACGTGCAGGCTATTGGCTTTGCGGAGAAAGAGGACTTCGAAAGCGTATTTAGGGCTTGCGGTTTGGATGCATCGCTAGCAAACGCATTCACACGGAAAAAATAGAAGTGCGGGGCTGAATCCATCCGCTAGCGGATCGTAACCAAGGCTAAACCATGGCCCTACGTTTTCGGCGATCAATAAGACTTGCGCCTGGCCTGCGCCTAAATCTAAGTGGAAGTGGAGCCAGCTTGAGCCTTGGCCCGCGTGGTGCATCAGTCAATTTCGGATCACGCGGCGCCTTCTTTAATTCGGGCATTCCTGGGACTGGACTGTATAGCCGGTCGCGTCTCGGAGGCGCGCCCCCAACCAGTTCAGGGGCCGCACAGTCGGCAAAGGTCTCCGTCAGTGCGTCCGTCCGTGTTCAGGATGACGGAACAGTTAATTTCTTGGATGCAAATGGCCAACCCCTTAGCGACTATCTCACCACGCTCGCAAAACGCCAGCAGGGGGCCAAGATAAAGGAAATGCTCGCCGACGCCAGCGAGCGGATGAATGCCGAGGTCGAAGCCCTAGGAAAGCTCCATCATTTCACTCCGGCGCCCGATGAAGTGCCCAGCCGGGCGAAGCGCGGGTTCGAAAAGGAGCAGCCGGAGCCGCCCGCACCACGGAGGATAGGACTCTTAGCCCGCTTATTGGGCAAACGCGCAGAAATCGAAGCAGAGAACGCCGAAAACGAACGAAGGCATGCTTTGGACGTTTCCAAATGGAAGCACGTGAAGGCCCTCTTCGATAAGCTTGAGGACGAAGAATCAAGAAAATTTGATCAACTACTTCGTACCGATTCAAACTTCATGCAGCAGGTACTTGAAGACAACCTTCAGGACATTGCCTGGCCGAGGGAGACGCTTGTGTCCTTTGAGGTTCGGGATGCGGGGAAGTCTGTCGGGCTCGACGTTGATCTACCCGAGATTGAAGATCTTCCCCGGAAGGTAACCACCGTGCCGGAGCGTGGCTATAAGCTCAGCGTTAAGGAACTCAAAGGCAAAGGACTCCAAGAGCTCTATGCGCGGCATGTTCACGGAATTGGATTCAGGATCATCGGCGAGGTCTTCGCGACTCTCCCTACCGCTGAGGAAGTGACTTTGTCGGCATTTACGCAGCGTGACGCGCCAACGACCGGGCAGCGGTCGGATACCTACATCTACAGCGTTCGAGTAAAGAGAGGCGACTGGGCACAGATCAACTTCAAGAACCTTGCAACTGTAGATGTGATCGCTTCGTTCGAACCGTTCGCCCTACGGAGGGAAATCGCGAAGAGCGGAGCCTTTGAGGCGATCGTTCCATTCGATGCAGACTAATCGCCTGCCCAAGCCGTTCTGAAACGAGCGCAGCGAACGAGGTCCGCAGCGGCGGCTGCCAGATTCCCTGGATTCCCGCTTGCGCGGGAATGACGGAATAGGACCACCCCGCCGGCTTCGCCGGCACCCCTCCTCATTTGAGGAGGGGATAACTGCACTCGCCTTCGCCGGGCGGTAGAATTCCCCCATGAACGCCCCTTCGGACATCAAGTCCTACATGCTCGAGGTCGGCCGGCGCGCCCGGGCCGCTTCGCGCGAGGTCGCGCGCGCGGAAACCGCTACCAAGAACCGCGCGCTCATCGCCGCCGCGAAGGCGATCCGGCGCGACGCGAGGAAGCTCCTCGCAGCGAACGCCGACGACGTGAAAAGCGCGCGCGTCGCGGGCAAGGACGCGGCCTTCATCGACCGCCTCACACTCACCGAGAAGAGCGTCGAAGCCATGGCCGAGGGCCTGGAGCAGGTCGCGAAGCTCCCCGACCCGGTCGGCGAGATCAGCGAATTGAAGGAGCAGCCCTCGGGCATCAAGGTCGGGAAGATGCGCGTCCCCCTCGGGGTGATCGGCATCATCTACGAGTCGCGCCCGAACGTGACCGCCGACGCCGCGGCGCTGTGCCTCAAAGCGGGCAACGCCTGCATCCTGCGCGGGGGGTCGGAGGCGGTGCGCTCGAATCTGGCGATCGCCGCCTGCGTGCACGAGGGCCTGCGCTTGGCAAATCTCCCGGAGGACGCGGTGCAGGTGGTTGAAACCGCCGACCGCGCCGCCGTCGGGCAACTCCTGTCCATGAACGAGTACGTGGACATCATCGTGCCGCGCGGTGGCAAGGACCTGATCGAGCGGGTGATGCGCGAATCGCGCATCCCGATGATCAAGCACCTGGACGGCGTATGCCACGTCTATATCGACGACCGCGCCGATATCGAAAAAGCGATCCGCATCGCCGACAACGCCAAGACCCAGCGCTACGGCGTGTGCAACGCCATGGAGACGCTGCTCGTGAACGAGTCGGTCGCGCCCAAGGTGCTGCCGAAGCTCGCGAAGATCTACACGGAAAAGGGCGTGGAGCTGCGCGGCGACGAGGCCGCTCGCAAGCTCGTCCCCGCCATGAAGCCCGCGAGCGAGGAGGACTGGTACACGGAGTTCCTCGCGCCCATCCTCGCAGTGCGCGTGGTGAAGGACCTCGATGCAGCAATCGAGCACATCGCCAAATACGGCTCGCAGCACACCGACGCGATCGTCACCGAGGACGAGGCGCGCGCGAAGCGCTTCCTGCGCGAGGTCGATTCGAGCTCGGTGATCGTCAACGCCTCGACGCGCTTCGCCGATGGCTTCGAGTACGGCCTGGGTGCCGAGATCGGCATCTCCACGGACAAATTGCACGCGCGCGGTCCGGTGGGACTCGAGGGCCTCACCTCGCAGAAGTACGTCGTCTTCGGCAACGGCCAGATCCGCAGCTAGAGGCACAGCCTGAAGCGCTTCCCGACCTTCGCCTGATGAGCGCCCCGATCGGCATCATGGGCGGCACCTTCGATCCGGTGCACTTCGGGCACCTGCGCCTTGCTCAAGAAGCGGCCGAGATCCTGGGTCTCGAGCGCGTGCGCTGGATCCCCGCCGGCCAGCCCTGGCACCGGGTCGAGTCGCTCGCGCCCGCGGCGCACCGCCTCGAGATGGTGCGCCTTGGGATAGAAAAGAACTCTCTCTTCGAGCTGGACGATGCGGAGATCCGCCAAACCGCGCCCGGCTTCACCGTCGAAACGCTCGAGCGACTGCGAGCGGAATTCGGCCCGCAGCGATCCATCGTGCTCCTTCTCGGGACAGATGCCTTCCGCGGCCTCACGTCCTGGCAGCGCTGGCGCGATCTCTTTCCCCTCGCACACATTTTCGTCGCGCAGCGGCCCGGGCACTCGCTCACCCCGGGCGGAATGCCCGCCGCGCTCGCTGCCGAATGGCGCAAGCGCGCCGGCACCCCCGATGCCCTGCGCGAGCGGCCGGGAGGCTCGGTCGTCACCTACGGCACCACCGCGCTCGACATCTCGGCGAGCGCGATCCGCGCCCACTTCGCCCAGAAGCGCAGCCCGCGCTACCTCCTGCCTTCGGCGGTGCTCGACTACATCGAGGCGCACGGGCTGTACGCCAAGGAGAACGGCGCCCCCGGATGATCGACATCAAGAAGCTCCAGAAGGCCGCGGTCGCGGCGCTCGAGGACATCAAGGCGCGCGACATCGAGGTCTTCGACGTCGTCCATCTCACTTCGATGTTCGACCGGGTGATCATCGCGAGCGCCGATTCCGCCCGCCAGTTGAAGGCGCTGTCGAGCCACGTCAGCGAGAGGGCGAAGGCGTCAGGCGGTCACGTCTTCGGCGTGGAAGGCGAGGACGGGGGCGACTGGGTGCTGATCGACCTGGGCGACATCGTCGTGCACATCATGCAGCCGGCGGTACGCTCGCACTACAATCTCGAAGAGCTGTGGGGCCAGCCCAAGCCCCGCAAGCCGCGCGCCAAACGCCCTAGGGCTTCCGCGCGCCGCAAATGAAACTGTGGGTGGTCGCCGTGGGAGTGCGGATGCCGAGCTGGGTAAACGAGGCCTTTGACGAATACGCGAAGCGCATGCCCCGGGACTTGAGAATCGAGCTGGTCGAAGTGCGTCCCGAGCCCCGCTCGGGAGGCAAACCCGTCGCGAAGCTGCTCGAGGCGGAAGCCGCGCGCATCGAGCGCGCGCTGCCGCGCGATGTCTCGCTCGTGGCGCTCGATGAGCACGGACGCGAGCTCAGCACAGCCGGATTCGCCCGCTGGCTCGACGCGCAGCGCCGGGACGCGCGCGACACGGCCTTTCTCATCGGCGGCGCCGACGGCCTCGCGCCCGCGGCGAAGAGCGGCGCGCAGCTGCTCCTCTCCCTCTCGGCGATGACGCTGCCGCACGGCCTGGCGCGGGTGCTGCTCGCCGAGCAGCTCTATCGCGCGAGCTCGATACTTCACAACCATCCGTACCATCGCGAGTGATGGCGACTCCTCCTCCCCCTCCGAAGACGAAAATCTACCTCGCCTCGCGAAGCTCGCGGCGGCGCGAGCTCTTGAAGCAGATCGGCGTGTCGTTCGAAGTGCTGGTGCTGCGCGAGCACCCGGCGCGCGGCCTGGACGTCGACGAGTCGCAGCATCCAGCGGAATCACCCCACGACTACGTTCGCCGCGTTTCCAGCGCAAAGGCGGAGGCCGGCTGGAAGAGGATCGAGCAGCGCCGGCTGCGCAGGTTCCCGGTGCTCGCCGCGGACACCGTCGTATGCGTCGACGAGGAAATCCTCGGCAAGCCCGCCGACCGCGCCGACGCCGCGCGGATGCTGCGAGCGCTCTCAGGGCGCGAGCACCGCGTGATCACCGCGGTCGCGCTCAAGTTCGAGACGCGGGTCGAACTCATCGTAAGCGAGAGCCGCGTGCGCTTTTGCGAGCTCGCGGAGCCCGAGCTCGAAGCCTACCTCGAGAGCGGCGAGCCGACCGACAAGGCGGGCGCCTATGCGATCCAGGGCCGCGCCGCGGCCTTCGTCACCGAGATGCACGGCAGTTACACCGGAATCATGGGACTGCCGCTCTACGAGACGGCGCAGCTGATCCGCAATTTCCGCTCGTGACCGAGGACATCCTCATCAACTGCACGCCGCAGGAAACCCGCGTCGCGGTGATGCAGGCGGGCGTGCCGCAGGAGCTGCACATCGAGCGCGCGGCGCACCGAGGTCTGGTGGGGAACATCTACGTCGGACGCGTCGCGCGGGTTCTCCCCGGAATGCAATCGGCCTTCATCGAGATCGGTCTGGAGCGCGCCGCGTTCCTGCACGTCGCCGATATCTGGGAGGAGCGGCAGGGACCACCCGGCGCCGGCGGCAAGCCGATCGAGAAGATCCTCGCCGAAGGCCAGCCGCTGCTCGTGCAGGTGATCAAGGACCCGATCGGAACCAAAGGCGCGCGCCTTTCGACCCAGGTCTCCATCGCCGGCCGCTTGCTCGTCTATCTGCCGCAGGACCCTCATATCGGCATTTCGCAGCGGATCCAGGACGAGACCGAGCGGCAATTGCTGCGCGACAAGCTTCAGCAGCTCCTGCCTCCCAACGAGACCGGAGGGTTCATCATACGCACCGTGGCCGAGAACGCGAGCGACGCGGAGCTGCGCGGGGACATCGAGTACCTGAGCAAGCTCTGGCACGGGATCCGCGGCCTCGCGTTCACTTCGCCCGCTCCTACGCTCCTTCACCAGGACCTGTCGCTCGTGCAGCGGGCGCTTCGCGACATCGCCGGGGAGAGCACGGGCCGAATCGTCATCGACTCGCGCGAGAATTTCCAGAAGCTCCAGTCCTTCGCCGCCGAATACACGCCCAAGGTGCACTCGAAGCTCGAGCACTACACGGGCGAGCGTCCGCTCTTCGACATGTTCAACGTCGAAGACGAGATCGAGCGGGCGCTCGCGCGGCGCGTGGAGCTGAAGAGCGGCGGCTATCTCGTCCTCGACCAGACCGAGGCGATGACCACGATCGACGTCAACACCGGCGCCTTCGTGGGCACGCGCAACTTCGACGACACGATTTTCAAGACCAATCTCGAGGGGGCGCAGGTGATCGCGCGGCAATTGCGCCTGAGGAACCTCGGCGGGATCATCATCATCGACTTCATCGACATGGAAAACGAGGACCACCGCGCGGCGGTGCTCACCGAGCTCAGCAAGGCGCTCGCGCGCGACCGCACCAGGATCTCGGTGAACGGATTTTCGGCGCTGGGCCTGGTCGAGATGACGCGCAAGCGCACCCGCGAGTCCCTCGAGCGCGTCCTGTGCGAGCCCTGCTCGACCTGCGGCGGGCGCGGCGTGGTCAAGACCGCGCAGACCGTGTGCTACGAAGTCCTGCGCGAGATCCTGCGCGAGGCGCGCCAGTTCAGCGCGCGCGAGTTCCGCATCGTCGCTTCGCAGTCGGTGATCGACCTGTTCCTTGAGGAGGAGTCGCAGTCCCTGGCGATGCTCGGCGACTTCATCGGCAAGCCCGTGTCGATGCAGGTCGAGACGAGCTACGGGCAGGAGCAGTTCGATATCATCCTGATGTAGCGCATGGAGTAATTGAAGAAGTCGGCGTCCCTTTTGGATAACGGGGCTTGAGTCGCATGTCGTATTGCACCGTTGGCAACTTAGAAGACACACATTTTTGACCTGAGACTTAGAGATCGTGTATAAAGTGCGTTCCGATTTACCACCACACGAAGGGAGAGACCAGTGAGGAGGAGATCTACATTTCTGGCCGTGCTGTGCGTCGGGTTTGCCGGCACCATGGCACAACCTGCCGGCGCGGCAAACGTAAAGATCACCCCCTTGGGAAGCCATGATGGCGAGTTCTGTCGCAACGACCGGGCTCTGCTATTCGAGGATCCCGACGGCACGCGCATCCTCTATGACGCGGGGCGCACGGTCCGTGGTCCGGACGACCCGCGGCTCGGCAAGATCGACGCCGTGCTGCTGAGTCACGTCCACGAGGACCACTTGGGAGACGGTCATCCACAGGCTGCAAATGCAGGCACCTGCGGGATACCGGACCTCTCGGTCAGGACGACGCCGAACTCCAACACTGTGAACATCGTCGTCGCCAAGAAGGCCAGGTTCCTTCTCGGCGGGGAGATGGCCAGCTTCTTCGCCCGTAAGGTCCAAACCGTGGGGGGTGACCCCAAGCAGATCCAGCTCCTGCGCTTTGGCGGCATGGCCAAGGTTGGCGGCGTCGGCGTTGCCAGCGTCACCGCTGCCCATAGCAACGGCCTCAGCCCGGTGTTTCTCGAGAAAGAGCTGGCCGACGCGCTGAGGGCGAACGGCCTGACGGCGTTTGTCGGCTCAGAGGGAGGCTACGTCGTGCAGTTTACCAACGGGCTCGTGGCCTATCTGTCCGGCGATACCGGAGTCACGGCGGAGCAGGATCTCGTCGTCCGGCGTTACTACAAGGCCAATCTCGCCGTCATCAACATCGGTGGCACGTTCACCATCGGCCCTGCTGAAGCGGCCTATGTCATAACCGACTTGGTCAAGCCCAACGCGGTGATCCCCTCCCACGCCAACGAGGCAGCGACGAAGGACGGCAAGCTGATATCCGGCACCAGAACCCACACGTTCAGGAACGCGGTCAAGATCCCGGTGCACGTCCCGCTGAGCGGCAAGACGATGGAGTTCGACGGCAGTGGCAAGTGCGTGTCCGGATGCTGAGGGTTTCGCATTCGTTTGTGCGCAAGTCGCAATTCAGTCCGCGTACTGCCCTGCCTTCTTGACGATCGGGCCCGCTACTCGATCACGCCCAGCCGTCCGTTGTGCGAGCCCATGTACCAGTAGCGCCCCTGCGCGTCGACGATCGCCTTGCGGATACCGACATTCCTCGAAGGCAGGTTGTACACGTGGAATTTCTCCGTTTTCGGATCGAGCATCGCCACCGTGTCGGTCTGGATTTCGTTCGCGAACACGCGCCCGTCGCCGTCCACGGTCACGGCATACGCTCCGCCGTTCGGCCCGGCGGGCAGCTCGTACTCCTTGATGATCTTCACCGCCGCCGGATCGACGTGCGCGAGCTTGCCGTTGCCGTAAAGGGTGATCCACAGCGTGCCGTCGGGCGCCGTCGCGACGCGCCGCGGGCGCGACCCCGGCCCCATGTAGAGATCCGAGATTTTCCCCGTCTTCGGGTCGATGATCCCCATCCTGTCGGCGTTCATGCGGCACACCCAGACATTGCCTCGTTTGTCGATCGCCAGGCCGTAGGGGCCGCCCGACATGCGGTATTCCCTGATTTCGCCGGTCTTCCTGTCGAGCCGGCCGATCGAGCCGCGCTGGTTGGTGAACCAGATCGCGCCCGCGTCGTCGATCACCAGCGTGTGCGGGCTCCCTCCCGAGGGCGCCTTGTGCTCCTTGACCTTGCCGGTCGAAGGATCGAGCTCGCCGATCGTGCCGTTGCCGTTGCCCGTGTACCAGACCTTGCCTTCCTTATCGACGAGCAGCCCGTGCGGATTCGCCCCCGGGGGGAGGTCCCATTCGTTGAACTTCTGCGTCTTGGTGTCGAATCGCGCGATGCGGTTTCCCTGCATCACCGCGATATAGATATTGCCGTCGGGACCCGGCGCGGGATCGCGGGCGAACTTCGGCGTCGGCACCGGCCACTCGGAGATTTTTCCGGAGAGTTGCTTCGCTCCGGGAGTCAGGCCATAGTTCGACCCGCCGGCAAACGCGCCTGAGGCAAACAGGAGCAACGAGACCGCAAGGGCAGCGCAGCTTCGCATCGGAATCTCCGTCCGGAAAGCCGTTAGTGACTGGCGCGCCCGGCGCGAATCGAACGCGCGACCTATGGCTTCGGAGGCCATCACTCTATCCCCTGAGCTACGGGCGCGGGGAAGAAAATTATACACTGCGCGACTCTGGAGACGGAACCGGCGAAGGGGCGGGGGAGGAGTCGATGAGGCGCATCGCCTCATCGACCGATGCCGCGACGCGCAGACTGCGCTCGACGCTCGGACGCAGCACGCCGTAGGCGCGAAAGCGCTCGATCATGGCGACGAAGGGCTGCCAAAAGCCGTCGCTCGCGCAAAGGATCACGGGCTTTGACTGCAGGCCGAGATCGTTCAAGGTGAGCATCTCGATCAACTCGTTGAGCGTGCCGATTCCGCCGGGGAGCGCGACGAAGAGGTCGGCGGCCTCGGTCATGCGCTGCTTGCGCTCGGCCAGGGACTCGACGATCAGCAGCGTGCCGATGTTTTCCGCGGCGCGCTCGGGGCGAATCAAATGGCGCGGCATGATGCCGAGCACCTCGCCGCCTGCCGCGGCGGCCGCGCGCGCGGCGACGCCCATGAGGCCCCGGCTGCTGCCGCCGTATACCAGGCGCAGGCCGCGCGCCGCGCACGCGCCGCCGAACTCCGCGGCGAGCTCGCGCGCTGCGACCGGCAGGTCCTCGACCGCCGAGCAGAACAGGCACACCGAGCGCTTCATGAGGCTTACCTCTTGATCACTGCGTCCAGACCGATGTCCACCGCCGGCGCCGATTGCGTGATGCGGCCCACCGAGATGAAATCGACACCGGTCTCGGCAATGGCGCGAATGTTCTCAAGCCGCACCCCGCCCGAGGCTTCGAGAGGGATACGCCCGCCGGAAAGCGCCACCGCCTGGCGCATGTCCTCAAGGCCCATGTTGTCGAGCAGGATCATGTCGGCGCCCGCCTCGATCGCCTCCCTCACCTGCTCGAGCGTGTCGCATTCGACCTCGATCCTCGTCAGCACCGGCGCGCCGGCGCGTGCGCGCTCGACCGCCGCCGTCAAGGAACCGCACACGCTGATGTGATTGTCCTTGATGAGCACGCCGTCATCCAGCCGCAGGCGATGATTGCGCGCGCCGCCCAGATGCGCGGCGTGTTTCTCCAGCGCGCGCAAGCCCGGGATGGTCTTGCGGGTGTCGATCAGCACCGCGCGAGTGCCCGCGACGCGCTCGGCGTATTGCGCGGTGAGCGTGGCGATTCCGGAGAGGTGCTGAAGAAAATTGAGCGCGGTGCGCTCCACCGCGAGCAGCCCGCGCGCCGGACCTTCGACGCGCCCCATCGCGGCGCCGGCCTTGACGCGCTCGCCGTCCCTCACCCGCAGCTCGACGCGGCACTCCGGCACGCGGCGGCGGAACACCCGCGCCGCAACGTCGATCCCGGCCACGACGATGTCCTGGCGCGCGTTGAGCGCGAGCTCCGCGCGCGCATCGGCCGGGATCACCAGCTCCGAGGTCAGGTCGCAAAAGCCGATGTCCTCGGCGAGCGCTCGGTCGATGATTTCTTCGACAACAAGGGGATCGATCATGGAATGGCGCGGGCGCGAAGCGCCGCAAGCTTTCTGTTGTTCGCCTCGAATTATCGGTCTTCGAGAAAACCGCGGCAAGCTGCATTCTTCGGACGGTCCGTTGGAGCTACAATTCGGGCTCTTCTACGCTCCACCGAGGCGCCAGAATGTGCAGGAGCAAGTCCCCGTGATCGACCATCTCGATCACATCGTCCTCACCACCGCCCGCACCAAGCAGTGCATCGATTTCTACACACGGGTGCTCGGAATGAGGCTCGAGCGCTTCGACGAAGGCCGCATGGCACTCAAGTTCGGAAGCCAGAAGATCAACCTCCACGAGAAGGGCGGCGAGTTCGAGCCCAAGGCAACGCTCGCTGCGCCCGGCACGCTCGACCTGTGCTTCATCGCGAGCGTCCCCCTCGATGAAGTGATCACGCGCTTGAACGCCGCTCACGTGGCCATCATCGAGGGACCGGTGATGAAGACCGGCGCCAACTGGCCGATCCGCTCGGTCTACGTCAGGGACCCCGACGGGAACCTGGTCGAAATCTCCGAGCGCGCGGGCTGAAACGGTGTTCGGGTCCTCGCGGGGACGCGCCCGAGGCAACCTCTAGTGAGGGCGGCGGTTGAGCTCCAGGATTCGGGTGACGTCGTGCAAGCTCTCGACCTCGAAGTCGGCTGCAAGATCGCCGGCCGTATGGGTCTCCTTCGACAGCCGGCCTTCCGGCCGCCGCAGCCACGCCGCGATCATTCCGGCCGACATCGCCCCTTGGATGTCAAACGTCGGCGCCGCGCAGTACAGCACGTCGCGCGCTTCGAGTCCGGTCTTTCGTAATACCCACTGATAGGTCCGCGGGTTAGGCTTCGCGACACCGGCCTCCTCCGTCGTGCCGACAAAGTCGGCTTTGAACTTCTTGAACTTCGCGACGTACATTTGTAGGTACTTCGTCTCGACGTCAGAGTAAATCAGCACTTTCACGCCGAGGTTCTGCTGGTTCTGCAACGCAGCCTCGGTGTCGGAGAAGAGCTCGACTTTCTCCTGCAAATCGAGAAAAACGTCGACGTCGTTCGGGGTGCCGCGAATCCCGAACATCCTGTACGCGTTCAACAACGCTTCGCGGACGATATCCGTAACCTGCGTGTAGCGGAAAAACGCCGCGCGCCGGTGCAGGCCCTCGAAACCTCTGACCCAAGTTTCGACGAACTCCTGTTCGCTGACGGCCGACCCATATTTCTTCAACAGCTGCGAGGCCGCGCCGCGCCAACTGCCGGCCCAGTTGAACAGAGTCGTCTTGGAGTCGTAGAAGACAGCGCGGGGCCAGCGTCCTGTGATTGCCATGGTCGAGTCCTCCGGTAGTGCACGTCATTGAGATGGTCGAGGGCCTCGCTTTCAAAGAGATCCAGCGACTCACCGGCGTGCCGCTGAAGAACCTTGCCAGCGCCGCCAAGGTCGCCTGAGAACTCACCCCAGGGCCGCGGGCTCTGCCCTTGCGGCGTGCGTCAGCCGATGTCGCGTCGCGCCTGGGCGACCACGCCGGCGAGGTCCTCCGGCCGCGCCGGTGTGCCCTCGCCGGTTTCAGGCACGGGTGCCTCTTTCGGCGAAGCAATCACGTTGTGACGCGCGATGCCCCAGATCAGGGCAGCCAGGGCGATCGCGGCGGTCGCCCAGACCAGATTGTCGTTCGGATAGAACAAGGTCACGAACGAGACCACCGCCATCAGCAAGCGCGCCAGGACATCACCCTTCCAATTCTCGAAACATTGTCCGAACATCGCGAAAGCGACGCCGCAGGTGCCGGTGGTCACGACCAGGACATCGCCGATCTGCCCCCAGCCGGGCTTCACCGCCATCTCCGAGCGGGTGAAGATCGCAAACGTCAGCAGCGTGATCGGCAGGCAGATTTTCAGCGCCTCCCACATGGTTCGCATGAACGACGCGTTCGCGATTCGAGCGCAGACCGCGGCCGTGAGCGACGTCGGCGGCGACAGCTCGCCCCACACCGACAGGAAGAACACGAAGAAGTGCGCAACCCAGGGATTGATGCCGAGTTTCGTCATCGGCGGCACGATGATCACCGCGCCGATGATGTAGGTGGCGGTCGGCGGCAGGCCGGTGCCGAGAAGCCAGCCGAAAACCCAGGCCATCAGGATCATGGCGACGATGTTCCAGGCGCCGACGTCGAGCAGCATCGCCCCCATCCGGTTGATGAAGCCCGTGACCGTGAACAGGCCGATCATGATGCCGAGCGTGGCGAGCAGCAGCGTCAGGTACGACGTCATCTCGGCATGCGTCTCGATCGCGCGCCGCATGCTGCCGAACAGCGTCTCGCCCGCGAGGAAAGGATTCTTGCGCGCGTACTTGAAATAGAGAAAGACCGCGATCAGCACCACGAGCATCAGGCTCGCGGTATGGACCGCCGCGCGCAATTCGCCTTTGCCGACGAAGCCGAGCAAATAGATGAGATAGGCCACGGCGCCGAAGAAAATGCCGGTGGTCACCTTCTCATAGAGCGGCACCTGCGGCTTTTCGATGGCGCCACGCGGCATCAGGCGTACCGACAGGAGGTAGATCGCCACGCCGATCGAAAAATAGTAGATGAAGCCGAAGCCGAAGCCGCGCAGCACGACGTCCCAGTAGGGCACGCCGAGAAATTCCGCCATTAGGAACGCGGCGGCCCCCATCATCGGAGGCAGGATCAGCCCGCCCATCGACGCCGAGGTCTCGACCGCGGCGGCGAAGGTCGGCGGCGCGCCGTAGCGGATCATCAATGGAATGGTGATGGTGCCGACCACGGCGGCGTTGGCCGAGCCGCTGCCGCTGATCAGCCCGATCGCGCTCGAGCCCAGCACCGCGGTTTGCGGCATCAGCCGCCGGGACCGGGTGAACAGCCGCACGACGTTGATCATCGCGTGCTGCGCGTTGAAGCCGTTGGCGACACCGGCCAGCAGCAGAAAGGCGGCGATCAGCGTGAGCGCGAGCTGGCCGTAGATGCCGTAGATGCCGGTGGAAAACTCGACCGTGGAGGACGTGACCACGCGATAGAAGGTCGTCCCCGGATGCCAGAAGAAGTCGAGCGAGCGCGGAAACACGTAGCCGTAGAGCGTATAGACGATCATAACGACGTTGACCCAGAACAGCACCGGATGGGCGAGGCGCGTCAGCTCCATCACCAGCAGGAACACGAGCAGGCCGACAACGAAATCCTGCTGCGTGTAGCTGCCCTGGCTGTAGATCGCGATCCTTTCGTATTCCCCCAGGAAGTACCCGAACGCATAGGCGGCGATCGCAATGTAGAGCACGACGATGGCGTGGTTGACCTTCGGCGGCAGCCACTTGTACAGGGTCCCCTGCTGGGCCATGAACAGGATCTGCAGGACCAGCGCGACCGGGATCAGCCGCGCGGCGAGCTGCAGCGACCCGCCCAGCCCGGTGTAGAAGTACCAGACCAGCCAGACGAAGAAGACCAGCGAGACCGCGAATATCAGGTTACCGATATTGGCGTGGCTCTTGAGCCGGGCAATCAGCACGCACCTCCCCCATTCGGCGCAAATCGCGTGCGCCTTCCAGACCGCCGCAGGGCAGACTGTTTACGCGCTTACTTCGCGACTTTCCACTTGTTGTTCCAGGCCTTGTGCTCTTTCAGGAACCTGGCCAGGCCCGGGTGCACCGCGATGTCCGGATTGGCGTTGATGCCCTGCACCTGCATGCCGACGAAATCCCTCGCCATCGGCGTGAAGCCCGGCTCGCTCTGCGCAAGACTGTCCTTGTTCTTGTAGAAGGCGTTCAGCATCTTGTAGACGACATCTTCCGGGATGTTGGTCCCCATGTTGTACCCGAACAGGATCGGCACGCCGAGGAGCGTCGCAGGGCCGACGTTCTTGCTGAAGGCGCCCTTCGGATCGACCTCGACAATCGCCAGGCCCGCCGCCTTGATTTTCGCGATCTCATCAGGGCAGGGATTGACGACCCGGAGGTCCATCCGGATCTCGGTCTCCTTCCAGTAGGACGCGAGCGAGCGGCCGGCGGTCGTGTAGGTGGCCGATCCCGCGATCGTGCCGCCCTCCATCGCGTCGGCATTCGACTTGAGGTCGATCTGGACGTGCTTGAATTCGTAGCCGAGCGCCTTGTAGATGCGCTGCCAGTTCAGCCAGTTCATGAAGCCGGCATTGGTGTAGAACACCGGCTTGCCGCTGAAATCGCGCCAGCACTTGAACTTGTCGGCGTCCTTGGCC
>Ga0137451_1000052_pt1 | contig 38500 bp, 32 predicted proteins | sample EasRivERMGT500_2_FD_102336 | JGI IMG/M metagenome (GOLD analysis project Ga0137451, IMG submission 102336) | Soil microbial communities from meander-bound floodplain in the East River, Colorado, USA - East River MetaG ERMGT500_2 | ecosystem: Environmental > Terrestrial > Soil > Floodplain ... | reverse complement strand
CACGTCGCGCAGGAAGACGTAGGCGCCCCAGTCGTCGCGGGTGACGTCTTCGCGCCAGCGCGTGATCGCAGAATCGCCCCAGCGGCTGTACCCGGAGCCGGCACCCGTCAGCATCACCGTATACCGGCCGTTCGAAAGCAGGTGCGCCTCCGGCGTGGCGCCGTGCGCGGAGCGGAGCCGCCGCACCGCGGGGAGCTCCAGGTCGCGGACCGTCGCTGCCGTCTCGACTTCCTCCGCCCTGGGATGAGTTACCACGACATCGCGCGGCGTGCGTTCGTGCAACAGAAGCTCCGTCGCCTGCACGATCGGCTCGGCATGAAACCGTGCCCGCATCTTCCCGTCGAGGAGACCGTTGGCGATGGCGATCACCGTTATGCCCTGATGGTGCGCCATGAAGGCGCGGACAATCGCGACGTCTTTCCCCTCGGGCAGACGCGTGGGTGTGTAATCCAGCGCTTCGTAGAAGCCGTAGCGACCCCGCGCGCCGATCGCGGCGAGCCGTGCGAAGTTGCGCGCCGCCGCTCCCGGATCGACCATGGCTGCGAGTGCCGTCGCGTAGGGTGCAACCACGACGTTCTCGCTCAGCCCGCGTTTTAAACCCAGACCCGGTACGCCGAAGTTCGAATACTGATAGGTGAGTTCCAGGTCGCGGACGTTGTAGCCGGATTCCGAAATCCCCCAGGGCACGCCGAGCGCGGCGCCATAAGTGAATTGCCGGCGGACAACGAGACGGCTCGTCTCCTCGAGCAGGCTGCCGGCCGGTGCGCGCATGACGAGCGACGGCATCAGATACTCGAACATCGATCCCGACCAGGAGATCAGCGCCGCGCCGCGTCCGATCGGTGTGACGGCGCGCCCGAGCCGGAACCAGTGACGCGACGGAATATCGCCCTTGGCAATCGCCACGAAGCTCGCAAGGCGCGCCTCGGAGGCGAGCAGGTCATAGCAGCTCGGGTCGAGATTGCCCTCCGCGACCCGATAACCGATCGCGAGGAGCTTGCGCTCCGGGTCGAGGAGAAACCCAAACTCCATCGCGTCGGCCATGGTCCGCACCGTCGCTTCGAGCGTCGCCAGGCGCTGTTCCAGAGAGCGGACGGCATCCGCAGTCTGTGCAATGTCGCGGCGGTGACTTTCGATCGATGCCAGAGTCGCCTCCGCCCAGAACAGCATTTCGGCGCCGGCTTCGTCGCCACGTTCGCTCGCCAGTGTTCGGGCAATGTCGACCATGGTGGCGCCGTGAGGCGCGACTTCCGCCAGTCGTAGTGCGACCTCCTCCGGTGGTATAGGGTGTTGGAGCGAGTCCCGGCGCAGCTCGGCGGCCAGCGCATCGAGCGCGTCGTCAAGCTGGTGCCGCGTGATCGTCTGCGTTCGCCGGTCGTCGGGAAGTGCGTGCAAGGCTTCACGCGTGAGGTTCAGGCCATCTTCGACGCCGGCAAATAATTCAGGACTTGCCATCGGGCGGTCGATCCACTCTCGACAAGCATTCGCAAGAGCGATCAGGTGTCCGGCCAGATTGCCGCTATCCACCGATGAGACGTACTGCGGGTCCAACGGACGAAGATCCCGCGTGTCGTACCAGTTATAGAAGTGGCCGCGGAACCGCTGCAGGCCGCTCATGGTCGCAAGTGTCGCTTCCAGCCGGTCGACGGTGTCGTGGGTCCCCGCCCAGCCGAAGTCGCGGGCGCTGACCGCGGCGAGGAGGTAGAGGCCGAGATTGGTGGGAGAGGTCCGGTGCGCGGCAGTCGGCTTCGGGTCTTCCTGAAAATTGTCCGGCGGGAGCATGTGATCGGTTGCCGTCACGAAGGTTTCGAAGAAGCGCCAGGTGCGGCGCGCGACCAGCCGCAAAGCGCGGGCGTCCGCAGCCGAGACCGACAAGCGACCCGCCACGAGCGGCGACAGGCTCGTCCATCGAGCGACGGCCGGCGATGCGAGCCAAGCGACCACGAACGGCGCCGCCACCGCCCAGGCGTCGTTCCCGACCCACAAGACGACGATCGCAGCAACGATGCCGACGGCGACACCCCCATTCATCTGCCGATAGAACCCGGGGAGATCGAGCCGGGGGCTCACCATCGCCTGACCTGCGGTGACCCAGTCGAGCAGATGCCGGTGGCTCACGAGCAGACGAAACAGCGTTCTTCCGATCGCGTCGGCCATCAACCAGGCCTGATGCGCAAGGAACACGACCAGCAATGCGGTCAGGGACAAGGCGAGCCGAACATCCGCGGCGAGAGCGCGCAGGTGACTGCGTACCGTGATCCGGGCACGCCGCGGCACGATTCCCGCAAGAACGGGGAGCAGCGTCGCCAACGCGATCGTCGACAGAACGAAGCCGGTCCAGACGACGGCGGCCTGCAGGGGCAGTGCCCATCCCGCCAGCAAGGCGAGGACGCTCGCCGGCGACGACAGCGACCGCCGCAGGTTATCCAGCATCTTCCAGCGGCCGATCAGCGGCAGCGCGCTCGCGCGCTGATGATCGGCCGCGCTCCGATCATCCGCGGAGGCGTCGCCGCGACCGAGAATCCACGGCAGCAATTGCCAATCGCCGCGCGCCCAGCGGTGCTGGCGTGCGGCGGCGACGTCGTAGCGTGACGGAAACTCCTCGACGACCTCGATGTCGGAAGCGAGGCCGGCGCGGGCGAAAGTCCCCTCGAACAGGTCGTGACTGAGCAGCGTGCTTTCGGGCACGCGGCCTTCGAGCGCGGCCTCGAAGGCATCGACGTCGTAGATGCCCTTGCCGGTATAGGAGCCTTCGCCGAAGAGATCCTGATACACGTCGGACACCGCAGAGGCGTAAGGATCGATGCCGCTCATGCTGGAGAAGATGCGCTGGAACAGCGACCCCTCGCGGCCGATCGGCAGCGAAGGCGCAACGCGCGGCTGCAACACGCCATAGCCTTCGACGACGCGTCGAGTGCCGGCGTCGAACCGCGGATGGTTGAGTGGGTGCGCCATCTTGCCGACCAGCCGGCGGGCCGTTTCGCGCGGCATCCGCGTATCGGCGTCGAGCGTGATGACGTAACGGACACCGGCAGGCGGGGCGGGAGGTGGGGTGAAAGGCGGCCCACCGACGGCGACGAAGGTTGTATCGGCCGCGCCGCGGAGCAGGCGGTTCAACTCGTGGAGTTTGCCGCGTTTGCGTTCCCACCCGATCCACCGCTTCTGTCCTGCATTCCAGACCCGCCGGCGATGGAACAGCAGGAAGCGCTCCCCTCCGGTCGCAGGTCCATAGCGGCGATTCAGGCGGGCAATGCCCGCGGCGGCCGCCTCCAGAAGCTCGTCATCTCCGTGGACGGTCTCGGTCGCGGCGTCCGTCCAGTCCGAGAGCAGAGCGAAATGAAGCTCGTCTTCCGGACTCGCAAGATGGTGGATCTCCAGACGCTCGATTTGCTCCTCGAGCGCAGCCAGCGTCGTAAGAAGGATCGGGACGGCGACTATTGTGCGCAGGTGCGACGGTACGCCGTTGCGGAGCTCCAGGCCCGGCAGGATCGTCGCACCGACCCCTTTGGTGACGCTGCGGTTCACCAGCGCCATCGCCGCATCGATCGACGGGATCAGCCCGAGAAGTGCGAGGAGACCGAGCCACCCGCCGCTGATTCCCGCTCCCACCAGCGCAAACAACGGCAAGGAGAGAAGGATCGCAGCGACCGTGATGACGCTGCCGATATAGCCGCCAATGCCGATCGATGCGTTGAAACGAGCGCGCCAGCTCCCAATGGGAGCGCGAAATCCGACCGTCGCCTCGAACGCGCGACGCCCCCCGGCGATCAAGTGGTAGCCTGGATCCCGCAAGCGGGATGCGGGATCGCGCTCGCGGCAGTCGGGATCGCGGTCGCCCTGTGCCCGGCGCTCCGGATCGTTTGCGGCCAGAAGAGCCGCTCGCGCAATCTCCAGTTCCGTCAGTTTCGAGCCCCGTGCGAGCTCCTCGATCGCGCTGCGGTAGAGGTTGCGCGTCGGAAAATCCATGTCCGCGAAGTCGCTGCCGGAGCGCAGCGTTTCGTCGACGAGACTGACGTTCTCGAACAGCTCCGCCCAGTCGACGTCGGAGATCAGGCGCATGCTGGTGATGATGTTGCGCACCGTCACGTTCGTCGCACCCTGTTTTTGGTGCTGATCGTGCACGATCTCGTCGGCGGTCGTTCCCTGTGCCGCCAGGCGCTCCTCGAGCCACATCAGCGCCCGCGTGACCTTCGGATCCTGGTCCCGCAGCCGTTGCACGAGCTGAACGGCGAAGGCCCCCGGCAAGGGTGCCTGTTCGTAATGCTGAAAGACCGAGCGCATCGGCTCGCCCGGGCGCCCGTTCACGCCCAGGAGCCGGTCGGCCAGGGCGTCCGCTTCCTGGCGCGCGGCGCGGCTCGCCACGATGCGCTTGGCCCCGCGTCGAAGATTCTCCACGAGCACGATCCGCAGCGTGATCGCGGCCGCCCATAACTCCCCGATTGTCAGCGGCTGAACGCGCTGGTAGGCGCGCACGAAGCGGCGCAGCATCTCGGGGTCGAAGCGGCTGTCCGTATGAGCGACAAAGGCCCAGGCCACGCCGAAGACTTGCGGATAGCCGGCGAAAGGTCCGGTGGTCAACTTCGGCAACTGCCGATAGTAGCCCGGTGGCAGATCGTCGCGAATTTCGCGGATCTGCCCTTCGACGAGGTGGTAGTTGTCGAGCAGCCACTCGGCGGCCGGTGTAATGGCACGATCCGCGCCGACCGCGCTGGCGATGGCGCGATACGCTTCGCGCAGAACCGATTCGTTGTCCCTCAGTCGAACGGCGAGCGATCGCCCGGTCGTCGGCCTCGCGGTGACGGGTTGGGCCGCCGCAAGGCTCTCGGCATGCTGCTCGAGACGCTCGATACTGAAGAGCTCCTCGCGGATGGACTCTTCGTTGTCCCATGGTGCAGCTTGCGACGCGCGTCCGAAGGCGCGAAGAATTGCCGATTTCAGTTTGGCCTTTCTGTCTCGCGCGTTCGCGGAATGAGGCGTTCGACTGGCATTTTCAATCCAACCTCCAGGTGATCTTTCCAGGGTCCCATCACTATACGGCCAAGGAGCATGCGCTGGAGCTGCGAGCGGAGTTGCCGAAGTAGGGCCACAGCGAAGAGGATCCTACCGCGCCGGGCGCGGCCACGGCACGCCGCCGGGCGGGCCATGTTGGTCGTTCATTCAGCCGGTGCATGGCAAAGGGCAGCCCTTCGCCCAGGTGCCCGAGGTTGATTTTCAGTCCGGGTAGGCGTCGAACACGCCGGCGAGGATGAACCTCGCTTCCCCGCCCCTACTTGAGCGGCTGCGTTCCTAGCCGCTCGTCGCCGGGGGTATGTCTTTCGCCCACCTTGGCAGATTGCAATGAGAGCAACTGCGCCTGAGCGGCTTCAAAAAGTACCAGTTCTCGAAGAACGCCCTGCTGCAACGCGGACATGCAAAGCCCGCCATTCGGCTTCCCGCCCACGCAATCGGGGCCATCCAAGCGAGCGCAACTACGGGAAATGGTGCGTCCTGGAGGAGCAGATCGTTCAGCAGATAAGCAAGCAGAAACATTCCGGGGATGCAACCAAAGAGCAGCAGCCAGAGAACCGCGGACCTGCGATTCAGATCACGCCATGCCGCCTCGAACGGGAGACTGGTGGGCATATCATGTTCCTGTTAAGGGGTTGACGATCCCGGCAATCAGGTTCAAGTCGGCTGGGTTCGCCCCGCGTCTGGTCAGCTTCTGACCGGCGCGATCACACACCCCAGCGCTTGCCAACCAAGTTGCCGACGGCTACGAATGCCGCCGCAACTGCAGCGGCAAACAACAGGGCGGACAAGCTGAAAGCTTCCGGAACCGCCGCAGCGGCGGTGAACATCGGCGCAATCAATTTCCCGCCGAAGAGCCCGCCCGCGGTGCCAATGATTACCGAGACCACCATGCCTCGCTCTTCGTTGAACCCCAGAAACGCACAACCGACCCAGCCGAGAATGCCTCCGGCCAACATCCACATGACGATGTTCATTGCGTACCTCGGGAGAAAAGCAATGCAACTACAGTCCAGATTGGTTTGGGCATTACATATCCATCCCTTGCATACCGCCCATGCCGCCCATGCCGTGGCCGCCAGGGCTGGCCCCTTCCTTCTCTTCAACCAGCTCGGCCACCATCGCTTCGGTGGTAAGCAGCAGGCCGGCGACGGAAGCCGCATTCTGCAGCGCCGCGCGCGCGACCTTGGTCGGGTCGACTACGCCCATCTCGACGAGATCCCCGTATGCTTCAGTCTGGGCATTGAAGCCGAAGTTACCCTTGCCGTCGGCGACCTTGTTCATCACCACCGAGGGCTCCTCGCCCGCGTTGGCAACGATCTGGCGCAGCGGCTCTTCCAGGGCGCGCCGCACGATCTTGATGCCGGCCTCCTGGTCGGGGTTGTCGCCCTTGATCTTGTCGAGCGCGCTACGGGCTCGGATATACGCCACGCCGCCGCCGGGGACGATGCCCTCCTCGACCGCCGCGCGGGTCGCGTGCAGCGCGTCCTCGACGCGCGCCTTCTTCTCTTTCATTTCGATTTCGGTCGCAGCGCCGACCTTCACTATTGCAACGCCGCCGGCGAGCTTGGCCACCCGCTCCTGCAGCTTTTCCTTGTCGTAGTCGCTGGTGGCTTCTTCGATCTGGGTCCGGATGCTCTTCACCCGCGCCTCGATCACCTTGGTATCGCCCCCGCCATCGATGAGGGTCGTCTCTTCCTTGTCTATTTCGACGCGCTTCGCCTGGCCGAGGTCCTTCAGCGTCGCCTTCTCGAGGGTCAGGCCGACTTCTTCGGCAATGACCTGGCCACCCGTGAGAACAGCGAGGTCTTCGAGCATGGCTTTGCGGCGGTCGCCGAACCCCGGCGCCTTCACCGCGCAGGTCTTGAGGATGCCGCGCAGGTTGTTCACCACAAGGGTCGCGAGGGCTTCGTTTTCGACTTCCTCGGCGATGACGAGCAGCGGCCGTCCGGCCTTCGCCACCTGCTCGAGGAGCGGTAGCAGGTCGCGCACGTTGGCGACCTTCTTGTCGTACAGAAGCACGTAGGGGTTATCCAGGATCGACATCTGCTTTTCGGCGTTGTTGATGAAGTACGGCGACAGGTAGCCGCGGTCGAACTGCATGCCTTCGACCACTTCGAGCTCGGTCTGCAGGCCCTTGCCGTCCTCCACCGTGATCACGCCCTCCTTGCCGACCTTCTCCATTGCGTCGGAGATGATCTTGCCGATCTCGCTGTCCGCATTGGCCGAGATTGCGCCGACCTGGGCGATTTCCTTGCTGGTCGTGCAGGCCTTGGACATCTTCTTCAGCTCTTCGACCACGGCGATGACCGACTTGTCGATTCCACGTTTCAAGTCCATCGGGTTCATGCCGGAAGCGACGAACTTCATGCCCTCTTTCACGATTGATTGCGCCAGCACGGTCGCCGTGGTCGTGCCATCACCAGCGACATCGGAAGTCTTGGACGCGACTTCCTTCACCATCTGCGCGCCCATGTTCTCGAACTTGTCCTTCAGTTCTATTTCTTTTGCGACCGACACGCCGTCTTTGGTCACCGTGGGTGCGCCGTAAGAGCGCTCGAGGATCACGTTGCGGCCCTTGGGGCCGAGGGTCACTTTGACCGCATCGGCGAGGATATTGACGCCCGCGAGCATCTTGTGGCGCGCGGACTCATGAAACCGGACTTCTTTGGCAGACATGTTTGCTCCTGATTGGGTGGGTCTTACTTCGTGACGATGCCCATGATGTCGTCTTCACGCATCACGAGGTACTCGGTGCCTTCGACTTTCACGGCCTGGCCGGAGAACTTGCCGAACAGGATGCGGTCGCCGACTTTGACATCGAGCGGGCGCACCTTGCCGTCTTCGAGGATCTTGCCTTTGCCGATGGCGATGACTTCGCCCTGGTCGGGCTTCTCGGCCACGTTGTCGGGAATGACGATGCCGCCCGCGGACTTGCGCTCCTCATCGAGACGCTCCACCACAACGCGGTCGTGCAAGGGACGGATTTTCATCATGACATTGCATCCTTTAGTGAGTGTTCTGCTATTTCCTCAAAGCGCCGTCCGTGAAGCTTCCGGGAATCAACCCGTCGGCCGGCGGCCAAATACGCTCTTGTAATGTATTGCGGCACTCAAGGTATCCAGCGTTTGCTGATGTTCCCGGCTCGAGCGCCCGTAGGTCTGTTCGATGCTGCGTTTCGCGCTCTCCCAATCCCTGCGTCTCATGTGCGAACCGAAACCGATCGACCTCTGCAGATTACCCGTGACCGCCTCGGACCAACTGTCCATCAGGCGATCCAGCGCTTCCGAAGACTCCGCCCGCGAGACGCGAATTGCCCATGGCAGATTCTGACTGGTCACGACGGTCCTTTGAATGGTGATGGCCAAGGAGGCATTTCAGACAACCGTTTCCGGTTCAGATGACCGGAAGCTCCCTCAGTCCATTGACGAGGGTAGGTTAATTAACTTGACTTGTCAAGTGTTATGTCACAATATCTGCCATACTTAATTAACAATGGTTAATTACAAGGGGGTCTCCGGTGGACGTGGGCTTAGTCATTAGGAAACGGCTGGAACACTTGGGGTTCGAGCAGAAGGACTTGGCGGCCGCCGCCGAAGTCACCGAGTCCTACGTGTCTCAGCTGCTGACCCGAAAGAAATTGCCTCCCGCGCCCGATCGAACAGACCTCTACGAAAAGATGGGCAGGTTTCTCAAGCTGTCGAGCGGTAAGCTTGCGAAGCTGGCCGAGCTTCAGCGCAGGGAGGAGTTGAAGAAAGGTTTCGAGGATCCGCCGGCGCCCATGCTTAAAGAAGTTCGAGAGTTGGTTCTGCGCAAATGCACGCCGGGGAAACAGGCAGAGATACGAGCGGTTTTTGAGAAGCAGCCTTTCGGTGAGCTCGAACGCCTGGTCACGCAAAAGCTGCTGGACGTGATCAAGGGGGTCGCCAGAGAGGAACTGAATAGCGAAGAATGGCTGCGCTCGATGGCTCGAGTCACCGGTCGAAGCTACAAGCAGATGCGGGTCTTGACCCTCGAGTTTCTGGACACAGAGGTCTTCCACGTGTCATTGGATAACTGCATTTCCTTCCTGGATCCGCTGATCGACTCCTGGGATATCGACCTCTCGAGCTTCGGCATGAATATCGTGCTTAACCGGAGGTTCGCCCCGGGGCGCTCGAAGCGATTTGAGTTCGTCGAAGCGGAATCCGACCGCCCTTTCGGGGACGAGCCGGGGCTCAACGCATTCGTCAAGGATGCTTCACTTAGCGGCAAGCTGACTCCGGAGGAAATCGAATTTCTGAAACGCTTGAGGTTCAAGGGAAAACGGCCTACGCCGCTCTACTATTACCGGGAGCTGCAAAATCTCAGAGACCCGCTGCATTTTCGCAATGTAGCGGAGGTCAAATGAATGCAGAATCTGCGACAGCCGAAGTAATCGACGCCCTTGCGCGCATTGAGATGCAGCGTCTGGAAAAGGAAAAGGAGTCCGGTGTCCCGGTTTCATGCAGTTGGGCGCTTGGCAAACTGCACGAACTGCTCCCGCGCGAGAGGAAACCGGCGGGGACAAATGTGGAAAGCACGGCGCGCCGGGCGAACATCGAAGCCGCAACTCGGGCGATCGGACAGCTAAGGAAATTGGCCCAGATTACGGGCCAACACGTAACGCTGAAGGGCGACCGGCCATGGCGCCGCCAAAAATCCTGGCGGGATGCGCGAAAAGATCCTCGTGAAACCGGCCCCGCAGGACGGTGAACCACCCAAGTTCCTAGAAAATTCTCGCCAGGGACGCCTTGATCAACGGAGAGGGCAGCAGGGTTCTTTTCTATGCGGGGCGGCGCGGCACGACGAGATTGCCCACGGAGACTTGCACCGGCTCGCCGCTCTGATTCTTGGTCGTCGCCCTTACCTTGATCAACCCCTGCTCCGGACGCAACTTCGAAGGCCGCACTTCGAGTATTTCGCTCTCGACGCGCAGCTAATCCCCGGGCCGCACGGGCCGCGGCCAGCGCGGCGAAGGTCTTGATGCGTTCCTTCTCGACGCGCAAGCGCCCTGAACCGAACGTCTGCCCCACCGCGAAGTCTTCGAGATATCGTTCGGTCATTGCTGCTCCTTAGCAATAGCACCGCCGGCGTGCGCAGCCGGCCGTATACTCGGAGCGTACCAAGAACGGAGTGAACAATGCGCACACAAGCCGAGCGCGCACAAATATTCCGCGCGCTACATGAACGGCCGGGGATATTCGTCATGCCCAACCCCTGGGACGCGGGCACCGCGAAACTGTTTGCCTCACTCGGCTTCGAGGCATTGGCGACGACGAGCCTCGGGCTGGCGAACGCCCTCGGCCGAGTCGACGGCGCGCTCGCCATCAGTCGCGAGGAGCTGATCGCCAACTGCCGGCAAATCGCATCGGCGACGGAACTCCCGGTGAACGCCGATCTGGAAAACGGCTACGCCGACGATCCCGCCGAAGCGGCCACGATTTTCAAGCTGGCCGCCGATGCCGGCATCGTGGGCGGTTCGATCGAAGACGCCTCGGGCGACCCCGCCAAGCCGATTTACGACTTCAACCTCGCCGTCGAGCGCGTTGCAGCAGCAGCCGAGACGGCGCACGCCCTGCCCTTCCCGTTCACGCTCACCGCGCGCGCCGAGAATTTCCTGCACGGGCGCCGCGATCTCGATGACACCGTCCGCCGCTTGCAGGCGTTCGCCGCCGCGGGCGCCGACGTGCTTTACGCTCCGGGCCTCCGCGACCTCGAAACTATCCGGCAAGTCGTCGCGGCGGTGGGGAAGCCGCTCAACGTCGTGATGAGCGCGGCCGACCCCGAGCTCACCGCGCAACAGCTGGCGAGCGTGGGCGTCAAGCGCATCAGCGTGGGAGGCGCGCTATCGCGGCTGGCGTTTGCGGCCGTGCGCGACGCCGCGCTCGCGATGCGCGACGGCGGCTCGTTCCAGTGGGTGCGCGATAGCATGGCGACCCAGGATCTGAAGGCAATATTCTCGCGGTAGACTGCGCGGGCGCCGCTCAACCACCCCGGCGCTACGCGCCACCCCTCCTCAAGTGAGGAGGGGAAAGGCTCAGCGCTCCTCCGGTCAACCACCCCGGCGCTACGCGCCACCCCTCCTTAAGTGAGGAGGGGGAAGGCTCAGCGCTCCTCCGGCGCCTTGAGCTTGCGGAACGACACGTACAGCAGCGCGTCGTAGAGAATCTTCAGTCCCGCTGCGGCCATGATCGGCGCCCCGAGCGTGAGCGCCTGCATGGCGCTGCCCGCGAACACCGGCGCGATGGCGCGCGCGACCATGCGCGCGAGGTTGGTCACGCCGCCCGCAAAAGTGCGCTCTTCCGGCCTCACTACGGCCATGAGATAGGACTGCCGCGTCGGTACGTCCATCTCCGAGAGCCCCTCGCGCAGCAGGAACAGCACCGCCGCAATCTCGAAGCTTCCCGTGAACGGGATGGTGAAGGTGAGGATGCTCGAGGGCGTGTGCGTGAACACCATGGTGTTGACAAGCCCGATCCTCGCGGCGAGCCAGGCGGCGCCCAGGTGCGAAAACGCGTTCATGATGCGCGCGCCGACAAAGAGCGCGCCGATCGCCGCTTCCGACGCCCCGAACTGCGCGTGGAAGAAGTAGGCGAAAAGCGCGCTGCCCTGGAAGCCGCCTGCGAAGCTGTCCAACGCGAAGAGGAAGGACATCTTGGTGAGGATAGAACGGCTTTGCGGGCTTACTTCGACCCTCAGCGCCGCGGTCGGCGATTCCGACCGCGACGACAGGCCCAGGTACAGAATCGCCGTCACGGCGTAGAGCACGGCATAGAGGATCACCGCGCCGCGCAGCGAATCGAGCGGGGCCAGGCCCGTGATCTCCCGCAGGAAATGCGGAAGTACCGCGAGCGCGGCGCCCAGGGCGTGTCCCACGTCCTGGATGACGTTGTACCAGGCAAAGGCGCGCGTGCGCCCGGCATCGTCGCCGGTAGAGGACAGAATCGCTTGCTCGAGCGCGAGCGCCGCGGCGCGATCCTTGCCGAGCGAGTTCACCATGCCGAGGAACGCGGCGACGGCGAGCACCACGATTTGCGAAGAAAACGCGAAGACGATGCCGCCCGCGGCGGCGAGCACGCCGAGCGCGACGAGCCAGCGCTTGCGCCCGACGCGGTCGCCCCAGAACATGACGCCCGCCGCGCCCACCGCCGTGCCGGCGATCCCCGCGCCGAGGACCGCGCCCCAGGCGGCCGGATCGAAGCCGAGCTCGGCGAGATAGATGCCGGCGAGGACGCCGATCAGGCCGTTCGCGGCCGCGCGCAGGAAGCTCGCGGCGAAAATTATCCTGCGGTCGCGGAGCACGCTAGCGCTCGAAGAGCTTCGCCGAGGCGCGTCCGCGGGATTTGGCGAATTCAAGCGCCGTGACGCCCGCAATGTTGCGAATGTCGGTGCGCACGTTTTTCGAGAGCAAGTAATGGATGAGCACGATGTCGTCGTGGGAGACCGCGGCGTGCAGCGGCGTGTTGCCGCGCTGCGGGTCCTGCACGTTGAGGTCGGCGCCCGCGTCGGCTAGCGCCTTCACCGCGAGAAAGGTCCCGGTCAAGGCGGCCCAGTGAAGCGGCGTCTCCCCGTCGCGGTTGGCGGCATTGACCTCCGCCCCCGCCTCGATCAGGGCCGTCATAAGCGCGCTGCTTTCGATCATGGCAGCCGCGTGCAACACGGTCTCGCCGTTCGGCGTGAGCGCCTTCGGGTCGGCGCCCTTGGCGATGAGCAGCTTCGCCATCTCGGTCTCGCCTTTCTCCGCGGCAAAGTAAAGGGGCGTCTCGCCCAGCTTGTTCCTCGAGGAATGGTGCACGCCGTCGTTGACGAGGCGCGAGAATTCGTCAAGATCGCCGTCCGCAATCGAGCGAAACAGCGCCTCCACCGAGCTCGCGTCCGGTGCCGTGGGCGGACTCGGCACCGCGAGCGGAACCGGAGTCGGCGCCAGGGCCCGCAACTCAATAGGCGTCGGGGCAGGAAGCGGCGTTTTGCTCGGAGGCTGGATGGGGAGATCGGTGCAGCCGGAAGCAAGGACAAGCGCGGCGACGAGGAGGCACGGGGCGTTTTTCATTTAGCCGGAGCTTGCCACAAAAACGGCACTAGCATGACCGCCGCCGACCCGGGTAACATCCTTCCCGAAGAAGACCGCAGGCCACAACGCGCCGTTTAAGCGGGCCGCTTCAAAACAACGCTGAAAGCTGTCAAGATCGCTCCGCGCGTGAAGTCGAACCGCATTCCAAAGGGATCATGAACTCACAACTCAAGAAAAAAATGGCCGACATCGGCGCGAAGACGAACGTCTGCCTTCGCGTGGTTTTCGCCGACGGCTCCTCCTACCAGAGCCGCGACCGCGCGCCCGATGTGACGATTTTCGTCCGCAACGGCCGCGCCGCATGGCGTGTGCTGCTCTTCGGTCATGTCGGATTTCTGGAAGCGTATTTCAACGGCGACATCGACATCGAGGGCAGCATCGCGCTCGCCTTCCGCGCCGGCATGGACGCCGGGTTCGACGGCCGCCCGACCTTCTTCGTCGCGCTGCGCAACTGGTGGCACGAGCTGCGCCTGAGCAACCGCTCGATCGCGCAAGCGAAGGCGAACGCGCGCTTCCACTACGGGCCCGGCCAGGAGTTCTACCGCGAGTGGCTCGACGGCGTGGGCATGGCGTATACCTGCTCCTGGTTCGACGACGGGGCGAAGACGCTGGAAGAAGCGCAGCGCGCCAAGATGGACCACGTCTGCCGCAAGGTGCTGCTCAAGGCGGGGGAGACTTTCGCCGATATCGGCAGCGGGTGGGGCAACCTCTTGTTCTACGCTTGGGAGAAATACGGCGCGCTCGGCACCGGCATCAACACGACGACCGAGCAGGTGCGCGAGACCCGCGAGGAGATCAAGCGCCGCGGCCTCGAAGGCAAGGTGGAAGTGCTCGAGCGCGATTTCCGCGACGTGCCGCGTCAGTTCGACAAGCTGCTCTCGATCGGTACGCTCGAGCACGCGGGACGCGACCAGCTAGGCCAAGTGATCCGGGCCCACGCCGACTACCTGAAACCGGGCGGGCTCGGCGTGATCCACTTCATCGGCCACGTCGGGGTACGCGACACCGAGTTCTGGATACGCAAGTACATCTTTCCCGGAGGCTGGATCCCGAGCCTTGCCGAAGCGATTGACTGGTGCGAGCGTTCCGGCCTCGAAGTGGTCGATATCGAGAACCTGCGCCGCAATTACGCGCTGACGCTGGACGACTGGGCGCTGCGCTTCGATCGCAACTGGGACAAGATCCACCGTCTCGATCCCGAGCGTTTCGACGAGAAATTCCGGCGCATCTGGCGCACCTACCTCTGGTCCTGCGCGGAGATGTTCCGCTCGCCGAACGGCAAGACCCACCTCTTCCAGATCGTAGTAAGCAAGGGCAATATCGGCGACAACTACCCGATGAGCCGGGCGTTCCTCTACACCAGTGAGCAACCACGAGAACAAGCTCGCGCGGCTGCGCGCTGAATTGGGCGCGGGCGGCCCGCGCGGAATCGGTCTCTCGAAAAGCACCTCGAACCTGTTCCGCGACCGCAAGGCGATCGAGCGGCCGCGGATCGACCTTTCCGGCTTCAACGAGGTAGTCGACGTCGATGTCGCGGGCGGCACGGTCGAAGCCGAGGGCATGACGACCTACGCCGACCTGGCGGAGGAGACGCTCGCGCACGGCGTCATGCCCTGCGTCGTGCCGCAGTTGAAATCGATCACGCTCGGCGGCGCGGCGGCCGGCGTCGGCATCGAGGCCACTTCCTTCAAGTACGGCCTCGTGCACGATACGCTGCTCGGGATCGAGGTGCTGCTCGCCGACGGCAGCATCGTCGAATGCACTCCGGAGAACGAGCATCGCGACCTCTTCTACGGTTTTCCGAACTCATACGGCACGCTCGGTTACGCGCTCAAAGTCACTGCGCGCACCGTGCCGGTGAAACCCTACGTGCGCATCGCGCACGTTCGCCACACGGACGCGAAGCGCTACTTCGAGGATCTCGAAACGCACTGCCGCGCGAAGGACGCGGATTTCATAGACGGGACCGTTTTTTCAGACAGGGAAATGTTCATTACGCTGGGGCGCTTTGCGGACAGCGCCCCATACACAAGCGACTACACGTTCGAGCACATCTACTACCGCTCGATTCGCGAGAAGGATGACGACTGGCTTTCCACGCGAGATTTCATCTGGCGCTGGGACACCGACTGGTTCTGGTGCTCGAAGAACCTGTTCGTGCAGAACCCCATCATCCGCAAACTCGTCGGCCGCGAACGTCTTAACTCGACTACTTATGCGAAGGTGATGCGCTGGAACAGCAAGTGGGGTTTGACGCGCGCGTTCTCGCGGTTGACTGGAAAGCACCCCGAGTCCGTCATCCAGGACGTGGATATTCCGATCGGCCGCGCCCCGGAGTTTCTCGCGTTCTTCCTCAAAGAGGTCGGTGTCTTGCCGATCTGGATCTGCCCTATCGGCGGCTACGATGCTCGGGCGGGATTCCCGCTCTATCCGGTCGATCCGCAGACCCTCTACGTGAATTTCGGATTTTGGGACGTGGTGCAGGACCCCGTGCGGCGCGAGCCCGGTCATTACAACCGCAAGATCGAGCGCAAGGTCGCGGAACTAGGCGGCGTGAAGTCGCTCTACTCCGACTCCTACTACCCCGAGGACGAATTCTGGCGCCGCTACAACAAGCCCGCGTACGACAAGCTGAAAGCGCGCTACGACCCGCAGGGACGATTCAAGAACCTGTATGAGAAGTGCGTGCTGCGGCGCTGAATCCGCGGCTGGCGAGTGAGCGCGCGACCGCGCCCGCCCGCGGGAAGAAAGCGGCGGCGCGCTGGGCAGGCGCCAAAAGCCGCACCGCACCCCGCCGATAACAAAGCATGACCCAAGCTCTCTCGATTCTCGAATCGGTCTTCGGCTTCCCGTCGTTTCTCGGCAAGCAGGGGGAGATCATCGAGCACGTCGCGAACGGCGGCGATGCGCTGGTGCTGATGCCCACCGGCGGCGGCAAGTCGCTGTGCTTTCAGATCCCGGCGCTGATGCGCGAAGGCTGCGGCATCGTCGTCTCGCCGCTGATCGCGCTGATGCACGACCAGGTGGCGGCGCTGCGCGAAGCGGGCGTGAAGGCGGCCTGCCTCAATTCGACGCTCGGCGCGGAGGCGGCGGCGAAGGTCGAGCGCGAGCTGCTCGCGGGCCGCCTCGACCTGCTCTACGTCGCGCCGGAGCGCTTGGTGACGCCGCGCTTCCTGGGTCTGCTCGAGCGGGCGCGGCTCGCGCTTTTCGCCATCGACGAGGCGCACTGCGTGTCGCAGTGGGGGCACGATTTCCGGCCGGAGTACATCGAGCTCGCGCTGCTCGCCGAGCGCCATCCGGCGGTTCCGCGCATCGCGCTCACCGCGACCGCCGACGAATCCACGCGGCGCGAAATCGTCTCGCGCCTGAAGCTCGACGACGCGCGCGTTTTCATCTCCAGTCTGGACCGGCCGAACATCCGCTATGAGGTCGTCGAAAAGGACAACGCGCGCTCACAGCTGCTCGATTTCATCCGCGCGCGGCACCCGGGCGAATCGGGCATCGTCTACTGCCTGTCGCGGAAGAAAACGGAGGAGACCGCCGCTGGGCTCGCCGCTCAAGGCATCAATGCGCTCTCCTACCACGCCGGCATGGAAACCGGCGCGCGCGCGGCGCACCAGGACCGCTTCATCAACGAGGACGGTGTGGTGATGGTGGCGACGATCGCATTCGGCATGGGCATCGACAAGCCGGACGCGCGCTTCGTGGCGCATCTCGATCTTCCGAAAAGCATCGAGGCCTACTACCAGGAAACCGGCCGCGCCGGACGCGACGGCAAACCGGCCGAGGCATGGATGAGCTACGGCCTCGCCGACATCGTGCAGCAGCGGCGCATGATCGACGAATCCCCAGCCGACGACGCCTTCAAGCGCGTGTCGGTGCGCAAGCTCGATGCGCTGGTGGGGCTGGCCGAAACTGCCGGCTGCCGCCGTGTCCGGCTCCTCGCCTACTTCGGCGAGGCGAGCGGGCCTTGCGGCAACTGCGACAACTGTCTGAATCCGCCGCGGGTATGGGACGGCACGGTGCCCGCGCAGCAGGCGCTGTCCTGCGTCTATCGCACCGGCCAGCGCTTCGGCGCGGGGCACGTGATCGACGTGCTGCTCGGCCGGGCTGCCGGGCGCGTCTCGCAACTCGGCCATGACCGGCTTTCCACCTTCGGCATCGGCGGCGATCTCGACGAGAGGCAATGGCGCGCCGTGTTCCGGCAACTCGTGGCGCTCGGCCATCTGCGGGCGGACGGCGAGGCGTTCGGCGCGCTGAAGCTCACGCAGACCGCGCGCCAGGTGCTGAAAGGCGAGACGAGCGTGATGCTGCGCGAGCAGGCCGTCCGGCCTTCCCGCGCCAGGCGCGGCAAGCGTGGGAGAGAGGCCATCGGCGTAGCCCCTCCCGACTCGGCGTTGCTCCGGGCGCTGCGCGCCTGGCGTCTGGGCATCGCCCGCGAGCACGGCGTGCCGGCGTTCGTCGTGTTTCACGACGGCACGCTCGAGACCATTGCCGCGCTGCGGCCGGGAACGCGCGAAGCGCTGCGCGGCGTATCCGGAGTGGGAGAGAAGAAACTCGAGCGCTACGGGGAGGCGTTGCTGGAAGTGGTGCGGTCGCATTCAGTCTGACGGTGTTGGCTGCGCCACCGTCCCAGCGCAAACTATGCTGGTGAGCTGCGACACCGTTTTCGCTCTGCTGCGCGAGCCCCACTCGGGAGGGCGGCCGGGTGGCTAGCGAGGCGTTGCGCAAGGTGCGTGCGAGCCCGGTGCCCCAGCTGCCGGCGCTCGCCCCACATCGCGCCTACGGTCTGCTCGGGTCCGTGGCACGCGGCTGGCTGCGGCTCAACGGCTGGCGCGTTATGGGGGAATTTCCGAACGTGCCGCGCTGCGTCGCGGCGGTGGCGCCGCATTCCTCGAATCTCGATTTCGTGCATGGCATCGCGGTGGTGTTCGGCGCAGGGCTGAGGATCTCGTTCATCGCCAAGCACACGTTGTTTAGCGGCGCGCTCGGCCCGTTCATGCGCTGGGTGGGGGGCATGCCCGTGGACCGCACGCGGCCCAACGGACTGATCGAAGCCATGACCGAAGTCTTCTCGCGTCCAGAGGCGGTCTGGCTCGCTATTACGCCCGAGGGGACCCGTACGCGCGTGAAGCGCTTCAAGTCCGGCTTTTATCGCATCGCGCTCTCGGCCGGCGTACCGATCCTGCCGGTGGCGTTCAACTATGAGGAGCGCGCGCTCATCCTGCTGCCGCTCGTGATTCCGCAGCCGGACGTCGAGCGGGGCGTAGCGGAGATGGAGGCGCTGTTCCGCGCACACGGAGCGCGGCGGCGCTGAGTGACCCGTTGTCCGTCGGACTCCCTCTTGGTAATATCGGTAATATCAGAACTCTGGAGCACCCATGACGCTTACCGTCAAACTCGACAAGGACATCGAACGCCACCTGGATCTGCATTGTCGCGCGCAAAGTGTGACCAAATCGGAAGTGGTGTCGAAGCTGATCGAGAATTATCTTAAAACGCAGGCGCAGCGTTTGTCGCCCTACGAGTTGGCTGAAAAAATGAAGCTGGTCGGCGCACAGCGCACGGCGCCGGCGGCGGGCGAAGATCATTCGAGGTACCTCAGGGAAAAGCTTCGTGCGCGCCGCGCTCGTTGATACCGGACCCCTGGTCGCGCTGTTCGTCCGCGGCGACCCGCAGCACCGCCGGGTCAAATCCTACCTCAAGAAATTCCGAGGGCCGCTGCTGACGACTTGGCCGGTGGTTACGGAGGTCTGCCACTTTCTGGAGTCCTCCGTCGCCGTTCGGTTCCTGCGCTGGATCGAAAAAGGCGGCGCAGCGATCATCGAAATGCCCCCCGGCGAGGCCGGTGCATTGGCCGGCATGATGCAGCGCTACTCAGATCGTCCGATGGATCTCGCTGACGCTTCTCTGGTGTGGCTGGCCGGGCATACCGGCATTGCCGACATTCTTACCCTCGACCAAGGCGACTTCCAGACCTACCGCACCCCGGCGAGGAAACCGTTTGCCGATTTGCTCGCTGTCCGGTAACCCGCGCAGGCGAATGAAATCGCGCGCTGGCGCTGATGCTTGCGGCCCGGTGGTCCGGCTGGCGTTTAACTAAGATAGCTATCCTGGGACGGCTATGAAAAAGAAATATTCGATTGCCGAGGCACGGCACAATCTATCGGCGATCGTGCACGAGGCGGAGCGCGCGGGCGCGGTGCGCATAACCCGCCGCGGGCAGGTCGTCGCGCGGCTGATCTCGGAGCACGAATTCCAGCGCCTCGCTCGCCGCAAGCGCCGTATCGACTGGGGTACGCTGCTGATCGATACGCGCGGTTTCAAGTTCGACCGCGACGAAGCGAATGCCCGCTGAGCGGGGCGCATCCCCGCCTGCTTTCTTCCTCGATACCAACGTCCTCGTCTATTCGTCCGCTTGCGTTTCCGGCTCACGACCACATATACTTCAACATATAAGCCTCAGAGGAGGTCGCATGGGCCAAGTGACCATTTATCTGGATAGCGAAACGGAAGCGAAGGCGCGGGCGGCGGCGCGCGCCGAGGGCATGCCGCTCAGTAAGTGGGTGGCGGGGCGCATACGGCGGCGCGCGCGCGGCGAATGGCCCGAGGCGGTCCGGGCACTGGCGGGCGCATGGCCCGACCTGCCCTCGGCCGAGCGGATCCGCAAATCGGAGGCGAAGGACATCACCCGCGGCCGCGTATAGCGATGTACGCCCTGGACACCAACACGGTTCTCGACTACTTCAAAGGGAAGGGCGAGGTCGCGAAGAATTTACTTGCTGTGCCGCCGGGGGAAGTGGCCTTGCCCGCCATCGTCGCCTACGAAGTCTGGATCGGCGTGTTGGGCTCGCAGAACGCCAAGCGCCGCCAGGCCCAGTACGAGCAGTTCCTCGCGACCGTCGAGGTCCTGCCGTTCGATTCCGTCGTCGGCAGGCGGGCCGCGGAACTGCGTTACGCCCTGGAGCGCCGCGGCGAAGGCATCGGCCCGATGGACACCTTGATCGCGGCTACGGCGCTCTCACGCAATGCAACCCTGGTGACGCGCAACCTGCGCGAGTTCGGCAGGGTGCGGGGGTTGAAGGTCGTCGACTGGCACGACTGAGTGCGCGACGCCCTCTAACGAACTATATGCGCGTGATTGTTGGGTGGACATCACCGCCAGCTGCGAAACGATCGTCGTATCGCCGCTTGCTCGACTACCGCGGCGTGATCACAGAATCGGCGGCTGTGCGGCAAGCGCTGACGCTCTACCGAGATCACAACGTCGATTTCGTCGAGGCGTTGGTTGCGGCGACGGCACGTGAGCACAAGTGGCAAGTATTCAGCTTCGACCGTGACCTGGAGCGACTGGCGAAGTGAGCACACATCCGCTCGAGACTTATCTTTCAGATTGCTATTCCGTTCGTGCCACTGGCGCGAACGCTCCCGAGACTTCCTTCTATCCTGCCCTTTCGACGCTGTTCAACGAGGTCGGCGGGCATCTGAAGCCGAGGGTCCGCTGCGTCATGGGTCTCAAGGACCAAGGCGCGGGAATGCCCGACGGCGGATTCTTCACTCAAGCGCAATTCAAGAAGCTCCGTGATGACAAGCCGCTGCCCGGACAGATGCCCGAGCGCGGCGTGATCGAGGTCAAACCGGTCGGTACCGACGTGAACAAACTCGTCGCAGGCGAGCAGGTCGCCCGCTACTGGTCGAAGTACCGGCTGATTCTCGTCACGGACCTGCGCGAGTTCGTACTGCTCGGCGAGGAATCGGGTGCGACCGTCGTGCGCGAGCGCTATACGCTCGCCAAGACGCCGAAGGAGTTCTGGGAGCTCGCCCGCCACCCGCACAAGGCGGCCGACGAGCAAGGCGTGCGTTTCGTCGAATTTCTGCAAAGAGTGATGCTGCATGCAGCGCCGCTCGTCGATCCCAAGGACGTCGCGTGGTTCCTCGCCTCGTACGCGCGCGACGCGCGCGCTCGCGTCGAAGCCGGAAACCTTCCCGCGCTGGAGGCTTTGCGGAGCGCGCTGGAGCAGGCGCTCGGCCTGAAATTCGAAGGCGAAAAAGGCGAGCACTTCTTCCGCTCGACGCTGGTACAGACCCTCTTTTACGGCGTGTTCGCGGCCTGGGTGCTGTGGCACCGCGGAGGCGGCAAAGGCCGGTTCGACTGGCACAACGCGCAGTGGTCGCTGCACGTGCCGATGATCCGCGCGCTCTTCGAGCAGATCGCCGTGCCTTCCAAGCTGCGGCCACTGGGGCTTGAGGAACCGCTCGACCTCACCACCGCCACTCTCAATCGCGTCGCTCGCACCGAATTCTTCAAGGGTTTCGATGACCGGCACGCAGTGCAGTACTTCTACGAGCCCTTCCTGCAAGCGTTCGACCCTGAGCTGAGAAAGCAACTCGGCGTCTGGTATACGCCTGAGGAGATCGTGCGCTACATGGTGCGGCGCGTGGACCAGGTGCTCGTTTCCGAACTTGGCATCGCCGACGGTCTCGCCGATCCGCAGGTCTATGTGCTCGATCCCTGCTGCGGTACCGGAGCCTATCTCGTCGAGACGCTCGCGGTGATCGGCGAGCGCTTGAAGGCCAAGGGCGGCGACGCGCTCGCCGCGCAGCGGCTGAAGAAGGCCATGACCGAACGCGTGTTTGGTTTCGAAATCCTGCCGGCACCGTTCGTCGTCGCCCACCTGCAAATCGGACTGCTGCTCGCCGACCTCGGCGCGCCGCTTGGGGAGAAGGAGCGTGCCGGCGTGTACCTCACCAACGCGCTTACTGGCTGGGAGCCGCCGCAGAGCCCGAAACAGCATTTCATCTTCCCCGAGCTTGAGGAGGAGCGTGAAGCGGCGGAGGTCGTGAAGCGCGACAAGCCCATCCTTGTGATCCTCGGAAATCCACCCTACAACGCCTTCGCCGGTGTGGCCACAGGCGAGGGGCAGAATCTCGTCGAGCCCTACAAACAAGGGTTGATCAAAGAATGGGGGATCAAGAAGTTCAACCTTGACGATCTCTACATCCGATTTTTCCGACTCGCGGAGCGCCGGATCGTTGAACAAACCGGCCGAGGTGTTGTTTGCTTCATCTCAAATTTTTCCTATTTGACCGATCCCTCGTTTGTCGTCATGCGCCACCGATTGCTTGAAGGTTTTGACAAGCTCTGGCTCGATTGCATGAACGGCGATAGTCGCGAGACTGGCAAGCTCACTCCTGACGAAAAACCTGATCCATCAGTATTTTCGACCGAGTACAACCGGGAAGGCATTCGGGTCGGCACCGCAGTCGGTTTATTCGTGAAGCAAGTAAACAGCAAATCCAAGAGTGTCCGCTACCGCGAATTCTGGGGCGTCGAAAAACGCGTTGGATTAGTCTCGAGCCTTGATAGCTCGGATATAAATGCTGACTATTCCGTTGCCCGACCACATCAAGCAAATCGCTTCAGCTTCCGACCTCAAAGAACGAGCGGCTCGTATCAAGCTTGGCCCCGAATCGTTGATCTCTGCGAAGTCCCGCCGATTAATGGGCTGATGGAAAAGCGTGGCGGCGCGCTGATCGACATCGAGCGCGACGCGCTTGAGCAACGGATGAGGCTGTACCTTGACCCCAAGGTCGAGTGGAGCGATTTGGTAGACGTAATTCCGAGTTTGACCGAGGATGCAGCGCGGTTCGATGCCAAGAAGGCTCGGCCTAAGGTCCTTGCAGCCGAGAAATTCCTCGTTGAGCGGCTGCGAAGATATGTTGTACGGCCCTTCGACAATCAATGGTGCTACTACTCCGGGGTGAGACCGCTCTGGAATGAACCGCGTCCCGGTCTCTGGGCGCAATGTTGGCGAGGCAATGCCTTCCTCCTGAGCCGCATGCGCCCAGGCAAATCTCCCGAGGGCCCGCCGATGTATTTCACGCCGCTATTGTCGGACGACCATCTGCTCTCGCCTGACGCCGCGTGTTTTCCCCTGCGTTTACGTGATGGGCACCGCACTGGCGACGAAAGGCAAGGTGAACTGCTCGCGGAACCGGATGAAGGACATGCACGCGCCAACTTAAGTGGAAACGCCAATGCTTACTTGCTCGAACTCGGCATCCGCGCGTGGGATCGCGATGCCGACACCGCCGGTCTGCTTTGGATGCACTCGCTCGCCATCGGTTATTCGCCGAAGTACATCGCAGAGAATGCCGATGGAATCCGGCAGGATTGGCCTCGCATTCCGCTGCCGGCAACAAAGGAACTGCTTACAGCCTCGGCCAAACTCGGCAGGAACATCGCCGCGCTGCTCGATACGGAGACGCTTGCTTCCAGCGTCACCTCGGGAAGTATTCCCGATGAGCTGAAACACATTGCCAATATCGCACGCGCTGGCGGCGGTTCGCTCGATCCGAGAAAGGGCGAGCTTGCGCTCACGGCCGGCTGGGGACATGCAGGCAAAGGCGGGATCACCATGCCGGGCAAAGGCAAACTCGCCACGCGCGCGGCACCGAAGCTCCCGCCCGCGCTCGGCGCGAAAGTACACGACGTGTACCTGAACGACGTCGCCTATTGGGCGAACATTCCGGAGAAAGTCTGGGACTACACCATCGGCGGCTACCAGGTGATGAAGAAGTGGCTTTCCTACCGCGAGCGTCCGCTGCTCGGCCGCGATCTCACGATGGAAGAAGCCGAGTACGTCACGGAGATGGCGCGCCGGATCGCGGCGATCTTGCTGATGTCCAACGCGCTCGACGAGAACTACGAGGCGTGCAAGTCACAGCCGTACGCCTGGCCCAAGGCTTGACGCTACCCTGAATTCGTTTGAATTGAACGACCCGTATGCGGCTGTGCGCAATCGTAGACGCACACAGGTCTTGTCGCGAGGCGGCTTGCCATCCAGTCGGAGCCTCCCTAACATAGTTCTAAATTTTGTTGTCTAAACCGGTAATGAAGAAGAAATATTCGATCACCCAAGTGCAGCGCAATCTGCTCGCGATCCTGCGCGAAGCGGAGCGTACCGGCGCCGTGCGCATCACCCGTCGCGGGCAAGTCGTCGCGCGCCTTGTCGCCGAACACGAATTCCAGAGCCTGGCGCGTCGCAAGCGCCGCATCGACTGGGGCACGATGCTCATCGATATGCGCGGCTTCAAATTCGACCGCGAGGAAGCGAATGCCCGCTGAGAGTAGCGCATCCGAAAGCATGCATACGCTCCGACCCCGTGCAAGCATGAAAACTCAAGAGCCAGATCGACGCCACTGACAGGCAGATCGACAAAGCTGTGTACGAGCTTTACGGCTTGAACGACGAGGAGATCAAAATTGTCGAGAGAGCCCGATGACGGACAACAAGGCGCTTGAGCCCAAAGCGCCGATGCTGGTCTACCTCGACCACAGCATACTCAACCAGATCTTAAAGGGACGACCGAGGCTCCGGGATGTGCTTTCGGCAAAGAATTTACAGGTCGTGTTTTCAGACGCTAATCTGAACGAAATCTCGAATTCAGAAGGCAGAGGGCAGGATTTTCTTTCGCTACTGGGCGTGCTCGGTGCACAGTATCTGCGCCTCGTTCACGATGATCAGTTTCGTTCGACAGACCGCGCTGTCATCGAAGCTATCGACCCCACCGCTGCCTACAACGCCTACCTTACAAACCAGCGTGAATCGCCATCGGGCGATGGTGGAATTAGCAATCTGCTCAAGAAGGTGTACGGAGGCTACCCGAATAAGACGTTCGGTGAAATAGTGCAGTCAGGGCAAGAAGAGATCACAGGATGGCTGGATACTTTGGCGCGCGAGCTTTCCTCCAGTTCGATTCCATCCGAGATCGATACGAGTGCTTTGTTGCAGGCGCTGCCTCAAATGAAGCAGCAGTTGGCGGCAGTGAGCACCGAATTAGGGCAAAAGCTCGACGCCGACGCGCCACGAAACCAAGTTAAGGCGATAGATAGCGAGCTTGGTGTTGGCCCGAAGGATCTCAACAACTTGAAGGGGCCGGACATCCTGGGGCAGATCTGGAGCCGGATAGAAGAAAAACTTCCAGAAGGGGCGGTAACCTTTGACGAATTCTTCGGCTTGGTGCGTCCCCGTTGGGTCGCGGATAGTCGCCCCATGACGAAATTGGAGCAGATCAATTCCGTATACCATCAATTGAACTTTCGCGGTTATTGCCGCGATGAGAACATGCCACAGCGCTTCGACGCCCACTTCAGAGACCTTACCCATGTTGGCATGGCGTCATTTTGCAGCCTGTTTCTGTCCGGCGATGAGCGGCAAGTAAGGAAGGCGCAGGCGGTGTATGAACACCTGGGAGTCGGGACATGTGTACACCACATCCCCCCACCGCGTTGATGCAGGTTGGCCCTGCCCTGGAAAGGTAGCCGGAACCGCGACGATCTCGGCCGCCTGTTCTGCGGTTCGATGCGCTACTGGTAATTAGGCTGCGGCGGCGGGGACCAGCGCCAGTCCCGGCATGTCGAACTCGCGCGCTTCGAGCTCGGCCATCAGCGCCTTGCCCTGTGTCGGGGTCAGCTCGACCAGAGGCGGGCGCACCGTCGCCCAATCCGGGTCGCGCCCGAAATGCGCGATGACTGCTTTGAGCGCTGCCATCATGGGATATTTCTGCACGACGCCGCGAGTCGCAGTGATGTCCTTCTGGAGCGCCTCTGCGTTGCCTGAGCGCCAGTTCTCGAACACCTTGTTGATCGCGCCGGGGTTGATGTTGCCGGTGGCGGTGATGCAGCCCTTGCCGCCGTTCTTCATGTTGTCGAGCAGAAAAACTTCGCTGCCGGCGAACACATCGAATCCCGACTTGGCGAAGGCGTCGAGCATGGCCTTGGTATTGTTCCAATCGCCCGAGGAATCCTTCACGCCGGCCACCGCGCCCGGGAAGTTCTTCAGCAGGCGCTCGATCAAACCGAGCGTGATCGGCACCTGCGAAACCGGCGGGATGTGGTAGAGATAGAGCTGCAGGCGCGAATCGCCGACGCGTTCGATCACCTCGGCGAAATTCCGGTACAGGCCTTCGTCGGACACGCCCTTGTAGTAGAACGGCGGCAGCATGAGAACGCCCGCACAGCCGAGCGCCACGGCGTGCGCGGTGAGCCGCACCGAGTCGCTGAGCGCGCAGCAGCCCGTACCGGGCATGAGCGCCGCCGCCGGGACGCCTTCCTGAACCAGAGTTTCCAGCAGCACCATGCGCTCGTCGACGGAGAGCGAATTCGCCTCGCTGTTGGTCCCGAACACGGCGAGCCCGCGGCAGCCGTTGGCGAGCAGCCACTTGCAATGCCGAACGTAACGCGCTCGATCCGGAGACAGGTCGCCCTTGAACGGGGTGACGACGGGTGCGAGGACGCCTGAGAGTCTTTTCGGGGCAGTCATAGTCAGGATTTCCCGCGGAGAAAGTAGGCTGGCATTATCGCACCGAACCGCGCCCGTTCATTCGGCGTACAGGTCGAGCAACACCCCACGCAACCAGGCGATGCCCGGATCCCGGCCGAAGCGCTCGTGCCAGTGCACCTTCACGTCGAGCGCGGGGATGTCCACCGGAGGCTTGAGCGACTTGAAGCGGCCGAAGCGCGCGATGGCGCGCATCAGGCCTTCGGGAACGATGACCATGTGATCGCTGCGCGCGAGGATCATGGGGACCACCGTGAAATGCGGCACGCGCAGCGCGATGCGGCGCGCGAGCCCCTTGTTGCGCAGCGTTTGCTCCACGATCTCGTGCGCCGAGCCTCTTGCCGAGACCAGCACGTGGGAGGCGGCGAGAAACTGCGCGAGCGTGATCCGCGAGCCGATGCGGGGATGGTCGGCGCGCACCAGGCAAACGTAGCGATCGCGGAAGAGGCGCTTCGACGCCACGCCCGCCGACAGCCCGGGAAGAAAGCCCACGGCGAGGTCGATTTCTCCTGCGCTCAGTGCTTCGCTCACTTCGTCCTGCGGCAACTGCTCGGTGTCGATGCGCACCCCGGGCGCCTCGCGCTCGAGGTGCTCGAGCAGCGCCGGCAGAAACACGATCTCCCCGACATCGGAAAGCTGCAGCCGGAAACTGCGCTGCGAAGTGTGGGGATCGAACGCCGCCTGCTGCGAGAGCGTCGTCTGGATGAGGTCGAGCGCCTGGCGCACCGGCGCGGCGAGCCGCTGCGCGAAAGGCGTCGGGCGCATGCCTCGCGGCGTGCGCACGAACAGCGGGTCGTCCAGCAGGCGCCGCAGGCGCGAGAGCGCGTTCGACATCGCCGGCTGCGACAAGCCCAGCCTATCGCCCGCCGCAGTGACGCTGCCGTCGCGCAGCACCGCGTCGAAAGCGCGCAGCAGATTGAGGTCGAGGTCACCTACATTCACAGTGTGAATCTATAGCATATGCGATATCAATTTGACAAATGCAGGTACCGCGCCTAACCTCGCTCGGCCGTAACAACCAAACCACCAACGAGGAGACATCCATGATCCGTGCACCCAGACTCGCGCTCGCCGCGGCGCTCGCCGCCGTTTCTGGCATCGCCTCCGCGCAGGAAGTGACGCTGCGCGTCGTGAGCGCGTTCGCCGAGAACACCCAGTACGTGAAGAACTTCGAGGGCTTCATGAAGAAGCTCAACGCCGAGGGCAAGGGTACGCTGCAGCTCAACTTCATCGGCGGGCCGAAGGCGATGCCGCCGTTCGAGGTGGGCAACGCCGTGCGCACCGGCGTGGTCGACATCGGCATGACTACCGGCGCCTTTTACACCACCATCATGCCCGAGGCCGACGCGCTCAAGCTCACCCAGATTCCGGCGCCCGAGCTGCGCAAGAACGGCGGCTTCGAGCTGATCAACAAGGTCTGGAACGAGAAGGCGAACATGCAGTACCTCGGCCGCGTGATCGACTACACGCCGTTCCATCTCTACCTCACCAAGAAGATCGACAAGCCCGATCTCACCGGCCTCAAGATCCGCATCACGCCGGTGTACCGCGATTTCTTCCAGGCGATCGGCGCGACCGTGATGCAAACCGCGCCTGGCGAGGTCTACACGGCGCTGGAGCGCGGAGTGGTCGACGGCTACGGCTGGCCGATCAACGGTATCTTCGACTTCAACTGGCACGAGAAAACCAAGTTCCGCGTCGATCCGGGCTTCTACAACGCCGAAGTGTCGTTGGTGATGAACCTCGATAAGTGGAAGAGCCTGTCGCAGCGCCAGCGCGACCTGCTGATGCGCCACGTGATCGCCCACGAAGCGGCCAACGATTCCTGGAAAAAGGTAAACGCCGACGACACCCGGCGCCAGGCGCAGGCCGGCATCCAGACGATTACCTTCGACGCGGCGACGGCGAAGCAGTACTACGACAAAGCCTACGATGTCGCCTGGACCAATCTCATCAAGGTGAGCCCGCAATACGGCCCGCAGATGAGGAAACTGTTCAGCAAGTGACCGGCGTCTTCCCCTCCTCAATGAGGAGGGGTGCCGGCGTGGCTGGCGGGGTGGTTCGGCTCGACGCCATCACCCCGGCTCTTCGAGCCGCCTCTCCTTAAAGAAAGGAGGGGAAGCAACAACGCTCCCACCACCATGTTCTCGCGCCTCTCCCACCACTACGGCCGCCTACTGGCGGGCCTCGCGCTCGCCGGCTGCGCGGTGCTGTTCGCGATGATGCTCGTGATCTGCCTGGACGTGCTGCTGCGCAACGTGCGGATCGTACCTGGAGTGTACGGCGTGTCCTGGGCGAACGAAGTCACCGAGTACGCGCTCTACCTGATCACGATGCTCACCGTCCCTTGGCTCCTGCGCCAAGGCCAGCACATCCGGATCGACATTCTCCTGCGGACGATGCCGCGCCGCCTTGCCTGGTATTGCGAGTGGGCGTCCGACCTGTGCGCGCTCGTCTGCTGCGTCGTGATTGCCTTCTGCGGCTGGAAGGCGACTGCGGCGAGCATGGCGATCGGCTCGATGGTCGTGAAGACGATCGCGCTGCCCGAGTGGTGGCTGCTCGCCCCGCTGCAAATTACTTTTGCGCTGCTTGCGATCGAGATGCTGTTTCGCATGCAACGCCTGCGCGCAGGCGAAGTCGGACCGCGCGAGGACGCGGTCACGGCGGTCTGAAGCAGCCCATGTCCTGGCAGGCGGCAGCGTGGCTCATGCTGGGCGGATCGACGGCCCTGATGTTCCTCGGGCTCCCCGTGGCCTTTGCGTTTCTCGCCATCAACATCGTCGGGGCGGCGATTTACCTCGGCGGCGAGCCGGGCCTGGTGCAGCTGGCGCGCAACAGCGTGCAGTCGGTCACGACCTTCGCGCTCACCCCGATTCCGCTCTTCATCCTGATGGGCGAGGTGCTCTTCCACACCGGGCTCGCGGTCAAGGTCATCGACGGCATCGAGCGCCTGATCCGCCAGGTTCCGGGCCGCCTGGCGGTGGTGGCGGTGGTCGCGGGCACCGTGTTCTCGGCGATCTCGGGTTCGACGATTGCCACCACGGCGATGCTCGGCAGCCTGATGCTGCCGGTAATGCTCGCGCGCGGCTACCACCCGACCATCGCGACCGGCCCGATCATGGCGATCGGCGCCGTGGACATGCTGATTCCGCCTTCCGCGCTCACCGTGCTCCTCGGCAGTCTGTCGGGCATCTCGATTTCGAAGCTCCTGGTCGGCGGGATCCTGCCCGGCCTGATCCTGAGCGTGATCTTCGTCGGCTATATCGTGGTGCGGGTGAAGCTCGAGCCGCGGCTTGCGCCGAGCACTCCGTTCGAGGAACACCACGGCTGGCGCAGATTTCTGCCGTTCGTACAGTACGTCCTGCCGCTCGTCTCGATTTTCGCGGTGGTGGTCGGCGCGATGATCGCCGGCTGGGCGACGCCGACCGAATGCGCCGCGCTCGGCGCCTTTGCCACCATGGCGCTCGCCCTGGCCTATCGCGCGTTGAGTGCCGGGAATCTGCTCAATGCGCTGCGCGGGACCGCGACTATATCCGGAATGATCCTGTTCATCATCGTCGGCGCCACCACCTTCTCGCAGATCCTGTCGTTCTCCGGGGCGAGCAACGGGCTTGCGCAGATGATCACCGGTTTCGGACTGCCGCCGCTCGCCGTGGTTGCGGGGATGATGCTGATGCTCATTTTCCTCGGCGTGTTCGTCGAGCAGGTGAGCATGATGATGATCACGCTGCCGATCTTCATGCCGATCGTGCAGGGCATGGGAATCGATCTGATCTGGTTCGGGGTGATGTTCCTCATCTGCATGCAGCTTGGCCTGCTGATGCCTCCCCACGGGCTGCTGCTCATGACCATGAAGGGCGTGGCGCCGCCGCAGGTGACGATGGTGCACATCTTCCGTGCGGTGGCCCCGTTCGTGCTGATCAGCCTTCTGGTGCTCGTTCTCGTTTTCTTCGCGCCCGGCATCGCGACCTGGCTTCCCAACCTGATCGGCTGAGGGACCCCATGGAACGCTCCTTCACGAAAGAAGTCGAGCTGCTCAAGCTCGGCGCAGGACAGACCTTTCACGGCGAAGGCATCCTCGCCGTGACCAAGGCGCTGCTCCAGTCCGGCGTGTCCTACGTCGGCGGCTACCAGGGCGCGCCCGTATCGCACATGATGGACGTGCTGAACGACGCCCGCGACATCATCGAGGGGCTTGGAGTGCACATCGAGACCAACGCGTCGGAGGCGGGCGCGGCGGCGATGCTCGGCGCGTCGATCAATTATCCCTTGCGAGGCGCCGTCACCTGGAAGTCCACCGTTGGCACCAACGTCGCCTCCGACGCGCTTTCCAATCTCGCCTCGGCCGGGGTGCTCGGCGGCGCGCTCGTCGTGATCGGCGAGGACTACGGCGAAGGCGCCTCGATCATCCAGGAGCGCAGTCACGCTTTCGCGATGAAATCGCAGATCTGGCTGCTCGACCCGCGTCCGAACCTGCCGACCATCGTCCGAATGGTGGAAAAAGGCTTCGAGCTTTCGGAAGCTTCGAATACACCGGTAATGCTGGAGCTTCGCATCCGCGCCTGCCACGTGCACGGAACCTTTGAAACCAGGGACAATCGCGCCCCGCGGATTTCGCGCAAGCAAACCCTGGAGCAACCCGATTTCGACTTCGCGCGCATCTCGCTGCCGCCGGCGACCTACGCACAGGAGAAGCACAAAGTCGAAGTGCGCTGGCCGGCTGCGGTGAAGTTCATTCGAGAAAACCGGCTGAACGAGGTGTTCGAAGGCTCGATGGAGGAGTTCGGCATCATCTGCCAAGGCGGCATGTACAACGCGACGGTGCGCGCCCTCAATCAGCTCGGGCTTGCGGACACTTTCGGCGAGTCGAAGATCCCGATCTACGCGCTCAATGTCACCTACCCGCTGATACCCGAGGAGGTCACCGCGTTCTGCGCAGGCAAGCGCGCCGTGCTGATGGTCGAGGAAGGCCAGCCCGCCTACATCGAGGACGCGCTGCACGCGATCCTGCGCCGCGCCGATTTGCAGACCCACGTGCACGGCAAGGACGTCCTGCCGATGGCGGGCGAATACACGGGCGAGGTGATGCTCGGCGGTGTCGCAAAGTGGATCGACGCCTTGGCGCCTCATATCGCCAGCACGGGGATCGACGCGGGAAGCGCTCAACGGGCATTCGAATCGATCACCGCCCCGAAGAAGCGCGCCGCCGAGCTGCTCGGCGGGCCGGTGCCCGCCCGGCCGCCCGGGTTCTGCATCGGCTGCCCCGAGCGTCCGGTGTTCTCGGCGATGAAGCTCATCGAGCGCGAGAGCGGCGCGTTCCACATCTCGGCCGATATTGGCTGCCACACCTTCTCGACGCTGCCGCCTTTCAGCATCGGCAACACCGTGCTCGGCTACGGCCTCGGCCTTGCCTCGAACTCGGCCATCGCGCCGATGTTCGGCGGGCGCACGGTCACCATCATGGGCGACGGCGGCTTTTGGCATAACGGCCTCACGTCGGGAATCGCCAACGCCGTGTTCAACAAGAGCGACGGCATCCTGGTCATCATGAAGAACGGTTACACCTCGGCGACCGGCACCCAGAACATTCCCTCCTCGCTCCACCAGACCGAGTGGAAGTCCGGCGACATGAGCATCGAGCGCGCGCTAAAAGGGATCGGCGTCGAGTGGATCAAGCCGGTGTACACCTATCGCATCAGCGAAATGGCGAAGACGCTGCGCGAAGCAATGACTAGCGCCTACAAGGGGCTGAAGGTCATCATCGCCGATGCCGAATGCCAGCTCGAGCGCCAGCGGCGCATCCGGCCGCAGATCGCAGCGGCGCTGAAAGCGGGCGAGCGCGTGGTGCGCACGCGCTTCGGCGTGGACGAGGATGTGTGCTCGGGCGACCACTCCTGCATCCGGCTGTCCGGCTGCCCTTCGCTCACCATCAAGACTTCGAGCGACCCGCTCAAAGTCGATCCGGTCGCGCACGTCAACAACGACTGCGTGGGCTGCGGGCTGTGCGGAGAGGTCGCGCACGCGGCGATTCTCTGCCCCTCGTTCTTTCGCGCCGAGATCGTGCAGAACCCGAACGCCTGGGACCGTTTTCTCGGCGGCCTGCGCAAGACCATCATAGGCTGGCTTCAGCCGGCCTGAGGAGAAACCATCATGTCGCTTCCTGAACGCCCCATCACCGTTCTCATCGCCGCTTTGGGCGGGGAAGGCGGCGGCGTGCTCGCCGACTGGATCATCGCTGCGGCGACCGCACGCGACTATCCGGTGCAGAGCACTTCGATCCCCGGAGTCGCGCAGCGCACCGGCGCGACCACCTACTACGTCGAGATCTTCCCGGCGAAAATCGCCGAGCTGGGCGGCAAGCGCCCGGTGATGACATTGACCCCGGCGCCCTCTTACGTCGATGTGATGGTCGCCTCCGAACTGCTCGAGGCCGGCCGCGCGATGCAGAATGGCTTTGTCACTTCGGACCGCACCACGCTCATCGCCTCCACCCATCGCATCTACACGGTCGCCGAGAAGATGCAGATGGGCGACGGGCGCTTCGATAGTGAAGTCGTGCTCAAGGCGGCGCAGACACTGGCGAAACGGGCGATCCTGTTCGACATGCAAGCCCAGGCAAATTCCGCCGGCACAGTGATCAGCGCGGTGATGTTCGGGGCGTTGGCCGGCTCTGGAACGCTTCCGCTCTCGCGGGCCGATTGCGAAGCGGCGATCCGCGGCGGCAAAGGTGCAGAGGCGAGCCTGAAGGGCTTCGCCGCGGGTTATGACGCGGCCGCAGGCGAGCCGATATCGGCCCGCAGCGGCAGGAAAAAGATCCCCGGGGAACGCCTGCGCGTTGCGCCGGCAGAGCGCGTCAGGCAGACGTTCCCGGCCGAGACTCGCGCCATCCTCGGGGAGGGCGCGGCGCGCTGCACCGATTTCCAGGATCGCGGTTACGCCAAGCTCTACCTCGACCGCCTCGAGCCCATAGTCAATCTCGACCGCGCGATGGACGGATACAAACTGACCGTGGAAACCGCCCGGTTCCTCGCGTTGTGGATGTGCTACGAAGACGTGATCCGCGTCGCCGACCTCAAGACGCGCAAGAGCCGCTTCGAGCGCGTGCGCGAGGAAGTGCAGGCGAAACCTCACGAACCGGTGCACGTTACCGAGTTCCTCAAACCCGGCCTGGACGAACTCACCGCGGTGCTGCCGCGGCTGCTCGCGCGTCCGCTCAGGCGCTTGGCCGAGGCAAGCGGCCTCGCCGGCAAGCTCAACGTGGGGATGTATATCAAGACGACGAGCGTCAGCGGATTCCTTCTGATGCGCTTCCTTGCCTGGTTGCGGCCGCTCAGGCCGCTCACCTCGCGATGGCACGAAGAACAGCCGTTGATCGACCGCTGGCTCGGTGCTATCGCTGCGGCCGCGAAGCGCGATTCAAGCCTTGCACTGGAGATCGCGCTGTGCGGCAGGCTGATCAAGGGCTATGGTGAAACACACAGGCGCGGCAAAGGCAATTTCCTGCGCATCCTGGATACGTTGGTCGAAGGCGGCGCGGTCCCCGACGATCGGGCGCGGATCGAAGCGATCCGCAAGGCGCGAGAGGCGGCGCTTGCCGATCCGGAAGGGCGCAAGCTCGAGCAGTCGCTCGAAACGCACGGCATCGCGCCGCTTCCGCCCAAGCCGAAGCCTATCGTGTTCTCCCCGCGCAGGCCCCCGGGCGACCGGAAAGCCGCGTAGGTGCGCTTATTGCATCGGATCAACCATGGAACGACAGTTCACTGAAGAAATCAAATCGCTGAAGCTCGGCGAGGGCGAAACCTTCCACGGCGAGGGCATCCTGGCGGTCACCAAGGCGCTGCTGCAGTCGGGCGTTTCCTACGTCGGCGGCTACCAAGGGGCGCCGGTGTCGCACCTGCTCGATGTCATGGTGCAGGCCAAGGACTACATGAACGAGCTTGGCGTGCACGTCGAGGCCTGCACCAGCGAGGCCTCGGCCGCCGCGATGCTCGGCGCCTCGGTGAGCTACCCGATGCGCGGCGCCGTTACATGGAAATCGATCGTCGGCACCAACGTCGCGGCCGATGCGCTGTCCTATCTCGCCAGCGCCGGTGTAGTCGGCGGAACGCTGATCGTGCTGGGCGAGGACTACGGCGAGGGCGGCGTCGTCGCGCAGGAGCGCAGCCATGCCTACGCGCTCAAGTCGATGATGTGGCTGCTCGACCCGCGGCCGAACCTGACGACGATCACGGACATGGTCGAAAAGGGGTTCGAGCTTTCGGAAGCCTCGAACACGCCCGTCATGATGGAGCTTCGCATCCGCGCCTGCCACGTGCAAGGCAGTTTCGCTACGAAGAGCAACCGCGCCCCGGCCCTGTCCACGCGCAATCCGATGGAGCGCCCGGCGGACTTTGTCTACGAGCGCCTCGCGCATCCGCCGGCGATATTCCCGCAGGAGAAGAAGAAGTCCGCCGTGCGCCTTCCAGCCGCGCGCAAGTTCATCGCCGAGCACAAGCTCAACGAGATCTTTGAGGGAAGCGAATCCTCGGTCGGCGTGATCGTGCAAGGCGGTCTTTACAACAATCTCATACGTGCGCTGCAGATGCTCGGCCTCGCCGATAACTTGTCGGACGAGCGCGGCGGCTGCCGTATCCCGATCCTCGCGCTCAACGTCGTCTATCCACTCGTCCCGGAGGAGATCACCGCGTTTTGCGCCGGGAAATCGGCCGTCCTCATGATCGAGGAAGGTCAGCCGGAATTTATCGAGCAGGATATCGCGACCACGCTCAGGCGCGCCGACATCCAGACCAGGCTCCACGGCAAGGACATGCTGCCCATGGCGGGCGACTACAACGCGGAGGTGCTGGTGCGCGCCCTTGCGCGCTTCCTCGCTCAGCATGCCCCCCAACTCGACACCTCGCCGGGCGCGCGCTGGCTGGAGGGCGTGGAAGCCTCGCGCTCGCGCGCCGCGCAGCTGCTGGGCACGCTCCCCGCAAGGCCGCCGACATTCTGCATCGGCTGTCCCGAACGGCCGGTGTTCTCGGCGATGAAGCTCGTCGCCGAAGACGTCGGGCGCCCGCACATCTCGGTTGACGTCGGCTGCCACGCGTTCGCGACCTTCGAGCCCTTCTCGCAGGGCAACACGCTGCTCGGCTACGGCATGAGCCTCGCAAGCTCGGCAGGCGTCGGCCCGATGTCGCAGCGCCGGCCGCTCGCGATCATGGGCGATGGCGGCTTCTGGCACAACGGCCTGCTCTCGGGTGTCGCCTCGAACCTGCTCAATGGCGGGGATGCGGTGCTCTTGATCATGAAAAACGGCTACGCTGCGGCGACCGGAACGCAGGAGCTGATCTCCTCGCCGCCGGGAGCAGCGCGCGCGGAGGCCGTCGGAAAAAGCGCGGTCCACGCGGACAGGACCATCGAGAACACCCTGACCGGCCTCGGCGTGAAATGGCTGCGCACCGTAAACAACTACCGAGTCGCCGACATGGTGAAGGCGCTGCGCGAGGCGTACACGACGCCCGAGCCGGGTTTGAAGGTGATCGTCGCCGAAGGCGAATGCCAGCTCGAGCGCCAGCGGCGGCTGCGCCCCCAGGTCGCGGAGAGGTTGAAGCGCGGCAAGCGGGTCTTGCGCACGCGCTTCGGCGTTGACGAGGACGTATGCTCGGGCGATCACTCCTGCATCCGGCTCTCGGGCTGCCCCTCGCTCACCATCAAGCCTTCGAGCGATCCCCTGAAAGTGGATCCGGTCGCGCACGTCAACAACAGCTGCGTCGGCTGCGGGCTGTGCGGAGAGGTCGCGCACGCGGCGATTCTCTGCCCCTCGTTCTTCCGCGCCGAGATCGTGCAGAACCCGAACGCCTGGGACCGTTTTCTGGACCGCCTGCGCAACACCTTCATCGGCTGGCTTCAGCCGGCGTAGCTCAGGGCGGAAGCTGGAGATCGAATCGCTCGGCCGAATTTCTTACGTGCGCCGAACCCGCGGCAGGAGCTTCGCAAGCTCCGCGCCGTGAATCAGCCGGATGTTCCTTTCGAGCGCGAACGCACGCGCGGCGACGGTAATCTCGCCCGAAGCGACATAGATGCTCTCGTGTGCCTCTCTCGCGCGCTTGGCCTCATCCAGTTCGCGCAGTGGATCGACGCCGGTGTGCGCGGCTTTCCAACGCTTGCACCCGACGAGCGAGATGCGCCCCGCCTTGGTGAGCTCGAAGTCAGCCGCCGCGCTAGTGAGCCTGATCACGGCGTAGCCGTCATCGCGCAATGCGTCGGCCAGCGCACTGGAAAAATCCCCCCACGACATCGCGCGAACCGCCGCTAGCGTATCGGCGACCCGCGCGGCGCTGGGTACGCGAAGCTGTCGCCACCCGGCAACGCTCCCGATCACGATGAACGGCAGCGCGGCGAAGAAAGCATAGACCTCGGGCAACACGAGCCTTGCCGCCGCGACAACCCCTGCGGCAACGAGAATGCTGATCCACCACGGCGAGCGCAGCAGGATCGCGAACAGCGAATTCTTGGCCATCTGAAACTTCATTTCCCGCCCCGCATCAGCAACGTTGTCGGAACCCCGGCAGTATAGGGCCGATTTTCGGCAGGCTTGCTTTTTGTATATACGTATATACAATAGCCCTGTTGGACAAGGATCCCAAAAAGGAAGGCCGCAATATTGCAGAGCGTGGTCTTTCACTGGACCTCGCCGAGCAACTCGACTGGGCGACCGCCCTGATCTGGGAAGACAGGCGCAAAGACTATGGAGAACGGCGCTACTGCGTGCTTGGCTTCATTGAGGATCGGCTGCATAGCGTGGTGTTCACACCACGCGACGGCAAGCCTCGGGTCATCAGTCTGCGTAGAACCAACAAACGCGAGGTGAAACGGTATGAAAAAGCAACCCAAACCTAGAAAGACCATCCGTCAAAATCCGGAATGGACCACGGCTATGATTGCGAAGGCGCACCCGGCGAGGGAAGTTCTGCCGAAAATATTTGGCGCGCGAACCGCGGCCACTATGCTCAAGCCGCGTGGCCGTCCCAAGTCTCCGGAATCAAAAGTTGCGATTAGCCTGAGATTGCCGCCCGATACGCTTGCGCGCTGGAAGGCTACTGGCCCAGGTTGGCAGACGCGCATGGCCGAGGTACTGCGTGAGTCAGTGTAGGTAGTTGCGGTCCAGCAAGGCCTTGCACCGAACGCTCAGGGAGTGCTCAGGCGGGCCGCCCGCGCCTGCGAGCCGGATCTACGTGCTCAATTACGGCGAGCATCTCACCGACGGTGATCCCTCGACTGTGCTGCGCGATCCGCGGGTGATCGAGGCTTATCTCGGGCGGGCCGGGGAGCGGACGGCCCGCACCTAAGCGGAGCCCACCCGGAACCCGCCGTCCTCGGTCAGCTCGAAACGCCCTTCGCGCACGGCGCGCAGCCAGCGTCCCGTGCGGACCAAGCCGCCGAAGCAGTAGAAGTGCAGGCCCGCTATCGGCGGCCCCGAGTGCTGCGCGAGTTCCCTGACGACGACCTCCGGACCGGTTTCGACAAGAAGCCGCGTGATCGCCTGCGGGCGCGCCTTCAACGCGCGGACCGAATTCCCGATTCCGCACAAAGCCGCGAATCTCAGAAGCCGCGGCAGACTCGCGGGGCCCGAGAGCCCCACTCGCACCGGAATACCGTGACCTTTCATCTTCGCCACCCACGCGAGCACCGGCTCGGATTCGAAGCAGAACTGCGTCACGACCCGAAGGTCGAGACCCGAGCGCCGGGCGAGGCTTTTCTTTGCCGCCAGCGCCGAGTCCAGCGCGGAGGCCGCGATTCTGGGATGACCTTCGGGATAACCCGCTACACCGATGTGCACGATGCCATGCCGCTGGAACAGGCCGGTCTCCAATAGCGCGACGCTCGACTCGAACGGCCCGCTTGCCCGATCGCTGTCGCCTGCGATCACAAGGACGCTGTCCACGGCGGCCTCACCAACGGCGCGCTCAAGGTATTCATCGAGAGCGTCGCGGCTGGCGATTCGGCGCGCCGCGATGTGCGGTACCGGATGAAATCCCGCGCGTCTCAGGCGCGCGGCGAGCGCCACATTCGCGTG
>Ga0137451_1000051_pt1 | contig 38664 bp, 31 predicted proteins | sample EasRivERMGT500_2_FD_102336 | JGI IMG/M metagenome (GOLD analysis project Ga0137451, IMG submission 102336) | Soil microbial communities from meander-bound floodplain in the East River, Colorado, USA - East River MetaG ERMGT500_2 | ecosystem: Environmental > Terrestrial > Soil > Floodplain ... | reverse complement strand
GCTCGCTGGCGCGCTGCAATCCGATGCTTGAACCTGTGCTGGATGGTCCACAATCGGTCTTATGTTAATTTCGCTCACCTGCGTGCCCCTCAGCGGGGGCGATCGGAGCGAGTCTAGTGGTAAACAGCCGCCCAGCACGCGGCCGCGTGCGTAGTTGATCGAGCGGTTGGCGAGATGCGGGTCGGGCTCGGTCTTGTAGCACCAGTCGGTGCGCGGGTTGCCGATGGTGTACAGGTAGCCGACCGGCACGTCGATCCAGAACCAGTCGTCCTTGCCGCCCGCTTCGACGAGCAGCACCGTGGCGGACGGATCCGCGGACAGGCGGTTGGCGAGGAGGCACCCGGCGCTGCCCGCGCCCACGATAACGTAGTCGAAGTTTCCAGAATGCTGCATACCCTCTCCCTGGCGTATTGTAGGGGAATGAATCAGCAAATCCGGTTCTGCAAGAGTTTCGACGGGACGCAGATCGCCTACGCCATCACGGGGCAAGGCCCGCCGCTCGTCAAAGCCCCGCACTGGCTGACGCACCTCGAGTATGAGTTCCAGAGTCCGATCTGGCGGCCGTGGATCGAGGCGCTGTCCGCGGACCATACGCTCCTGCGGATGGATGAGCGTGCGTGCGGCTTGTCCGACGGGGACGTAGCCGACATCTCCTTCGAGGCCTGGGTGCGCGACCTCGAAGCGGTGGTGGATGCCGCCGGGTTCGAGCGGTTCGCGCTGCTCGGCTGCTCGCAGGGCGCCCCCATCTCGATCGAGTACGCCGTGCGCCACCCGGGGCGCGTCACGCAACTGGTGTTGCTCGGCGGCTACGGGCGCGGCTGGATGAGGCGCGGCTTGCCGCCGGAGCGGATGGCGGAGCTGGAGGCGCAGTTGAAGCTGGTCGAAGTCGGCTGGGGACGCGAGGACGCGTCGTATCGGCAGATGTTCGCCATGCAGTTTGCCCCCGGCGCCACGATGGAGCAGATCAATTCGTTGAGCGAGCTGCAGCGCCGATCCGCTTCGCCCGGGAACGCAGTGCGCATCATTCGTGCGTTTTTCAATATCGACGTGCAGCAGCGCGCCCCGCTGGTTTCCAGTCCGACGCTCCTGCTCCACGGCCGCAACGACCGCCGGGCGCCGTTCGAGGAGGGGCGCCTGCTCGCCGGCCTGATTCCGGGCGCGCGGCTGGTGCCGCTCGACACGGAGAACCACATCCTTCTCGCGCAGGAGCCGGCGTTCCAGCAATTCTTCGAGGAGCTCCGCGCCTTCGTGCCGGCGCCGGGACGCAGGACGAAGGCTTTCGAAAATCTCACGACGCGCGAGGCCGAGATCCTCGAGCGCATCGCCCAGGGCCTGGACAACGCGCAGATCGCCGCGCACCTCGATATGTCCGAGAAGACGGTGCGCAACCACATCACGCACATCTTCGACAAGCTGGGCGTTGAGAACCGCTCCCGGGCCATCGTGCTCGCCCGGGAAGCCGGGCTGGGACTGCAGTCCCGGCGTTCCTAGCTGGTTTTCGGCTGGTCCCGGGACGCCGGCCTCACGCGCTCTCCCTCGCTGCGGGTCACCATGTGCTCACAAAGGAGGTAGTCATGAGCACATACCAAATCGTTCTCCGCAACACGGTCTCGGCATTCGAGGGGTTCAGCCCCATCCGCCTGTACGAGCGGTTCTTGGACTGGTGGGTCAGCCTGTACGCGGAACGCCCGCGCAATCCCTGGACGCAGATCTGAGGGAAGGTTTGCGCTGACGTGCCGCAGGGGCTATCGTGTGCGGGCGTTCTCTTCCCAACGGGGGAACTGCCCGGCATGGCCCAGCAGATCCGGTTCTGCAGCAGCGCGGACGGCACGCGCATCGCCTACACCACCGACGGATCGGGTCCGCCGCTCGTGCGTTCCGCGTTCTATCTCAATCATCTCGAGCTCGACTGGCAATGCCCCGTGTGGAAGCCCTATCTCGAGGAATTCAGCCGCCAGCACTCGCTGTTGCGGCATGACATGCGCGGCTTCGGCCTGTCGGATCGGGAGCCGGCGGAGATGTCGCTGGATGCCTGGGTGAAGGACCTCGAAGCGGTCGTCGATGCCGCCGGGCTCGAGCGCTTTCCGCTCATCGGCATGTGCCACGGCGGCGCCATCGCGATCGAGTACGCGGCGCGCCATCCCGAGCGCGTGAGTCATCTGGTGCTGTTTGGCGCCTATGCGAGGGGCGCGCTCAGGCGCGCAACGACACCCGGGCAGCGCGAGGCGCGGGAGCTTCTGGTCAAGCTGGCCGAGCTGGGCTGGGGAACCGAAAACGCGGCGTTCCGTCAGGTCTGGCCCGCGCTCCTGCAGCCAACCGGTTCGCCGGAGCGGCTGCGCGCGCTCGCCGAGCTGCAGCAGAAGTCATCCACTGGCGCCGTTGCAGCCCGCCTGCTCCGGGCGGCCGGCGAGCTGGATATCACCGGGTCAGCGCCCAAGGTGCAGTGCCCGACCCTGGTTCTCCACCCGAAAGACGACCGCGCCGCGCCCTTCGCGGAAGGCCGGCTGGTCGCTGCGCTGATCCCGGGCGCAAAGCTGGTGTCGCTCGACAGCGCGAATCACGTGCTCACCGAGGTCGAGCCCGCCTGGGGCGAATTTCTCGCCGAATTGCGCGCGTTCCTGCCGGCGTCGGCGAACGCGCGGGCGCGGTCGAGCGAACTTCAGGCCCTCACCGGGCGCGAAATGGAGATTCTCGAACGCATCGCGCAGGGCCTGGATAACGCGCAGATCGCGGCGCATCTCGAGATGGCCGAGAAGACGGTTCGCAACCACATCACCCGCATCTTCGACAAGCTCGCCGTCGAAAACCGGGGACAGGCGATCGTGCGCGCCCGGGAGTCCGGGCTCGGCCTGAAGGGTGCGCTCGCATAGCTCCGGTCATGCCGCCGGCATTCGCCGAAACCCGCTACGGCGAAACCTGCTCAGGTCGCATCGGCGACGATCTCGGCGGCACAAAATACAAGGTGCTCGCTTGAACCTGTGCTGGATGGTCCACAATCGGTCTTATGTTAATTTCGCTCACCTGCGTGCCCCTCAGCGGGGGCGATCGGAGCGAGTCTAGTGGTAAATTGCTGGGCAATCAATTCCAGCCGCAGCAGCAAGGCATGGCCTGTCGCACACCCCGGTAGATCCGGGGCGTTGTCCTCGTTCAGCCCTCAGGCGATGTCGGGAACGGGATGGTAGGTCAGTTCGCGTGCCGGTGATTTTAATCCCTTCCCGTCCCTCGGCGGCGCGCGCTGATTCCGTTGCGCCTCGCGTGGCGCCCAGCGGCCCAGATGTTCGAGGATTCGGCGGATGACTTCGGCGTCATCGATCAGCGCGATGACCTGCATCGGCGCGCCGCACTTGGGACATTCCAGAGGATCGACCTCGTAGACCTTGTGGATCAATCGCGCCCACGCCGACCGGGCGCACGCCGCAATCACCTGGCCGTCCTGGGGCGCTTGCACCGCTGCGCCCGGCACGGCCTTACGGGCCCGCTCGCCCCGAACCCTGGTCGAGTACCAGCCGACGTACCGCACCCAATGTTCGAACCGATCCGGAATATGGCGGCAAAGCAGTTCGAGCCATTGCGCGCCGGTCATCAACTGGAAATTGCGCTTCAGCCCTTTGTGCAGGCGAGAGCGGTACATGACCATGCCCGCGTCCGGGAGATACGTCATCTTCTCCAGGGAAAGCGGCGCGCGCAGCATGTATTGCGCGAGCTTCTTGCGGCCCTCGATATCCCCGGCGGGAACGTGCACGCCGTTATGCACGGAAAAGCTGCTGTGGCGCCAGGCCAGCATGCTCGCCGACAGCCGCTCTCCGATGGCGCCCTCGGCCACCAGGAGCTTCAGCACCGCAATGCGACACCCCCGTTCGAGCAATTTCACGGGAATCGCCGGTAGCACGACGAACGCACCGTCGGCGCGAAAAACGCCATTGGCCGCCAACACATGGATGTGCGGGTTGAAGGTCAGCAGGTCGCCGAAGGTCTGAACGAACAGGATCAAGCCCGGACGCCCCCCAACCCCCGCGCCGGTATAGGCTCGGATCAGCAATCGCTCCACGATATGGCACAGCTCCGCGAGCAATCCGCGCTTGCGCGAGAAGATCGGGCGCAGCATTCGCGGCACGGTGAAGACATATTGCCGGTGAGGTACGGGCGCGAGAACGTTTTCCTCGACCCAATCCCCATAGGCGAGCACGCGCTTCTGGTGACAGCTCGGACAGAAATACCGCGCCTTGCACGAAAATGCGAGCAGGTAATCGTGACGGCATTCGGGGCAATACACGCGCGCGAACCCGTAGTGCGGATCGCCGCATTTGAGGAAGCGCTCGATGACGCGCTCTTCGAGCAGCTGCTGCAGGCGCCCCTCGGATCGCAGTTCCGCCAAGTGGCGATCGGCGCATTGATAGAGGGGACTCGCGCGCGGCTTACGCTGGCGATACACGCCGCCTTTTGGCGTCCTTCCCGCCGCTCCCGCGCCTCGCTCGCTGCATCCTGACATGATGCAAGCAACGCGGCGGCGCGCGCCCCGGTGTCATTGGACGGCGTCGATGGCACGCGGTCGAGCGCGATAGGGTCGCGTGCGTCAACGTCGTGGGGACGAAGTTCGTTAAGCACGAGATCGCTAGCGCCTTCCGATGATTTCCGTCAGGAAGCGCCCGGCACGTGTTGCGAGTTGACACAAGAAGCGATTGACCCCAGCCCGCGGCAGCGGGCCAGTCCACGCCGGCTACGCCAACTCTTCTTTGCTCTTGATTGTCCTGGACTTTAATGTCACGGAACATCAAATCAAAAGCATGTCCGAGCCTATTCGACAGTAACCGACTTCGCGAGGTTGCGCGGCTTGTCGACGTCGTTGCCGCGCTCGAGCGCCGCATGGTAGGCGAGTAGCTGCAGCGGAACGGTGTGCAGGATGGGCGACAGGATGCCAGCGTGATCGGGCATGCGGATGACGTGGATGCCGTCGCCGGCGACCATGCGCGTGTCCTCGTCGGCGAGCACATGCAGCTCGCCGCCGCGGGCGCGCACTTCCTGCAAGTTCGATTTGAGCTTCTCCAGCAGCGCGTCCTTAGGCGCGATCGCGATCACCGGCATGTTCTTGTCCACCAGCGCGAGCGGCCCATGCTTGAGCTCTCCCGCGGCGTAGGCCTCGGCGTGGATGTAGGAGATTTCCTTGAGCTTCAGCGCGCCCTCCATCGCGATCGGGTAGTGGATGCCGCGCCCGAGGAAAAGCGCATGCTCAAGCTGGGCGAACTTCTCCGCCCACATCTTCACCTGAGGCTCCACGTGCAGCACGCGCTCCAGCGCGCGCGGCAAGTGCCGCAGCGATTGAAGGAGTTCCGATTCGCGTTCCGCCGACAGCCTGCCCCGGATCTTGGCGAGTATCATCGTGAGCAGCACCAGCGCGGCAAGCTGCGTGGTGAACGCCTTGGTCGAGGCAACGCCGATCTCCGGCCCCGCGCGCGTGAGAAAGCGCAGCTCAGAAGCGCGCACCAGCGCGGACTCCGGCACGTTGCAGATCGAGAGCGCATAGCGGTGCCCGAGCGACTTGGCGTAGTGCAGCGCCGCGATCGTGTCCGCCGTCTCGCCGGACTGCGAGACGGTGACCACCAGCCCCTTTGGATTCGGCACGGACTGCCGATAGCGGTACTCGCTCGCGATCTCGACATTGCAGGGAATGCCCGCCAGCCCCTCGATCCAGTAGCGCGCGACCATCCCGGCGTGATAGCTCGTGCCGCAGGCAAGGATCAGGACCGAGTCACTATCGCGAAAAATTCGCTCCGCATCCGCGCCGAAAAGCTGCGGCGATACCGACTGTGCGCCGGTCACCATCTCCAGGGTATTCGCCACCGCCATCGGCTGCTCGAAAATCTCCTTCTGCATGTAATACCGGTGCGGGCCCAGCTCCACCGCTGCGGCCGTGAGCTGGCTCACCTGCACCGGACGCTCGACGAGCTTGCCCTTCGCATCGGCGATGCGCACGCCCCCGAGCGTGATTTCCGCGCAGTCGCCGTCCTCAAGATAGATGATGCGCTGTGTCACCTGGATCAGCGCCGAGGTATCGGATGCGGCGAAGTTTTCGCCGTCTCCAAGGCCGAGCAGCAAGGGCGCCCCGTGCCGCGCAACGACCAGTCGCGAGGGATCGGAATCGCTCACGACCGCGATCGCGTAAGCGCCGATCAGCTCGGTCACGCTCTTTTTCACCGCATCGAACAGCGTTGCGCCCGAATGCACATTCGAGTGCACCAGGTGCGCGATAACCTCGGTATCGGTATCCGAGACGAATTCGTAGCTCTTCGCACGCAGGCGCTTGCGCAACTCCTCGTGGTTCTCGATGATGCCGTTGTGCACGACCGAAACACCGCCCGAGATGTGCGGGTGCGCATTCTTCTCCGAGGGCACACCGTGCGTCGCCCAGCGGGTGTGGGCGATGCCGAGGTCTCCGGAGAGACCCTGCGCGCCGGCAAGTTTTTCCAGCTCGGCGACCCGGCCCGTCGAGCGCACGCGCCGCAACGTCGCCTGCGAGCCGCCTGCCTGCTTGGCTTCGAGCACCGCGACCCCCGCGGAATCGTAGCCGCGATACTCGAGTCGCTTCAGGCCCTCGATGAGGATGGGAACGACGTTACGTCTCGCTACCGCGCCGACTATGCCGCACATAGCCTCATCCTATCGCTTCACCGGCCGTTTCCATCCGGGAATGACCGTCTGTTTCGCCCGCGAGATGGTAAGTTCTCCGGGGGGCGCGTCCTTGGTCAGCGTCGTTCCCGCGCCGAGCGTCGCGCCCCTGCCCACTCTCACCGGCGCAACGAGCTGCGTATCCGAGCCTATGAATACGTCGTCCTCGATGACGGTGCGGTGCTTGTTTGCACCATCGTAGTTGCACACGATGGTGCCCGCGCCGATGTTGACGTTGCTTCCTACCTCGGTGTCGCCGATGTAGGAAAGGTGATTGGCCTTGGAGCCCGCCCCGATGCTGCTCGCTTTGACCTCCACAAAGTTGCCGACATGCACTTTGTCGCCAAGGCGCGTGCGCGCGCCGGGACGGATACGCGCGTAGGGCCCGATGGAACAGTTCGCGCCGATATCCGCGTCCTCGAGGTGACAGAACGGTTCGACGCGGGTGCCACCGGCGATCACCACGTTTTTCAACACGCAGTTCGCACCGATCGAGACGCCGTCACCCAGCTTCACGTCACCCTCGAACACGCAGTTCACGTCTAAGGCTACATCGCGGCCGCAGGCAAGGGTGCCGCGCACGTCGCAGCGCGCCGGATCGGCGAGCGCCACACCCTGTTCCATCAGCGCCTGGACAAGATTGCGCTGGTAGATCCGCTCCAGCTCTGCGAGTTGGCCCCGGCTGTTCACGCCGAGCGTCTCCCACGCCGCGCTTGCCTGCGAGGCTGTCACGGGGACGCGCTCCTTTGCCGCGAACGCGACGATATCGGTGAGGTAATACTCCTTCTTGGCGTTTCTGTTTTCCAGCCGCCCCAGCCAGTCTTTCAGTTTCTTCGTCGGCGCGACGACGGTGCCGGTGTTGACCTCGCGGAGCGCGCGTTGGCGCGCAGTCGCGTCCTTTTCCTCGACAATGCGCACGACCCGTTTGCCGTTTCGTATGATCCGACCGTAGCCCGAGGGATCGTCGAGTGTCGCGGTGAGCAGGCCAAGCCCTTTCCCGGCCGTCTCGATCAGACGCTTGAGCGTCTCTGGGCGAATGAGCGGAACGTCGCCGTAGAGTACGAGTGTCGGCCAGCGCTCGTTCAGATGCGGCGCCGCCTGCATCACGGCGTGGCCGGTGCCAAGCTGCGGCTCCTGCATGACCCAGACGGCGCCGTTCTCCCCGAGGGTCTTGCGCACGGCTTCACCTCCGTGGCCATAGACAACGCAGATGACGCTTGGCGAGAGGCGCTTCGCCGTATCGATGACATGCGAGAGAAGCGCCCGGCCCGCCAGGCGATGCAGCACCTTGGGCGTGTCAGAGTGCATGCGCTTGCCCAGACCTGCGGCGAGAATGACGATATTCACGAAAAGCGGAGGGAATTCAGCCGGATGCGCGATGTTAGCACGGCGGCAAAGCGCAAGGGGCTACGCCAACGTGAAAAGGTTGTAATCTGAAGCGGTCCGAGCCCGTTTACCAGTCCATGCGCCGCTTGATTCTATTCTTCGCCTTAGCCGTCCTTTTCCTGGCGCCCGCCCTCGCGTCGGCTCAGGTGTACAAATGGGTGGATGAAAAGGGCGTCGTCAATTACTCGAGCCAGCCGCCCACAGAACAAAAGGCCACCCTGCTCGATCCGAACTCGGTTTCGGTTTCCTCCTATACACCGGACGAGACGCTGACGCGGGCGGCAACGACAACGCCGAGCGCGAATGAGAGGGCGCTCGCGGAGCGAATCGCCAGTCTGGAGCGCAGGCTCGAGGCCGAGCGCTACTCCCGGCAGATCCTGGCGGACGCGCAAGCGCGCGCCCAGGAGATGCGCTTCGAACAGTGTTCGCGCGACCGGCGGATCGATTGCGATTATGCGGGACACGATCCCTATTACGCACCTTACGGGCCGACGGTGGTGGTGTACCGACCGCGCCTGCGAGCTCGTCCGATCATACCGATCCGACCCGCACTTATGCCGAAGTCGTCGAGGCCATCGTTCGCACCGAGTCGCGTTTCAAGGCCCGGTGCCCCGACGATGTAGTACTTTCTCGACATGCCGCCTATCGCGGCAACTCGGAAAACCCCATCAGGAATTCATCCACTGAGCGCGCGCACTGTCGGCCTTCCCGGATCGCCCACACGACGAGCGACTGGCCGCGGCGCATGTCGCCCGCGGCAAAGATCTTGGGAACCGAAGTGACGTAGCTGCCTTTCCCGTCGGTCGTCGCCTTGGCGTTGCCGCGCGGGTCTTTCTCCACGCCGAACGCCTCCAGCACCGCCGGCACCGGCGATACGAATCCCATCGCGAGCAGCACAAGGTCGGCGGGCAGCATCGATTCCGAGCCGGGGACTTCGCTCGTCTTGCCGTCCTTCCACTCCAGGCGAACCGTTTTGAGCGCCTTCACTTTCCCGTTCTCGCCGACAAACGCCTTGGTCGCGATCGACCAGTCGCGATTCACGCCCTCTTCTTGCGAGGACGAAGTGCGCAATCTCGTCGGCCAGTAAGGCCATACTGGATTCAATTCGGGATCCGGCGGCATGGGAAGCAGCTCGAACTGCGTCACCGATTTCGCGCCGTGACGGTTGGAGGTGCCGACGCAGTCCGAACCCGTGTCGCCCCCGCCGATCACCACGACATGCCTGTCCGTCGCCCAGAGATCCGGGACGCCCTTGTCCCCGGCGACGCGTTTGTTCTGCAACGGCAGGAACTCCATCGCGAAATGCACGCCGTCGAGCTCGCGCCCGGGTATTGGCAGATCGCGCGGCTGTTCGGCTCCACCCGAGAGCACCACCGCATCGAACTCGGCCATCAATTTCTCGGGCCCGGTGGTTTCGGCAGCCCAATCGGTGACGCCTTTCCCCGTGCGCCGCTTGCCGACGAAGACGCCGGTGCGGAAAGTCACGCCTTCCGCTTTCATTTGGTCGATCCGGCGGTCGATCAACCCCTTCTCCATCTTGAAATCGGGTATCCCGTAGCGCAGAAGACCGCCGATCCGGTCGTTTTTCTCGAACATCGTAACGTCGTGCCCTGCGCGCGCGAGCTGCTGGGCACAGGCAAGCCCAGCCGGACCGGAGCCCACCACCGCGACTTTCTTGCCGGTCTTGTGCTCAGGCGGCTGCGGTCTTACCCAGCCTTCCTCGAACGCCTTGTCGATGATCGCGTGCTCGATCGACTTGATGCCGACCGGGTCGTCATTGATGCGCAGCACGCACGCTTCCTCGCACGGAGCCGGACAGATGCGGCCGGTGAACTCGGGAAAATTATTGGTGGAATGCAGCGTCTCGATCGCGCGCTGCCAGTCCTGCTTGTAGACGAGATCGTTGAAGTCCGGAATGATGTTGTTGACCGGACAGCCCGACATGCAAAACGGCGTGCCGCAGTCCATGCAACGCGCGCCCTGGACTTTCGCCTCCTCTTCGGTGAGGCGAAGAATGAACTCCCGATAGTGCTTTTTCCGCTGCTCGGGCTCCTGGTGCGCTTCCTCGAGCCGCTGAAACTCGAGAAATCCCGTGACTTTCCCCATCTACGCGGCCGCCTTGCGTTGCGCCGCGGCAAGCTCGCCCAAGGCACGGCGGTATTCCTTCGGGAAGATCTTGACGAAACGCGGGCGGTAGTCCGCCCATTTTTCGAGGACCTCCCTTGCGCGGCGGCTGTTCGTGAGCTTGGCGTGGCGCCCGATCATGTCTTTCAGAATCACCTCGTCGGCCTGACCCCGGTGCCAGAGCTCGCGTGCCAACTTGCCCTGCTGCTCGGACTCGGAAAGTACCGGCTCCAGGTCCACCATCGCGGTGTTGCAGCGCTTCACGAATTCGCCGTCGAGGTCGAGCACATAGGCGATGCCGCCCGACATCCCGGCGGCAAAGTTGCGTCCGGTGACGCCCAGGACGGCCACGGTGCCGCCGGTCATGTATTCGCATCCATGGTCGCCAATGCCCTCGACCACAGCGCGAGCTCCGGAATTGCGCACCGCGAAGCGCTCACCGGCAACGCCGCGGAAATACGCTTCGCCCGCGATCGCCCCGTAGAGCACCACGTTGCCCGTGATGATGTTCTCGGTCGGCTCGCCGCGGAACTTGGGCGAGGGCGATACGATGATGTGCCCGCCCGAAAGGCCCTTTCCGCAGTAATCGTTCGTGTCGCCGACCAGATCGAGCGTCACGCCCTTGGCGAGGAACGCTCCGAAGCTCTGGCCCGCGGACCCGGCAAACCGGGCGTGGATCGTGCCGTCGGGCAACCCGTCGTGCCCGTAACGCCGTGCGATCTCATGCGAGAGCATCGTGCCGACGGTACGGTTGCCGTTCCGGATCGGCATGTCGATCGAGATTTTCTCGCCGCGCTCGAGCGCCGGTCGCGCAAGCTCGATCAGCCGGTTGTCGAGGGCCTTCTCGAGTCCGTGATTCTGTTTTTCCGCGTTGTGGCGCGCGACTTCTGCAGGCATGTCCGGCATCTTGAAAATCCGCGAGAAGTCCAGGCCTTTCGCCTTCCAGTGCTCGATGCCTTTCTTCATGTCGAGCAGGTCGGTGCGGCCGATCAGCTCGCTGAACTTGCGCGCGCCAAGCTGGGCCATCAACTCTCTTGCCTCCTCGGCGAGGAGGAAGAAGTAGTTCACAACGTACTCCGGCTTGCCGGAGAATTTCCTGCGAAGCACCGGGTCCTGGGTCGCAACGCCGACCGGACAGGTGTTCAGGTGGCATTTGCGCATCATGATGCAGCCGCTCACGACGAGCGGCGCGGTCGCGAACCCGAATTCGTCGGCGCCGAGGATCGCACCTATCACCACGTCGCGGCCGGTCTTGATCTGTCCGTCCACCTGCACCGCGATCCGGCCGCGCAAGCGATTGAGCACCAGCGTCTGTTGCGTTTCCGCCAGGCCCAGCTCCCAGGGTGTGCCCGCGTGCTTGATCGACGACCAGGGCGAGGCACCCGTGCCGCCGTCGTGACCGGAGATGGTGACGTGGTCGGACTTGGCTTTGGACACGCCCGCGGCCACGGTGCCGACGCCCACTTCCGAGACGAGCTTCACCGAGATGGACGCGGAGGGATTCGCGTTCTTCAGGTCGTGGATCAGCTGCGCCAGGTCTTCGATCGAATAAATGTCGTGGTGCGGAGGCGGCGAGATCAGCTCCACGCCGGGAGTCGAGTAGCGGATCTCGGCGATGTAATCGGAGACCTTGCGGCCGGGCAACTGCCCGCCTTCTCCGGGTTTCGCGCCTTGGGCGATCTTGATCTGGATCTGCTCGGCGCTTGCGAGATACTCCGCGGTCACGCCGAAGCGCCCCGAGGCGACCTGCTTGATCTTGGACTTGAGCACGTCGCCTTCGCGCAATTCGATGTCGCGCGCGACGCGGTTCGCTCCGAGGCGCGAGCGCAGCGTCTCGCCGGCCTTCACCGTCGCGTAGCGCTTGCGGTCCTCGCCGCCCTCGCCGGTGTTCGATTTCCCGCCGATGCGGTTCATCGCCACCGCGAGCGTGGTATGCGCTTCGATCGAGATCGAACCGTGCGACATGGCGCCGGTCGAAAAACGCTTGACGATCTCGGCTGCGGGTTCGACCTCATCGATTGGAACGGGACTCACGCGGTCGAGCCGGAATTCGAACAGACCGCGGAAAGTCATGTGGCGCCGGGACTGGTCGTTGATGATCGCCGCGTACTCCTTGTAGGCCTGCGGGGAGTTTTGCCGCGCCGAGTGCTGCAGCTTCGCGATCGCGTCGGGCGTCCACATATGCTCTTCGCCGCGAACGCGCCAGGCGTACTCGCCGCCCGCGTCCAGCGTCGACTGCAGCACCGGATCGGTTTCATCGAACGCGGCCTTGTGGATGCGGATTCCTTCTTCGGCGACTTCGAACAGGCCCATGCCTTCGATCGACGAGGTGGTGCCCGCGAAATACTTGTCCACGAGCGACCTCGCGAGGCCCAGCGCCTCGAAGATCTGGGCACCGGTGTAGGACATGTAGGTCGAGGTGCCCATCTTCGCCATCACCTTCTTCAGGCCCTTGCCGATTGCCTTCACGAAATTCCTGATCGCCTTCCTGCCATCGAGGTCCGGGCCGAGTTGGCCCTTCGCAGCAAGATCGAGCAGCGTCTCGAGGGCGAGATACGGGTGCACCGCTTCGGCACCGTAGCCGCCGAGCAGGGCAAAGTGATGCACCTCGCGCGCGGAGCCGGTCTCCACCACGAGGCCGGCGCTGGTGCGCAGGCCCTTCGCCACAAGGTGCTGGTGGACCGCAGACAATGCCAGAAGCGCCGGGATGGCCACGCGATCCCGCTCCACGAGCCGGTCGGAAATCACGATGATCGAGTAACCCGCGCGCACCGCATCCTCAGCCTGCGCGCAAAGCGACGCGAGGCGCGCCTCGACCGCCTCCTTGCCCCATGCGATGGGGTAGGTAATGTCCAGCTCGAACGAGCGGAACTTGCCGCCGGTGTAGCGTTCGATGTGTCGGATTTTCTCCATTTCGAAGAAGTCGAGCACCGGCTGCGACACCTCCAGCCGCAGAGGCGGGTTCATCTCGTCGATGCCGAGCAGGTTCGGCTTCGGTCCGATGAAAGACACCAGGGAAGTCACCAGCTCTTCGCGTATCGGGTCGATCGGGGGGTTCGTGACCTGCGCGAAGAGCTGTTTGAAGTAGTGGTACAGCGTCTTGTTCTTGTCCGACAGCACCGCAAGCGGCGAGTCGTTACCCATCGAGCCTACGGGTTCCTCGGCGTTCATCGCCATCGGGGTCATGATGAACTTGATGTCCTCCTGCGTGTAGCCGAAGGCCTGTTGGCGGTCGAGCATCCGCACCGCGCTCTTTAGCGGCGGGGTCTTTTCGGTTTCGACTTCGTCGAGCTTGACGCGGATACGCTCGATCCACTCCGCGTAGGGTTTCGCGCCGGCGAGCGTATTCTTGAGCTCTTCGTCGTCGATGATCCGGCCGCGCTCCAGATCGACGAGGAACATCTTGCCGGGCTGCAGGCGCCACTTCTTGAGGATTTTCTCCTCGGGCACCGGTAGGCAACCGCATTCGGAGCCCATGATCACGAGGTCGTCCGCGGTGACGATGTAGCGCGAGGGCCGCAGGCCGTTCCTGTCGAGCGTCGCGCCTATTTGGCGCCCGTCGGTAAACGCAATCGAGGCGGGACCGTCCCAAGGCTCCATCATGGCGGCGTGGTATTCGTAGAATGCGCGCCGCGTCGGGTCCATCAACGTGTGGTTCTCCCAGGCCTCGGGGATCATCATCATCATCGCATGCGCGACTGAATACCCTCCCATGACTAGGAGCTCGAGCGCGTTGTCGAACGAAGCTGAATCCGATTGCCCGTCGTAGATCAGCGGCCATATTTTTTCCAGATCCCGGCCGAGCACCGGGCTCGAGATCGCCCCCTGGCGCGCGCGGATCCAGTTGACGTTGCCGCGCAGCGTGTTGATCTCGCCGTTATGGCAGATCATGCGGAACGGGTGCGCGAGGTCCCACGAAGGAAACGTATTGGTCGAAAAGCGTTGGTGCACGAGCGCGAGCGCGGACTCGACTCGCGGATCCTGAAGGTCTTTGTAGTACTCGCCGACCTGGTGCGCGAGCAGCATGCCCTTGTAGCACACGGTGCGCGCGGACATCGACGGAACGTAGAACTCCTTGCCGTGCGCGAGCTTGAGCGCCTGGATCGCATGGCCCGCGCTCTTTCGGATGATGTAGAGCTTGCGCTCCAGTGCGTCGGTGACGGTCACGCCTTTGCCGCGCCCGATGAACACCTGGCGCATCACCGGCTCGATGCGCTTCGCCGGCTCGGCGAGGTCGCTGTTGTCCACCGGCACATCGCGCCAGCCGAGCAGAACCTGGCCCTCGTCCTTGATCGCGCGCTCGATCTCGTATTCGCAGGCAAAGCGCGAGGCCGGATCGCGCGGCAGGAACACCATACCGACGCCGTACTGGCCCGCCGGCGGTAGTTCTACGCCCTGTTTGGCCATGACCTCGCGGAGAAACCTGTCGGGAATCTGGATCAGGCAACCCGCGCCGTCGGAGAGCTTAGGATCCCAACCCACTGCCCCGCGGTGCGTGAGATTGCGCAGCACCGTGAGTCCCTGCTCGACGATCGAATGCGACTTCTTGCCCTTGATGTGGGCCACGAAGCCCACGCCACAGGCGTCGTGCTCGTGCGCGGGGTCGTACAGGCCTTGAGGTTCGGGTTGAAGACGCTGGATCACGCTTGCAGTCCGACGAGTCAGTGCGCGGCGGTCGAATCCGATGATTCGGCGCTTTTTATGGCCGCGTTTTGACTATACCTGCGTTTCCTTGTTGTCTCAAGTGGTTAGCAAGACGCTGCAGAGCAGCATTCCGGCGCCGTCAGCGCGCGCTCAAGCCGTCAGCCGGGCCAGCGTGTGGTCGAGGGCAGAGGGTGGCACATCGGCGCGAAGTGAAGCGGCGCCTAGTTTTTCCAGCAACACGAAATGGACGCGGCCTTCCTTCGCCTTCTTGTCTACGCTCATCAGCCGGCGCATGCGTTCCGGAGTGATTCCCTTCGCGGCAGTCGGGAGTCCTGCGCGCTGCAACAGCGACCGGATGCGTTCGGAATCGGCCCGCGAAAGAAACCCCAGCTGGCGCGACAGCTCCGCTGCCATGACCATCCCCGCGGCAACCGCCTCGCCGTGGAGCCAAGCGCCGTAGCCGAGCCCCGTCTCGATGGCGTGGCCGAAGGTATGGCCGAAATTGAGCAGGTGGCGCAAGCCGGCCTCTCGCTCGTCTTTGCCGACAATTTCCGCCTTGATCGCAACCGAGTGCAGCACGGCGTAACCGAGCGCCTCCGGATCGCGTGCGAGCAGACGATCGAGATTCGCCTCGAGCCAGCTGAAGAATTCCGCGTCGCGGATGAGGCCGTGCTTGATCACTTCCGCGAGCCCTGCGCGCAACTCGCGCTCCGGAAGGGTCTTCAGCGCGTCCATGTCGGCCAGCACCAGCCGGGGCTGATGAAAAGCACCGATCATGTTCTTGCCGAGCGGATGGTTGATCGCGGTCTTCCCGCCGACCGACGAATCCACCTGTGCGAGGAGCGTCGTAGGAACCTGGATATACTGCACCCCGCGCTGGTAAGTGGCTGCGGCGAAGCCGGTCAGATCCCCGATCACCCCGCCCCCGAGGGCAATGAGGGTGCAATCGCGTCCGCAGCCCTGCTCGAGTAACGCGTCGAAGATTGTGTTGAGGGTGGTCCAGTCCTTGTGCTCTTCGCCGTCCGGCAAGACGACGCGGACAACCTCGACGCGCTCCCGGGCGAGCGCGCCGGCGAGACGTTCCATGAAAAGCGGAGCCACAGTGGCATTGGTCACGACAGCCACCTTCTTTCGCGCCAGGAAAGGCACGATGAGATCGGACCGGTCGAGCAGCCCGGTGCCGACGTGGATGGGGTAGGAGCGCTCGGCGAGCTCTACGCTGAGAGTTTGCATGCTTCGCCAAACTTGGCCAGCACCAGTGCGAGCAGCGAGCTGACGCTCTGGCGGCCGGTATCGATCACCAGATCCGCGACCTCGCGATACAGCGGGTCGCGCTCCGCATAGAGCTTCTCGAGCCGATCGCGCGGGTCGCCGCCCTGCAGAAGCGGCCGGGACCTGTCGATGCGGGTGCGCTGGCACAGCACCAAGGGCTGCGCGTGCAGGTAGATCACGAAGCCGCGGGTCTTGAGATATTCGCGGTTGCGCGGATCGAGCACCGCCCCGCCACCGGTGGCGAGCACGACATCGTCCCGCGCGGTCATCTGTTCGATCGCCTCGGCCTCGCGCTTGCGGAAACCCGCCTCGCCCTCGATATCGAAGATCACGGCAACGCGCACGCCGGTACGTATCTCGATTTCACGGTCGGTGTCGCAAAACGCCTTACCGAGACGCTTGGCGAGCTGGCGCCCGACGGTCGTTTTGCCGGCGCCCATCATCCCCACGAGGAAAAGCCTTTGAGTTGTCTTCACCGAGATATTGTAACAACCCGTCCGCGGCGGGCCCGAAAACAAAAAGGCCGGCGATGCCGCCGGCCCCTTGCCGATGCGCGGGTCTGCCGCGTCAGCGCAGGCTTGCCCGTTGCTCGACTATGCGGGGCGTGATGAACACCAGCAGCTCGGTCTTGTTGTCCGAGCGCGAGTTGTTTCGGAACAGCACTCCGAAAAACGGCAGGTCTCCAAAGAACGGCACTTTGGTGACCGTGGTCTGCTGGGTCTGGGTGTAAATACCGCCGATCACGATCGTGCCGCCGTTTTCCACCAGCACCTGGGTCTGAACGTGCTTGGTGTCGATGGCAAAGCCTGCGTTGGTGCTCTGGCCCACCGAGTCCTTGTTGATGTCCAGCTTCATGATGATGTTGCCGTCGGGCGTGACCTGCGGCGTCACCTTGAGCGCCAAGTTGGCTTTTCGGAATGAAACCGAGGTTGCGCCGCTCGAAGTTGCCTGCTGGTAAGGCAGCTCCGTGCCCTGCTCGATGAGGGCCTCGACGTTGTTGGCGGTCATCACCCGCGGGCTCGATATGATCTTGCCTTTGCCGTCGGCCTCAAGCGCCGAAAGTTCCAGCTGAAGCGCCCCGGTGAGTCGATTGGTGATGAGCAAGGCGATCGAACCGGATGCTGCCGCATTCCCCACCGGAGCTGCAGGTAGATTGACAGACAAGTTGTCCGGGGTTTTTGTCGTTATGGGTGCTCCGGGGCTGGGAAACAAATTGGGGAAGTCGCTGAGCGTGCCGGTCTGCGTGATGGCCACCCCCGATTCGTTGATGCCCACCGGACTCGGACCGCTGCTCGTGCTGTTCTGGTGTAACGGTCGCGCGACGTTCCCCAGACGCACACCCAGGTTCTTTGCGAAGCTGTCGTTTGCCTCGACGATGCGCGCCTCGATCAGCACCTGCTGTACCGGCACGTCAACTTGACCGAGCAATTTCCTCACGTCCTGGAGGCGGAGGGAAACGTCCTGCACGAACACCTGGTTGGTGCGCGCATCCACTGCGGCGCTTCCGCGCTTGGAAAGGATGCGCTGCTGGGGATCGGCGAGGAGTTTCGCAAACGCGTCGGCCTTGGCGTAGTTGAGCTGGAAGGTTTCGGTGCGCAAGGGCTCCAACTCCGTAATTTGAGCGGACGACTCCAGGGCGAGCTTTTCCTTGGTGGCGAGTTCGTCGCGGGGCGCAATCCAGATCACGTTGCCGTTCTTGCGCATGTCCAGGCCCCGAGTCTGGAGAATGATGTCGAGCGCCTGGTCCCAGGGCACATCCTTGAGCCTCAGCGTGAGGTTACCGCTCACCGTGTCGCTGGTAATGATATTCAGGTCGGTAAAGTCCGCGATGACGTTGAGTACGCTCCTCACCTCGACATTCTGGAAGTTGAGCGACAGTTTCTCGCCTGTATAGCCGACGCGCGCGCCCTGCACCAGCTTGTTGGGATCGTACTGTATCGGTTTCACTTCGAGCACAAACTGCGTGTCGGTCTGGTAGGCGTTGTGCTCCCAAAGACCGCGCGGTTCGATCACCATGCGCACGTTTTCGCCTTGCGGGAAAGCGCTGAGTGTCTGCACCGGAGTGGCGAAGTCCACCACGTCGTATCGCTTTCGCAGAACATCGGGAAGGCTCGTCTTAAGGAAATCGACCACCACCGTTTGGCCCTGCTGACGGATATCCACGCCGGTGGAAGTGTCCGACAGCTCCACGATGATGCGCCCTTCACCGCCGCGTCCGCGCCGAAAATTGATGTCTCTTACCGCGTGCTGAAGGTCGGTTCGGCCTTCGGCGAAGCGCGCCGGGCCGCCGGTTGCGACCTGGGGTGCGGCCCCCGCCGCAGCGAGAGTGATCAGCAGGGTGCTGCCATCGATCTTGGTCTCGTAAGGAACCATGTTGCGAAGGTTGAGCACCAGACGAGTACGATCACCGGCCTGTACCACGTTCATAGAGCGAAGCACGCTCTCGCCGACATCCTGGCTCGTGCGCCCCAAAGCGTTTGCCGTGCCGGGAAAGTCCAAGGCGATCCGGGCCGGATTTGCGACGGTGAAGCTGCCCGGCGTGGTTTCGAGCGGGTTCTTCAGAGTCACGCGCACCAGTACCTGGCCGGACGCCTGCGTAACCTCGAGGCTTTCGATGCTGTTCTGCTGCGCCCAAGAGTACGACGCGAGCACCAACAGGACGAACGGGCAAATCGCTGCCCGAAGAAACTTTCGCATGAGTACGTTATTCATCATCTGCCTCCTCCAACTTCCTGCAGCTGCAATGTGCTTTGGCGCTCGGTCCAGTCGCCCGCCGGATCCTGGACAAGTTCACGTAACTGGATCTGGCTCTCGCTAATGGTCGTAATGAGCCCAAAATTCTGACCCATGTAGTTGCCCACTTTGACGCGATACAGGCCGACGTCCGCCTTGACGAGCGCGAAACTTGCCTTCCTCTGCTGCAGCACCCCAACCATCTTCAGCGATTCCAGTGGATAGGCTTCGAGCGGTTCCTTCGGACGGTTGAAGTCGGGTTTGAGTCCGCCACCGGCGCTGCTTGCCGATTTCGTGACCAGCTCGATTTTCGCGCTGCTGAACGGATCGGCCTGATCGAAAGGCTTGTAGGGTACTGGCTCGTAGGGCTTCACGACCGGCAGCGGTTCGATCTTGCCGCGCAGGTCCTTGGTCTTGTCTTTGAGCTCGGCCTTGAGGTCGCCAAATTCCTCGCCGAAGCACGCAGCGAGCATGAGCCCGAGCGCGATGACGAGTAGCGCTTTCATTTCTTCCCCGCTTTGACGCCCTTCGCCGCCCGGGCCTGCGCCGCCACTTCTTCCTCGTCCAGGTAGCGGAAAGTTTTCGCTGTCACATCCATGGTAAGCGTGCCGTCCTTGGCGGCAGTCAGGCCGATGTCGTTCAGCGTCACGATGCGCGACAGTTGGCCGATGTCGCTCGCGAACTGCCCCATGTCGTGATAAGTGCCATTCAGTTTCAGCGTCACCGGCAACTCGGCGTAGAACTCACGCTTGATCTCCGCCGGGGCCGGTCTGAAGAGATCGAATTGCAGACCGCGGCCGAGCCCCGCCTGGTTGATGTCGACGAGCAGCGCGTCCATCTGCGATCGGTTCGGAAGCTGCTTGAGAAGCGCGCCGAAGGAACTATCGATTTCGCGCAGTTGCTGGCGGTAGAGGTCGAGGTTGATCGCCTGATGCTGTTTGGCTACGTACTCGTCCTTGAGCTTGACTTCCTGCACGCGCCCCGCCTCAAGCGACTCCCACTGCTCCTGCCAATCGAGGAAGTAGCCCAGGACAACGATGCCGACCAGCAACCCGAGCAACAGCGCAGCTTGAGGCACCGGCGGCCAGGCGCCGGGATCCCGAGGATTGAGATTCTTGAACTGTTCGAGAAACTGCTGCAACTGCTTCATGATGTCCTAGCCTTTTGCCGCGGCCTTGGGCGCCGCCTTGGCCGCCTTACCCGGATCCTCGGTCTGCAACCGCTTCAGGCTCACATTCATGTTGAATTCGGATACGCGCTTGTTGCTCACGGTGACTGCCTTGATCTCGACCAAGTCGGGGTTCTCAAGGTGAGGCGACGCGGCGAAGTTGCGCATGAGAGTTGATACGCGCGCGTTGGATTGCGAATAGCCCACCATGCCGACTTTCAGGCCCGTCTGCTTGATCGATTTTAGGTACACGCCGTCGGGTACTTGCTGAACCAGCTCCTCGAGCAGATAGACGGCCTGCGCGCGATCTGCCTGCAGCCGTTCGATAACTTGCTTGCGCGCAAGCAAAGCCGCGATCTCGCCCCGGAGCTTTTTGATCTCCTCGATTTCCTTGTCGAGACGGACGTTTTCCCTCTTCAGAAATTCGTTGCGACTGCTCTGCTCCGCGATAAAGCCTGCAATCGTGAGGTGAACCGCTCCGACGATCAATAGCCCGAGCACGGCCACCATGCCCCCCATCACTCCGAGATGCTGGCGCTGGGCCTTGCGGCGCGCTTCGCGCCAAGGGAGCAGATTGATGCGGATCATGGATCGAATCTCCGTAGCGCCAGCCCGCACGCGACCATCAGCGAGGGCGCATCGGCCACCAGTTTTTTCAGCTGCACGCGCGGCGAGATCGCCATATTGGCGAAGGGGTTGGCGATCAGCGTGTTGATCTGGGTCCTGCTCTGGACCATCTCATCGAGCCCAGGGATCACCGCGGATCCGCCGGTGAGCAGGACGTGCTCGACCGACGTGTACTGGGTCGATGTGAAGAAGAATTGGACCGCCCGCTGCATCTCGAGCGCCGCGTTTTCCATGAAGGGCTTGAGCACTTCCGACTCGTAATTCTCCGGCAATCCCCCGGAGCGTTTGGCCGCCTCGGCTTCCTCCAGGCTCATTCCGTACTGGCGCATGATGTCCTGCGTGAGTTGGCTGCCGCCAAACGCCTGCTCGCGCGTGTAGACGGTCTGCTCGTTGCGCAGCACGGTAATGTTCATGACGTTAGCGCCGAGATCGACCAAGACGACATTTTGGTCCTTGCCGTGTTCCGGAAGCTGCGCCTGGATCAGCTCGAACGACGACTGGATGGCGTAGGACTCGACGTCCATGACGACTGCCTTCAGGCCTGAGGCCTCCGCCACCGCGACGCGGTCCTCGACCTTTTCTTTGCGCGAGGCGGCGAGCAGCACCTCCACCTCTTCGGACCCCGAGGGGGCCGGGCCGACAACCTGGAAGTCGAGGTTGACTTCCTCGAGCGCAAACGGAATGTACTGATTCGCCTCGGTTTCGACCTGTATTTCCAACTCTTCGTCGCGAAGCCCCGCGGGCACGATGATCTTCTTGGTGATCACGGCTGCCGTCGGCAGGGCGAGAGCGACGTTTTTGGTGCGCGTTGCCATTCTCCTCCAGCCGCGCTGCACGGAATCGACCACGGCGTCGAGGTTGGTGATGTTGCCGTCCAGTACCGCGTCCTTAGGCAGGGCCTCAATGGCGTAGCGCTCAACGCGGGGGGTTCCCCTGCCTGCGTCGGTGAGCTCCACCAGCTTGACCGAGGACGATGAAATGTCCAAGCCGAAAAGCGGCTGGGCTTTCGGCTTGAAAAAATCCAAATTAAGATTCAGCGGCAAACCAAATTTCTCCTTCAGGTATGGCCGGTTAGGCGCGATTAGTATAATTTACGTTAAATGCTAGCAACAACTCCCCACCCTGTAAAGTAAATTATTCTCGCGGCATATTAGGAGTTCATGGCGAACTTACCATCGGTTCGCCTATCTATAATGAGCGACTTTTCTCCGGATATCCCTTGAATGTGGCTTCGTTGGTTCGCCTTCCCGCTGTTGGCGCTGGCAGGGCTGAGCGTGATGGGTTTGGCGCTGGCGGGTTTCGTGGTTCTGCTTGCGTACCCCCACCTGCCTTCCATCGAGGCGCTCACCGCCTACCATCCTAAGATCCCGCTTCGCGTCTACACCGCTGACGGGGTTCTGATCGGGGAGTTCGGTGAGGAACGTCGTTCGCTCGTGCGCATGGACGAGGTTCCGGCCTTGATGGAACAGGCGATCCTCGCGGCCGAGGACGAGCGTTTCTACCAGCATACCGGCGTGGACTACCAGGGGGTCTTGCGGGCAGCCTACGCCAACCTGGTGAGCCGCGGAACGGCTCAGGGGGCTTCGACGATCACCATGCAGGTGGCGCGAAATTTCTTTCTTTCTCGCGAAAAAACGCTCACGCGCAAGCTGTATGAGGCCTTGCTCGCCTTCAAGATCGAGAACAGCCTCACCAAGGACCAGATCCTGGAGATCTACATCAACCAGATCTACCTCGGCCAGAGGGCCTACGGCTTCGGCACCGCTGCGCAAGTCTATTTCAGCAAGACGCTTTCCCAATTAAGCGCCGCCGAGATCGCAATGCTTGCGGGGCTGCCCAAGGCCCCGTCCTCCTTCAACCCGGTCATCAATCCGAAGCGCGCCAAGCAACGTCAGCTCTACGTCCTTCGGCGCATGCACGCACTCAGCCTGCTCGACGACGAGCAATACGAGCAGGCGCAAACGGCGCCGCTTAGCGTCAGGCGTGAAGCCATTACGGAATACGAGATTCACGCCGAGTTCGTCGCCGAGATGGTCCGCCAAACGCTCTATGAGCGCTATCCTGAGGATGTTTATTCGCGCGGATTTCGCGTCTACACGACGATCAAGCGCGCGGATCAGGAGACGGCCTACGCGGCCCTCCGCCAAGGGTTGCTCGATTATGACCGACGCCACGGATACCGCGGTCCGGAGGGTTTCGTCGACTTAAGACGAGAGCAGGAGGAGGATTACGAGGAAGCGCTGCAGGACTATCCCGACAGCGACGACATTCTCGCGGCGCTCGTCTTAGAGGCAGCACCCAAGCGGGTGAAAGCCTACCGGCGCGGCGGAGAAAGCGTCGTTCTATCCGGCGAAGGGCTCAAGTTTGCCGAACGAACGCTCGATTCCCGGACGCCCCCGAACCGCAGAATCCGGCCAGGGGCAGTGATCCGCATTCAGAAATACGACAAGGACAATTGGCAGATCGTACAGATCCCCGAGACCGAAGGCGCCTTTATCTCCGTCAACCCGCAAGACGGGGCCGTGCGCTCGCTAGTCGGTGGTTTTGATTTCTACCGGAACCAGTACAACCACGTGACCCAAGCGTGGCGCCAGCCGGGCTCGGGCTTCAAGCCCTTCATCTATTCATCCGCCCTTGAGAAGGGCTTCACGCCGGCCACCGTCATCAACGACGCTCCCGTGGTGGTCGACGCGGCGCTCACCGGCGGGCAGGTGTGGGAACCGAAGAACTACGACGGCAGGTATGAAGGCCCCATGAGCCTTCGCACTGCGCTCGTCAAGTCGAAAAACATGGTGTCAATCCGGATCCTGCAGGCGATCACCCCGCAGTATGCTCAGGATTACATCACGCGTTTCGGCTTCGACGCGGACCGGCATCCACCCTACCTCACGATGGCGCTCGGGGCGGGCTCGGCGACCCCGCTGCAGATGGCTCGCGCCTTCTCGGTATTTGCAACCGGCGGGTATCGCACCGAACCGTACGTGATTCAAAAGATCGTAGACGATCGCGGCAACGTCCTCGCGCAGGCGCAGCCGGCGCATGCCGGAGACGAGTCCCTGCGCGTCATCGACGCCCGCAACGCCTTCATCATGGACAGCATGATGCACGACGTGATCCGCGCCGGGACCGGTGCGCGCGCCATGGCTCTTCAACGCCAGGATCTCGCCGGCAAAACCGGCACGACCAATGACTACATCGATGCCTGGTTCAGCGGCTATCAACCCACCCTGGTCAGCGTCGCCTGGGTGGGTTTCGATCAGCCGAAAAAACTCGGACCCGGCGAGACCGGTTCGGTCGCGGCGCTGCCGATCTGGATGAACTACATGGGCAAGACGCTGAAGGGCACGCCGGAGATGGTCCAGCGCAATCCGGACGGCATCGCTGTCGTGAGGGTCAACGAGAATGGGCTTCAGTCGCCCGACGGAAAGCCGGAGTTCTTCTTTCGCGAAAATGTGCCGCCCGTGCAGGTCCAGGTCGATCCGGCGGTGCGTACCGCGGAGGAAGTCAAGAACCAGCTCTTTTGATCTCGGATTTTCTGTCGGAATCAGAGCGAGTTTTCACGTTTTCCCCGTGGTTCACTCGCTTCTTAGAATTACCCGGCTGCCCGATTGCCCGCCCACCAGCTTCGACAACGTCGCGAACAGTTCGCCGCCATCGCGAGTGTCGACCCAAATCGAGCCGTTCCAGCGAAAATGGTAGCCTCCCGACTTTGCCGCAACCCAAATCTCCTGCGCCGCCGAATGACGGTTGACGATAATGCGGCTGGCGTCTGCAAATTCGAACTCGAGCGCGCCTGCGCCTTTAGTTTCGCAGTCACAGTCGGCCCCGCTCTCGTCGAGCGCCTGCGCAATACGCTCCAGCGTCGCGTCGGCCATGCTATCGAACTCGTTTGGAGTCATCAGCGTGATAAACTAATTTCAGTCTACTGTCTTGGCATTACCATGCGCCGCGTTGCTGGCCTTGTCTTCGTCCTCCTCGTTCTCTCGGCCTGCGGCAACAAGGCGGCGCTTTACCTTCCCCCGCCGGAGCAGAATTCCCAGCAGGATAACAAACCCGCACTGCGCAAGTGAATTTTTTTTCGTACCAGAACGGCACGCTTTGCGCGGAGAAAGTGCCGCTCGATGCGATGGCCGCGCGGTTTGGCACACCTTGCTATATCTACTCGCGCGCGGCGCTCGAGTCCGCCTATCGAGAATTCGAGCTGGCTTGTGCCGAACGCGACACCCTCATCTGCTATTCGGTCAAGGCCAACTCCAATCTTGCCCTCCTCAATCTTCTAGCACGACTCGGCTCGGGTTTCGACATCGTTTCGGGCGGCGAGCTAGCGCGTGTCCTTGCTGCGGGAGGCAGCGCGGCCAAAACCGTTTTCTCCGGCGTCGGCAAGAGTGAGGCCGAAATGCACGCCGCACTTGAGGCCGGCGTATTGTGTTTTAACGTCGAATCCGAAGGTGAGCTGGACCGGCTTGCCGCCGTCGCGAATAGCGTGCGCAAAATCGCGCCGGTTTCCTTGCGCGTCAACCCCGATGTCGATCCCAAGACGCACCCCTACATAGCCACCGGCTTGAGAGAGAGCAAGTTCGGGATTCCCTACGACGAGGCGCTTCCACTTTACCGCAAGGCGGCGAAGCTTGCGGGCCTGCGGGTCGTCGGGATCGATGTCCACATCGGCTCCCAGATAGTCGACGCCGAACCGTTCGTCGCCGCGCTTGGAAAAATGCTTGAGCTCGTCGACGCCCTGGGCGCTACCGGGGTGCATCTCGATCACGTGGATCTGGGCGGAGGGCTCGGCATCCGTTATCGTGACGAAGCGCCCCCGGCGGCAAGGGATTACCTGGGAGAGCTGTTCCGGCGCTTGGGCAGCCGCAAGCTCCGAATTCTGTTTGAGCCCGGCCGGTCGCTCGTCGGCAACATAGGGATCCTGCTCACGCGCGTCGAATATCTCAAGCACGGCGCCGCAAAGAACTTCGTGGTGACCGACGCGGCAATGAACGATCTGCTGCGACCCGCGCTCTACGACGCGTGGCACGACGTGCTGCCGGTAGCCCGCCGCGGGGATCCGGCGCGTCGCTACGATGTCGTCGGTCCGGTCTGCGAATCGGCCGATTTCCTGGCCCGGGAGCGCTTGCTCGCCGTCGCACCCGGGGACCTGCTCGCGGTCATGTCGGCAGGGGCTTACGGCATGACGATGAGCTCGAATTACAATTCCCGACCGCGCCCCGCGGAGGTCATTGTGGATGGCGAAACGGCCCACCTCGTTCGCGAGCGGGAACGCGTCGAGAGCCTCTTTGCGTCGGAGCGGCTTTTGCCGTAAATTTACTGGTTCTTCCGATCGGGCACTGGGAATAGGCACCCGACTGTTAACGTTAGCAAATCAATGAATTTCTCCTTGTCATCACAGCTTGCGGGGCGCACCCCAAGGCGATTGTTCGTGTTCGGCGGGGTCGGGCTGCTCGTCGTTGCGGCGGTACTGTTCGCTTACTTCGGCGCCGAGATCCGCGCAAACGAGCGCAAAAGCCCCAAAGGACCTCCGGCAATTCCGGTATCGGTCGCGCAGGTCACGCAGGAAGTCGTGCCGTTCCGGCTGCAGGCGATCGGCAACGTGGAGGCCTTCTCCACGGTGGCGGTGAAAGCGCGCGTCGACGGCCAGATCGTCGAGGTGGGTTTCAAGGAGGGCGAAGAGGCGAGGAAGGGGCAGGTGCTGTTCAAGATCGACCCGCGCCCCTTCGAGGCGGCGCTGCGCCAGGCCGAGGCGAACGCGCTGCGCGATGCAGCGGCGCGCGATCAGGCCCGCTCTCAGGAGAAGCGCTACCAGGAACTGCTCGATAAGAACTTCGTCTCCAAGGAGGCGTACGCGCAGATCCGCACCAATGCCGCGGTCGCCGAGGCCACCGCCGGGGCAAGCCAGGCGGCCCTCGACAACGCCAAGCTCAATCTCGAATACGGCACCATCCGCGCTCCGATCGAAGGCTATGCCGGAAAGATCCAGATCCAGATGGGAAACTTGGTCAGGGCGAATGACGTCAATCCTCTCGTCGTGATCAACCAGGTCCGCCCCATCTACGTGAACTTCTCGGTGCCGGAACAACGGCTCGCCGAAGTGCGCGAGCACATGGCGGCGCGCCAGGTCGCGGTGGAAGCCTTGGCTCCCGGCTCCGATCGTGCGGCCGCCTCGGGGATGCTCATCTTCGTCGACAACGCGGTCGATCCGAGCACCGGCACCATCCGAATGCGCGCGCGGTTCCCTAACAAGGACAATCTCCTGTGGCCCGGGCAGTTCGTCAACGTGAGCGTGCGGCTGTTCGAGCAGGCAGACGCGATCGTGATCCCCTCGCAGGCGGTGCAGACCGGGCCCGAAGGCCAGTACGTGTACGTCGTCGACCGGAGCATGGTGGTGGACGTGCGGAGAATCACCGTGCAGCGCACCGAGGGCGAGCGCGCGATCGTCGCGAGCGGATTGGCCAAGGGCGAACAGGTGGTGACGCAGGGCCAGCTGCGCCTGGGTCCGAAGACGCGCGTGCAGATCGGCACGCCGGCCCCGGGCGCGTCATGAATTTCTGCGAGCTGTTCGTCCGCCGTCCGGTGATGACGGTGCTCGTCATGGCCGGGATCCTGATCTTTGGGCTCGCGAGCTACCGCCTGCTGCCGGTCTCGACGTTGCCCAGCGTCGATTTTCCGACCATCCAGGTCACGGGCGAGCTTCCGGGCGCCAGCCCCGAGACGATGGCATCCGCGGTGGCGACCGTGCTCGAGCGGCAGTTCTCGACCATCGCGGGAATCGACGAGATGAGCTCGGTGAGCGGCCAGGGGATCACCCGAATCACGATCCAGTTCGCGCTCGACCGCGACATCGACGCCGCGGCACAGGACGTGAACTCCGCGATCGCCTCCGCGGGGCGGCAACTGCCGGCCACGATGCCGGCGCCGCCGTCGTTCCGCAAGGTAAACCCGGCCGACTTTCCGGTCTACTACCTCGCGCTCACTTCGCAGACCCTGCCGCTCTCGACGGTAAACGAATACGCTGAGACCAACCTCGCCCAGCGCATCTCGACCATCAGCGGCGTGGCGCAGGTGCAGGTGTTCGGGCAGCAGAAGTACGCGGTGCGGGTGCAGATCGACCCCAACGCGCTCGCCGCGCGCGGCGTGGGCATCAACGAAGTCGAGCAGGCGGTGTCGCAGGCGAACGTCAATCTGCCCACCGGCACGCTCTACGGCAAGGACCGCATGTTCGCGGTCCAGGCGACCGGGCAGCTGCAGGACGCGGCCGCCTTCCGTCCCATCATCGTCACCTACCGCAACGGCTCGCCGATCCGGCTGCGGGAACTCGGCACGATCGTCGACGGCGTGCAGAACGACAAGGTCGCCGCCTCGTTCAAGGGCAAGCGCGGCATCGTGCTCGCCATCCAGCGCCAGCCGGGCACCAATACCATCGAGGTGGTGGACAACGTCAAGCGGCTGCTGCCGACGTTCCGCGCCGAGGTCCCGCCGGCGATCGACATCGAGACGCTCTACGACCGCTCGGTGACGATCCGCGCGTCGGTGAACGAGGTGCAGTTCACGCTGTACGTGGCGCTTGTGCTCGTCGTGCTGGTGATCTTCCTGTTCCTGCGCAATATCCCGGCGACCGTCATTCCTTCGATCGCGCTGCCGATATCCATCATCGGCACCTTCTCGGTGATGCATCTGTTCGGCTTCAGCCTGGACAACATCTCGCTTATGGCTCTCACTTTGTGCGTAGGTTTCGTTGTGGATGATGCCATCGTGATGCTGGAGAACATCACGCGCCACATCGAGCAGGGCAAGAGCGTCATGCAGGCGACGCTGGACGGATCAAAAGAGATCGTGTTCACGATCATTTCCATGACGATCTCGCTCGCGGCGGTGTTCATCCCGGTGCTCTTCATGGGCGGAATCCTCGGCCGGCTGCTGCACGAGTTCGCCGTCACCATCATCGCCGCGGTGCTGATTTCCGGGTTCGTCTCGCTTACGCTCACGCCGATGATGTGCAGCCGGATTCTCAAGCCGCATCGCGCCGACGTGCGCCATGGCCGCCTTTACTGGGCCTTCGAGCACGGCTTCGACGCGTGGAAGAACGCTTATGACGCGAGCCTGCGCTGGACGCTCGCTCGCCGGCGGGCCGCGCTGTTCGTGTTCCTCGCGATCTGCGTCGTGACCGGTGTGCTGTTCTGGCGTGCACCCAAGGGCTTTCTGCCGAGCGAGGACTCGGGGCAGCTCTTCTGCTTCGTCGAGGGACCCCAGGACATCTCGTTCCGGGCGATGATGGATCTGCAGCGGCAGGTGGCCGAGATCATCGGCCGTGACCCGAACGTCGAGGCGGCGATGTCGTTCGTGGGCGCCACCGGCTTCTCGCCTTCGCTCAACGTCGGCCGCATCACGATCACGCTCAAGCCCTTCAAGGAGCGCAAGCCCGCCGACCAGGTGGTGAGGGAGCTGCGGCCGAAGCTCGCGAACATACTCGGCGCCAAGGTGTTCCTGCAAAACGTTCCGGCCATCCGCATAGGCGGCAGTCTCACCAAGAGTCCCTACCAGTACGTGATGCGCAGCGCCAGCATCGAGGAGCTCTACCACTGGGCGCCGGTGATCGAGGAGAAGCTGCGCTCGCTTCCCGGCCTCCTGGATGTCACCAGCGATCTGCAGATCACCCGGCCCGAGGTGACCGTCGAGATCGAGCGCGAGAAGGCCTCCGCGCTCGGCGTCTCGGCGCAGACGATCGAGCTGGCGCTCAACAACGCCTACGGCGCGCGCCAGGTCTCGACGATCTACACGGCGACGAATCAGTACTTCGTGATTCTCGAGCTCGCGCAGCGCTATCAGACCGACCCATCGGTCCTGCCGATGCTCTATGTGCGCTCGTCCACGGGGGCGCTCGTGCCGCTCAACTCCCTGGCGAAGCTGAGCTACGGCGTCGGCCCGCTGCAGGTGACCCATCTCGGGCAGCTCACCTCGGTGACCTTCTCCTTCGACCTGCGCCCCGGCGTGGCGCTGTCGCAGGCGATCGCCCAGGTCGGGAGCGCGATGCGGGAGATGCAAGTCCCGGCGACCTTGACCGGCACGTTTTCGGGCACGGCGCAGGCGTATCAGGCTTCGCTGCAGGGCATGGGCATCCTGCTCGTGCTCTCGATCGTCGTGATCTACTTGGTCCTGGGGATCCTCTACGAGAGCTTCATCCATCCGCTCACCATCCTCGCCGGGCTGCCGACCGCGGGCCTGGGTGCGTTGCTCACGTTGATGGTGTTTGGCATCGAACTCAACATGTATGCCTTTGTCGGCATCATCATGCTGGTCGGCATTGTGAAAAAAAACGCGATCCTGATGATCGACTTTGCGATCGAGGCGCAGCGCAAGGAAGGCAAGGCCCCCGAAGAGGCGATCTACCAGGCGGGGCTGATCCGCTTCCGGCCGATCATGATGACGACCTGCGCGGCGCTGATGGGAAGTCTGCCGATCGCGATCGGCTTCGGCGCCGGTGGGGGCGCCCGCATGCCGCTCGGCCTCGCGGTTGTCGGAGGACTCGTGCTCTCGCAGTTCCTGACCCTGTACATCACGCCGGTCATCTATCTCTATTTCGAGGGCCTTCAACAATGGCTGGCGCAACGGCGCGAGACGCGCAGGGTGGCAGCGCTGGGTACAGCGGACTAGGGTGATTTCGCCCGGCGCGGATAGCGCCGTCAACGCGGGAGTTTCCTAAAGTCTCGGATGGGACTTCAATCGAGTTGACGGGCTGCATGCAGTCCCGTCGAACTCGATGAGTTAAACCGTACCGCCGCTCCGCGGCGGTTACGGATTTAACTGCATATAGACAACGTCGGCGACCTTGAGCAACTGATCCCTTCTCACCTCGCCGGAAAGCGCGTAGCCGAAATTGCCGTCGACCCAGTAGAACACGGACACGCGCTCCTCCTGGCTGAAACGGAAAGCCGTGTCGCGCGGTTCTCCTCTCTGCCTTGAGACGTAGAGCGTCAGGCGCTGACCGCGCGCATCCTGGTACATGAAGTGTGCGACGGGTCCCTGCGGGCCGGAAAGCAGGCGACCGCCCACGAGTTCGTAGCCGAGCGGCGCGAGTTTCGGCGCTTTCAAGGCGGTGCCGAGGCGCTTGGAGAGCCACCTAACGAGATGCTCCTCCTCGTCCGCGGTAACCTCGACGGGATGGCGCACCTCGGGGGAATAAACGACGTGAGCAATCGCCGCCTGCCGCGCCAGCGGTACGGGCACGACCTGCGGGGTGATGAACACACCGCGAACGAACCAGCCAAGCCCGATCCCGAGCGCGAAAATTCCAGCGGCGGCGGCGTAGCCCCACCACGCGCGCGGGCGCACTGCAAGCAGCTTCGCCGGCACGGGTTCTTCGAGCACCGGATTGTAAAACGAACGGAGTAAGGTGTTTTGCTCGGCATACGCGCGCAGCCGCTCCGCGTCCTCCGGATGCGACGCGAGCCACGCCTCGATCCCGGCTCGATCGCCCTCGGGGAGCGCGCCGTCTACGTACGCATGCAATTCGGCCTCCGTGATCGGCTTCACTTCACAACCTTCAGAGGCACTGCGGTCTGGCCGCCGAGCGCCTGCCGCATGCGTTCACGCCCCCGCGACAAGCGCGACATGACCGTGCCTATCGGGATGTCCAGGGCCCGGCTGACCTCTTCATAGGTCAGCTGCTCTACCGCAACGAGCAGCACCACCTCGCGCTGCTCGGGCGAAATTGAACGCAGTACGCGGTCGACGTCTTGTAGCTCGAGCTGGTCGCCCTGGGTGGCGCGAACCGCTGCAGCGGGCATTTCGTCCGTCAGCTCCTCGACCTCGTAACGCCGACGCCTTGCCTGATTCACGAAAACGTTGTGCATGATGGTAAAAAGCCACGCCCGCAGGTCGCTGCCCGGGCGCCAAAGGTGAAACTTGTTCCAGGCGCGTTCCAGAGTGTCCTGAACGAGGTCATCGGCGACGTAGCGTTCGCCGACGAGCGCACGCGCATAGCGTCGCAGCCGGGGAATGTGTTCGGTGATCGAATGGCGGTCCATTTGCCTCGCGGCATTCTAACCCGCCGCGAATTTTCAAGGGACTGCTCGCGGCGAACCCACGGCGCAGTGGATCGCACGATGACCGCGCGAGAAACGTTAATTTTCCTCACTACCTCCCCTACCAGGAAACGCGACCTGATAGACAAACGCGCAGACCGACGCGTTTATTCCGCAGGAGCGTGATCGATTACGCGACGCGCCGGGCGCACGGTGGAGAGGCCGGGCTGGACGCCGGCGCTAGTGTCGAGGAATCCGGGACGGATGGGTTTGGCCGAAAATGGAATCAGCGCAAGCCGGCGATGTAGTCGGCTACTGCGAGGATTTCAAGGTCGCTCATCTTCGCGGCGATCCCCTGCATCATCTTGTTCGCGTCGTTGCTTCGATCGCCCGATCGGAATGCTTTCAATTGCGCTTCGGTGTATCCGGCGTATTGCCCGGCCAAGCGTGGATACAGAGCTGGGACACCCGCACCGCCGGCTCCATGACACCCTGCACACGCGGGGAGCCCCTTCACGATGTCGCCGCCGCGCCAGATTTTGCGGCCGAGCGTGAGCGCGTCCCTATTTCTTGCGGCGCCCGGCTTGGCCGGCTGGGTGGCGTAATACGCCGCGACGTTGCGCATATCCTCGGCAGAGAGGCTGGCAGCCATGCCGGCCATGATGGGATTCTCCCGCTCCGCCTTCTTTCCGGCCGCCGGCTTGAAGTTGACGAGCTGCTTGTGCAGGTATTCCGGAATCTGGCCCGCGAGTTTCGGATTGGCGGGTGTCGGGCTGTTGCCGTCGGCGCCGTGGCACGCCGCGCAAGTCTTGTTAGCGATGCCCTCACCCTTGGTGGGATCGGCTTTGGCGGGCTCGGCGGCACCGATGGGAAAATAGGGGGAGCCGGCGCAAATTCCAAAACTCAATAGCGCCAAAGCTCGCTTCATGCCGTTCTCTCCCTTTAACGACCCAATACAAAACGAGGAGGTTCCTCGTGCCCGCCCTTTGGGTTGAAGGGTGTCACAAGCCTTTGTGACAGCCCCAATCGTCGCTCAAAAGGCTGATATTCTAACAAATTTGCCCACCCCCCCCACATGTCGCTGTTTCACAAAGCGGCGTTTTTCAAGAGCGCAGCGGCCTTTCAGGATGTCCCGGCGAGTGACGGAGAAATCGCCTTTGCCGGTCGATCGAACGCGGGAAAATCGAGCGCCATCAATGCGCTCGCAGGCAGCCGAATTGCGTTCGTAAGCAAGACTCCGGGACGCACTCGGCTCGTCAATTTTTACGCGCTGGGAGCGGAACGATTCCTCGTGGATCTCCCCGGCTACGGCTACGCCAAGATTCCAGCGGCAACAGACGCGCCCTGGAAGAATTTCTTAGGCGAATATCTCCGGACGCGCGCGTCACTGCGTGGTTTGGCAGTGGTCATGGATGTGCGGCACCCCCTCACCGAACTCGATCAAATGATGCTGCTGTGGTTTTGCCCCACCGGAAAACCGGTGCATGTGCTGCTCACCAAGGCGGATAAGCTGTCGCGAGCGGCTGCGCAGAAAATCCTGCGGCAAGTCGAGGGAGCAATCGCAGCGTTTGCGCCGAATTTCTCCGTGCAGCTTTTCTCTAGCCGGAAAAAATCCGGGCTCGAAGAGGCGCAGGGGGTGTTTCGAGGATGGCTGGAGCACACTCAAACGGCTACCACACTGCCGGGTGCCGAAATGAAAACCCCCGGCCATGACCAGGGGTCTGGAAATAAAAACCCCCGGGCCATAAGGGGAAATCAGCCCGGGGCAAATGCCTTAAGGTTTAAGGCACCCCGCTCAGGGAGGAGAAGCGGGAGACGACCGAAGTCGCCTACAGTTTAAGAGTGGCTGGCGACAAAAAAGGTTCCCGCGGCTGATCATGAGAAATGCCGGGAGTGTCGCGTCTATGCTGGGCCGCAACGGGTTATTCTTAAGGTTTCTAGGTCACTGATCCGCCTTGCAAAAAGGAGTAATCATGCAGGTTTACGGCAGTTTTCCCGCGATTCGGATGCGCCGCATGCGACGCGACGAGTTCTCGCGCCGGTTGATGCGCGAGCATGTGCTTACGCCCGACGACCTGATCTATCCGGTCTTTGTGATCGAGGGCAGGGGCCGGACGCAAGCTGTTGCGTCGATGCCCGGGGTATCGCGATACACGCCCGACAAGCTCCTTCCGGTGGCCGAGCGCTGCGTGAAGCTCGGCGTGCCCGCAATGGCGCTCTTCCCCGCGATCGAGTCCTCGTTGAAAACCCCGGAGGGTAGCGAAGCAACCAATCCCGATGGGCTGATCCCGCGGGCCGTGAGAGCGCTAAAGAAGCGCTTTCCGGAGCTCGGCATCATGACTGACGTTGCGCTCGATCCCTATACGAGCCATGGGCAGGACGGTTTGCTCGATTCAGAGGGAACTATTCTCAACGATGAAACGCTCGCCGTTCTCGAGAAGCAGGCGCTCGTTCAGGCAGCCGCAGGAGTGGACATCGTGGCTCCCTCGGACATGATGGACGGTCGAATCGGGCGCATCCGTACAGTGCTCGAAGCTGAGAATTTCATTCACACGCGCATCATGGCCTACTCGGCGAAATACGCCTCGGGATACTACGGCCCATTCCGCGATGCGGTCGGCTCGGGGGCGAATCTCGGGAAGGCGAACAAGTTCACCTACCAGATGGATCCCGCCAACAGCGACGAAGCGTTATGGGAAGTCGGACTGGACCTGCAGGAAGGCGCGGACATGGTGATGGTGAAACCCGGCATGCCCTACCTCGACATCGTCAGGCGGGTGAAGGATGAGTTCAGGGCGCCCACCTACGTCTATCAGGTAAGCGGGGAGTATTCGATGCTGAAGGCAGCCTTCAAGAACGGATGGCTTGGTGAGAAGCAGTGCGTGATGGAAGCGCTCACCGGTTTCAAGCGTGCCGGCGCGGACGGCATCCTCACCTACTTCGCGCTCGATGCGGCGAGTTGGCTGAAGGAAAAACGCTGATCCAGTCCTGTGCGTGACAGGCGGGAGTCAATCCATGGAATCTATGCGGGCCGGGTTTCCGAATCGACCCACTCGAGGTACGCGGGCAGTCCCCCCGCCAAGGGTACCGCGATGATCTCGGGAAGCTCGTAGGGGTGGCCTGCGCGGATCGCCGCTTCGAGCTCGGCGTAGCGCTCTCGCGTGGTCTTGATCAGCATCGGGAACTCCTCGGCGTCCTCGATCTTGCCCTGCCACCGGTAGACCGAGCGGCACGGCGAAAGAATGTTGACGCACGCCGCCAGGCGCCGTTCGATGAGGGCGTGGGCAAGCTTCGCCGCGCTGTCGCGGTCAGGGAGATTGGTGATGACAAGATAGGCGTCCATGGCTCACGCCGTCGGTGCCGTCATTGGGATCCCATCGGCGACCGTCGGGTAGCGCAGCTGCACGCCGAGCTCCGCCTTCATGCGCCGGTTGACGAGGCGCCGCGATTCGCTCATGAAGGAAAGCAGTTCCGACGGCAGCCGGCGCTCCGCTTCTTCGCGCGAAACGCGCGCCGGGCGCGCGAGGCCGGCGCGATCCGCGACGAGGTCGAACCAGTCGCCCATCTTGATCGCGCTGTCGTCGCTCGCGTTGTAGACGCCGCGCGCAGCCTTCGACTGCAGCGCCGCTGCCAGGATCGCGGCGAGATCGTCGGCGTGGACGTGGTTGGTATAGACATCGTCTTCGTCGCGCAGCGCCGGCGTGCCGCGCGCGATGCGCTCGAGCGGCAGCCGATCGGACGCATAAATGCCCGGCACCCGCAAGATCACGATCTCGACTTTATTGCGCTCCCCCCATTCGGAGATCGCCTGCTCCGCATCGAGGCGGCGATTGGCACGTTCTGTCTGAGGATTAGGCAGCCGCGTTTCTTCGACGAAGTCACCCCCGCAATCGCCATAGACGCCGCTCGTGGAAACATATACGAATCGCCGTGGCAACAAGGCGCCGGGCACAGCAGTTGCCGCAAGCAAATTGTGCGTTCGCAAATCGAGCGCACCAGTTTCTGTGGGTGGCGCAAGGTGCGCGACGCGCTGCGCGCGTCCCGCGAGCGATGTCAGCGACGCCGGATCGTCGAGATCGCCCTCGATGATCTCGACGCCGGACGCGGCGAGCGCAGGATTAGGCAAGCGCAGCAACGCCACGACCCGATAGCGACGGGAGAGATCCGGCAAGGCGCGGCGCGCGATATCGCCACAACCGACGATCAACAAGCGTTCCACGAGCGGATTTTACCCCGCGCACCGATGACCCATAGGGTCAACCCCGCGCCAGCGCATGGTCAAGGTGGGTCTCGCGAGGAGAACCGCTTCGGAAGCCCCAATGGCGCTCGCCAAGGCGTGTGCACCGACCAGCGCCACAGACAATTCGTGAGTATTGGAACCGCGATATTCGATCAATGTGGAGCCGCTTCATTTATCAAAACAATTCTTGCTAGACGAGCGAGCTTCTCTGCCTCGCTTGTTTTGAGACCACCGGTGTAGGTCTTTGCAGCATTCTGTCGATTGCCATACACTAGTGCATGGGCAGGATTATTGTTCTGATGATCTGGGTCCCTCACAATCCTCAAACCGAGACCGCGCGCTATGCCGGCCGTAAATACGGCCACATGGAAGGGCGACGAGGTGTCGCGGTCCCGTGTTTCTTCGGGAGTACAGATTGAACCCAAATCCACGGACAGTGGATCGTCTGCTTGTTCGCCTTGCCGCTTTATGGCGCCGGAGTGCGGCCGAAACCCGCCTTCTACCGGCCGAAGGACATCTGGTGATGGGAAGATTCGTACGTACAATTTCTCATCTGGACCAATGGTCGCATCGTCTGGAGGACGGTGATCCGGCATGACGAAATGTTAGTCTCACGATCCAATCAACCTGCAATCAACCAGCTAAACAATTGCTCGATGTCGGCACCGGATGTCAATTCCTGCCCGTCGTCCACTGGCATTCCCGCAAGAACTTTCAATCCTTCTATTGACCTATCTGGGCGAACCTCAATCTCAAGGTCCCGATTGCCCTCCGACCATTCAAGTTGAATGCCCCCGCCAGATACAGGCACAACGCTAGGCGCTGACAGATTGTCAAAAGGGACTTCACGTATCAACTCAATGGCCGCATTGACTACCCAAGGGCGAATCGGGGCGCTGCCGTAGCTGTCCCAATTTTGGCGCAGGCTGTACGCAAGCCTGAGCACCTTGGCAACAGCTTCTCGCTGCCATTGATTCATTCGGCCAACTCTAATGCTCGTGTTGCCCGCGACGGCGTCTGATCGGCCGTCCAGGGTCCACATGCCACTAGTCGCAATGGCGACTTGATTTACCGCGCCCGAATTTCTCATATGCGCCCCCACATTTTCTGCATTGCTTGAGTGGTGAAATCAGCGAATCCCCTGACTACCCATTCCCTACCGACGTCAAGCCAACGAAACACGTCCTCCACCGACGATGACGCTGGCGCGCCACGTGCCAGAAGCATGAGTTGCAATACTTCCTTGCCGTCACGGGCTCTTATAGCTGGCGTAAGCGACACGTGCAATCGACCCAGGTTGTCTCGAATTCGATAGTGCACTTCCATGTTTACCCTTTCGGGTGGAGGAAGGAAGGACGACTCGGCAGGCGGAGCCCACGCGGTAATAACCTTGCTCAGCTCGCTGTATTCCTTCCACCCTTTGTCATATTCAATGTGATTTATGTATGTCACTTCACACTGATTAACTTGGGGTGCGCCAAGTTTCTCGCGGGTAAGAAAGTCGCAGAAGCGCCGCCACTCCTTTTCTAGCGTCTCGCGAAGGGCTGGATAGTGGGGATAGGGCTCGTCGCCCTTTATCCTTCGCCAGTTGTGGATGAATCGATCGTTTTGAATCTGGATGAGCCTATTCTGGGTCTTGTCGAGGAACCAGCACCTAACGTCTGGCGATGAAACCAACTGAATCCCAAAGGAGGGCGCGTTCCTGAATCCGGCCTCCAGTTGCTCCGTGGCACTAGGCACGGGTGCCTGCACCTGGAAATTGGGAAAGTCCTTCCTTATCTCCGGCCAGAACAGACCAAAGTGCGGGATTCCGAATCCCGGAATTGGGGCAAATTGAATCGACGCGTAGGTCTCGTCAACCGGCGGATCCGTATAGTCGGGAAGCGTATTGTTGCCCGTACGCACAGCCGATCCCGCCCCGAGTCGATGAACGTTGCTCAAATGATTGAAGACGACAAAATCACAGGGTGGCTGCACCACCCCAGGGAGTGAATTCTCGCACTCAAAAGATACCTAGATGCGCAGCGAATCTATGCACATTGGTGAAAGCCAAAAGGGACCCGCGCAGAAAGCGAGGCACGGCAATGCGACAACTATAGTCCGAGCAGACCCTAGCTGACAAGTCTTCCGAGGGCACCCCGTGGAGTAATCCACGGTCCGCTATAGGGGCTTGTAGATATCAAGCATCTGTCGCGATGAATCGCAGTCCATACCCCTTGGCACAGCGTCCGTGTGAGATTCTTGTTTCAAGTAAGTGCGATTGGGCCATCGAATGGCCGCCCTGGTGGTCGGCGCAGCCGTTTCGATCACGGTGCCCGAACAATTCCTAGCCAGCACGGGCGGGCTGCGCCACCAGTTGCGGCGTTGGTTCGATCCAATCGCGGGGACCAATTGATTCGCAATCAGCAAGTCAATAATCGACTTCCATCATCATCGTACAATACGCGGCCATGCATCAGGTCGCCATCCGCAATACGGGCCATCAGTTCGCGGCGAAGGACGGCGAGAGCATCCTCCGGGCCGCTCTCAACGCGGGCCTCGTCCTGCCTTACGGCTGCCGCGACGGCGCCTGCGGCAGCTGCAAGGGAAAGCTCATCGAGGGCCGCATCGACTACGGTCACTGTTCGGAAAAAGCTCTTCCTCACGCGGAGCGCGAGCAAGGGTTCGCGCTCTTCTGCCAGGCGAAGCCGCTCACGGACGTCGTGATCGAGGCGCGCGAGGTGAGGAAGGCCGGCGACATACAAGTAAGGAAGCTCCCCGCCCGGGTGCAGAAGATCGAG
>Ga0137451_1000050_pt1 | contig 38860 bp, 65 predicted proteins | sample EasRivERMGT500_2_FD_102336 | JGI IMG/M metagenome (GOLD analysis project Ga0137451, IMG submission 102336) | Soil microbial communities from meander-bound floodplain in the East River, Colorado, USA - East River MetaG ERMGT500_2 | ecosystem: Environmental > Terrestrial > Soil > Floodplain ... | reverse complement strand
CTCATATCGAGAAAGGCAAAGACACATAGCAACTTTCATTACATGATCTGGAACACGATTAATAAAACCTGTCTTATCATTATATGATTTTTGATTATTTCTCCAGTCACGTCTCCAAGAATTGAAATGTAATCTAGCTTCTTCAGATGGTATTAGACGTGCTTTATGAGTTGCTATTTTATTTAGATGTGGTAGATATTTCTTAATTGCTGTTCCAGTAAACCAATCCTCTAATTCTGATTCTTCTTCTGAATCTAATAAATCTAAATCTCTAGCTCTAGTTTCTTCATATATCATTAAATTACGAGCAATATATCCACCCTCAATGTTATGCTGAGGAATAGAATTATAGAAATGTGCCGGGCTTGAACCAAATAAACAAGTAACATAAGGTTCCTTAAGAATTTCAGCTCCGTCTCCTTTAAGTAAATTAACCCAAGGTTTATCATGATAGTTTCTATCAAAAAGATCAGTTAAGATTTCCAAAGCTTGCGGGTCACCTATCATTGCGCTTGAGAGTTCACCATTAATAATAGCCATTCTACTATCAAGAATTGGAGGCAAACCATTAGGTCTGGATTTTGCTGTAGAGCCTTCTTTAATAATAGCCTGAATAGAAGAACGTCCAGCTATGACTCTAGTAGAGTTAGTTTCTTGTATAAAACGCTTAGCTAGATTCACTGGATAACCTTTACCTAAACCGGACTCACCTAAGAGCATTACATATATATTTGGATAATAAGTTACTTTGCCTTTAAGACTCCTAAGAGTATAAGAATTCGCAGCTACTGAACTTATACAATAAACCGAAGCCCAATAAATCCAACTTATAGGTGTCTCTACATCCTGATGGTCTGCTACAATATCATGGATGAAGGAATCGCTCATCTACTTATCAAAATTATTTATTTCTTCTGTCAACTTATTATAAACATATATAACTAAAATTTCTTTTTCTTTACCATCAGGGACTACATTGCCAACAATATGTTGTAAAACATGCATTTCTCTAAGATTAAGACTTAATTCAACTTTAATCTTCTCAAAAGAATTTTTCATTTCCTTCCAATAGCTCCACGTTGTTTTGCAGTATGATAAATTTTCTCAAATATTCCTAACATAAAATCTGGAAATGGTTCAATTACTATTGTATGAAAGTTAGCATAGGAGATTAACTGTTCAGGTTTATCTACATAGAACCATTCACTAGGTTCAAGACCTTGATTATTAGCCCAGTTCCTAGCTCTCTGATGTGATGTTGCGATTATACAAATCATGGTTTTAGTATTAGCTCCACTCCTTTAAATTTTAATCCCCCATTTAATCCTATAGGTAAATGTATCATATAATAATTTCCTCGTTCTTCATTACTAGCTAATCTATGAATTTCTTTATGTTCAATAAACCAATCAAATACAGCCTGACAACAATTAGCATACGTTTCAGCATCTACTTCATACGTCTTAGGCCAAGGATGCTCAATACCATAAACTCTATTAAAGTGATCTCTTAATTCTTGAGCTGTCATATTATATTATTCGCCCAAAATTCAACTGGTGGTAATTCTGGTATAAGTGCTCCATCTTTAACATCTTCAAATAATTCATGTTCAAATACAGCATATATACCATGACTTCCAGCTTGATAACAATAATGAAATTTACATCCTTCAGGTAATCCTTTTATTACTTTAAAATCAAATACTTTACCATTTGTTAATATATCAGTTAGAAAATGTGACCCTAACATTATACTTTTAACTTTCATATCTTCACCTGCTTAAATGCACCATAATGTGTATCAGAAATTTCAATAGCAGAAGGAATAATTAATCTAACATCTCTTTTAAGAGAGCAATAGACATTGAAGTCGATTGGTGTTTGAAGGTGTTTTTTCATAAGCTTTGCGTATGGCTCCCAATTATTTGCTGGTGCTTGAAGAGTTAAACTATCATGATCTTCACTCATCCACATATAGGTTTTAGGAAGGTCATTATTTAATTCTTCTTCAATCTTTAATGCTGCACCTTGAACTAAATGAGCTACTGTTCTTTGAGGAATATTAGCAAAACCCTCTCTATATGTATCATCTTCAAGCTTTCCATTGAATACACGTGGACCACCAAACGGGTCAATTAAAAGGCGAGTAGAATTAATACAGTCTTTAATATCTGCATGAAATCTATTTCTTATTAATGGACTAGCAGCATGAAATAAGTCAAGCATTTGACCTGCTTTCCATTCACTTATATCTGCTTTAATATCAAACTTTTGGGCATCTGTATTATAAGCAATCATAAGGGTATGCTTCTTCATATCATAATTCCCGGCGTGCCTGACTTTCTTACCAGTAAATCTTTCAGGAGAATCTCTATCAAGAGAGTCTATAATCTCATGTTTAAAATCGACTCCCAATTCAAGTTTTTTAGTCCATTGATTAAGTAATCCTGCTGTTCTTCTATGAATGTCTATTTTATCGAATGCTTCAAGTAATTCCCAGTCTTCACTTAAAACAGCAACAACTCTAGCTTCTGCTTGAGAAGAATCTGCTTTAATCATTACCATATCAGTATCACATATAAGCATAGACCGGACATCTTTACCTAATCGTCCATGTTTAGCCATCATATGAAAACCTAAACCAATCTTCATTCCTTTTGGTCTAAGTGGATTTTTTAATATACCAGTGCTTGTTCTACAAGTCTCAGTCGCTATTACATTAAAGGTGGATTTACACCTCAAATCATAATCTTCTTTGAAAGATATATCCCTGCTAAGTTGAGTTCGTATTCTAGTTTCTTCAAGTATATCTTCAAGTATTGGTTTAAATTTAGCCTTATTTCCCTTACAATGATTATTAATTAACGTAACAATAGTCTCTTCAGCTGTAGGATTTCTCTTCATATATTTAAATTTCATAATATCATAAAAAAGTTTCTTCTTCTGAGGATTAGATTTTACATTTATTTCATCACCTATAGAAGCTACTAATCGAGCATGAACTTCCTTTTGAAGTTCTTTATATTTGGTCTTTAATTCTTTTTGCCTAGCAAAATCTACTTTAAATCCATTATTTGACATATTAAGATAGAAATAATGTTTCTTCATTTGATAATTGTAATAGTAGTCTCTAAGTGGAACATTATATTGTAGTCCTATTTCATCTAAATCAATATCTTGTTTCTCATCAACCTCATAAGTTACAGCACAATCTTTACCATTATATTTTAATAGTTGCTCTGGTCTATCCTTGCCTACACGAAATTCTTTACCTTCTTCTTTATAGTATGGTTCTCTAGTCCAGATTGAGGAAACTACATGGAGACGTTTAATTGGTAATTCTGGAAAAAGAACACGGGTCTTAGTTAATGTGTCAGAATAAACATATTTAAGTTGGAATCCCATGAGTGATAATTTATAATGGTCATAAGATAAGCCATGACCTATAAGTTTAAGAGTTCTTAATGCTTTATCTATAAGACGATATACCTCGCACATCTCATTAAAACCCATATCAGTAAACTGTATATTACCAATAGACCTAATAAGAGGAATAGACAACGCATGATGTTTATTAAAAGCGAATCCGAGGCAAACAGGAACGCAATTAATTGATTCAATATCAATGACAGCTTTATCAAGTTTTTCATATTCTCGAAAGAAACGAAATACATCAAGGCTGTTATTAGCAATCATTAAATCTCTTGCAGGGAGATTAAGAATAGGAGATTCAGATTCCTCTTTAGCTCTTATAATATCATGTTCAATTAACTTCATGTAAGTCCAAGGTAATGCTCCAGATTTTCCACCATGCTCATTTTCATCTCCGTATTTATTCTTTGGAAATAGAGCAGCCGGGTGGATAGTTGGAACTACTTTGGTTTTAGCATCCTTAGCTAATAGAATACTTCCTCTATGATTAAGTATACCGCTGTAATCAGTGACAGCGTTAAGAGCACGATCTCCAACAGCGAGGATACAGTTTGGATTGAATTTTTTAATTTCATTATCCCAGAGGTCTTGAATTGAAGTGTTTAAATCTACTCCTATAAGATGAAGCTTCTCAAAATCATTAAACGGTGGTTGATATTTAACTACATTAGTTATATAACATTCATCACGTCTAATACCAGCCTTAAAGAGACACTTATCTAATTCTTGACCAGTTGGTCCTACGAATGGAACGCCTGAATCATTTTCATATTTACCCGGAGCTTCGCCAATTATCATTAGCTTAGGCTCAAATGGACCAACTCCAGGGACGTAGTTTGGCATTATTCTTTAGATTCCAAAATATTAAAAGCACTTGGATTTGTTAATCTAACTCTATTCATATGTTGTTCCATAATAAATATAACTTGTTCATCGCTCATATTTGAAAAAAATTTAATATCCGTTCCTTCTTCTATAACATTAACTTCGGCAATAAGAATTTTAGCGTTGGGATTATTTCTATCATTCCAAATTCTAATTAGAGTTTTAAGTAAATCAAAAGAAGTCATTTACTTATCTACTTCTAATTTCATTCTATTTTTAACTGCATCTTCACAAACCTTATCAAATTTCTCATCATTTAATGTAGTTCTAACAGCAGCTTTATACTTATGTCCATTAGTCTCTGTGATAATAATTACAGCATCAAATATATCACTTCCTGAGTTAAGGAATTCTAACTTAGCTATATCCCTAAGTAAATCTGCTATCTTATTTAATTTATCTGCTGGATTATAAGTCATACAATCTTTGCAATTTCAATAGCACAATCTGAACAAATAGGATGTTTAATTCTCTTTTCTCTTAATATTCTAGAACCAACAGGAATTTCATTATCACAAATACAACATCTTTCTGGTCTTTCAAATGAACCAGCCGAAGTATAATCCATTTTAGTTGTTGAGGTGGATTCTTCTATCATAAGTTCTCATCCAAGTTCTTATGCTTCTGTTTCCTAACCCATTCTATAGCATCACTAAAATGTTCAAACTTATATAATTGAATTTGATGAGTCTTTAACCACTCTGCTACTTTTAATTCTTCACTTACTGGTCCTATTGACCTTTTTAATTCATTTGCAGTTTGAGCAATAGTATGCTTAGGATTTTCTTTGAGAGCCTTAACATGGTGATAGTATGTTTTCTTTACTCTATCTAACCATTCTGGCTTTATCTCTTCTACCAATTTGGGCTTTCCTCATAATCACCTTTGAAATTATCTCTTTGAGCAGCTCTTTGAGCTAAATCTTTTTCTATATAAGCCATAGCTAATGTAACATTAGGACTAGGATTAGTAATCTTCTCTAGAACTTTCTTAACGTGAAGTAATTCTTCTCTCTTCATTCTTAATCCTCTTAAATAAAATGCTAGGACTTCCCGCGATAGTTAATGTCGGATAACCAAGGTGACACACTAACTACTGCCAGCTTAATTAGGATTGTGGAGTATAATCCCTATTCAGCATAGTCCTAGCAAAAGTTAAGCAGAAAGCGTCCAAATCCTAGCCTCATGTCTTTACGATCGTTTTCTAGATACTAGTCGTCGTGACCTAAAAAATCGTTGAACCTTGAGGCTTTAATAGTCCTACAGGGCAAGTCTGGGCTTGAATCAGACCTAACCCTGTAGGAAGGCAACCATAAAATCTTAATAGCTAAAATAAATTAATTAAGTTTTAGCTGTTTCACCAGGAGTAGCATCAATAGGCATAAATTCAACAAGTTCATTGAAGTCCTTACCTCTATCACTCTTACCACGTCGAATATAACCTTTAACTTTAGCCTTATTAGCAGCATAAGACTTAAACAACTCAGTAGAAAGCTCATAACCTTTAACCTTATCAAAAGGAATCTTTAAAGCAGCCCAAAGAGACTTACCATATCCCAATGCTGCTTCATTATACTGAGTCCTAGGAGATACACCTTTGAACTCACCATCAAAAACCTTAAAATTGAAAATACAATTAACTGAACCTTGATTCTTAGCTTCTTTACCAACTGGTTCCTCTGAGTATTCAACTAACTCAAGAGGATACCAACCTGGAGTAACTAAATCACCTTTGCGAAGATCATCTGGAGTGAGAATTGAACGCATTTGTTTTTGCCTTTGTTTCTTGTTGTTTTGTTAACTGAGTGAATGAATGAATGATTTAAGTTATAACATCTTTATTAAAAGCTTCACTAATCTTCTTCTTCCAAACCTCATAAAATAATTTATCGGTTATGTCAAACTCCTTAATTCCGGAGTTATCAAAGATTGATGATTTAGCAAAGTTATCATCTTCAGGGGAATTAACATGAACTTTATAATCAGTAGTATTCATACCTTTAGAAGCATCCCAAGTAGATTCTTGAGATAGATGATAAATCTCAGTAAATCTCGCTGGTATCATACCAGCTACTTTAGTTCCATAGGTAACGATTGGATTTGTTTTGGTAACTTTCATGGATGCACCCTTACCTTCAATTTTAATAGAAGGAAGAGGATGAGCAATCCAAATTACATGACATGGGAGAGTTTGGTAAAGATCAAGAGCCTGAGTAATTAAAGCAGTCTCTGCCTTATAATCATCAAATTCTGGGATAATATCTTCTGGTTTGGTTACTTGTTTACCTTGACCAGTAGATGAAAATGCACTTGACCAATTTACTGCGGCTGCTGTTAATGAGGTAGTAGAATCTGTTATATCTGCGAAAAGGCGACAACTATTACCATTAATCATGTCTATTAGGCGATTAAGATAATCATTACAATTCCTACTACCATAAACTGTATATTCTATATTATCAAGAATCTGTTTTGCTTTAGAACCAAATCTCTTTTCTGTAAAGAAAGATATAAGCTCGACTGGCTTCTTCTTATCGAAATAAGAAATATGAACTGGTCCCTCAAGGGCAAAAGTTGCAGCAGCTAAAGTTTTACCAAAACCGGGACCACCTTTAAGAAGAATTTGATTATAAGAATCAGGTTTTATATCAGTTGCTTTGGGCATTTCTTATTCTCCATAATTCAGTTGCTTGACAGCAGTGATTAGCCTGACCAAATGTATCAGATAGACCAACTGCTTTCTTTAGAATCTCTAACAAATGAGGATTCTCTTTAATATACTCATCCCAAAGGATGCTATAGAATCTATTACACTCTTCTTGATTGTCTGCCATCTTTCCTTTAGCTTCTTTCCAAGTATGACCTGTAATACCATTAATAATTTTATGCCCCTGATACAATTCTTCTATTGTTCTACCATTTCTCTTTTGTATCCTAGCAAAGAATGCACTAAATCTTTTATCACCTCTAGATGAACATTCTAAATGCGGTGGAATACCATGTTTAATCATAACTCCTCATCATCTGGAATTGCTACGTGGTTATGTATTGAAGTTGCTTTTCTTAATCTTTCACTTAATGGAGCTAAAATAGGTTCATTTTTAATCACAGTAGGATTTTGATTTTCATCTTGACCTAAGTGTGCATTATTTGGGACAACTAATTTACCATCTTTACTCTTATGACAATCTTCACAATGAGGATTAGCTAAACGAATAGCATACTCATTCATAATAAATGGATTACCACATCTCCAGCAAATAGACCTCTTGCCTAGAGCCAATGGCTGTTTAATTTTATTAGTACAATCTGGTAAAGTGCAAAAATAAATACTATTACCAGTCTTAAACACTAATCTTTTATATTTGTGAACGTGCTTTTCTACTATTTTGGGCTTCTCGGACGGCATTGTATTCTTTCAATGCTTTCCAGATAAAACTTTCCGCTTCTGGTAAGTCTTTAAAAGGGCCATGTCTTTTGACCCATTGCTTCTTTCTCTTCCTAATATGTATATAATAACCATCTCTATGTTGAGAAGTTCCATAAAGTATATCACCTATAGTAAGAATTGGTCTAACATTTATTGATTTAAATAGTTTACTCATTTTGACAAACATGCTGAGCAACACAATCAATACAAATCCATTCATCACAGAGTAAACATCTATTTATAGTTGGTATATAATATCTATTCTCACAATCAATGCATTGAATTCTATCATCATCTGAATCATAATCTGCAGGGTCAAAATTACTACTCCAATCAAAATCATCATCGTCGTCATTATTACTCATAATCTTCTCCTAAGTGGTGAAGGGTAAAGGCTAGGAAATATGTCCTAAAACCTGAGTCATACCCTTCACCTTTTCGCCTACTTAACTAGCTAGAGAAATAGGTTACTTGGTTCTTTTCACCTTCTCCATTTAACTCGTCATACCTTCGCTATGGCTTACTCACTACTTAACTACCATAGTTACCTGGCTAGAGTCTCTAGTCTTTGGGCGAAACAGTTTAAATAGCACCTTCCTCACCTTCCTCAGCATATTTATCCCAAGGTTCTCTATCAATATATTGACTTTCAAGTTTCCACTTCTTTGCATCTTCACCTGAAGAATTGCAAACAGGATGAAACTCGCAGAGTCTACCAAATTTTCTGCAATTAGAGAATCTCATTGGATAATGATTGCGTAGCCGGGCAGGAAGATATTTGTCAATAACTACACGAATAACATTTTCTTTCCATTGGTCTATGAATAGTGGGTCATAAGAGAGAGGAATACGCTTATATTTCTCTTCAGGTTTGAGAGTCTTCTGCATTCCTACTTTATTTACTATGATGTAATTTGAACTAACAGCATGAGCATAATTTATGAATTGGTTATCAGTTCTATCTACAGGGAAATCTCTTGTAACAAATTTATGGTCATAAGGGAGATTAGTATAAGATGCTTCACCTCCATGACCTTTCTTATTAACCATTAAATCTATCTTTCCAGATATAATAATTCTAATCCATTCATCTTCAAAAATAACATAATCAAAAGGAGTTTCTACTGCTAGAATCTCAAGGTGCTCATCTTCAAATCGCCAATGTTCGCAAGATTGAGTAAAATTAGAAGTAAGAATGGGTAACTCTTCAGTCATATCTATATTAGAGAAAGTTGCATCAGAGGCAGCTGCTTTAATTTTCATTATAGCATTATGCATTCTATCATTATAATGAACACCAGTAGCTAATTGATTAAAATACACTTCCATTCCAATATGACCTAATCCACCTCTATCTAATGGTTCTGGCTTCTGGTCTACTGGAAGGGTTTTACGCATGATATGAGCATAGTTATATTTACACTCACACCATTCCCAGAGATTGAAGGATGATGCTGAAAAAACTATGTTTGTTTTAGCCATTATGGCTGCCTAACAACTTTCTTCAATTCTTCTTTTATCTCTCTAATATGTCTTGCTACTTGACTTTTGCATCCCATACAATTACAATGATTCTTAGTTAATAATAGATCAATAAGCAATATTCTTTCCCAAAGATAAAAAGCATTTATAATAGGAAGTTTATTTCTATCTATGTTTATTTCGCTCATTAATTCATCTTCTTACTGATTAAGAAGTTAATACATTGATTACGATTAAATCCATTATCTCGACAATGATGATATGAGGCACTAACTAAGAGAGTAAGGAAGATAATCATTGCAATAATGAATGAAAAGAAAAGTTGTTCTAGTCTCATGTTCTTAACTTACTTCAATTAAATTAAATTCATTATCATCAAATAGGTAAGGAACATCGCTAGTTAATGAAAACTTGTCCCATTTATTACATGACAACCACTCATAAGCTTTATCTAAATCCCTAAATTTATATTTACTCCAAGTATTGCTAATTAAGACTCGTAAGTAAATATAATTAATCATGATGCTCATAACGTCTTTTCATTCGTTCTTGCATATGTTTATCGTTAGATTCTCTTACTTTCTTTCTAAAATAAGAGCGAATTATTTGCATTGTAAAATATCCTATAGTAAACCAGAAAAGAAAACTCCAACTTATAATCTCCATTTCTCCCTGCCTTTTGTGCTTAGCATAGTAGCCAACTCTTTCATTAAAGATGCTTGTTCCCATTGCACTTCTTTATTATCCATAGTCTGTGCTACTATCGCTCTTTTTCTCTCAACAAGCTCAGTGAAATACTCGTCAATAGTGCCAGAAGCCAGAAGATAAGTAACTGTGACACTGTTTAATTGTCCAAATCTATGGAACCTAGCTTCAGCTTGTTCTTCATTGGCCGGGTTCCATTGTCTTTCTAGCATAATAGCATCTGAGCAGAATTGAAGATTTAATCCTTCACCTGCTGCAAGTGTGGATGCTATCATTACTCTGTTCTTATTCTTCTCAAAATCCATCACTAGTTGTGCTCTCTTATTAGCATCTAAGCCAGAATGAAGATGAAGGACTTCATCACCTATTGGCTTAAGATAATCATTTAATTTAACTTTCAATATATCAGCAACATCTGTATGATGCGTGAATATTACTAGCTTTCTTGTAGTAGATAGAAGATACTCAGTAGTAAATTCAACACAATCTGGTATCTTACTTATACCAGTAATATGCCGAAGTTTACTCATCACAGCAATCATTGCTCCTGAGTCTTTAAATGAATCAGCATCTTCAGCATAGATTAATTCATCTAACTCTTCTAATGCTTTAGCATATGCTTTATTTAGTTTAGCATCCAATTCGACATGAAAGAATTTTCTATCTAATGGAGGCAAATCGGGTAATACCTCAGCTTTAGTCCTTCTAATGACAATATCTTTAGTCATATCATGGAAACGTGAAGCATCCTTCAATCCACCTATCTTAGTGGAATAGAAGTCATCATATGCATTACAGTATCTATCAAGATAAGTCTGATAGTGTGGAAATCTAGTAGGAGCAACCAAATTAAGAACAGTGAAATATTCACCTGCATTGTTCTTAATAGGAGTGCCACTCATAGGAATAATATGTTCACATTTACTCGCTATCCTTTGAACAGCTTTAGCTCTATCAGATAGATGATTTTTAATTCTCTGACACTCATCTATAATGATAGTTTTAATATCAGGGACATACTCAAATACATCTTCTTTTTTGAGCATATCGAATGTGATAATATAAATCTTAAAACCTGGCATTGCTTTCTCTTTGCCAGATTGAATAACTTGTGTTAAGTATTCAGGTGAATTAGCAGGACCACAAATTCTGTGTATTTCCCGCATAACCTGTAATTTAACTGTGGTAGGACAAACATAGACAAGAGGTAGAAGCTTTTCAGGATGGAGTTTAATTAAACAGAGTGCCTCAATTGTCTTTCCTAATCCCTGCTCATCAGCTATAATACATTTAATACCAGAGTTCTCAGCAAATTTAATAGCATCTATCTGGTATGGTCTGGGTTTAGCACCATCTGCGAAGATTAGATTATCATAATCAGACTCTTCTTTAACCAACATTTCAAAATTAGTTAAATGACCACACTGTAATTTAACCAGTGAAGTCTTACCAATTTTAAGACGTGATTCTTCAATAGCCAGTTTATGACAAACGGGACATTCTAATTTTACTATAGAAGTTAAAGACATATTGTTATCTCACTAACTAAATCCATTATATCATGTCTTATCGAGCCTGTCAAGTATTATTTTTGTCCTCTTTAGATGACATGTCCTCTTTTAAGGACATTTTCTTTTTATATTCATCTAATAGAAACTTAAATCCATCTATCACTATATTATCACCCCACTCAAGCTTATCTGATAATTCACCGTTTAATTGAAATATTCTAGCTAATTTACGTATTTCTTCGTATGCTAAGACAATGTTTTCTACTTCGTGAATAGAATATGTCTTTTTATTAATAAATGTCATTTTCATATATTACTCCATCAAAGTATAATCTACAACGTTTTTATATGACTCAGTAGTGTTTCTAATTTGCCACTTGACTGGTTTCTCTCCTGCTGAAACTTCTATATTCTCAATTATATCAAAGAGAACAGCAGTTACATATTCTTTACTATTACCTTCTGCTCTAATTCTTTCAGGTTTATCTAAATTTACTCTGTATACTAAGAATAGTCTAATCATATTTCACCTTTATCACTCTCTTTCCTAATTCTAATAGCTTCATTAGCCATTAACTCTGTATGTCTACTCATTAACATAAGAAATTCAGACCACAATAATGGATGAATATTTCCATATAAAATACCTAAAATATCAGAACCTAATTGCTTAAGTTTTAGCTTGTTTATGTATGCTTCTTCTACATCTGTGAATAAATTTTTATGTTCTTCAATTAGTCTATCAATATCAGAAGTAAAAATAGCTCCAATATTTTGTCCACTCTCAAATAGTTTTTTAATACGTTCAATATCTTCTTTGTTATTTTCTTCCATTATAATTAATCCTCCATTACTTTCTTAAGTTTTTCAGCTTTTGATTTCAACATCCTATTCTCTTCAGATGTGGAGATTAGGAAATCTCTTATATTTGCTAAATTCTTAATAGCTTCATCTAATATATCTACTGAAATATCTAATTGATTTCTAACAGATTTAACTATTCCACCATGTCCTAATGCTCTACGTTTAACAGACATGAATTGAGCTAAAGAATTTTCATTAGTTTTAATACCTAACTCTAAAGCTTTAGCCATTAGAATTTTAGCATTCTCAGCGTTAGATTTATTCCATTCAACAAAAGGTAATAGTGCTAGTAACTTACCCTTTGCTTGAGTATCCTTAACTTCATCTAATGATGGTTTATTACCATTAGATCCTAAATATTCTTTTAAAACTTCATAAATTGCTTGACTACTTTTACGCATTAACCAAACAATTTTCATCTTAGGAGCATGAGTAGTTAACCAGAGATAATGATAATGTGGTATTCCCTCATTAAGAATAATAAGACGGGTATTCACAGGAATATGATTACCTATCTCTTGATTAGGTATAAGTTTAGTATCAACCCATTTTACTTGTGGATTGTTTTCAAATTCTTTTATTGTAACTGGATTACCGTAAGCTATAATGATAATTCCGCCGCCAGAAAGATCAATCTTTTCCATATTAATCTTTCTTTGCGAATGGATTAACAAACTTTGGTTTTTCTTCTTGCTTTATTTCTTCTTCGATTTTCTTCTCTACTAATATTGCAGTAACTTGAGCTTGTGTTTGTATATCTTGAGAGATTGGCTCTTGCTTAGGAGCAAAAGGATTAACAAATGTTTTCTTTTCTCCTACTTCAGTAGGATTAACTATACTATTTACAATATCTTTAACTTCACCAGTCTTACCTAATACAGCAGAAGTTCCAACCTTTTGAACTTGATTAATTGTGGATGCTCTATACATATTTTCAGCATCCTTTCTATCTATGCCTATAGAGACGAGTCTTTCTATCTCTTTCTCAACCTTACTCATCTTCTTTTGGCGTTCAGCTATATTATTTATTGTTTCACTTGTAAAGTCATCAGAGGCTACAGAAGTAGAGAATCCTCTATCTCTCTTCTTTTTAGCACCTCTTTCCATAGCCTCATCATTAGAAGCTGTAAGACGTGCTCTTGCTTCAGAAGCTATGTCTTGTAACTCTTCTATATGTGCTCTTAAATTACCATCATCCATATCACATATTAGAATCTTCTCAGATGCAAACCATCTAGCAAATTTCTTTTCTTTCTCTGACATATTTGGATTGTTATTAATTTCTTCGTTTGTTAGTGGCATGTTTCTCTGCTCCTCAATAAACAATCCAAATTCAGTTTGTTCTGTTTTCCAAATTTCATATTTCGTTAAACTATAATCAATTTCATCATAGAAATCAATTATATTCTCACGAAATACGATAACGCCAATGTGATAGAGGCAATGATAGCACCTCTCATTCACATTAGCGTTATTAGCCTTACACTTCTTACAATACCAGCTAATTGTGCTCTCCTACTTTCTATTTCGCCTACCTCTAGAGAAATATAGTAGTATTAGCGAGCACAAATTAATCAGTCTGTTTTAGTGTTTCTGGTGCCTTGACTACTGCTGAAGGATTAGCCTTAGCAGACTCATCTGGCACTTCAACAAACTCAACAGACCGGGTATCTTTGAGCAATCCCATTAATTTAAAAATCAAACTAGCTGGGACTTCTATTTCATCGTATTCATCACTTCCAAGGACAGGTTTAGTAAGCTTAATTCTACCGTTAGCCTGAATTTGGCAATGTGTATCAAAATGATCGAAAGTAAGAGGCTGATGAGTGTATTTTTCCATCATCCTTTTACCACCGATAGTAACGATACGAGGACTATTCTTAAATGCTCTTTCCATTATCTACTCTCCGACAAAAGATTAAGAGTCTAACATTTACCATAAACATTAGACTCTTAATCAAACTATTTAACTAATTATCTCCTACAATTTAAGGACACTCTATCACTTGAAGTTTCAGAGAAACATACAAAATAAACTAATATGTTTCTATCAAATCTCAATTCATAATACCATGCAGGGTAATTTATAACTTTACCACAATTTAAACAACGTATTTCAAAGGGAGATAAACGACTTAAACTAAGAGGCTGACTCAAGATAAGATTAAATAATCCTACCTTGAAAGGTCTAATCCGAGTCTTTCCACTAGATTTATCAAGAATATTATGTAATTCACCATTGATTATAATATTTACTCTTCTATCATCAGTATTCACACTTCCAGATAATTCAATACTCTTAAGTAATTCATTCTTCAGGTTGTCGTCCACTTATTTATATCCTCTGAATTTCTCAGGCAATGCTTTATCTATCAAATGAGCATTATCACCTTGACTAAAAAATTCAATAGCCTCGGTATTCTCACTAATTAACTTCTTATAAGCATCAGCTTTATCTCTATACTTCTGTGCATCTTCAGGTCTATTATTCTCTTCACAATATATAATAGAACCTAAACAATCATCATACCATCGCCTATAGAATCTAGATAATACCTTTTTAAATTCCATTTTAATTTACCTTAACCTTTTCCCAATAATCCTTTTCTTTAGCATATTCATTTATAATCTCTTCCATATTCTCTTCAGTTAGTTGATTACACTTTGCAATAAACTCTACTGCTGTTATAGCTCCTTCTTGATATTGTTTAGAGCACTTAATTATCTCATCTGAGATTCTATTAGAGATAGGAGTTTTAACAAGCTGTTCAACAACTTGATTATTAATTTTAAATTCACTCATGATTTAATTTCCCCAAACTATATTTTTATTCATTTCATTCTCCAAGAATTAAGAACATGACAATTTAGCACTGCGCTTGGAAATTCATCCTTAATACATCCACCTATAACAGCAAATACATGACCGCGTATTTCAATTATCCAATTACCACTATGAGCAATAAACCTCACATAATTCTCTACAATCATATTTGGCCGTGGATATTTACCTACGCAAATATTATCTACTAGAGCCTCTATCCTTAATCCTTTATTTCTCTTTCTACCTAATCCAATCATCATACCGTAGGCTTCTAAATATGGTATCTCTAGAGACTCCATTAAAGCCCTAACGATGCAATCATTCTTTTCGCCTAAAATATCTCTTTCTTTTATTACTTGCTTACCAAGTTTAATACCTTTATGTGTTATCATTTTTACCCTTTAACATTCAATAGTCTTACCTTCTATTGTTCTTATTACTCGAACATTATCAACTATCCCAGTGGCTTTTCTCTCGACTACCACAGTCGCGTTAGACGGGCTATTGTATACCTGAGTAAAACTCTTATCACTCTTTACATTCCACGATTGTAGAATACACCTCGTATTAGTCCTTATTTCATCTTTAGTAGACATTTTAATTATCTCCTGTATTGTGTAGGTTTTCATGTTGTCGGTTACTATTGTAGGCTATTGTAGACTGTCGGCGCCTGTCGGTTACCACGGGATGACCTGCTAACGCCTGTAAGCCCTTGTAACTCAATAGGTTAACCCACTCCAGTATCATGTATAAATCTGTCTGTCAGAGACTATAGCACATCTGAGAACCGATGTCAAGTGTCCTCTTTTGTGGACGCTGTGTAATTTTTTCATTTCTTTTAATTATTATAATATAATATATATAAAATAATAATAAAGAGAAAGAAGAGAAGACCCTAAAAGAGCCACCTACCAGACCACCATACCCTTCCTCACGTAAACCTTGAAAACGGCCGTAAACCCTTGATTTTGTTGGCCTTAACTGGGGTTTTAAGCCTGCAAAAACGTGCGTTTAACAACCGTCAGCGTGAGATAGCCTGCGATAGCGTTTAATAGCAACCGATAGCGTGTTTAGACCTGCAGTAGCCTTAATAACCAAACACATCTAAATACGAAAAGCCTAGAGTCTAAGTCTTTAAACTTAAACCCTAGGCTCTATTAAAGACTCGTTTGTATGACTTATCGAGTCTATCTCACTCCGCTAATTAAGCAGGCTTTTCAGTCTTCTTAGCTGCGACAGCCTTTTCAATTCCGGGCTTAATCAATGCTACGGCATCCTCAATAGATACCATTGCATTGACTGAGTAATTACGGACTGCAAGCCTAAAGCCCTTTTGAATCTCTTCGGGCCAAGAGGCGTCAACAAATTCCGCAATAGGGTCTGAGGCTGCTGTATATTGACTTGAGTTAAAACCGTCAATAACCCAGCTAAGCATATTAGCTTCAGTTCCAGAACCATACTTTTCGGTAAGATTCATAAACTCGCCAATATCCTTCGGCAGTGTTTCAGGATGTGACTCATCGAATGCTTCCCAAGTCACAATCTGAGGATTCTTACCTCTGGTCTGTCCCATGCGGAGCAGAGTGCCTTTAGGTAGCTTGCCTTCTACCTTTCGCTTATCATTCTCGCCGTCTACTTCCTTTTGCTTTGCCTCTAGAGTTGCCTCTTTGGCTGCAATCTGGTCTTCGCTCATATAGCTTTGTCCTTTTCTTGTGACAGGTCTATCCCGTCACTATTGTAAATACATTATCTCATATCTCTGTCAATTTGTCAACATCTATTTTTGTCTCCTTTAGATGACACTCGATTAAGGGTTACGGCCAGAGGCTCTAGATTAACTAAAGCCCTAGGCTCTAACTCTAATCAATGCTTGCGTAATAATCTGCCGGAACTGTTCTCAGGACTCTCTTACAAGTCCTATGACGTTCTGTTCTATCGACTCCGATAGCACTAACCACGCTAATAAACCCGTTAATCATATCTCCTAAGTCTGTTTGTAATAACCTGGCCGGAGTTTTAAGTAAGCTGTATTGCTTTGGAATAGTCCCACAGGCCGAGCATTGCATCTTACTAGAGTGGTTAACTCCATAACATATTTCACATTCGTAGGTCATTGCTTAACCTCACTAAAGATAACTGAATAACCTAATCTCCGAGCCATCCTAACCGCTCGCCTAGCTTGTCTCCTATCTGTCAAGGTGTAATCCCAGACCATCATAGCGCCTGACTTAACACACCACATAGCGTTAGGGTTACTCGGATTGTAGATACGATATACACGCATATGTTAACCTCACTATCCATTAGACGCCAGTTCTAAATACTTGTCAAGTATTTTCTTTCGAGGCCGGACGATTTTACATTTGTTATAATTCTAGTGGGGATAGCTTGGATAATAAGGACTGCCGGGTATATGCCCCTTTTTACTTTAACGTCTCTTCTACTCTACGCGGGGGAATATTGAGCTTACCCTAAATAAAGAATCATACCTTAAATATAAATAAATAAACATAACAATTAAAAAATAAAATAAAAAATAACAATTAAAAACGAAATTTTCGTTTATCGAATAGTTCGGGCGAAAATTGAAAAAGTGACCACCTTTTATGACAGTTCGGGTATTGACTAGTGGAATGAGAAAGTTTATACTAACGGGGCATGGGGAAAGTGTAAGTGGAGATAATTAAATGTTAATAGACGAGAAAGAAGTAGAGAAACGCTTAAATAATCCTCTCAATTTGTTGAATAGAATGAGAGAAGGATTAACTTCTCCTAAAAAAGATGCTATGTCTTTGTTTGTTCCTAATGGAAATAAAGAGAAAGAAAGAGTTGAAGTTTCTTTTTCTAGAGAAATTCCTAAAGAAATTCCAAATCTTCCTCAGGTAGTTCCTTCCAAGATAACCTCACCTTTACCTTCTGACTCTTCTTTCTCTTCTCTTGATGTTAATGATGCTGATGCAAAGATAAAGTTAGCCTTAGCACATGATTCTGCTCTTGATCTTCTTACTGGAAGCATAAACTATTTAAAAAAGAAGGTTGATAAAGAAGAAATTAAAGTTAGTAGCATACCAAGTATCATAAGTTCAGCAAGTCGAGTAATTACTGACATACGCAAAGAGAGACTTGAGAGAGACAAGAATAAAGGTAATGAAAATATTCATTATCACTTCTATTGTCCGACTCAGCGTAAAATTACTGAGTATGAAGTGATTGATGTTGAAAGTAAAGTAGAGGCAACTGCGTAGGTTTTAGTAGAACTTAATGTCTGACATCAATAGTGAAGGTAATGGTTTTATTAAAGAAGTAAAGCCACATCCTAAACAGGAATTGCTTCTATCCTTACCTGATGAAATATTTGAAGTTCTTTATGGTGGAGCAGCATATGGTGGTAAGAGTTTTATTCTTACACTCCTTCCAATAATAAGAGGATGGTATAAGTATCATGGCTTTAGAGCTATTATGTTTCGTCGTAAATTCCCCGACATGGAAAGGGAGAACATTAGACTTTCTAAAGAATATTTCCCACAAACTGGGGGAGTCTATAATGAAAATAAACACTCATGGTTCTGGCCTGCTTATAATTCTTATTACGACTTCGGTCACATTCAACACACTAAAAATATTTATGATTATGACTCTGCTCAGTATAATTATGCTTTCTATGATGAGTTAACACACTTTGAAGCTAAATCTTATTTCTATATTGTTGGTTCTAGAGTCCGTCCTAGTTCTGCTGGGTGTAATGTTGCTCTTGTTAGGAATGGTTCTAATCCGGGCGGCATAGGACAAACTTTTGTTTATAATAGATTTGTAAAAGATAATGAGACTGGTGGAAAGATTTTTAGAGATAAAGGAACTGGTCTTTATAGAACATTCATTAAAGCTCTCATTCAAGATAATCCTTCTGGTTTAGAGTATGATCCTGAATATGCGAACAAGCTCAAACTACTTGCAATCTCTAATCCAGCAGAATACAGAGCTAAAGCATTTGGTGATTGGCATGCCTTCAAGGGAAGTGTCTTCACAACTTTTAGACCAATTAAATTTCCAAGTGAACCAGATAACGCATTGCATGTTATTGAACCATTTGATATTCCCGAATGGTGGCCAAGGTTATTGTCAATTGATTGGGGAAAGAGGGCAATGTGCCATGCTATGTGGGCTGCAATCTCTCCCGATAAGCGGATATACATATACAGAGAAAAATCATGGTTGGGAAAAGACATTCCATTCTGGGCAAGTGAAATAAGAGATATAAATGATGAAACTAATGAATCTATTACTTATTGTGTTATATGTGGTAGTGCTTGGCAGGAAAGAGGAACTGAGACAATTGCTGATCAGTTTCAACGATATTCCGGTTTAGTTCCTAATTCATCAGAGAACACTCCGGGTTCAAGAATTGCAGGACTTCAAACGATTCATGATTTCTTAAGATTTGAAAGCAAGATACCAATTAAAAGTAAAGAAGCATTCTATGATCTCGACAAAGCAGCTTGGATATTTAGGAATTACGGAACAGATGCTCTTCTTAAATATAGGCAACAGTTTTATGATGAACCATCTGAGTCTAATATTCCGATTTTACAAATCTTCAATACCTGCACCATTTTAACAGACACAATTCCTCTTTGTATTTATAACGATGACAAAGGAAATCCTGAAGACATTCAAGAATTTGATGGTGACGATCCTATTGATAACTTGCGTTATCTTTGTAAGACTGCAAGGAAATTCATTGACGGAGAGCTTGGAGTAGATATGGCTAATGCCATTGCAAGGCAGAATGCTATTACTGAACTCGAAAAGTCTAATGATATGACTAGATTTTATAGGCAGATGGAAAGAATAGATCAAGGTAATCAAGGAGTTATTCCTAGTCTTATTGGTGCTACACATCAAAGTCAAATTGGAGTTCGTCGAAGTCGATTTGCAAGAAGGAGAATGTAATGATACGCCTTCTACTTTATATCTTTGGCGCTAAAGATTATGAGTCTTGCAAATCATGTGAGACTTTAAAGATGCAATTAGATTATGCTAACGCAGAGAAGAAAGAGTTAATGGAGACTCTTCTTGCTCTTACTAAACCTGCCGTTGTAGTTCAGCCTGTTGATACTAAAATATTAAATCCTCTTCAACAATCAGCATTAACATTTGCTAGGCGAAGAGGTTTACTTGAACAGTCTGAAAGAATTAAGACTGATGTAATTAGAACCTCTCCTTATATAGCTAAGCCTGATGATTTATCTAAAGGCCAGCAATCATCTAACGCCGTTACCCCACAATCTATTGAAAAACTAGAGAATGAATTAGGTTTAGTAGATGAAAAGCCAGCATAAATCTATTGGCCCTTCTAAAGAAGTAGAGAAGGAAATCATAGCTAAATCTGCTAAGGATAAAAAATCGCTTTTCACATTTAAAAAGAAAGATAAGAAAAATGGGAAGCGGTAAGTATACTGAAGAAGATCCAATTAAAATAGATCTTAAAACTATATGTGACAAAGCATATAATGAAGATCTGTCTACCCGGCAGATTCAAGTTAGATATTGGAAACGATTAAAATATTATTGGAATAATTTCTCACAGGTCTTTTGGTCTGAAGCTGAGAACTCATATAAAATTTGGGGTCAAGGTGCTGATTCTGCTGGAGCTGAAGATCAAAGTTATTATGATAGACCAGTCAACGTATTCAAAGCATTCTTAGAAACAATCATTGCTGCTCTATCTGTTAATATACCAGCAATCTCTTGTGCCCCAGATGATGCTGATAATCCAAATGATATAGCAACAGCTAAAGCTGGAAATAAAATAAGTGAACTCCTATACAAACATAACAACGTAATTTTCCTCTGGCTCCAAGCATTATACATATATTGCACAGAGGGATTAATTGCTATGTATGTTTATACTGATGCTGATGAAAAATATGGAACTTATAAAGAAAAGAAATATAAAGATGAATCAGTAACTGGTTATTTCTGTCCATCTTGTAAGAAACAGCTTGATGAAGAGATGGTCATTCAAGCTAAGATGATAAGTGAGCAGTTGAAGGTTAAATTTGACCCAAATGAAAATGATGTTGAATTACAAGATTATGATGATGAAAAACCATTAAATCTTGGTGATGAAGTTTTAGAACCTGTTGTATGTCCTGAATGTGCTATTGCTATTGATCCTAATTTGGCTCAATCAACTTTAATGATTCCACGTTTTAATGGAACTACTACTAAAGCTAAGTCTCGCGTTTGCATGGAAGTATATGGTGGATTGTATGTTAAAGTTGCAAACTATGCTAAAAAGCAAGCTGATACTCCATATTTAGGTTGGTTCTTTGAGACTTCATATGTAAATGTTCTAGAAGCTTATCCTGATTTATGGGATAAAATAGATAAATCTGGTTGGGCTTCTAATCAAGGTTCTGATCCTATTGAACAATATGCAAGATTAAATATTCAATATAGAGGCACAGTTCCTGATGATAATGTTTCAATGAAAACATATTGGTTACGTCCAGCATCTTATAATTGGTTAGAGACCAAAGAAAAAGCTCAAGCTCTTAAAAAGAAATATCCAAACGGGGTAAAAGTTGTAATTGTTCAAGATGTAATTGCTGAAGTCTGTTCTGAATCTCTTGACGATCATTGGGTTCTCACTCAGAATCCTACAAGTGATTATCTTAATCACGAACCTTTAGGTGAGATTCTTGTTAATATTCAAGACATTATCAATGATCTTATTAGCCTTACACTTCAATTGATTGAACATGGAATCCCAGAGAATTGGGTTGATCCTTCTGTAGTAGCTGTTGATGCTATTAATCAAAGAGAAGTAATTCCTGGTGCTTATTCTCCAATTAAACAAGGAATGGGAAATAAAAAAGTATCGGATGCTTTCTATGCTACTCAGGCTGCAAGTGTTAGTCCTGAAATATTTCAATTCTATAAGATCATAAATGAATTAGGTCAATTTGTTTCTGGTGCGTTACCAGCTATATTTGGTGGAACAATGCAAGGTGCTGGTGGTGAAACTGCCGCTGCATATGCACAAGCTAAAGGAATGTCTCTCCAAAGACTTCAAACTCCTTGGAAGATGTTAACTATTTGGTGGAAGAAAGTATTTGGTGTTGCTATTCCTGCTTATATGAAATGTATTGTTGAAGATGAAAAGTTTGTTAAGAAGAATGAACAAGGTGATTTTGTTAATGTATTTATTGAGAAAGCTGAGTTGAGTGGCACTATCGGCTCAGTGGAATTAGAGAATGCAGAACAACTTCCAATAACAGAAGAGCAACAAAGAGATTTAATCTTACAGTTAATGACTTTAAATAATGCTGAAGTATTTGAAGCGTTAGCTGCTCCTGAGAATCTACCTTGGATTAGGAAGATTGTTAGGATTCCCCAGTTTAGACTTCCTGGTGAAGATGACCGGCAAAAAGAATATGAGGAAATTAAAGAACTTATTAATTCAGTTCCTATTCCTCTTGGTATGCCAATGGTTGAACCTGGAATGGAAGAGAATCCAAATGTTCAAGAGAATCCAGAACAACCAAATCAACCAATGGAACCTCAATTTGCTCCTTCAGTTCCAATTGATCCTATACTTGATAATCATAAAGTTGCATCTGAAATTGATAGGTCTTGGTTAGTAGGAGATGCTGGTAGATTAGCTAAAGTTAAAAATCCTGATGGTTATATGAATGTTCTATTACATTATCAACAACACATTGCTGAATTAAATAAACAAATGGCTGTTATGCAAATGACTCAGGCAGCGCAACAAACTGGTCCTAATGGTAAGGATCAAAACACTTCTGGTTCTAAAGGTCAAGGACCAGGAAAAATGAAGGATAAATCTAATGGCAACCCCGTTTAGTAATCCATTTGCACCTAAAGGTGAAGTGTCCACTTCTAAGGACAAAGCAGGTAAGCCTGCTGGTAATCAAAGTGCTGATGATATTGAATCCTTCTTAGATGATGATAAGGTAGATGATAAAGGTAAACTTAAAGTAGAAGATGACGACGATAAAGAAGAACTTGAAACTAAAGGTGATAAAGAGAAATCTGAAGAAGATGATGAAGATAAGGATGATAAAGATAAGAAAGATGAAATCAAATTAAAAGAAGATGATGACGATGATGAAGAAAAAGAAAAATTAGATTTAAAGGAAGATAATGAAAAAGATATAATTGCTCCTCCACGTAGAAAAGAAATTGAAAAAGAGTTTCCAGAGTTTTTTAAGAAGTTCCCTTTCTTCGATAAAATGATGTTTCGTGATAGAGCTTACACTGAAATGTTTGGTTCATTTGATGAAGCTAAGGCAATATATGCTAAGGTAGATAGTCTTAATGAATTTGAAAGTGAACTTTTATCTGGTAATACTAAAAATGTTTTATCTACTGTAAAAGAAACTGATCCTAAAGCATTTGATAAAATTGTTGATACATACCTCAAGACACTTCATGATATTGACCCAGAAGCATATAAGGATGTAACTGGAAATTTTGCAAAACAAATTATCTTGGGAATGGCTGATTTAGCCAAACGCAAGGATGATAAAGAATTAGACAAAGCTGCTAAATTACTTCATGAGTTTCTCTTTGATACAGATAAGTGGGAACCTATAAAGGTTCGAGTAAAAGAAGAGAAGTCTGAAGAAGCAGACAAGATTCAGCAAGAACGAGTTGAACTCATGAAAGAAAGATTTGAGTCTGCTCGTGATAGTTTAACAGTTAAAGTTGATAATGTTCTTAAATCAACAATTGCTGAGTATATTGATCCTCGTGGTTTAATGACGGCTTATGAAAAGAGAAATGCTGTCAATGAGGCACTTGATCAACTTCATAAAAAGATAGCTGGTGATATTAACTTTAAGAAGAATTTAGATAGGTTATGGAAAGGTGCTTTTGGTGATAAATTTAGTGAAAACTCACTCAATGGTATTAAAAAATCTTATCTTGGTAAAGCTAGAGGTGTATTAGCTGATGTTATAAAAGAAGTAAGATCAAATGTATTAAAAGATAATCGTTCTAAGGGTAAAGAAAAAGAAGAAGAAAAAGAAGAAACTCCTCGTGAGAGGAAAAATGTAAACGCTGGAAGGCCACATCAGCAAACTACTAAGGCCAATGAACGTAAACAAGGAGAAAGTGTTGAGGATTTTTTAAGTAGAGATTAAACAAATGCCAGTGAATGAATCTGCTGTAGCTGCTACTGAACTAGAACGAGTTACTCCAAAGGTCACTACAGTCTTTGAGAGTGATGATATGTTCTACAGTAGTATTAAGAAGCGTAATGTTGAAGTAGTTAGTTATAGGGAAATGAGAGCACCAATGGAGATTTCTCCTGGTGGTCGTTTTCAATATTTTGGACCTAATGGTCAAGATATGGGACGTGGTTCTGGTCCTACCTGGGATAAGGCTACTCTTCAACCTGTATTCATGTCAGAGAATATTGAATATACTAAATTAGCTCAATGGTCTACTGATGATAAGCGTAAAGCTGTTATTAATGCAGTTCGCAAATTAACCGCCGGAGCATTAGTTGAAATGAGACGTCAATTAGATGCCCAGCTTCAGCAGCCCGGAACTGGTCAAATTGGAACTATTAGTGCTGTAGCAACTTCAGGTGGTGTTGATACTTATACTCTTAACACAGATGGTTTCGGTGCTCGATTAACTAGAGAGAAGCAGATTGTTCAAGTATTTTCTGCTGATCTTCTTACTAATCGTGGTAAGGGTGAAATCACTTTCTGGGATACAGAGAATAAGCAAATCAAAGTTACTCCTGCTATTGCTAGTGCTATTGCTACTGACGTTCTAATTACTGATGGTCTTAATGATCCTGCTGCATTACCTGCTTTATTTGGTGTTCCTTATCATCACTCTAATAGTAGCACTGGAACTTGGTTAGGATATGATCGTGGAGCTACCCCACAAATCCGTTCAAATCGGGTTAATGGTGGTGGTTCTGCTTTATCACTTCCTAGTCCAAGACTTGCTATTAACAAGATTGGTAATAGGGTTGGTATTGATAACAATGTTAAATTAACTGCTTGGACTCATCCGGCTCAGGCTCAGGCTTATGAAGAGATTGGTCAATTAATCTCTATTATTCATAAGCAGGCTAAGGATGAAAATCTTAATCTTTATTTTGGTGATAACATGCAGTTGGCTGGTGCTCCTATGAGGACGCACTTCAACTGGAATAGAACTCGTATTGATTTTATTAATGAATCAACTTGGGGTAGAGCTGAAATTCTTCCAATTGGATTTTATACTTCAGATGGTAGAAAGATTTTTGAAATTCGTGGTGCATCAGGTGGTGTTGCTACTGCGGATATTTTCTATATGGTTATTGGATTCCAGACTTGGGTTATGAATCCTGCTGCTACTGCATATATTGACAACCTGGCAGTTCCTGCTGGTTATTAAGGAGATTATATAATGGCTTTTGGAAACGTAGCAACCTTAACTGTTGATGGATTTGTTGGTGCTGGTATTGCTATTCAGGCTAAAGTCTTTAGCAATATTAAATCCTTTGCTATTGATGCAGAAACTAATATTCTTACTATGGTTGATACTAGTAACAAAGTCATGAGAGTAGCTTTAAATGCTCCAGCTACTATGACTGTTACTATCTCTAACGGAAATTACGCAGTAACCATTGCAGATTAATAGGAGATAATAATGTCAAGAGACTTCTACCCATTCGATTTCTATTCTGCTCAGAGTGAACAGCAAGCTGCTCCTAATACAGAAGCTTCTGCTGCTACTATTACTCCTAAACATAAATTTACTCGTCTTACTGGAACTGTCCAGCTTACTGCTATTGTTCCACCTAATCCACTTGGTTATTGTGAAATTACTTTAGTATTCTCCTCAGCTTATGCTGCATTAGGAGTTGTTGCTCAGACTAATGGTATTGCTATTGCTTATACTTCTGTTGTTGATCGTCCAATTACTCTATCTTATGATCCAAGAACTAAACTCTGGTATCCTTGGACTGTTGTTTAATAAGGTGATTATATGCAGAAGCTAGAGATTCATGTTTTCGTTCATAGTGATGAATCTCTAGCTTTACTTAAAGATATTAGAGCAAGACAAATTCAACAAGGAGAGAGACTCATGGCTTTATCGTCAAAGATGCAAGAGTTCGTTAATGCTTCTACTGCTGCTTTTTCAGCTGCAGGAGAATCATTAAACAATATTAGTGCTGATATTCAGAAGCTTTTAGCTGGTGGAAGCTTAAGCACTGAAGATGCTGCTGCTCTTGATGCTGTTACTGATCAGTTAAATAATCTTAAAACTGCTTTAGCTGAAGCTGCTGCTGTTGTGCCTGAATAACTATGATTCTTAGCCATTTTGGCATGTGGGGTGTCGTATACAATAAACGCACACGGCTCTCTGGTAAGTTTAATTAAGAACTTACTGGCTTTTTAAGCTGGAGAACTAAATGACAATGGAAGGGTTCTGGCGAGATCAAAGAGGAAATAATCAACGAGCAGGATTAACTGGTTTTGGCCAGCTTAATAATACTTGGTATTTATTTCCTGATGGTAATGGGCCAAGAGGTTCATTTACTACATTTACTACATTAGCTCCTAATTTAAAATCTAGAGATACTATTATCCTTGGTGGAGTATTGCGCGAACAAGCTGTTGCTCCATTAGGTGTTTATGATGTAACTATTATTGGAGCTGCTAATAGACAAAGACAAGCTACATCTGGTGGTGTTCCTACTGGTGGAGGTGCTACATGGATGCCTCCTGCTAGTGGTGCTTTAGCTACTACTCCTTTATTAGAATTACGTGCTGCTGGTTGGTCTATTAGTGGTGTTGAATTTAGTCCACATACTAATTCAGCTTGTATTCGTTTGACTAGAAGTGCAAGCGTTGATACAACTGATGCTTCTCATGCTTCATTTGATAATTGTTTATTTGGTGCTAATGGAATTTCTGGTGGAATTGGTATTGAGGATAATGGTGGAGCAAGTAGGGTTCTTGTTGATCAGTGTAGATTTGAAGGATTAACAACTGGAATTAAGGGATTAAATACTGGTGCTGCTGTTCCGCTTGGTTGGATAGTTAGAGATAATTTATTCTTACGTAATACTAATGCTATTGGAATGAGTTCATCTCAAGGATTGTTCTGGAGAAATATACTCAATCAAGCTGCTAATGATACCAACTTCAAAATTAACCTTGTTGCAGTCGCCGGTCAAGGTGATTTGAATATGGTATTAGAAAATTACTTCTCTGATGCAGCTGCAAATGTAACAATTGCTAAAGGTTATAAGCCTGGAACTACTGATGTTTGGAGAAATTTCGTAACTGATACTGCTGCTTACATCATTACAGTTCCGGCGTAACACTATTAAGGTTGAGGTTGGGGGAGATAATATCAAACCCAATCTTAATTGAGGTAATTATGTCAAAGAGTGAAGACGAAAAAGAACAATTTGCTAGAGATTTAAAAGCTAATGAAGATGCTTCTGATAAATTAGATAAAGAATTAAATAAACCAGCGGTGCCATCTGTAACCTTTAATCCATTTGCTAAGAAAGGCGAACCTGATGCTGTTATTACTATGGATATACCAGATGACGCTAAAATTGGAGAGATAGTTGAAGGTTCAGTATCCGAAAAAGAAGAAGATGAACATAAAGGACCACCTCAAATATCAATGAAACAACAGATACTTGAAGAACATGGTGGTTTAGAATCTGACGTTCCAATTAATTCTCCTTACTGGAAGCTGTAATTATGGAACTCGTTGAACCAATTGATTATATAAACGAACAGTTAGTAAAGATGTATGGTAATGAACCATATGCTGATGATATGCCTCGTTTTCGTGTTGTATTTTCTGATGATCAATTTGAGAAGAGATGGACTGATAAAACTAATGAGGGATTTGATTTGCTTTATCCAGAAGTTAGAGAGTTACCTAAATATAAACAATATATTCAAGGTAAATTTATTCTTGAACGGTTAGTTCCTATTGATACTAATAATACAGATTTAACTGTTAAGATAGGATATGAACCAGCTCATGTATTCATGGATTCTAAAGAGAATTATCTTCCTCCTCGATTAGATATGTGTTGTGTTGCCATTGATAACTTACTTAGATTATCTGGTCAAAAACCTGGAACTAAAAAATATAATGATCCAGATGTTGACCCTGAATACAGAGCTAATATAGTTAAAACTATGGTGAATGATTTGTTTGGTAATGAAACAGAAACTATGGATGCTGTGCATTATAAGGAAGGAATCATAAATCCTGCTGGTCAGATAGAGTTTCATAAAGATCAGCAAAAAGACTCTGTTGAAAAAACAGAAAAGGTAAGTTCAGATGGCTAACCAAGTTGCAGAATTTCCTCCACCACGTCCTCCTATTACTACTAGGATGCCGAAGAATCCAATAGATAAATCCACTATTGTATCTATTTATCCACAAGTTATTAGGGAAGTTAAGAATACTATTGAACCTGGTATTTTTGAAATTCCTGCTGGTAGATTTGATAATCCAGCAATTTTAGTAGTAGGTCCAAGTTCATGGTGGTCTTATAGTGGAGATACCCGGCCTACTATTGAAGTTCCTATCAGTTCTGTTGCTATCGCTGAATCAATTATTAAAGATCTTCAATTTGATTTTTCATCAGTCGATGCCGGACCTGGATTATTCTTTATTCCGGGTGAAATGAATCTAACTGAAATTAAAATGCGTTATAGAACTACTCTTGAAGAAGCTAATAGGAAACAGAGAGATTGGTTCTTGATGCTTACTAGAATTGCTGATTCTCTTTGGGCTAGAGCTAATGGGAATCCTCTTTGCATTTCTGAGCAGATGAGACTTGCTGCTAAAGAGTTAAATTTAGATAACAAACCTTGGCTTATGGATTTCACAACTATTGAACTTGTTCCTTGCAAAGCTTGTGGAACATTAAAGAATCCAGCTTTTCCAGTTTGTTCAAACTGCAAAGCTATTGATCCTAATTATAAGGGACCAGAAATTAAATTTGTTTCTTAGGATAGATTAATGACATACGATGATGTGCTGACTAATTCAGCGGCCTTATTGAACGACGTTAGTAAGAGTGAATATACTAATGCTCGTCAATTTCCGTATTTGAATATAGCTTTATCTGAGTTACAGGAGATGTTTGAGTTAAACTCTATTCCTTCTTCTCAGGAGTCATCGGCTGTTATTAATGTTCCTTCTGGAACAACAGCCATAACATTTGCTCCTGATCCTCCTATTGTTGGAGTTGATTATTTACCTGATGATTTAATTGAAATTAATGAACTCTTTTCAAGTCCAGAAGGACAAAATAATTGGATTAGAGTTGATAAAAAAGAATATTTAACAAGCCAAGAACTTAGTGGTAGTGGAGAAATAGCATTTATTGGTGTATGGGCTTGGCTTAGTCAAGAAATACGTATTTTATCTTGCAGTGCTGATAATGATATTAAATTAGATTATATTAAAACTCTTTTCTCAATTATTGATTCTGATAATGTTGATGATAATTTAACTATTATTAATTCAGCTTCATTTTTACAGTATAGAACTGCTGCTCTTTGTGCTGAGTTTTTAGGTGAGAATCCAAATAGAGCAACTTCACTTAATAGTAATGCGTCCTTAGCATTAGATAGAAGCTTAGGGATAAGCATTAAAGGTAAGCAATCCATTATTTATCGTCGTCGTCCATTTAGAGCTGCGTGGAAACGACGAGGTATTCTAATATGAGCGTAAGAGATCATGCTCCATTACCAATGGGACCATTTAAAGGACTTTGGCAAAGAGGAGATCCTGAAAATGTTCCATTAGATCATTTTGAGAGAGCTAATAATATAGTTCGAGATGGTAAAGATTGGACTAATAGACCAGGTATTGCTATTAGTCAAACTGTGGTTGCTCCTTTAAAGAACATTAAAAGAGGATATAATTTCCCTCGTTTAACATCTAATGACGAAATTATTTTAGTTGAGAATGAAACAACAGGAAATGGTGAAATTTATCATATAGTTAATGATGGAACTGGAACTGTTTTTGGACCAATATTAACTAAAGCTGGAATGACTGATTTTGCTTTTGTTCCTTATGCTGGAAGAGGTTATATATGTCCATTTGGAACATTTCAAACTGGTGATATTAATATTCAAAAAGGATTACAAAATGAATTTCTTTATGTTTATTTAGGTGCTGGAGTAGCTGCTAGAAAAGCTGCTGGTTCTACTCCTGCTGGAACATTAACTATTGCTAATGGAGCTGCTGGTCATACTGATGCTGGTTTAAAAATATTTGGAGTTGTAGGTGAAACTGATACTGGTTATCTAAGTCCTCCAATAGCTTTAAATACATTTACGACTGGTTCAGCTCTTTCTGTTAGTTTCTCAAATATTCCAGTTTTTGTTGGAGCACAATGGATTAAAAGACATATTGTAGCAAGTATAAGTATTACAGGTTTTAATGGTAATTTGGAAGGATATGATTTATTTTACATTCCTGGTGCAGTCATTAATGATAATGTTACTACTGTTCTAGCTAATATTAGCTTCTATGATGCAGAACTTCTTGAAGATGCTTCTCATTTATTTGATAATTATTCATCTATTCCAGCTGGATGTGGTTTAAATATTTATAAAGATCGTTTAGTTTTAAATACAACTTTTGATGATATTAATCTTTGTTTGGTATCAAATCCTGGTGAACCAGAAGCAATTAATCAAATTGATGGGTTATTAACTCTCACTCCAGAAAGTAGTCCTTTAACTTGTTCACAAGAATTACGTGATGTTCTCTACGTAGGTAGAAGAACTAAAGTAATTGGATATGTTGATAATGGTGATGTTCCATCTAGTTGGGTTCCTATTGTAATTGATAGCGGTCAAGGATGGCCTGTTCATGGTATTGTTACTGTATTAGATTCTGGTGGAACTACTGTTGATTTTCTAATTGTAGCTAATTTTGGTGGGGTAATGATATTTAATGGTAAATTTATGTTTCCAGAATTATCATATAAGATAAGTAGTTTGTGGAAGGATCAAGATAGGAATCTATTTAGACGTATTCAATTAATTATTGTTCCTACAACAAAATTAATTTACATTGTTTTACCTGATGGTAGATTGTTAATTGGAGACTACGCCGACGGATTAGATCATAAAAATATTTGTTGGTCTCCTCAATCATTCTACGTCATCGTCAATTATATTATGGTTGTTAATATTGATGACGTTATTGTTGGCATGGACAACCCAAACATAGGTATAACTTAAATGGCTGTCCCACCACCGCAAGGATTTATTAAGATTTATCCAGATCAAGTAACTATTGTTCAGGCATTAAATGGGTGGTCATTAAATTCTGATGTTCCACCTATGCCTACTAGACCGCAAGCTGATTTACAAGCATATTTTGCTGCTAGAGTAGTTAATGATGCAGTAGCACCTTGTTTTCGTAGAGATTTTGAATCTCCAGGTGGTAGTGGTGTTTATGCTCCTGGTGTAAATACATATGAATTAAGCTTTAGTCCTTCTCATACAGGTATACAATTTTTTGCTAGCTCATTAAGTGATCCACCAGATGCTACACTAAATTTTACAGATGCTGATTTTCCAGCAGGATTATCTATTAATCAAGCCGCATTATGGTGGGATGGTTTAGGTCGATTTGATGCAGCTAGAGAAAGAGATATTGGAAGTATAAACTGGAAATTTTTTGGTTCTACTTATAATACTATGGCTTTAACTGGTAGTTGGGGTGGACAAACTACTCCTGCGTTTGGAGCTGGTGCAATTATCCCTAGTTTCTTTACGCATTGGAGTATTTTACAATTAATGAAAACTTTTGGTATAGAAGTCCCTGTAACTTCTAGTGCTGTTACATTTGGATTGACTCCTGAGTTTGTCATTAGTGATTTTTATTTATATGCTATTTATAACACTTTACAATTTCAGTATACAAATACTGGAACTCCCAATGCAATTCCAGGAGATATAACTGTATTAGAAAGTCCTACTGGAAGTATGGGATTATTTGATCCAGATGGATTTAAGATATATTGGGATACAAGAGATGAAGAAGAAGATTCTGGTCCTTTTCCAGGTTGGACTGGTGGTATTCTAATTCCAAGAAGATTAATATTAACACTTTCAGATGTTGAATTAAGATTTATTATGCCAGAGTATTTAGGTATTCCATATGGTGGTAGACGATTAATGCTTGTTGGAACTGGAGAAGGTAGTGTTTTCACTGGAGAGGTTCCACTAGCTAATTATAATGTTCAGTTAGTAGATGGTTCTGGAGTATATCAGCTAACTCGGGGTCAAAGGCATGATACATATTATAATAGAGGAACTACTCCTATTACTGAAATTGATTTAAAGTTTCCACGTCCTAGGTTTAGAACTGGATTTTTCTAATGCCAAAGTCGAAAACTGTTAATTCAGCTCATATTAATCATCTTGGATTAGTTAGAGGCACTTTTATTGGAGATGGAAGTCTATCAGTTACTGCTTTTAGTCAAAATAATAAAAGATTTTATGAGTCTGCCTCAGTAACATTAGAAGAAGATACAGATAAATTAATTGAAACTTTATCTAATTTTCAAAATCAAAAAATACAAGTTGATTTTGGATTAGAGGAGATTGATGAATGGTTTTCATTTGGTGATGTTATTGTTTTTGTTAAACCAATTTACTCTGGTTATCCATTAGGTTAATGGCTACAAGATCAGATAGTTTAGATCAACTTCTCGCTCGCCTTAATATTTCACAAACTACCTCTAGAGATACTGCTTTATATGAAGTAATTAAAGAACTAATTAAAAGGTTAAAAGAGATATCAATAGCTGTTGGTAGCAGTAGTGGTGGTTCTTCAATAACTAATCTTACTGAAATACAACAGTTTATTAATCCTTTTATTGATAGCGGTGATGATGGATTAGCACCTTTAGTTCCGGGACAGACTGGTCCTGTTGGTGCTGATGGAATAAGTAATATTCCTGGTCCTGCTGGTCCTATAACTGTTGGTCCTATGGGATTAGATGGAGAAGATGGATTACCCGGATATCCAATTCCAGGTAATCAAGGAATACAAGGAATACAAGGAATTGATGGACCACAAGGACCAATAACTTTAGGACCAATGGGTCTTAATGGTGAAGATGGTATGGATGGTTTTCCAATACCAGGTCCATCAGGTAGAGATGGAGATAGTTGGACATTAATTGAAGCTAGACCTTGTTCAGCTACTGCAAATGAAGATTTTATTAATTTAAGTGCATATAATGAAATATTTGTTTTTGCTGTATTTATTACAAAAGCTATCTCAGGAACATTACTTTTAAGAGTTAGCACAGATAATGGTGCTACGTTTTTAACTACTTCTGGTGATTATCAAAGTTTAGCTAATACTGGTGTTGGAACTAATTTAACGAATATGATTATGCATTCAACTAATGCAACTGCTGTTAGAACTTGCTATACTGAAATTAAAAATTTTAATGGCAGCAGTCCACATTATGCTCAAAGTTTAAGTGCAACATCAGATTATATTATTCCAACTACCACACCTTTAAATGCTATTAGAGTGTTTGGTAGTGCAGGTGGTAATTTAACTGGTGGAACAATTTACGTTTTTGGGAGGTAGATAAGAATGGCAGGAACAATTAGATCACTTGCTGGACCAGTAGCATTAGCTAATGGAACTTATGTTACTAATATTTATAATCCAGCTTCTGCTTTGCTTTTTGGTGTTATAACTCGTATTCATATTATTAATACAACTGTTGGTGCGTTGACATTTAGACTTTATAAAGGTGCAACTGGAGCTAATGCTGCTGGAACTGAATTGTATTACAATGTTTCTGTCCCAGCAAATACTGCTGTTGATTATTATATGCAAGATCGTTTTGAATCAACTGATTTTCTTGTTGGTGGAGCTTCTGGTGCTGGATTAACTATTAAGGTTGATGGTGTCGAAACAGTTAAGTAATATGATTACCCGGCGACTTAATCCTAGTGATATCAATGAGTTGAAAAGAATTCACGAGAAATTCTTTGAGAAGGAATTTTCTTTTAATGATTTATTTGGTAATGCTCTGTCCTCTTTAGTGGTCACTGATGATAATGATAAAATTATTGTTGGCGGACAAGTTGTGTTAATTACTGAAGCAAGAATTATTACTAATAAAGATATAAATATTGAAGAACGACGTAGAGCATTATTTGCTATATTAGATCATTTTAAAATGTCTATAGCGTCTAAAGGTTTTGATCAACTACATGCTTTTGTTCAAGATGATAAATGGGAACAACATTTAAAAAAATATGGATTTAAAGAAACAAAAGGCCAAGCTTTAGTCGTGAATGTTTGAAGGAGAAAAGATGAGTGCAAACCTAGATTTAATTCTTATTGTATTAGCTTTAGTATTATTTGGATTAGCAACTTTTAATGTTGGTGGTAAATTTAATCTTATTGCTGGTGGATTATTTGCTTTAACTCTGACTTTACTGACTAATTGAGGAGAAGAAATGCAACTTACACCAGATTATAACCCAACGGTTCCGTTGAAGGGTGTAGAGATATTAATTTTAGATGCACAGACTGTAGATGAAACAAAATCAACAGTTGTTTGTCCTTCTTCAGGAATTAGGAATCATACTATAACTTTAAAATCTTCTGCCTCAATAACGGGAGCAGTTCAAATTGAAACAAGTAATGATCCTAATTATACTGGAGTATGGGCACCTTTAGGTGGTGGACCTATTGATGCTGCAGATATTGGACCTGCTGCGGCTGGTGAATTACAAATGCAATTCTCTAATGTCACATTCACTGCATTACGTGTCCGTATTTCCACTGTAATTGCTGGTGGAACTCTCACAGCTACATACCTGGGTAATTAAATTATGAGAAAATTTATCTCAACAACTTTACTAATTTTAGTTCTTGGAACTATAGTTTTAACCCAAAGTAGTGGAACTCCTTCTACTTTAATTGTTAAAACAGATGCAAATGGATATTTATTAGTCACTAGTGCTACTCAAACTAATCCTGTTACTCAAGGAATATTTGCATCAAGGATATTAAAAACTGATGCTGGTAGAGCACTCCAAGTAGTATTAACTGGAACTGTTACTCCTACATATCCACAAGCTATTCCTGCTTCTACTTGTGCTGCTCCATCATTAGGATTAAGTGGTGGAGCTACTACAGGTATTGCCTTTACTTCTACTCCTTCTATTTTAAATTGTATTAGTGGAGCTACTATTAGCACTTTAACTTCTACTGGATTAGAACTTGCGTCTGCATCTTCTCTATCATGGGCTTCACGTAGTAAAATTAACTCAGCATCAGATGGTGTAATTAAATTATCAAATAATGGTGAAACAGATTTTACTAGACTACAATTTGGAGGAACTACTTCATCTTTTCCTGCATTAGTTCGCAGTGGTGTCAGTTTAATAGCAATGAGAGCAGATGGAGGTAGTAATACCTCTTTTGGTGCTGCTACATTAGCTGCAACTGATGCTCAAATCACTAATGGAAGTGGAACAGGTATAACTGTTGCTGGTAATTCTGGTAATCTTAATGACCAGATATATAAAGTAACAATTGATAGAACTAATTTTATTGCTGCGGCTACAACAGCAGATGTAACTATTGGAACAATTCCAGCTAAGACTAGAATTCTTTCTGTATATGCTGATTTAACTACAGTATTTGCATGTTCAGCTACATGCACATCTACAACTTTATCATTTACTTTAGGAACTTCTGCTGGTGCCACTAATATTTTCTTAACTTTCGATGCTGATGCTGCATTAATACAACGTGGTTTAGCTGATGCTGATTTAGGCGCTAATATGACTCGTGCTACTATGATTCAGGGTGGATATTTACCATCATGGGCATCTCCAACTATCTTGTCATTACGGTTAACTTCAGGAACTGGAAATATTGGAACTGGTGCTGCAACTAATTTATCAACAGGTGTTATTGTTTTCTACGTGCATACAGCTAGGATGCCATAATGTTTAAAAATATTATTGTAACAATAGCAGTATTATTATCAATAACTGCAGAAGCTCAAGAAAGAAAAGGTGTATCTACTGGAAATACAATTCCAATATATTGTCAAGTAGGTGATGTATTTATATTAACTAGTGGCTCTATTGGTATATATCAATGCACTACACTTAATACTTGGACTTTAATACAACCTATACCCGCTAGTGGTGGAGGATTACCTGCTGGATTAATAACTATAACTCTTACTTCATGTCCTGCTGGATTTGATGAAGCTACAGAGTTAAATGGTATTACATTAGTAGGAACACTAGCAGCTAATGGTAATGTGGGAACTACTGCTGGTAATGATAATATTACTCCTGCTGGAACTAATAGTGCATTAGCATTTACTGGTTCTAGTGCATCAACTAATAATGTTTCAGCTGGAACGCCTGCCGGAACTATTAATAGTTTATCATTTACAGGTAATGCCTGGTCTGCTCCAGCTATAGCTTGGCCTGCTGGAGTGCCTACACATACTGGAACTACCGCATCATTTACTGGTAATGCTTTAGCTACTCATGCACACGAATTACCATTTCATGGTGGAACCACTCCTAGAGTAACAGCAGGTTATGGAACTGGAACTAGTATAGCTGGTGTTAGGTCATTAACTAATGCTGCTCAAACAACTGCACAAGCAGTATTATTATCTCAAGCTATTACAGCAGGAACTCCCTCTGGTTCAGTATCTATTACTAGTCAAGGAACAATTGCATGGCCTGCTGGAATTCCAACTATAGGAGCATATACACCAGTAGGAACAATTACAGCTCCAATCTTTACAGGTAGTGCATTAGGAACACATGGTCATACAGTAACAGCAACAGGAACTATAAATACACCATCATTTACTGGAACACAATTTGATAATCGTTCTGCATTTATTCGTGTTATTTTCTGTAGAAAGACTTAAGGTGACATTAAGACAAACACAATCATTATTCGTTAGGTTAAAAGCCAAGTTAATTGTATTTGCTTATGATCACGGATATGAATTAACTGATGGTGAAGCTTGGAGAAGTCCTGAAGAGGCTAAAAGATTAGCTAAACTTGGTGTTGGGATTCAAAATAGTCTACATATTAAAAAATTAGCTCAAGATTTTAATTTATTTAAAGATGGTAGATTCTTATCTTCAACTGAGTCACATAGATTACTTGGAGAATATTGGGAAAAACAACATAAATTATGTAGATGGGGTGGCAGATGGAAAGATGGGAATCATTACGAAATGACCGAAAAAGAGTGGAGATGAAATGGGAGAGTGGAGTCCAACTGCTGTTGCATTAATAATAACTACTATTGGTGTAGTTATAGAAAAAACTCTTACGTCTTATTTTACTGGTAAAAAGTTAGCTATGATTGAAGCTCATGTGAATGGTCAAAAAAGTTCTGATAATGCTAAAATTGAATCTCTACAAAGAGAAAATATAATGTTAAGAGAACATGCAGCAGAGAAAAGAGAAATAGCATCTGTTTTAGCTGTCAAAAATGGAGGATTATGATTCCAAATGAACTTCGCGTTTTAGCAAATAATTTCTTCATAGCCAGGGCTGATGAATTTGATTTAACTGAAAATTCTGGTTGTGGTTTATATACAGAAGCATTTGTAGAAGAAGCTCGAAATAAAGGATTTGATAAGGTTGGGCATTTAAAGAAGTCTGGTAGTGCTACTCAATATAATGGTCATGCTAATGATGCATTTTTTTATAAAGAACCTGTTGGGCCAGATAAGTTATATCAAGCAGTAGATATTATTGCTAATGCTGAATCTAAACCTCCATATAATTCAGATCATCAACCTCCTGCATCTGGTTGGAGTGTAGATATTGCTAGATATAAAGATTCTGATTGGTTAGAGAAACCTAATAGTGGAGGTGGAGGTAATTCAGTGCCTAATACAGTTCCTTGGGTTAGTTATAATGAAAATGGATTTCAACGATTAAAAAATATGTTAAAGCATGATTATGAACGTAGACCACAAGGTGCTGATTTCGATGTTTCTGTTTGGGCTGGTAGATATTTTCATAATTGTTATATGGGACCAGAAGGTAAACCATTAGGTGAACAGGGTGCATTAGAACGTGTTAAACGTGAACTCTGTGAATCTTTGAAAATTCCAATGGATAATTATTTTGGATAATAGATTAAAACTTTTATTAACATTAGCTACAATGCCAGACGAAGCATTTGGATGGTTTGTTGCCTGGGCTAATGGTGGTATGATGCAATATCCAGATGGGTTAGGTGGATTTAAATCTGAATCAAGAGAATCTATTTTAGCATTAAGAAAAGAAGCTAAGGAATATTTGGACAGCTATAATGGGTAGTTTTGTTGAACCTGAAGGGAATGATTGGTCTCTTAATAAACCTAAAGTATTTACCGAAGAATTTATAACGTCTGTTGTAAAGAAGTCTATTGAATCTGGTGATATTAATCCTGATGATAAGCTTACATTTGTTGGTATAGTTGATGAGCAAGGTGCTAAAGCTATTGTAGCAGTTAGTTGGATTAACAAAGAAACATTTTCTGTTAAATTCAATGGAGTATTTGAACATGAGTGGACTGGCGATAATAAAGTCGGAGCGAAGGTTATCTTCTCGGTGAAATAATATGGCAAAGGGTGATCCTAGATCTGGCGGAGGT